>Ga0187827_10002692_pt1 | contig 23889 bp, 23 predicted proteins | sample ETNtaG_39_FD_167969 | JGI IMG/M metagenome (GOLD analysis project Ga0187827, IMG submission 167969) | Marine microbial and viral communities from oxygen minimum zone, Eastern Pacific Ocean - ETNP2014_SV_150_PacBio MetaG (Illumina Assembly) | ecosystem: Environmental > Aquatic > Marine > Hypoxic... | reverse complement strand
GAGACCTATGCCAATGTACCTTTTATCATAGACCAGGGAGCTAAAGCTTTTTCCAGTATAGGTACAGACACCAGCAAAGGTACAAAGATATTTGCCCTTACAGGAGCCATTAATAATACCGGTCTGGTAGAGGTCCCCATGGGGGTGTCACTGCAGGATATCATATTCAAGATAGGAGGTGGCGGAAAAGACGGAAAGGCAGTAAAAGCTGTCCAATTGGGTGGTCCTTCAGGAGGATGTATCCCGGAAAAATATTTTGACGTGGTTGTAGACTATGAAAAAGTAAAAGAAGTAGGAGCCATGATGGGGTCAGGCGGTATGATCGTTCTGGATGAAGACCAATGCATGGTCGACCTGGCTAGATATTTCATGGATTTCATACAGGATGAGTCCTGCGGGCAGTGTACACCCTGCAGGGTAGGCACAAAAAGGATGTTGGAAATATTGATCAGGATTACTGAAGGTAAGGGAGAAGAAGGGGATATCGAGAAGCTGGAAGAGATGGCCCATATGATCAAGGAGACTTCACTGTGCGGTTTAGGCAAGACTGCTCCCAATCCAGTATTAAGTACTATAAGATATTTCAGGGATGAGTACCAGAAACATATTGATACCAAAAAATCCTGCAAGAGGCTTCATAAGAAAGCCAAGAAAAAGAAAGTGGAAAAATAATGCCGGAATTTTTAGATTTGACCAGAGCAAGCAAAACGGATGGAAGCTAATACGGAACAGGGCACAGCAACAAGGATCCGGACTCTAAAGTAATATAAAAAACTGCTATTAAAACACCAGTGCATCATGCGGACGCAAAGAAGATTCCAGTTATAAGGGCAAGCTTATAAAAAGGATCAAAAATGATGTCCTAAAGTAATAATGACATTGTCTGCTCTGGTAGTTACTTTGATGTAAAATCTATATTTAATCCCAACGCTATGGTACTCAATTTCTTATCAAGGGGGAACACTAAGGAATCTGATAAAAGAGCAAAGACAAAAAAGTGGCCATCAAGCTTCCTTTTCAAAATATTTTAACCTTAGTATAGTATATTGTAATTTTTAATATGATTTAATAAAAGTGAAAAATACAAATAATTTCAACTGGAAATACTTTAAAATTGTAAATTTTTATGTATAATATGTAACCAATTTGTAATTGATTACTTTGGAGTAGATGCAACAGGAATTCATTGTAAACTATTTTACCCTCGGACTATTTCTTATAGTTAGCATCATATTCGTTCCCGCTACTATTTTTCTTACCAAGTTTTTTGCACCTCATAATCCAACCGAAGAAAAACTGATTACCTATGAATGTGGCGTTCCTCCCAGGAAAGGAATATTTTCTCATTTCTATATCAGGTATTATATATTCGCATTCCTGTTTGTTATATTTGACGTGGAGGTGGTCTTTCTGTTCCCATGGGCCGTAAACTTCAGGGCTCTTGGTCTGATGGGGATAATAGAAGTATTTATATTTATATTCATATTGATCATTGGTCTAATTTATGTTTGGAGAAAGGGAATACTGAAGTGGGTTACTTAGAAGGCAGATTTAAGGAACAGAATATTATAACACTTTCATATAATAAGCTAATGAATGCTGCTAGAAGCCGGTCAGTGTGGTACCTTACATTCGGTATAGCCTGCTGTGCCATAGAGATGATGGCAACAGGTGCATCCCATTATGACCTTGACAGATTTGGTATGTTCTTTAGGGCATCACCAAGGCAGGCTGATCTCATAATCATATCAGGATGGATTACAAGGAAATACGCCCCGGTGGTCAAGAGAATTTACGAGCAGATGGCTGAACCCAAATATGTGGTTGCCATGGGCACGTGTGCCATAAGTGGGGGACACTGTTATGACTCATACAATATAATACAGGGAGTGGATAAAGTGATCCCGGTAGATGTTTACGTACAGGGATGTCCCCCCAGGCCGGAAGCACTTTATAAAGGGCTTCTGGAGATGAAAAAAGTCATTAATAGGGATACTATCGTGGTCAAATAATAATATGGAGATAATAGATTATACAAATATAAGAGGAGACAACCAGAAAGTCCTGGGTGTTATTGCAGAGAAGACTAAAAAGATTGGTATAATCGCAAAGTTGGAACTGGTCTATGACCAGATAAATGCTGCTGCTGAGGCCAGGGATATAGTCGCATTCTGTATGTTATTAAAAGAAGATAAGGATTTGAGCTTCGAATATATCCGGTCTATAACCGGAAGTGACTTTGAGGACCGGTATGAGATAGTTTACAGTCTTTATTCATTTGCTAATGGTTGGTCTGTAAATATAAAAGTAAAAATTAACCATGACAGGCCGGAAGTAGATAGTATAGTAGGAGTATATAAAGGTGCAAATTGGTTTGAACGGGAAATCTGGGAGATGCTTGGTATAGATATAAAAGGGCATCCGGACCTCAGACCTCTCCTTCTAGTAGGGGATGAGGATTTCCATCCTCTGCGAAAAAGTTTCGAGATAAAATGGGAAGAAAAGGAATACATTCCGACTGGGAAGTTTGAATAACGTTATGCTTACAGAAGAATTTGAAAAGACAGTTGAAGACCTTCCGAAAGATTATATGGAAGTAAACTTCGGACCTCACCACCCTTCCACACACGGAGTCTTCCGTTTTATTGCCAGGGTAGATGGCGAGCGTATAGTAGGGATTGATCCAGTTATAGGCTATCTTCACAGGGGTGTGGAGAAGATGGCTGAAAGGAAGACTTATATACAGTTCAAACCGCTTGTAGACCGGCTTGACTATACAGGAGCTCTTTTGAATGAGTTGTGTTACTGTCAGGCACTGGAAAAGATGGCAGAAATAGAAGTGCCTGAAAGGGCTCAGGCTATAAGGGTAATAAGCGCAGAGCTAAATCGGATTTGCGCCCATCTTATTTTTTACGGAGCTATAGGTCTGGAAGCAGGGGCCTTTACGCCATTCCTTTTCAGTTTTGCTGAAAGGGAGAAAGCATTACAGCTGCTAGAGATGTTGGCAGGAGGGCGTCTTACATTTAACTATATTACAATAGGGGGAGTAAGAAAAGATATACCGAATGGATTTAAATCAGAACTTGAAAAGTTTTTATCTATATTCCCCAAAAGGTTGAAAGTATTTGAAGATCTGTTTACTGGTAATGAGATATTTAAGAGCAGAACTCAGGGAATTGGTGTTATAAAAATGGAAGATGCTTTTGATTGGGCCATGAGCGGACCTACACTCAGGGGGTCAGGTGCAAGATTTGATATCAGGAAAGCAGAACCTTACAGCGGTTATGAAAAATATGATTTTGACATACCTGCAGGTGAAAATGGTGATGTATATGACAGATACCTGGTAAGAATGGCGGAGATGAGGCAGTCATTAAGGATAATTGAGCAAGCTGCCGAGGATATCCCTTCGGGTGATATTCAGGTAAAAGTACCTAAAGTGCTCAAACTACCAGAGGGAGAGATATATTACCGGAATGAGGGTACAAAAGGTGAGATCGGATTTTATATAATATCCGATGGCGGTAAGACTCCGTACAGGATGAAAATAAGGACGCCTTCATTTTCACATCTTAGTGCATTGGGTTTTGTTTTAAAAGGCGCATATATTGCAGATGCTATAGTTATTCTTGGAAGTTTTGACACAGTTATGGGAAGCGTGGACAGATAGGAGAATCGATGGTCTGGTGGCTAGTGTTCCTGTGGGCACTATTAAAACTGGTAATAGCAGTCGGATTCGTATTGGTTACTGCCCTGATCCTTATCTATATGTTGAGGAAGGTAATGGGGCGTATGCAGTACAGGATGGGACCAAGACACCATGGACCTCATGGAGTATTCCAAACCATGTTTGATGCAGTAAAGCTACTGGGCAAAGAAAACATCATCCCTAAAGATGTTGACAAATGGCCATATCTCTGGGCACCGGTAATAGTATTTGTACCTTCGCTTACTATTTTTGCTTTGTTACCTTTTGCAGAGAAAATAGTAGCTACCAATATAGAAATATCACTCTTTTTTGTATTTGCAATAATGGGGATATCAACCATATCATTGATAATGGCAGGATGGGGCTCAAATAACAAATACGCACTTCTGGGAGGCCTGAGGAGTGCTGCCCAGATGATGTCTTATGAGATACCTCTTATCCTGTCTGCTATAGGTGTGGTCATAATGGCAGGCAGTATGAACCTCGTCGAGATAGTAAGAGCACAGCAGAACATATATTATATAGTTCCACAGGCAGTAGCTTTCTTTGTATTTATGACATCAGCCCTGGCGGAGCTTAACCATACACCATTTGATATTCCTGAGGCAGAATCCGAGATAGTAGCAGGATTTAATATTGAATACAGCGGATTCAGGTTTGCTTCGTTCTTCCTGGCAGAATTTGTCAACCTTTTTATAATATGTGCACTGGCTACAATTCTATTCCTTGGAGGATGGTTACCATTCACAAATCCAGTGTACGGGACTCTGTTTTTCCTGTTCAAGACATATATTCTAATATTCGTAACTATGTGGATAAGATCTACTTTCCCGAGGTTCAGGTTAGACCAGTTTATGAATTTCGGGTGGAAATTATTGCTGCCCCTATCACTGGTAAATATTTTTGTGACAGGTACAGTAGTGTTAGTAGTAGACAATATAAGAGGACTCTAAAGGAGATGAAAGGAATTTGATTTGCTAGGTCTTTTAAAAGGTCTAAAGACGACACTTAAGGCATTTTTTTCCAAGCCGGTAACGGTGATGTACCCCTACCACAAAATGGAAGTAGCTCCCAGTGGTCAGGGACTTATCAGATTGAGGGTGACTGAGCTTGGAAACAAACCTGTATTTAAATGTACAGCCTGCGGTATATGTGCCAAGAACTGTCCCCAAAACTGTATTACCGTAAAGAAGATGAAGGATGAAAAGCAGCCCGATATATATAAAGTGGATTATTCATACTGTATATTCTGTCGGATATGTATAGATACATGTCCTTTTGATGCCCTTGAGCAGACCCAAGAATATGAATGGGTTGGAGAGACAAGGGATTATTTTGTCCATAATAAGAAAGACCTTGCCATGGATAAGGTCTTTGAAGAGGGAAAAAAGGAGTAGGCTATTTTATCTTTCATATTATTTCTAGTCATTAGCCTTATATTGATATTCTCAGCTATCAGGGTCATATCTGCAAGGAATATTGTACATTCTGCATTTTATCTGGCAGTGACCCTGTTATGTGTAGCTATTTTCTTCATACTGCTTCGGGTCCAGTACCTGGCTGCAGTTCAGATACTGGTATATATTGGAGCAATAGTGGTGCTGATCCTTTTTGCCATTATGCTTACTAGGACTGCTATAGGCCAGAACACCAATATCTCAAGCAGGCAGGCTGTTTTTGCAGCTATAGTGTCATTGATTTTGTTTGCTGTCCTTTCTATAGTATTTAATATAACTCGGATTTCTTCTGATATAGTAGATGTATCGGAGATTAAAATAATACCCGTAAGTGATTTTTCAAATATATTATTCTCTAAATATGCACTGCCTTTCGAGGTAGCTTCCGTTCTTCTCCTGGCTGCTCTTGTAGGGTCAGTAGTACTGGCAGTAAAGGACAGGCAGAAGGCAGGAGAAAGTCTGGAAGAAAAAAGTGGAGATAAAAAGAATAATTAACGGTGAAAGGGATGCAATTGCAGGTTGGAATTGATTTAAAACTTATACATTTTCTGATAGTATCTGGAGTCCTTTTCTGCATCGGTATTTACGGGGTATTATCAAGGAGGCATCTGGTGCAGATACTTATGTCTGTAGAGCTTATATTAAATTCAGTACTTATCAACCTGATAGCATTTTCAAGTTTTATCACTCCTGATGATATAACAGGACAGATGTTTGCTGTATTTGTGATAGTAGTAGCAGCTGCCGAGGTCGGAGTGGGACTGGCTATAATACTTTCGGTATACCGCCAGAAGAAATCGGTGGATATTGATAATATAAATATTTTGAAGTGGTAGGTATCCTTGCAGTGAGACCTGAAAGAGAGGTAATGGTTTGACACAATTAATTTGGATTATACCGCTGCTGCCGGTAATAGGTTTTGTGATAACCTTATTGTTGGGAGGCAAGAATGGAAGATTTATCTCCCGGTTTGCCACAGTAGTAATGGGTGTCTGTATGCTGCTTTCTTTTTATGCTGTATACCTGGTATTCACCAGGGGTGAATTATCAATTGAAAAAGTATGGTATGTGACCGGCAACTTCAAGATAACCATGGGACTACTGGCAGACGGGTTGTCGGCGATGATGCTGTTGGTTGTCACTGTAGTAAGTTTCCTAGTCCATCTTTACTCAATAGGCTACATGCAAGGCGACAGTCGGTACTGGCTCTTCTTTGTAGAACTCCAGCTTTTTAGCGCATCCATGCTGGGATTAGTGCTGGCTCATAATTATCTACAAATGTTTATATGCTGGGAACTTGTCGGATTATGCTCATACCTTTTGATTGGTTTCTGGTATGAGAAAAAAACTGCCAGTGATGCAGCCAAAAAAGCTTTCTTGGTGACCGGGGTAGGCGATGTAGCTATGCTTATCGGGCTACTTATTCTTTTCACGGTCACAGGCACCCTTACCTATACCAGTGTGTTCGGTATTGCTGAAGCCGGTGGCATATCCCATAATGTGATAACTGCCATAACTGTACTTCTTTTCTGTGGTGCTATAGGAAAATCTGCACAGTTTCCGCTGCATGTGTGGCTTCCAGATGCTATGGAAGGTCCCACACCGGTCAGTGCCCTAATACACGCTGCCACTATGGTAGCAGCCGGGGTCTACTTGGTGGGGAGAAGTTTCCCGCTGTTCTCACACTCAGAACAGACCTTGATGGTAGTTGCCATAATCGGTATAGTTACAGCGGTCTTAGCAGCGTCCATTGCAATTGTGCAAACCGATATAAAACGGGTGCTGGCATATTCCACTATCAGCCAGCTGGGGTATATGATATTTGCCCTTGGAATAGGTGCTTTTGTAGCAGGTATGTTCCATCTTATGACACATGCTTTCTTTAAAGCCCTCCTCTTTCTTGGTTCGGGAAGTGTTATCCACGCAGCTCACACACAGGATATTAGAGAGATGGGCGGTCTGGCCTCAAAGATGAAGACGACTACCTGGACATTTATAGTAGGTGCGCTATCTCTGTCTGGATTTCCACTCCTAGCAGGATTCTGGAGCAAAGACGAGATTCTAGGTTTTGCATTTTCAACCGGAAGGTATGTCATTTTTGCAGTGGGCGCATTTACAGCTTTTCTTACGGCATTCTATATGTTTCGCCTAATCTTTGTAGTCTTTTTCGGAAAGATGAGTAAGGCATCGGAGCACGCCCACGAGTCTCCAAAAGTGATGACAATTCCCCTTATAATACTGGCTGTGTTGGCCATTATAGCAGGTTACTGGGGAGCTCCATTCCTCGCAGAGAAATACCATATAGGAGAATTTATTAGCGGTCATACGCATGTGGAACATGTGGAGTTTGATTTTATACCTATGATAATCTCTGTTATAGTAGGACTTCTGGGAATACTTCTGGCATACCTTATGTACGGCAGGAAGGTCATACCTACTGACTGGTTCTACAGGTTTGTAAAATCATATTATAAGGTACTGGTAAACAAATATTATATAGATGAATTGGGATCAAGGGCGATTGTAAGGCCGGCCATAAGGTTTGCTAATGGCGTAAATACTTTTGATAAAAGAATAATAGACGGGCTGGTGAACCTATTCGGAAAGGTTACGGTATCTGTATCAAAAGCTGTGCACTTGTTTGATCTTGGGGTGGTGGACGGGATAGTAAACTGGACAGGCAAAGAGACCTTTAATAGCGGAGAAAGGCTGAGACTTCTGCAGACCGGGAATATCTCCGGCTATGCCATAGTGATGTTTGCAGTCCTGGCTGTTTATATAATCTATTTGATAATAAGGACCATGTTCTAGACTAAATAAGACAGGAGGAAATATATGGGCTTTAATATACTTACACTTATAACATTTATACCGATTGTGGGGGTACTGACACTGACAGTCTACCCCAAGCGGGCGGAGAAAAGCACTAAATATATTGCGCTTGTCACCTCCCTGATAACACTGGGGCTGGCTGTGTATCTATGGGTAATCTTTGACCCTTCAGTGGCAGGGATGCAGTTTGAAGAAAAGTACCAGTGGATATCAAATGTAAATATCTACTACTACCTTGGTGTGGACGGGATAAGCATGCCAATGGTATTTTTAACTGCACTTCTGACAGTGCTGGGAGTCCTAGTCTCATGGAACATAAAGGATAAACCTAAAGCATTCTTTGCCCTTCTTCTCCTCCTGGAAGTGGGCATGGTTGGTGTGTTTCTGTCACTTGATTTCATACTATTCTATGTATTCTGGGAACTTGTCCTTCTCCCTATGTACTTCCTGATTGGTATTTGGGGAAGTTCCAACCGTCTATATGCGGCTATAAAGTTCTTTATATATACTCTGCTGGGAAGTGTATTGATGCTGGTCGGTATCCTGATGATATATTTCAATTCAGGTCTGCAGACGTTCGATATGCTTGAACTTATAAATAATGGGATGGGAAGGAGTCTGCAGAACTGGATCTTCTTCCTTATGTTCATGGGTTTTGCCATAAAGGTACCCATGTTCCCATTCCATACCTGGCTGCCTGATGCACATACCGAAGCTCCAACAGCCGGTAGCGTTATTCTTGCCGGGGTACTTCTGAAGATGGGTGCTTACGGATTTATAAGGATAAGCTTGCCTATACTTCCAGAAGCTACAAGAGCATGGGCTCCTGTTATTGCCATACTGGCAGTAATTGGAATCATATATGGCGCACTTGCGTGTCTCGTCCAGAAGGACCTCAAGCGACTTATTGCATTTTCATCGGTATCCCATATGGGTTTTGTAATGTTGGGAATAGCTTCACTGACTCCAACTTCGGTAAATGGAGCAGTGTTGCAGATGTTTAACCACGGTTGCATAACAGGCATGCTCTTCCTGCTGGTAGGAATGGTCTATGAGAGGACCCACACCAGGATGATAGTGGATATGGGAGGATTTGCTAATAAGGTTCCGCTGCTATCAGGTATACTTGCATTTACAGCATTTGCTTCCCTGGGATTGCCGGGTCTGAGCGGTTTCTGGGGAGAGTTCCTTGTACTTTTTGGTACCTATAATGTAAATACTGTATTTTCAAAGGTAATGGTATATATAGCAGTTGTGGGGATAGTACTGGGAGCTGCGTACCTTCTGTGGATGCTCCAGAGGGTTATATTTGGTAATTACAATGATAAGCTTGGGGATATGAAGAAGATAACCTGGATCGAATTTGTGACATTGGCACCGCTTGTAATATTAATCGTACTTGTGGGGGTATATCCCACACCCCTGATAAATATGATAAATAATTCAGTAGTACTTATTTTGGGGATGTAATATGACTATTGAAATAATGGCAATAATTCCGGAGATTGTCTTGGTATGCTCTGGTTTCCTTGTCTTGATGCTTTCAGTGTTTATGGGTAAGGGCTTTGACAGGGTAGCAGCACCGGTATCAGTAGCGGGGCTGGTAGCTTCGGCAGTTACCATATTTATATTTAATGTTGGCCACCTGGGTTCTTTCTTTAATATGTCTTTTATTGTGGATAAGTACTCTATATTTTTTAGACTTTTTACCATTATAACAGCAATAATAATCGTAGGTCTTTCATCATACTATATCAACGGCAGTATAATCATGAAAAGGAATACAGGTGAGTTTTATTTCCTTATCCTTATAGTGACTACGGGAACCATGCTCATGAGTGCGGTCGGAGATCTTATAATGCTTTTTATCTCCCTTGAACTGGTAAGTATGCCCACCTATATACTTGCGGGTTATGCCAAGACAAACGAAAAGTCCAATGAAGCTTCTCTTAAATATTTCATCCTGGGAGTCCTGGCCTCAGCACTACTGGTGTATGGTTTTTCCCTCATATACGGGGCCACCGGAAGTATCAGCCTGGTCGGGATAGCAGGCGCTATTGCATCCGGTAATCTGCTTGCAGGAAATTACTTAATCATAACAGGGATCATTATGGCCATGATTGGATTCGGTTTTAAGATAGCGTTGGCACCGTTTCATTTCTGGGCGCCAGATACATATGAAGGTTCACCAACTATTATAACTACCCTTATTACCACAATTGCCAAGCTGGCAGCTTTTGCAGGTTTTATAAGGTTCCTTTATGTAGGCTTAAACGGTTTTGGAAAATCATTGTGGATAGTACTATTTATAGTAGTGCTATCGCTGCTTTCCATGATTCTGGGAAACCTGATGGCACTTCCCCAGAAGAACTTTAAGAGACTTATGGCATATTCTTCCATAGCACACGGCGGTTATATTATGATAGCATTTGCTGCAGCCACTACCGGAGCCCAGTGGGCAGTATTTATATATCTTATGGCCTATATCCTGATGAATCTGGGAGCATTTGCTGTAGCTATGCTGGTAGAGAGGGGAAGGGATTCAGAGGAGATAGCAGCATTTGCCGGGCTGGGTCAGAGCAATCCTTTTATATCCATATGTATGATAATCTTTTTGATATCGATGGTGGGTATCCCACCTTTTGCAGGATTTTTAGGCAAGCTTTTTGTATTCAAGACCGGTATTGAAAACAACTTTACTTGGCTGGTCATAATAGCTGTAATCACTAGTGTTATATCCCTGTATTATTATGCCAATGTTATAAGGCAGATGTATTTTACAAAATATGAGGGAGAAAGGTCCAAACTTAAAGTGAAGACTCCGGTGGTCTACCTTGCTATAATCAGTTTCTGTGCAGTAGCCACAATACTTATGGTAATAATACCATTTGTCTTCGTGGGTATCTCACAGGGGGCTGTGGTAGCTGCGACCGGAATACAATAAGAGCCCTTTAATGTTTAAGATAATCCATATTTTTTTAAACTTGATGCATACAATAAAACTTTAATATAATATTGCAAGTATTTGATATAATGGAGAAAAATATTGAAATTTGTAGATTATAAATGTAAAAAATGTGAAGAAATATCTGAGATAGTCATAAGATCCGGTAATGGCTCAGAGATAAAATGTGAGAAATGTGGCAACAAAAAAATGGTAAAGATATTTGCCTCTATCAGCCTTAAAAGTAATTCATCAGACGGAGCTTCTTCAGGCGGTTCTTACTGCGGAGGCTGTGCCGGAGGAAACTGTGGGACCTGCTCTAGTTAAGTTAATCCACTATTATTAGATAAATCAAATCTCTTATATTTATTAAGACCATATCCTGATTCAAGTAACGATAATAATCAATAAATATATTGATATAAGTACTATATATTATTTTATTTTAATTAATTATTGCATAGTTACATTAATTAAAATAAAAAAATAAGTTATTATAAAGAATGCCTATAGAAAATACTATTGTGTATAGAAGTACCGCTCCTTACAGTGTGCCTCTTTTCTCTTTGGATTTTTGAATCGATAAAAACTATAAAAAGATATTTATATATTTAAAATATAGCTATAATTTTAAAGATATCATAATCTAAAAAGAAATAATATGTCAGTACAACGTGCTGTGGAACAAAAAAAAAGCGGAATAAGTTTCTTCGATAAATACCTTTCCCTGTGGGTCATAATCTGCATAGCTGTGGGTGTGACTATCGGACGGTTTCTTCCGAATGTTCCCAATTTTTTAAGCAAGCTTGAATATGCCCATGTTTCAATACCAGTAGCTGTTTTGATATGGCTAATGGTCTATCCTATGATGCTCAGGGTGGATTTTACCAGTATTGTAAATGCCACAAAAAAGCCAAAAGGGCTGACAGTCACTACTGTCACAAACTGGCTAATAAAACCATTTACAATGTATGCTATTGCCTTTTTCTTCTTTAAGATAATTTTTAGGAATTTTATTCCTGAGGTCCTGGCTTCTGAATATCTTGCTGGTGCAGTCCTGCTGGGAGCAGCTCCATGTACCGCCATGGTATTTGTATGGAGCCACTTATGCCGTGGAGATGTTGGCTATACACTGGTCCAGGTAGCAGTAAATGACATCATCATACTTTTTGCGTTTACTCCTATAGTAGCCCTACTCCTGGGCATAAGTGATGTGATAGCACCATATAGTACTTTATTCTTATCAGTTATCTTGTTTGTAGTAGTACCCTTTGCCGGTGGATTCTTGTCAAGGGTGCTTATAATCCGGAGAAATGGTAAAGAATTCTTTGAAAATATTTTTATTAAGAGATTTGAAAAGGTGACTATAGTAGGTCTCCTTACGACCCTTATAATAATATTTGCTTTTCAGGGAAAGATAATCCTTTCCAGCCCGGTCCACATACTTATGATAGCTGTACCTCTTATTATCCAGACTTTTCTGATATTTATAATTGCTTATGGATGGGGAAGATTGTGGAGACTACCATTCTGTATAGCAGCACCAGGTGCTATGATAGGCGCCAGCAACTTTTTTGAACTAGCTGTAGCAGTAGCCGTATCACTTTTTGGATTGCGTTCTGGGGCAACCCTTGCTACAGTTGTAGGGGTCCTGGTAGAGGTCCCATTGATGCTCACCCTGGTAAAGATAGCAAATTCAACTAGGGGCTGGTTTGAGAAATCATCTTAAAAGGAAAATAATGAAAGTGATAGTAGGGTTTATCTGTATAGGTAATTCATGCAGAAGCCAGATGGCTGAAGGATTTGTCAGTCACTATGGGAAAGGGATATTTGATGTCTATAGTGCAGGAACCCATCCCGCTATCATGGTAAGCCCTGAGGTATTAAAAGCAATGAAGGAAAAAAGTATAGATATAAGCAGGCAGTATCCCAAGTCACTTGACAAGATTCCCGGAGAGTTAGATATCCTTATTACAATGGGATGTGGAGTAAAGTGTCCGTATATCCCTTTTGGCTTTAGAGAAGACTGGGGCATTGAAGACCCTCTAGGGCTACCGCTATATGAGTTCAGACGGATAAGGGATATAATAGAAGAAAAAGTCCTAGATCTGATAAAACTTTCAATTGATTCAGACAGTAAAGAGAGTTTCATTGAAAAATTAAAGAAGAGATAAAAAATGGATGACCTAAAAATACTACAAAAAATAAAAGCATTATCAGATGAAAGCCGCCTCAGGGTTATAACTTTTCTTAATAAGAAAGAGGTTTGATGAATTATAGAGAAAAAACATTAAAATCATTAGAGGGAAAAGAAATATTCCCAGTACCAACAGATGTTCTAGAGGGTTTTATTCACCCTACTCTGGAAGAAAAAATATTTAAAAAATACAATATAAATGAAAAAAACCATGAAAATATTCTTAAAAAATTGAATGCCCATTATAGATGGGCTATTCCTAAATATATTGGGCCTCCTCTTGAAGAGGGAAATTTTGATATACCTCCGGCTTGGCCTTTTAAAAAAATAACTAAAAGTATATGGGGCACATGGGATGGTATACAATCTTACACTGGAACAGTTGAGAGACCATTTGATACAATAGAAACAATTTCAGGTATTGATAGACATAATTGGCCAAAAGCCGATTTATTTGATTACAATAGAGTAGGTCATTGGCTGGAAGATCCAGACTTGTTCCTTGCTCCATCGGATTGGGCAGAAAAAAATAAAAAACATATAAGAGCAGTTGGAGGGTTTTTACCAATATTTTGTACGGTTTTGGATCTTTTCGGGATGGATAAGGGTCTCATATATATGGCCAGCCGGCCAGACTTAGTAAAAGCTACTGTAGAACATATCAGCAGCTATTTAGAAGATTTCTACGAAAGACTATCTAGAGCCACACATAATCATGTAGATATTTTAGTTTTTGGGGATGATTTTGGTTCACAAGAAGGTCTAATTCTTAATCCACAAAAATGGAGAGAATATTTTTTACCTTCATGGAAGCGTCTTTTTAGTATTGGCCATAAATATGGGCTGAAAACACAAATGCATCTGTGTGGATCTATACGTCCTGTTTTAGGAGATCTGATAGATGCTGGGTTAGATATCTATGAAATAGTTCAGGTTACAGCCAAGGATATGGAACCAAAAGGTTTAAAAAAAGATTTCGGCAAAGATCTTGCATTTTATGGTGGAATTGATGTCCAAAAACTATTACGTTTTGGAAATACATCTATGGTGTGTGCAGAAGTAAGAAGAACGATAGACATTCTTGGAAAAGGTGGAAAATATATTCTTTGTAGTACTCATGCTCTGACTGAAGATATGCCATTAGATAATGTTTTAGCAATGTATGATGAAGCCGCAACTTATAGGGGTTGACCATGAAGACTACAAATGGTATGTATGCCCTCATTCTAGGGTAAAATTCAAAATATAAACTTAACTACAGAGTTAAAAAAATGGATGACCTAAAAATACTACAAAAAATAAAAGCATTATCAGATGAAAGCCGCCTCAGGGTTATAACTTTTCTTAATAAAAAGGCTGACCTGAGTGTATACGAGATAAGGGAGATGATCGGACTTTCACAGTAGACCATATTCAGTTACCTCTGGGTCCTTGAGGAGACAGGCCTGGTGAGTCACAAAAAAGACGGCTTATGGGTAAATTAGAATATCTCAAATGAGCTTGATAAAGATGTCAGGACTATTTTGGAGAAAGCTTTGAAAAGGATAAATGGAAGCAGGTTGATCAGGGACGATCTAAAAAGGTTATCAAAAGTGGATAGGGATAAGAGCTGCTCCAGAAGTAATAATATGTGATCCATAAATCGGTACATATTGCTGAGATGGATTATCGTAGAAGAAATCCAATAACAATATGGAAAATATTTATGGGATAATATATTATTTATTAGAAGGTATGGAGCTAATAGATATAAATGATAAAGATTAAGAAAACTATAGATATCATCCTTATAGCAGCAGCCATTGTAGTTGTTGTTGTCCTTGCAGAAAGGATAATACCATTTAATACCCTAAATGCCTCTATAGACTCTAAAAGAAATAAAAATATCCAGAATTTTTCAAACGAAGAAGATGTAGAAACATGGATCTCTGGGGAGATTAAGCTTAACATGGTTCCGGATGAGAGGTCATCTAAGCCAGCAGAGAATATTTTTATTTTAGGGTTTCTAGGCGATGAAAATAATAATAAAAATATTACACCAGGAACTAATCCTGGACTAATTTCAGACAGTGAGGAAAAAGATGAAAAAATTTCTGAACTTGGAAAGAAAACCGGCGAAGCTGTTGAAGAAGCTGTAGAAGAAACCTCAGAAGTTCTGCAGGAGACTTCAGTACTGAAGGGAGATGATGTCGACTTCAGCAACAGCGAAAACTTCAGGATAGAAATAGATTTGACCCGCCAGAGAGTAATTGTATTTCATAAAGATGATATATTAAGAGAGATGATATGTTCTGGAGGTGCTCCCGAATCACCGACCCCATTGGGTGAATATGTGACTTCCCAGAAGATTGAATATTCATGGGTAGAGAGGTTTGGTGTTGGCGCTTACTACTGGGTAAGGTTTTTTGAAAATTATCTCATTCACAGCATACCCTTTAATGAAAACGATGAAATGATAATAGAAGAATACGAGAAACTTGGAAATCCTGTCAGCCATGGATGTGTAAGGCTTAGCCTCGAAGAAGCAAAGTGGCTTTATGAGACACTACCACTGGGAGTGAAAGTACTCATCTATTGATGGATGCAGAATTTATTTGTTATCTGATATCAACAATGCCTGCTTTGCAATAATGGACATCTACATCAATGTTTAATATGATTCAATAGAAGTGTATTTAAAAAGACTTGAGTTAAAAAATTATCGTAACTACGAACATGTTAGCCTTGAGTTTAACAAAGACTCGATTCTGCTGGTTGGAAATAACGGAAATGGAAAGACGAATCTACTTGAAGCAATACATTATCTTTCAACTGGGCGTTCGCACAGAACCTATACCCAGGATGAAATCATAAGGTGGGGTAGTGATTTTGCTCTGCTGAGGGGCAGAATTTTTTCAGGAAACAACAGTAACAAACACCTGGTAGAGATTATGATGAGGGAAAAAAATGATCTTAAGATAAAGGTCGATGGGGTATATAGGAGAAAGAAGACAGACTTTACCTCCATACTGCCTTCAGTAATATTTTCTCCTGATGATCTCAAGATTATAAAGTCTGATCCTGGAGAGAGAAGGACCTTCCTAGATTCCATCCTGGAAATGGTGAACAGGGACTTCTCTTCCGTAAGGCTTCAATATCAAAAAATCTTGGGACAGCGCAATAGTCTCCTGAAAAGTGCTCAGGGCAAACTTACTGCCGGTCACTTTCAGACTATGGGTGTCTGGAATGATAACTTGGTCAAATATGGTACGGAGATAATAATCAGAAGGCTCGAGCTTATTGATTCCATAGAAGAAATATTTGCCGGTCATATAGGAAGCTTTTTTAGGGGAACTGTTCCCGTGATAAAATACGTGTTCAGTTGGCAGAGGAATGAGAAAGAGCCTGTTAATGACAGAGAAGAGCTTCCAGATAATAATATGAATACAGGGAATAATTTATTAGGTAAGGACCAGTTAAAGCAGATTTTTACAAATAAGCTAGAAGAAAACTTTGATTCAGATCTGGCCAGAAAAACGACAGCCATTGGGCCTCACAGAGATGATATTACTATTTTCTTTGATAACAAGGATATAAGGTCTTTCGGATCCCAGGGACAGCAGAGGGCTGCTGCTATAAGCCTTAAGCTTTGCGAGATAAAGGTCTTAAAGGACAGGCTAAATACAGATCCCGTCTTTCTTCTGGATGATGTCCTTTCAGAGCTTGATATTGACAGAAGGGAAAAGCTGGTAGGGATAATAAACGGGAGATTCCAAACATTTGTGACCGCTACAAATATAAGTTATCTGGATAAACTGGATATAGATTTTGGGTCAAGATTCTTGGTAAAAGATGATACTATTACAAAAATGGGGCTCTAGGTCCCAAGTTGATAAATTATTTCTTATTGTAATAACATAAAAGTGTTATTATGTATCAGGCTAATTACAATGATGAAAAGAAGATAATAAAATGATTATAAATTAAGCTTTTCTGTTGGTAGTATTGGGGATATGTGCTTTTCTGTTCTGTCTGAAATTTCTGTATAGGATATCTATATGGATGCAGGAAGGAGACGATACTGATAATAAAAGAGATCATAAAGATAGGTGTGGATATAGTGATCACTTCAAGCCAGTATTGCATCAGGAAAATAGTGACAGTCCTTTAGTAAGAAAAATCCAAGATCAAGGCAGCCAGCATTGGTAAGTCCATACTTGGTAGCATTAATTTTGAAGGAGACTGACTCAAAAGTAATCAGGTATTAATGGTGAAAATATGAAAGGTGTAGAAGATATTGGAAGTGTGTTGGATTCTGTAGTAGATGGGATGGGTATAAACAGGAAACTCATGACATCCAGCATCTTCAATCACTGGAAAGAGATAGTCGGTACAGAGATAGCAAAAAAGTCTGTACCCAAAAGACTTGTCCGCATGACATTATACGTTTCTGTAACCTCATCTACATGGGCTAATGAGCTCTCTCTGATGTCTGAAGATCTTATAGAAAAGATTAATTCTTTTGCTAGGGTAGAAGTTGTAAAAACAGTAAGATTCAAGGCGGATCTATAGAATTTCTTATCCCTATTTTTGTAAAATATTCAGCAAAATATGGTATAATAATATATGATAAAAAGTTGTTTTTAGTATGGTTTTTATCTCAAGAAACTATTAGTTGATTCAGGAAGGCAATAGGTGGATCAGGTACTATTATTGACGTGCTTTTTACTCCTTGTCTTTAATAAATAAGTGAAGCTAATTAGGTTAGAAAGAGAATTATTTTGAAAAAAACGAGTTATGATGCAAAGGATATCACAGTACTGGAAGGATTGTCTGCTGTAAGAAAAAGGCCTAGTATGTATATCGGATCTACTGGTACCAAGGGCCTCCATCACCTTATATATGAAGTGATAGACAACAGTATTGACGAAGCAATGGCTGGCTTCTGTGAGAGCATCCTTGTAGTATTGAATAAAGATGGTTCCGTGACAGTAGTAGATGACGGTAGGGGAATACCAGTAAAAAAAATAGAAAAATATAATAAGCCTGCTGTAGAGATAGTACTCACGAAGCTGCATGCTGGTGGAAAGTTTGGCGGCCATGGGTATAAGGTATCCGGAGGCCTTCACGGCGTGGGAATATCAGTGGTTAATGCTCTTTCAGAGAAATTAAAGGTGGAGATAAGAAGAGACAGTTATATTTATATACAGGAATATGTAAGAGGGAATCCTACTGGGCCGCTAAAGAAAGGAAATAAAACTAAAAGCCACGGCACTGCCATAACGTTTTTTCCTGATACAGAAGTATTTGAAGACCTGAACTATAAGTACGAGATACTTTCTAGCAGGATGAAAGAGATGGCCTACCTCAATAAGGGCCTGAAGATAATCCTTCAGGACGCTAGAGAAGAGATAGAGAAAAAAGAAAAGCACCAGTATGAAGGCGGTATAATTGATTTTGTAAATTATCTTTGTGAGAAAAAAGACCCTCTGCATAAAGCCATTCCTATAGCCAACCAGAATAAAGGCCATGAAGTAGAAATCGCCATGCGGTATACTGCTGGCTACTCGGAAAGCATATTCTCGTTTGCCAATAATATCAACACTACTGAAGGCGGAACGCACCTTAGCGGTTTCAGGGGAGCCCTCACCCGTACGATAAACGACTATGCACGGAACAATAATATCCTGAAAGAAAAGGATGAAAACCTGTTGGGAGAGGATGTCAGGGAAGGGTTGACAGCAATCATAAGTGTAAAGCTGAAAGATCCTCAGTTTGAAGGACAGACAAAGACGAAACTTGGAAACAGCGAGATGAAAGGCTTTGTGGAATCCACAGTGAATTTCAAGTTGGCAGAATACATGGGGGAGAATCCCTCGGTAGCAAAAGTAATAGTCAATAGGTGCATTGATGCTGCTAGTGCTCGTAATGCAGCAAAAAAAGCAAGGGATCTCACCAGAAAGACGTTACTTCTGGGAAGCGGTTCCCTTCCTGGAAAACTGGCAGACTGCTCCATAAATGACCCGAAATTCAGCGAGATATACTTGGTGGAGGGAGATTCGGCTGGAGGAAGCGCCAAGCAGGCAAGGGATAGGAGGTTCCAGGCAATTCTGCCTTTAAGGGGCAAAATACTTAATGTAGAGAAGGCCAGACTCAATAGGATACTTTCCAGTAATGAGATACAGGCTATGATAACTGCTTTTGGTGCCGGGATCGGAGAGGATTTTGGCCTTGATAATGTAAGATATCATAAGATAATCATAATGACTGATGCAGATGTGGACGGTTCCCACATAAGGACACTAATACTAACGTTTCTATACAGATATATGCCCAAACTTATAGAAGCAGGATATGTATATATAGCGCAGCCACCACTCTATCAGGTAAAGAGTGGTAAAGAAGTAGATTATGCCTATACTGAAAAAGAATTAGACAATTTAAAAAAGAAATATCAGGGAAATAAAATTAATGTCCAACAATATAAAGGTCTGGGAGAGATGGACCCGGAACAGTTATGGGACACTACCATGAATCCGGAGACCAGGACACTCCTGAAGGTCGAGATTGAGGATACACTCATAGCTGATGATGTGTTCTCTACCCTTATGGGAGATAAAGTGGAGCCCAGAAGGAGGTTTATTGAGAAAAACGCAAAGGGAGTATCTTTTATAGATATTTAATGTATCAGAACAGTTCAGTAAGTAAAGAGCCGTAGTCAGGAGAATAAGTGGTATTTGAATTAAAGGGAAAGATAAAAAATGTCGAGATAGAATCGGAAATGCAGGACTCTTACCTGAGTTATGCCATGAGTGTCATAATAGGTAGGGCTCTTCCGGATATCAGGGATGGTTTAAAACCTGTACACAGGAGGATACTGTATGCCATGCAGGATATGGGGATGCGGTCCAGTGCTCCGTATAAAAAGAGTGCCAGAATAGTTGGTGAAGTCCTAGGTAAATATCATCCTCACGGTGATACAGCAGTATATGATGCCATGGTAAGGATGGCCCAGGAGTTTTCACAGCGCTATATGATGGTAGACGGTCACGGTAATTTTGGTTCTGTGGATGGAGACAGCGCGGCAGCCATGAGGTATACAGAAGCAAGGCTGGCATCCTTTGCAGAGGAGCTGCTTGTAGATATTGATAAAGATACAGTTGACTTTATAGATAATTTTGATAGTTCCCTTTCAGAACCTTCGGTCCTTCCGGCAAAAGTACCAAATCTCCTTGTTAATGGATCATCGGGAATAGCGGTGGGTATGGCGACAAATATCCCAGCACATAATCTTGCAGAAGTTGTAGAGGGTGTGATCCATAAAATAGACCATCCGGACTGTTCACTAAAAGACCTGATGAAGAAGATAAAGGGTCCTGATTTTCCTACAGGTGGGACCATAATGGGGCTTGATGGTATCAGGGAAGCTTATGATACAGGTAAAGGAAAACTTGTAGTAAGGGGCCGAGTCCACCTAGAACAGAAGAAAAAAGGGAGAACCTATATAATAGTAAGCGAACTCCCGTACCAGGTAAATAAGGCAAGGCTTGTAGAGAAGATAGCAGACCTTGTAAGAAGTAAAAAGATTGAAGGCATAAGCGACCTCAGGGACGAATCAGATAAGAGCGGGATGAGAGTTGTGATAGAACTTAAAAAGAATATCATTTCCCATGTAGTTATAAACTCACTCTATAAGCACACACAGTTACAGGACACATTTGGCGTGATAATGCTTAGCCTGGTCGATGGCGTGCCCAGGACACTTAACCTTACCGGAGTTATAGATGAATTTGTTAAGCACCGGTATGAAGTATTGGTCAGAAGGACAAAATATGAGCTAAAAAAGGCGGAAGAAAGGGAGCATGTCCTGACCGGTTATCTTGTAGCTCTGGACAACCTTGATGCAGTTATAAAGACTATACGTTCGTCAAAAGATGCCCTTACTGCAAAGAAAAGGCTGGTCAAGGGATTTGACCTTACTCCCATGCAGGCACAGACTATACTGGATCTTAGGCTGCACAGGTTGACAGGCCTTGAAAGAGACAAGATAAAGAAAGAGCATAAAGAGATACTTGAGAAGATAAAGAAGCTAAATGAACTTCTGGCAAGCGATAAGCTGCTTTATGCAGAGATAAAAAAAGAACTTAAGGAAGTTAGTAAGAAATATAAGGATGAGAGAAGAACTGATATTTCTGCAGATGAATGGGATATTGATATAGAGGATTTGATTCCGGAAGAAGAAAATGTCATATCTATATCCCATTCGGGTTATATAAAAAGAGTACCTGTGACAACATACAGGAAACAGGGCCGAGGGGGACGGGGCGTCACCGGAACAGACCTCAAAGAAGAAGATTTTGTGGAGCACCTTTTTATTGCTTCCACCCATCATTATATGATGTTTTTCTCCAGTCTCGGCAAAGTCTACAGGCTTAAAGTACACCAGCTTCCCATAGGTAGCAGGATATCAAAAGGAAAAGCTATCGTAAATCTCCTGCCGTTTGTTTCTGGAGAGAAAGTAGCAGCTATTATGGCTGTAAAAGAATATAAAGAGACCCAATATCTTATCATGGCCACCAAGAAAGGGCTTATAAAAAAAACCTCTATAACAGCTTATGATACACCAAGAAAAGACGGGATAATAGCCATAAAGATAAAAGATGGAGATGAGCTGATAGATGTAGAGAGGTCCAATGGAAATGATGATGTGATCATGGTCTCAAGGAATGGAAAGGCGATAAGATTTAATGAAAAAGACTGCCGTCCCAGTGGAAGATCGACCCAGGGTGTCAAGGGGATAAAGCTTGTCGATGACGATGAAGTGCTATCCATGATGGTGATAAAGGAAATAGACGGAGACCTGTTTGTACTTACTGAAAATGGTTTTGGGAAAAGGACTCCCCTACCAGAATACAAAAGTCAGAAAAGGGGAGGTCAGGGAGTAAGAACCCTTAAGATAACCGAAAAGAAAGGTAAAGCTGCAGGCGCCGGGATATTAAAAGATGAATACGACCTTATGGTGATCTCTGCCAGCGGAGTGCTGATAAGGATTCCTGCAAAATCCATTTCAAGGACAGGAAGATCGACCCAGGGTGTCAAGGTGATAAAGCTGAAAGAAGGAAATAAAGTAGGTTCATATTCTATAGTAGCTTCTGAACAATAAGATATTAAATAATATAGAGAATGTCCTTTTAAAATAATAGTAGCAGATTGCCTGCTTGCTAATTTGTTTTATTTAGAGGGTAAATCTGCTATGATAAGTTTTAAAAGGCATATTTTTAGGATCAATAGATTATTATATGTGATTTATTAGTAGGACACTCAATTACCTAAAGGAGGTAAAAATGGCAGAGGCAAAACCCGAAGTGCATCCAGATTTTAACAAAAAGAGTACAACGGGAATGGAACCTAAAATTGCAGTGCTTATATCGCATGTCGGCTTTGTGATAGCGGCTGGATGGCTTTCTGGGCTTATAATTTATATGCTGGAAAAAGAAAACCGTTTTGTAAAATTTCATGCAATGCAGTCTCTTGTTATCGGAGTAGCGGAAGTTATCCTTTATATTGTGGCTTCAATATTGATTGTAGCGGTAATAGGTGCATTCTGTCTCCCAGTGGTCTGGATAGCAGCACTTGTCATAAGGATAATAATTGTCATGAGAGCCAATGGTGGAGAATACTATAAATTCCCATGGCTTGGTAATAAGGCAGATAATTGGACAAAGATGTAGGTCTGAAAGTTCTATTAAAAATAAATAAGTCTTATGAAAATAGTATAGCCCAATATACTCTAGAAGATATTGGGCTATACATAGTGTAAGGGGGTCAATATGGCTACAATAGACAGAAAAGTATTAAGAAGCATAAGCGAGCTTTCGAGTTTTAAATTTATGCTGGTACTCTATCTGGTGTTCTTTATAATCTCGGTCATCATAATGGGTATAGTGGCTCTGCTTGCCTGGCTGGGATTGTCTTCTTCAGGGATGGATATAGCTCAGGTCTTACAGAGTTTTGGCATCCCAGACTATGGACTCCTTAATCTTGCTGGAGGAAGTGCTTTAGTATATATCGGTATTGCAATAATAGTAGGCCTCATAGCTTCTGTATTCCATGCTGCATTGGGTGCCCTGATGGTATGGATAGTAAATATGGTATTAAGAATCATCGGCGGCCTGGAGTTAAGGTTTATTGAGAAAGAAGAAACCCCTAAGCCTGAGTAATCATTTTATCTTGACAAAAAAACCTTAAATTGATATTTTGACGATTGTGCTAAATCAGGGTTTAATTAGGTTTATTACTATGGAAGTTTACCTGATAAGATAATTCCAGGTTTACTCGATAATCAACCCCGTGGGCCTATAGCTCAGCAGGTTAGAGCGCATCCCTGATAAGGATGAGGTCTCTGGTTCGAGTCCAGATAGGCCCACCATCTTTGACTTTTCAATATTTTCTTCCCTGAAAACCTTGAATATAGTGGCTAAATCTATGGTTCCAATAAATCCATCTTTATAATAAGTACCTTTAGGAAAAATTATATTTTGGAACTTTTGTTTTGAATCTATATCAGCAGTCAGCCAAAAGGTTTTTAAGTTATTTAAAAAATAATTACTTTGATTTATCAAGATTTCTATATCATTCTTATTTGCTTCAATTTCATCTATACTTAGATCTTGCCCTAACGCTTCTTTTATTTTCTTATTTGAATCCATTCGATAAAAAATCGAAGGGCAAGTTCTTCTTGTACCAACGCATTCTATACCATTATTTTAAA
>Ga0187827_10002691_pt1 | contig 23896 bp, 39 predicted proteins | sample ETNtaG_39_FD_167969 | JGI IMG/M metagenome (GOLD analysis project Ga0187827, IMG submission 167969) | Marine microbial and viral communities from oxygen minimum zone, Eastern Pacific Ocean - ETNP2014_SV_150_PacBio MetaG (Illumina Assembly) | ecosystem: Environmental > Aquatic > Marine > Hypoxic... | reverse complement strand
AGAATACCAGTTATTTGAACCTGATTAACATTCACAAGATCTGGTCTATCTTTAATTGTTATTTCCATATCCTGAGATAGTCCATAACAAAGACCTCTGGAAGTCATAGCAAAACAATCACGAGTTCCAGAAGCAACCGGAAGTATAGGTACTCTTGCATTAGCAGCAAACTTAATTAAATTAAGTCCGGCAGCTTGAACCATTGATCCTTTATCTACAACAAAATTCCTTGAGAAATCACCGCTGATTAATTCTGTTTCTTTCATCAATGCAGTATGCTCATCACCAGTAATTGCAAATACCATTGCTTCCTCTATGTCGTTTCCAACATCAGCATCTATCCAATTTTGATGAATAGTTAAAAGGTTATCATAAGTAAGTCCACCAGTTGCAGTAACAGTAAATGCACCATCATTAGAAAAAGTAACATCTGTTTCAAAATCTCTTCCAGTTGAAACAGTAGCAAAGAGTGCATCAACACCAACTTTGTCAAAAACTCTTTCCATAGCTTTAATACAAGCTATAGCATATTCACTCTGAGGTTTAATAAGAACAGCAAGAGCATCCATCTTATCAATAGGAAGTGTAACAGCAAATCTACGCCTTGTAATCTTCCTTCTAAGATGATCAATATCATCAAAAACTGTTGCTTGTACTCTACCAGATACTTCTCGTGCTTCCACATCACCCAATCCATCATAAGCAAACACATCCCCAATCATAGGTTTTACCTGTACGAATGGGCGTAATCTTGCTCTGATCTGCTGAGACTCATGCCTCAACTGATCGCTGAATTGGATGATAAGGGCTTTATCAATATTATCATTAGCCATAATATAGTCTCCAATTTAAAATTAAAAAATTAAACAAACCAGAAACTATACCCGACTTAGTAACATCGGAAGTGCCCTAACCTTTATGGCGGTTTAAACCAGATAGTTTGACTATCAACATCGGACTGTTTCCAGATACCCGATATTTTACATTGATAATTTTCCTATTTCTGCATATATTTCTGTTATCTTTTCATTAACTTCTTTATGCTTTGGATGGAAAGCATCAGCTCTTGCTGGATCTTTCATAAGTGCTCTGCCTTTTTCTCTAAGTGCATCAACCCCATCAGCCCCACCCTTACGAAGATTATTATCGTTGATACTATCTTCATCAATATATTTACTCTTAATCTTATCAAGAACAGCCCCCATTATAACTAAAGACTCATTACTCAAATTCTGAACAGCCTCTTCCATTCCTTCTGGAGTATTTTCTGCAAGTAAAGTTTTACCAGAAGCTAAAACTTCATCTACTCTTTCACCTAAAATTTTTGTACTAAGTTCTGCAAAAGCTGCATCCTGTACCTCTCCTTGTGATGCTGCCATTTCTTTCATAAGAGCATCAAAACCTACTTGAAGTTTTGTAGCAGCTTTATCTGATAATTCAGATTCATGAAAAAGTTCTTTAACCCTAGACTCAAATTGTTCATTCCTTTCTTGTCCTTCTGGAATATCAAATGTATAATCTTCAGCTTTTTCAGGCATCCCAGCTGCAATATTAAAAGCAAGCCTATCTTCATCAGTAGTGTTTTCATCTGGAAAATTAATTTTATTTTTTCCAATTAAACCTTGAGCACCATCGAGTTTCTTAAATACATCATCTAGAGATGTTACATCTTTTAAATATGGTTTATCTTTGTAAGCCTCTGGAATAGCAAAATCACCAGTTTCTACTGATGGTTCAGCAGTTGTATGTGCTGGAACAGTTGTTGCTTCACTTGTTTGATGCTGCATATTTGTTCCACCACTAACTTCACTAATGCTTTCTTCTCCCATAATCTGCCCCTCCTTACTTAAATTCTATTTTTTTTAAATGTTTGTCCGAAATATGTTTACGCATATCTAAATATACACTTCTACGAGCCTCTAAATAAAATGTTGTTTTATCATTCACCTCCCCTGTCTCTGGATTTAAAGTAATAGAATCTTTATACAATCCTAAAAGGTTTAAATAATACTTAAAAAAAGATCTTCCATTTTCAGTAGCAGCAATTTCATCATGCATTGCTTTTATTTTAGCTCTTTGTTCTTTTTCTACTTTAATTCGTTTTGCTTCTATAACTGCTTTTTCTTGTGGTGTTTTTAACTTCATACATTTTGATCAGCATTAGCAGCTGTTGCTTGAGCTTGAGCTAAATTCCTAGCAATCTCTGAACCCTCTCTTGCTGTTTCTATTTCCTGTTGTTTTTGTATAGCTTCATTTCTATTTGTTCTTAATTCTTCTACAATATCTAAACCCCTTATCATTTCTTTAGATGCCCCTGTTAATTCTGAAGTTCTTCTAATAAGAGCATCTATATCTATATTGTCAACTGCTTCTTGATTCAAAGGTACAGTAGCATTAAGCACTTCCAACATTGCTAAATTGCCCTGAACTTCTTCAGCTTGAATAGCTCTCTCAGCTGGAGAAAGATATTTAATTTTAAATATTTCTTCACCTCGTTCTGCTTTCTTTAATATTTCATCAGGAATAATTATAGGTTCAATTCCTTTTGCAAGTAAAGCTGCTTCTTCTTCTGATCCACTAACAACTCCTAATCTATTAGCATCAGTAAGAATACTTACTGTTCTTTCAATAAGATTATTAAACAATTCTGCTTTCTTTCTTGTAAAAAGAGATCCCAAAGATTGGCCACGAAGCTCATTACGGATTTGAGCTTCACCAAGAGTCATGCGAGTTTCGTTATTTAAATCAAGAAGTCTATCAATCATAAAATGATTAGAGATTGATTCCGTAAGTTTATCAATCATTATCATCAAAGGTTGAAGATCTCCAACAGTTGAGATTTCAGTTATAGGTTTTGCAATCCCTGTTCTATTTGCAATATTAAAAACATTAATAGCCCCGGCACTTGTATTAATAGTTGTAGTACCAAGATCACCATCAGCTAATATTGCTAATGGAGGATCTGCAAGTTTTTCAGCAGCAACTGTTACTGCTTCCCATATTACATTAAGTTCTATTATATCCGGGAGAGCAGCCATTCCTAAAGACCTACCTTGAACTTCTCCCATTGCTTTACGCAACCGAGTAACAAGAACAGGCATTTCATCAAATCCACTCTCTCTTAATATCTTCTCTCCTCTTTCTTCAAAATGAATCGAAGCAATAGGCATACTCTTAACACCAAACTTTGTTCGACTTCCTTCTATTCGAGGTTCAATAGCATGGATTACTGTAGCTACATCTGTTTCTTGACCATTATTAAACTTTTCCCGATTCGTAACACCTAAATTTTCTAATCCATATTCAAGAACCATTTGCCTAATAGTCATAGGCTTTTCTGAAATTATTGTATCTACAAAATGGTTTTCATCTTCATCAATATGCATCATCTTAACATCCCACGCAACATATCGAATTGGAAGTGCACTTTTCTTTTTAGTCTTAAAAATCCCTAAACCAACCGTACCAAATACAACATCATCAAGACTGAGTTCTGTTAAAGCAACAGATAATCCTGACCGAGAATCATCCATTATTGTATGTGCTTCTTCAGTAATGAAACGCATATACTCTCTATTTTCTTCATTATCCTCTAATCCTCTTGCGAGAATCAATTCAAATGATTGTGAAGCACTAGGCCATAACTGTCCGAGTATAGAAGAAGCTGCTGTCTCAGCTGATTTTGCAGCGGTATTATCAAAAAGTTCTCTAGAAAGAAATGCCCCTTGCTGATTAACCTCAGTAAAATTCTGCTTTCGGTTATTAATAAACTCCCCCAATAACTGATAGTGAGGAAGCCAAGGTTCTTTTCTTTTCTTTAAAACTTCAAGTTTAGCCTTTATTGCACCAACTTTTGTAAGCTCTATTCCATCTGCCATTATTTTTGTATAGCTTCACCAGCAAAATAAAATGCTATGAAGCCCATTATTAATCCAGTTAACCAACTATAAATTACATCAGGAGCAATTTCTCCGGGTTTTAAACCTACATGATTCATAAGAACATATCCAAAACATGCCATAAAGAAAATAGCTATAGCTGCCCTAAAATAAACCCTTATTAATTCTGCTTGATTTATCATTTATATCTTTCTGGTTTATCCCAAATAATAAGTCTTTGTGTTTTAGGATCAAGAGTATAAAATTTACCTTCTTTAGGAACAAGAACATTAAATTCTAAAGATCTATTAAGTATCTCTTTATGTTCTTCAACTGTAGGATAGAGTTTTATAAACACTCCTACAAAAGTAACCAGTAAACCTACAGCAATAGAAGTAAATAATACTTTTTTAAACATTACTCTATTGTTCCACCGATATTACTTGTTAAGATCCATGTAGATCCTGACCATTCAAAGGTTACTGCATCCCCAGCATCATTTAAAATTACATCCGTTCCACCAACATAATTATCTGGAGCAACTTTCAGCCCATCAGTTTCAAGATCAGAAGCAAGTACAATTCTTTTCTGTTGTCCATCAGTACCACCATCGGGAATAAAAAGCCAATCAGCAGATTCCCCTGTAGCATCAGTAATAGCGTAAGTAGTAAAATTAGCAAGTGTTACTGTGCCTGATCCAACAAGTCCTGAACTTAAAGTATAAACATCTGTTCCAATTTTAAAGCCACCTGTACTTGAAAAATCAATTCTTGCTACATCAATCTTTTTATCCTTCTTTGCTGAAGCATCATATACAGGAACAAAATCATTTCCACCAGATACTGCTCCTGTAAGTTCATCAAGTTTATCTATAGGGATATTTGTAATGGTATCCCCTCTTGCAAACACATGAGTAACAGAACTAAGTATAACTGTTCCTGTTATCAATCCGGCTAATAATAACTTTTTAAACATCTTTCTTTTCCTCCAATAAATCTATATAAAATTAATTTATACTAAAATTTTCTTTCGACCAACATTAGCCTCTTCCTGTACCCCTCTCGCACCAGTTTTCTTTAATGATATCAAAGCTGCTCGCCTACCTTTAGACAAATCCTTCTTCTTTTCAGGTTCAGGTTCAGGTTCAGGTGGTGGCGGTGGCGGTGGCGGTGGCGGTGGCGGTGGCGGTGGTGGTTTAGGTGGTGATGGTCTAAAAATCTGTATGAATCTCGACATATTCTACCCCCATATATTTACTGTACTTGATAAATTAACTGCCTCATCGCTTTTTTGTAATCTTCTTGTAGTTTTAAAAGGGCTTCTCCCTGTAATTTTTTTAAGTCTAACCGCCTTATTCACGATATTAGAAGCTACTGGATATGCGAATGTCAAGATAAAAGCATCCCATAAATCAGGAGATCTTCCTAATATCTTCTTAATGTCTTTCTTAGGCGGTATTTGTATCAATCCATTAGTTGTTTCTTTATAATCCGGGATAGAAGCCATGTCTACTTCTAACTCATCATTATCAGGAATAGAAACAGCTTCTGACTCTATCCAATCTCTTGCGAGTATATGCATTTCTGCTCTTTTGTTGGCATACTTGTCGTTTTCTATTGCACCTTCATTAAAGAATACTCCTCGAATAATATCGCCAAAACCATCCTGAACTAAAATATCAATAACTCCATAACCCTTCGCAACATCTATAAAAACTTTATTGACCTTCTGTTTTTCAATCATTCTTGCTAACCGAGCAGCAACTGTTGTTTGCCTAATGATCCCTTCTGTCTTTGGATCAAATATAGTAAATGGATAAACGCATCTTCCTCTACGAGGCATAACTACTGTTCGATCCATCTCTCTTCCCATGTCCACACCTAAAATAAGAGGGGCTGTTGCATTATCAAATTTAGCTTTTCTTGCTTTAATAATTGAATCACCATTAACAAGACTTGTTCCACTTGTAACAAAAGCATCCTGTACAGTCATAGGATACTCTTGCCTGAATTTCCATTCTGTTCCAAATTCTTCTATCTTTATTCTACGCCAATAAATCTGCTCAGCATCAAGTCTAAAAGACTCTTTAAGAATTACCTCTTCTTCTGTATATGTAAAATTATCATCTACTGGCCTTCTATATTCTTTCTGCCAAAACCAAGGAATAAAGACAAGCTCATAATCTCCCTCACCTCTCATCGCTGCCATACATTTGCGATGAAACATATTACCCATACCATTAGCTGTAGACTCCAGCAAGATCTCTGTACCAGCAACATCTGCTATAGATTGCATAATGCCTGTTTCGATCCCATCGGTATTCTCCCAAAAGCCAACCTCTGAACCATGAAAGTATTGAAGTGTTCCTCCCCGGCCTACATCTTCATTACCAGCTGTACCTGTAGTATACTCACTATCCAAGCGATCAAATTTTATTTGCTTGTTATTGTATACATCGGTATGAGGTTTGATGGCTTCCGGGCAATGATGCTGAAATCTGTCAACCATTGCAAAGAGTTTGTTGGTGGTTTGATATTCATGAGAAAGAATAAAAACTGCCTTGCCTCTATTCCTTGTACTGAGATGATACCCCCTAGCAGCAGCATAGGTACTCATGCCTTGCTGCCTACCTTTAAGTATTATGATTCTAACCCTACCTTTTTCTTTCTTCTGTTTCTCTATTCTAAAATGAAGATACTCTTGTGCCCTATTAAAAATAAAAGGTTGTATCTGTCCTGATTCTTTATTTTTAATTTTTAATACTACTTTAGAAAAGAAAGGAAGATTAGTTTGTAAAAGTTCATGAACTTTCTCTGGACTTGTCATTTATTATAGGTTTAATTTCTTCCCTAAGATTATTAAAAGCATCTGCTTCTTTTTTGTACCCTCTGTATTTTAACCATGCTCCACCACTAGTAGCAGCAAGAACTAAAGGTACACACCCACTTGTAGTTATTAAAATTAATGCACAACAAAATAATTTAACCATCGTCATCCTCCTCTTCTGATTCACCCTTAACAAATTCATAAACATTAGGATCGTATCCTAATAACATATAATCATTTTTGTATGCTTTTATTGCCTTATTAATAAATGCTCGTATAGGATGTATAACATGAGTTTCATTAGGCATAGCTTCACCCCGATACTCAATTCTCATGTCTATTTCTATTCTATAATATCTAAGATTATCATCTTTTTTTTGTTCAATATCTGCCATTATACAATAACTCTTATATTCATCAAATGTGGATTAAATTGTATTTTTGGTGTTCCTATTTCACAATTATTGTAACCAGCAACTTCTCCATATCCATTAGCTCCTTGTGTATATGTTTTTAACCACGATCCACACATCACCCCTCGTTTCTTCTTTGTTATTAATCTTCCATATCTATTAAACCCACTCGTTGAATATGGAATAGCTGGCATACTATGCCCATGCCCAATAATAACAACATCCACATCCCACTCCTTCAAGTATTGTTCGATTCTGTTTGCCTTGCCTCCCGGTGTTCTCCCGGCAATAGTAGAATGAGTAACAAACACATCAAACGAAACTTTCCAAGGATGCCTACTCTTTTCATTTCTGTTAATAAAAGAAAGTCGAACAACACCAGCATCATAAAGCCTCTTCACCGTAGGGTTCTTATACTTATCCGGGTTCATGATGGCTGTTTCAGATTGCCCTTTTACAGTATCATTAATATTAATATCGTTAAGATGAAGCCACATTTCGTAAGAAACATCTCTTTCGTAATGTTTAAATATGCTTCGTTCATGATTACCATCTATGATCCCGACAATTTTTTTCCTAATAGGATAGTATCGCCTATTAGTAGTCATTATTTGTTCGGTAATTATGTTATCAATACTGCCCTGTTTGTATCTTCTTGCTAGTGCCCTTGTATTCCAACGACCATCACCCTTTGGAATGAACTCTGCTTGATCACCCATCAGAACAGCATAAGCGTGATCATCATCTCTTATTTCATCTATCTTTTTCTGAAATGCATCCGTATCACTCCCAGCACTACCCTCATGAACATCCCCTAAACCATACAATGTAAACCATTCATCTATTCTTCGTTTGCATGGAATTGTTATCTGATTAAATTCCATAACAAGCTACGCTAGTAGCTGTTATCCTTCAATAGTAACTTCGGCATTTGCTTCCTCCATTTCTTTTATATAATCATCTGCTAGTTGTTCTTTTCTTTCTAAAAACTGATCATAGGTTTCTGATATTGTATGCTTCTCAATTTGTTGTTTGGGTTTGCCAAGAACCCTATCCTGAATATCCTTAGTTGCCCATGTGTCTCCCCTCGCTGCTTTCCGGGCAAGGCGTATATTCATAACCTCCGCATTTGTCAACCCTTCAAATTCTGCATCTCTCTCAAGAAAGACTTCTTTAGGTGTTCGTAAATACGGAAGCGATAAAGCAGCTAAAGGAAGATCCATAAGATTTTCCTTCTCCAACATCTGCCGGAGTTCTACTCGTGGTACTCCGTTTTCCCATACTACAAAAGATTCATAACTTTTTTGTAAGTCGTTCATCTTAAAATGTCCATTAATATTTTACTGCCCACAAGCATAAGAATTATTATAACTGGTATATAAATATACATTTCCCAATCTTTTATCATTTCTTTCTCGATACGAAAGTATAAGATCTAACCCCGGAATACATTGTTCTTCTTTTTATCCAACTAACTCCTAGACTCTCCATTGCCTCTAGAAATATTTTATCTGCCTCTTTTCTAGGAATAATCTTGTACTCACATAACCAATCATGAAGAACAGCAGCCTTTCCATGTCTCCCTATGCGTGGGATTAACCACCTGAGTCCACGAGGTATAGAAGCAAAATCGGTTTTAACCCCGACAGGCACATGAAAAGGTTCACCATCCTTTGCTATGTATTCAAGTGGTGCTGCCAATAAAAACCACTTCCCATCAATAGGTGCGTTCATAAAAATTAACACCAGTTGTGATCTAAATCCCCAATCACTTGCGTTCATGACATTTATTGAAATTTCTTAAAAAATAATTGTTCCAATACTTCCCTTATTGCCTGAAGCTCTATTTTAATTAATGAAAGCTCAAGCTCTGCTTGTGCTAACCTTATTCTTAAAGAAACATTATCTTCATACTTATAAGCATAAACATATTTCTCTTCCGGGAGTTTCTTCGCTTCCCCCTTATCGGATGCCTCTGCAAAACTACACCCAAATAAAACCAAGAATATTAAATACTTTTTCATGCCATAAGTTCAGATAAGGCATCTTCCTTTGTTTCAGCTTTTGTTGCTACTACTTCCTTTGTAAAAGGAACTCTAACCTTGCTACCCTTTTCTTCCTCTGGATCTGCTTTCCAAGATGATCCTGTTTCTTTTACCATATCTTGTTCTTCTGTTTCCTCTTCAGGCTTTGGAAATAGATCTGGATTAAGTGCCCGCAACCCACTTAATATCTTCCAATCCTTCCTCTTAGCATCCTGTACCTTTATAAAGTTATCAGGATCAGCCTCTGCCATCTGCACCGCTTCCCTGAGTTCCATAAGCGTTTCAAAGATTTCTGGTTCTACTGGTAACTCGTTTTCCTGTATGTAACTTAAAATAGTTGTCCTGTTCATCTGCCATAGAACTGCTTTCTGCTGAGCAACATCTCCAAATGCTACAACATTCATTATCTGGTGGGTTCTATAACTAACATAATCAGGATACTTCTTCTTTAACACTACATCCAAAATCTTATTCTTAATAACGGAGAGTGCTGAATCCATAGTCGGCATATTAATATCGAATTTGTAAGACTTCAGATTCAGCCTTTTCTCCCCCTCTCTAACAAAATACTGTCCGGCTACTGTAATTCTATATCCACTCTCTACACTCATCCCTACCTCCTTAAAAAATTAAAATTTTTTATTTGTTGTTTTCATGCCTAAAAACAATACACATTTTAAACAATAAGTCAAGTAGTTTTATGTATGTTGGTGGGTTCTAAAAATTTTATAAATTTTTATTCTAGTAAAGTATATATTCATATAATTGGAAAGGGCTTTTAAGGTTTGTGGTTTTTATGGTTGTACACACTAAGAGCTATGGATGCTTTTTTATATAAGAAGGTAGTCGGCCAGCTGGGATGCCAGCCCCTTTAAAAACAGGGGGGTAGGGGCTTAAGTTTTGTGTTAATGAAAGTCATAGACTATATTGTTTATAAGATGCTTTATGTGTTCAATCTAATTGTACAACACATACCGCATCTTAGATACATTGCGATTGAACACACAACAATCGCTATCATTCATTCATAGGCTAAACACCTTATCTATCTTTCTAACCTTTTTAACTTTTTAAGTTAAAAAGCTAAAAGTGAGAGGTGCTAAAAGTTAAGTGCTTATATATGAATAACTTACCAAGAATGATATATCATTTTGCCCTCACCTATCATTTACCTCTCACTTTGTAACTCTATTAGCCTCATAAGTTTAGATGCTATAATGAGAGGTAATCACGCTAAAAAGCTCTATACTTCTGTAAATGAAATATATTTGTGTGTTCTGTATTATCAATTCACAGATTATAACCTTATAAACATATAATACTTTTTTTTCATTTCACAATAATTTAATACCTTTTTACCTATTAACCTATCATTCTAGTCATAAAACCTTTCATTAGTTTAATTTAATGAATGAGCGGTAAATGAGCGGTCAACCGATAATGATATATCATTCTGAGCGTTTTAACTTAAAAACCTTAAAAACTAACCAACACCCCCTTACACATTTGCCCCTAAATATAACAACATTTAACAACGGTTTAACCTTTTTAACTTAAAAACAACAAAACATAAGGATAAATAAAGTTAAAACAAGTAAATTTTAACTTTTTTTAGTTAAAAACTCTTCAACTACAAAGCACATGGAAATGCTCGTTCCCTCGCACTTTGGTTTTAGTTAATGAACATCTCCAGTTGAGCAGAAATCACGCCAATCGCAAAAGCCTCTTGTCATGTTTCTGCTTGTTGTCCGGCTGGATTTATTTTGGTGCTATAACGGCAAACTCATCTATAGAAACCCTTTCGTTATTAATCCTTTGCCTTTTTGGACAAAATAAATCCACCTTCGTTATTATTATTATAGTCTTGCTTTTTCCAATTTCTAAGCCTTCCCTTTTTCTCACTTTTCATCTCACAACCATCTCCTTTTTAAAAAATTAAAGTCCAGCTAAAGCCAAAACTTTAATTTTTTAAAAAGGAGATAGAGATGAAAAGAGAGAAAAAGGAAAAGAAATTGGAAAAAGTAGCCTATAATAATCATTCTATTTTATATTGGGTTTTTACTAGTTATGCTTGTGGTGGTTTGGTTGTGAATAATTCTGGAACTATTATTGAATCTGCACCAATATTTAAATGGACTGTTGGTAAGCAGATTCATTCAGTTCTTAAATCTTTTGATTCTTTTGAAATTGTTTCGGATAAGGAGGTTATTGTGGAAACTAAAGTTGTTAATTTAAAGAATTATAGAAAATTATATGATGTGTATATTGGTAGAGGTAGTATTTGGGGTAATCCATTTATTATTGGTAAAGATGGTAATAGAAGTGAAGTTATTGAGAAGTATAGAATACATGCTATGAAGTTTACAAAACAACAATTATTAAGTTTAAAAGGTAAAACATTAGGTTGTTATTGTAAACCACTAGCATGTCATGGTGATATTTTAGTTAATTTAATTGAAAGGAGTGGAATATGAAGTATGTAAAAGTTTTAAAAGATTCTAATACTGGTACTGTTCTGTATAAATCTGATAAGCAGTTCATGGTTTCCAATAGTACATTCCATGAATCTAAAATGTTCTCTGATAAGAAAGAAGCTCTCAAACATTTTAGGTCTACTATTCAAGCTACATGGAAACAATGGAAATCATGGAAAGCTCAGAAAGATTTAAATGAATCATCTGTTAATCTTCCCAAGCATGTTACTTCATATACATTAGAAAGTCGTAAAGATAATGAAGAATATGCTAGGTCGTTAGTGTTACAAGCTCAAAATCGGTTAAAAAATCCTGATTCAGATTTTGAACTTTTACCTGAAGATAAATGTAACCTCTGTTCAGATATTAGAAAAGAAGAAATTGTACAGAGGATTAATTGTGATAAAGAAGATGTTGAATGGATTAAACGATTTTCTAGAGAATCAAAAGCTCATTTTATTACGGAATTGGATAAACTTATTGAAAAAGGAGAATACAAATGAGGACAATTATAGCTGGTTCAAGAAATATAAATAATTATACAACTGTTAGGTGTGCTATTGAAAATTCTGGTTTCACACCAACAGTTGTAATATCTGGTGGTGCTCGTGGTGTTGATAAATTTGGTGAAATGTACGCTAAATCCAGAGGTATTAAGTTAGAAATATATCCAGCAAATTGGAATAAGTTTGGTAAGAGTGCTGGATATAAAAGAAATTATCAGATGGCACAACTTTCTGATGCTCTAATAGCTATATGGGATGGTAAATCAAAAGGTACGGCACACATGATAAACCTAGCTAAATCTAAAAATCTTAAAGTACATGTTTACCATGTGTATTAACAAAAAAGAAAAAATTAAAAACTGCCTAAAGGCGTAGTTTTTAATTTTTATCTTTTTTATTATATCATTTATTTCTGAAAGGGGGTTTATTATGAGTTGTTAAGTTTTACTATTTTATTAACTATTTTTATTTTAATTCTTGTTATGAAAGGAAGTATATTATGGGTAATTTGAACAAGGTCATGCTTATGGGTAATTTAACACGAGAACCAGAATTAAAACAACTACCAGAAAAAGATACAGCGGTAGTTAACTTCGGTCTTGCCATGAACAGAACATGGTTAGGAGAAGATGGTGAACAAAAATCGGAAGTTTGTTTCGTTGAAGTCGGCATGTTCGGCAAACGAGCAGAAACGATTTTTGCATACTTTTCTAAGGGTTCACCAATTTTCATTGAAGGTAGGCTTCAACTCAACCAATGGATTTCACCTGAAGGACAGAAACGCAGTATGTTGAGAGTTGTTGCTACAGATTTCCAATTTGTCGGCAGAAAGAAAGAAGAAGAAACTGCTGATGAACCAACAAATGTTGTAGATACTGAAAAGACACTTGATGATTCAGCTGAGTTACCTACAACTGCCAAAGAAGTTGCTCTTACTCAATAGTATTTTTGGGAAAGAGAGTATCTGGTGTTCATAATGAAGGATAAAAAGATTGTACCAGCCCTTCTACTCTCTTTCCTATTTATTTATTCATTCGGAGGATTTACAAATGAGTTTAATTGAATATTGCATTTGTTGTAATACACCATTGTTACATGATGAACAGCTTATATTATTTGGTGAAACAATTTGTAAATCTTGTCTTGCTGATGAAGAAAGAGAAATGGCAAGACAAGAAGAATTACTTAAAAACATAGATGACAGTATTGACCTTGACAAAGAGGCAAGCCAAGTTTTTTAACCTTCACATAGGAGGGCAATATGGGTATGAAAGAGTTATTTGAAGAACTACTGATTATTTTATATGGATTAGGTTTATGTGTACTGACTATTATTGTAGTCTATACAATAATAATCAAGTTTAATACATAGCCTTAATTTTTTAACCTTTACATAGGAGGGCAAAATGGGTATGAGAGCAGATAATCTTGAATATGCTATTGTTGAACTGATTGAAAATGAAATTAACAAAAAATATTATCTTGAAAAAGAAGATATTGAAGATTTGATTGCAGAGTCAGAGGTTGCAACCGAAAAAACTATTGACATACATCGAGATTACATCGAAAATGAAAAATCTAATTTATCAGATAGAATAATAGAATCAGATGATAAATTAAAAAGAGAACTTAAAATTTTAAATAATTGGATTAAAGATTTGCAAGTTATCCGAGGGCTACGATGGTTTGAGGCAATAGGTATTGTTGCCATTGTCCATGTATTTTATTTTGCCCTCAATACATGGATATTATAACCAAATTGGGATACAGGGGGAAACTCCTGTATCTCAAAAATTTTTTTCCGCCCTTTGGGCGGAAAGAAATAAGGAGATGCTTCGCACTATTACTATTATCAAAAAACAGCCTACAAAAAGGAGATAGTCTTTCTCCGCTAACCTACCCATCCGGGGAAAATTGGAAAGGGCGTGAACAATGCAAATTGAAAACACAATTCGTAAATATTTTGGTTTAGCTCCTAAAGGTTTACAATTCCATGATATAAACACTACCAAAGATAGAGATGATATTAAACATGCACTAATAGAACGAGATATTAAAAAAGCAGAGCATGATGAAAATATCGGATGTGAAAGTTATTGGTATGATATTTTAATGCATGGCTTTATTGGTTATGAAAAATACTCAGATGAAGATTTACTATATGAATACTATAAAGATTTTTAATCTTAGCCCTTACAGGTATGCTTCAAGCAGCTGCTAATGAGAGGATAGTTCCAAAACAAGCCCTCTTACCTGTAAGGGCATTAATCTTAACAAATTGGAAAGGGCGTGAACAATGGAAAAAGAATGGACAACTGAAGAACTCCAAAAGGATTTTGAAGTTATTGGTTTTCAAGCTCCTTTTGTTGTAGTAAAAAGAAAAATTGATAATGCTATTGGATCATTACAATTCAATCACCATCCAAGAATTTACTATAATTTTGTTAAGGATTAACTAAAATGGAAATGACATTTATAGATGCTGTAAAGGCTATTAAACTTCTTCATTCTGATTTTACAATAGATGTGCTAAAGCAAAAAGAAAATTGTGAAGAAATACATGATGAATGTTTATCAGATGGAGAGTGGTTAGATTGCTTTGTTACTGCTGTTGAAAATTTATTAAAATCCGTATCTAAAAGAAAGGATGTTTAAATGTATTGCGAATACTGTTTTAATGATAATATAAAAACATGGGTTGAAAATAGTATAGGTGCTATTTTTTGTGATGATCATTGTGCAGATCGCATGAACAAAAAATTGTATGATGATAACTATGAAATTGTTAAAAGAAAGGGCGTAAACAAATGAATAATGAAAACAAAGATGTTCTATCATCACCGATTTGTACAAAGGAAAGAGTAAATGATTTACTGGATTCTGATGAACGCTTTAAAGTTCAAGAAGCGGTAAGACTCTTGCTATATAGTCTTGCCGGGGTAAAGTTGGATAGTGAAACTATTCAACAATGTGATAAATTATTTAAAATGATTCGAGAAAAAAAGAAAGGAGGGATAACATAGGTAATTTTATTTTTTTTAAATTTTATGCAAGGAGAATATTATGGATACACGAGCAGAAAAATTAAATAGTATTATTGCAGATGGAAGTATAAAAGTGCCAAGTATTTTACAAGAAATTCAAGAAGAATGGGATAGGAGAGAGGATATTATAGCAAAGCCGGAGGCTTTTAAATTAACTGTTGGGAATGAAATTGGCTGTTATGTTAGAAATGAAAATTGTAATTTTTATACATTTACACGCCATGCCCGGAATCAGTTATTAGCAAGAACGAAAATTCCTGTAGCATTTGCTGATAATTTACTCAACATGGGAGAACCAAAACTCCTTGAAAATAATTTAAATATTTTACATCATCGTTTAAATGATGATGGGTTGTTACTTCGTAGAGTAGATGAACAAATTAAAGGAGTGCTCTCACCTAGCTATCGGAGGATGGATGGTGCACCAATAATCCATGGCTTCGTTGAGAGTGCTTTACAAGCTGGCTATGTACCTTATACAGGTACTAACACCGATTATCGTTATAATATTTGTTTCATTCTCCCGGAAGTTTTCCAACCAAGTGAAAATGAGTTCATAGTATTGGGTATTTCCATTACCACCGGGGATTACGGATCTTGTGCATTACAGATTGAACTTGTAGTCTTACGAATTACTTGCAGAAATCTTATGTTGGGTACAGATGTTATGCGATCAGTTCATATTGGAAAACGCTTTAACATGGGAGAAGAGAGTATTATATCAATTTCTAATGAAACTCATGATCTTGATAACCGAGCAGTTGCATCTATGGTTAGTGATGCTGTTAAAAGTTCTATAGATTTGCAAGGAGGAGTTAGACAAAAAATAACAAATTCTATGCAAGATGTACCTATTGATATTAATGTTGAAATAGCAAAAATGAGAAAGAAAGGTTTTTCTAAAGAACTTGCTGAAAGTGTTAAAGCTACTTATGATGCACCACTTCCAGTTGTATCATTACCACAAGATAAGAATAAATGGAGATTAGCAAACGCTATTAGTTTACTTGCTAATCAAGATGGAATTGCCAAAGATTTAGCATTAGATTTACAAAAATTAGCAATGGCTACTTTATAAGGAGATTAAAATGAGAAAACCTGAATATTTTAAGGTGTTTTGGTATGATCATAAACCAACTGATGATAACAATGGTCTTATTTACGGCATTGAAGATGATTCAGGGGATTATATGGAATGGTTTAAAACAGAAGAAGAAAGAGATTTAGAATTACAACTAATAAGGAGATGAGAAGATGGTGAGCGAGAAAGAAATAAAGGAACAAATTAATTTTCTTATTGATGTAATTGCAGACATGAAAGGTAGCAAAATACCTGATGTAGTTGAGGACAGGAAGATTTGTTTGCAAGAAATAAAAACTTTAAAATGGGTACTCATGAAGGCTGTTTAATAAAAAGGAGATTATTATGACTAAAAAAAGATGGTGGGTTGATATTGCATGCTTTGACATTGAAGCAGATAACCGAGATGAAGCTGAAAAGGAAGCATTAGAACGAATGAAAGCCGGACAAGGAGAAGTTTGTCACATTGAATTACAAGATTCTGGTAAGCTAGAATAATTAAAAATAGTTCTTGACAACAAGGTATGTTTATGTATACTCATGTATGCTTATGTAAAACCTTATAACTTTTCTAGAGAGGGGGTTTTGTAAGTGTAAATAATTCGTTGTTAGTCTCCCGGTAGGCTATGCGTTTTTTAGTTGGAAATGTGTTCTAGATAGTAGTGTTCAAATGTGCTGGTAGAGACTAACAACATAATTATTTAATACTATGAAATATTTACTATATCTAAATCTCATTTTTATTGTACTTTGCTTTAATTTTCCTTATTCAAGGGCTGATACTATAATAGTAAAAGCATTTATACTTTACTTTTTTTCAATACTAATTCTATGCATATTTCTAAAGAACAAACTCTTAACATATCTATAATTTTAATATTAATCTCTGCAATTATTTCAACTTGTCTATCAGTTAATTGGAGATTAAGTTTTTATGGAACATATCAAAGATATGATGGTCTTTTAACTTTTTTCTGTTATCTCATTACTTACTATACAGTAATAAAAGTATTATCAAGTAATAACTTTGCTGAATTTTCTCTTATATTAATAAGTTTAGGATTTGTTGTTTCTGTTTATGCTCTTGTTCAACAAGTAAGTTTAGATCCTTATTATTGGAAAGGGAGTTACGCTATGGAAGGTTCTGCAAGACCGTTTTCAACCCTTTCACATCCTAACTTTCTTAGTGAATTTTTAATAATGGTGTTGCCTTTTGTATATTATAAAATTGCTCAAGGTAAAAAATATTATATATTTTTTGCAGTAATTTTTATATTTGCAATTTTCGGTACTCAAACAAGAGCAGCATTTGTAGCCTTATTTGTTTCAGGATTGTATTTTGTACTACTGTATAAAGAAAGATTTTGGTTTTTTAATCCTGATACAAGACAATTTCAAATATATATTTGGAGAAAAATTAATTGGAAAATTACAGTTGGAATTATAAGTATAATCATTATTCTCAATCTTTCATTTCCACAAACACCTTTGAAAAGATTCTTTACTCAACCTAGTACAATTAATAGTAGAATAGATATGTGGGGCGTGGGTGTTGATATGGTAAAGGCATCTCCTGTATTTGGAATAGGACTTGATAATATTAGTGAAGTATATAGGTATCAATATTATTATACAAGAGGAGAGTTTCCTACACAAGATCAAAATAAGATTCACAATGAACCTCTAAATATTGCAATAGAGAAAGGGCTTGTAGGTTTAGGTTGTTGGCTTTTCTTTTTGACAATATTTTTTTGGATTGTCAAAAAGAAAAGCCAAAACCCACAAATTATAGTATTAAGTACCTCTATTGTTGGGTATTTAATACAAAATTTATTTAGCTTTAGTGTTATACCAACTTCTATACTATTCTGGTTTATTATAGGTATGATTATTGTATATAAAAATGATAAACAAACAACATACTAGAAATCTAACAGCAAAACAAATTGCAAAAAAATTAAACACAACTACATTATGGATAAGATCCCTAGCTCGTAGAAATATAATTCCGGCAACTAAGAAAGGGCACTACTGGTATTTTAATGCAGAAGAAGTTTTCAGAGCTTATTATAAAGATAATTCTTTTAGGAGTTAAATATGCCTGAAATGAAATCAGAAGTAAAAACTTTTAAAGTTAATTATAAATGTGATCATTGTAAAAAAGGATATACTGTTTTTACAGGTATTACTGATGATCATGATATTAAAAGTATTCTTTATCAACATAGATGTGAGACTTGCGATGAAGTTCATGTATTTAAGAAAACATTCCCTTTTATTTCCTACGAATATAAATAATTTTTTGGTAAAATTTTATGCAAAAAGAAGAGGCAATAGACAACTATCTACAAGCGGGGTATCGAATTTTCCCTGTAAATGGAAAGAAACCTATACCGAAAGCATGGCCAAATGTTAAACAAAATCCTTTTTTGGATATTCGATCTTTCACTAAAAACTATGGTATATGTTTGCAGCATGATGATTTGGTTATTGATGTGGATACTAAAGATCATGAAGATGGTACTCCCAGAAAAGGGCGAGAATCATTTGACAGATTAGTAAAACTTGTTGATCTTGATTTCAAAAAAACTTTTGGAGTTAGAACAGGTTCAGGTGGTTTTCATTTCTATTTTAAAAAGCCAAAAGATATTAGAGTTAAAGAAAAATGGCGAGCATTTCCAGATATAGAATTTAAATCTAAGGGGCGGTTTGTTGTCGGGGTTGAGTCCATTCATCCCGAAACACATAAACCATACAAGATTGTGGTTGGCGAGGTATGTAATGTACAAGATGCCCCGGCAGCATTATTAGATTTAATAACTTACACACCTATAACATTTGAAGAAATTCAAGGACTCAAAAACTATTCAGATGATGAACAAAGTGTAATAAGATGTAAGGCTTATCTGAAAACAGCAGAAGCTGCATTTGAAGGTAATGGTGGAGATCAACAAACTTATGTTACAGCTTGTAGATGTAGAAGTTTTGGTTTAAGTCCAGAAGCTACTTATATCCTTATGGATGAGATATATAATCCTAGATGTAAACCAGAATGGGATGAAAATGAACTTAAATTAAAGGTTTTTAACGCTTATAGTTATGATACTGCACCTTTAGGAATTAATAATCCTCAAGCTGATTTCAAAGATATACCAGCACAGGAAAAAAAACAAATAGATCCTAATGCTCCTGTATTTGGATCAAAAGTAAGAAAGGATGGCACTTATAAAGCTCATATTCAAACCACATTAGCCTACTTCTATCTTACTCCTCAACTATGTGAATTACTCAAATATAACCTATTTACAGATGAAGTAGAATTTACACGAATCCCACCTTGGTATCCAGAGGGTAAAATGTTAGTACCCTTTACAGATAATGATGCTACTTTCCTACAATGTAAGTTTGCTGAGCTACAAAAGTATGATCTTTCTATACCGGGAGTCTATGCTGGCATCCTTCTGGAGTCGCACAAACGCCCATATCACCCCTTGAAAGACTATTTAGGGGGTTTAGTATGGGATGAGAAGCCTAGAGTCTTTACATGGCTTCACGATTACGCTGGCGTAGAGCATAATCCCTATGTTGAGGCAGTAGGTACTAAAACTTTATTAGGAGCTGTAGCGAGGATATATGATCCCGGTTGCAAATTTGATAACATATTGGTACTTGAAGGTGGTCAGGATGCTATGAAATCTATGCTCATAGAAGCTCTTGCAAAGGATTGGTATGCTGATCTACACCTTGAACCTCATAGTAAGGATACAGTAGCTTGTATGCGAAATAAGTGGATAATAGAGGTATCTGAGATGAGTTTCGTAAAAAAGGCTGAAATAAACGCCATGAAATCGTTTCTAAGCCGTAGAATTGACAGGCATCGACTATCACATAGGCGAAATCCAGAGGATTTACCTCGCCAAAGCATATTTATTGGAACAATTAATCCTGATGAAGTAGGGTATTTAACAGATCCTACAGGAAATAGGAGATTTTGGCCTGTTACAGTTCCAGATGATTATGTATGTAAGGTTAAAGAAATGGAAAGGGATATAGATCAAATTTGGGCTGAAGCTGTTCATCTCTATAAAAATTGTGCTGAGAAAATATACATATCAAGTGATAGGATAAAAGAGATGGCAAGGATAGAAGCAGAAAAGCGTAAACCTATAGATGAATGGGCAGAAATGATTCATAGTTGGTTAAATAATGTAAAGGTAGATGGTAGATTAAGATTGCATGTTAAACCTATGGAAATCTGGAGAGATTGTCTTAATGGATCTCCACGAAACATTACTAAAGTAGATTCAATAAGAATTACTCAAATTATGAAATCACTTAACTGGAAGAAAGGTTCTTACACTTATAAAAGTGAAGCATGCTATGGATATACAAGACCAAAAACAGATACAAGTTTTCTAGTGGAATCCCTTTTGGGATAGGTATAGGAAGCCGGAGCAAACTTTGACACTTCGTTAAGCATGAAGCCTGTAGTACCGGGGAGCTACGCCCCGCCTACTCCACTAAATTTTTAAAGGGAATTATGAAATTAGAAGAATATCAAATTACTGGTGCAAACTTTTTAGCTGAGAATTATCATGCTTTATTAGCTGATGAAATGGGCATAGGTAAAACTGCTCAAGCAATCAGGGCATGTGATTTTATATGTGCTAGAAGTATTCTTATAATATGTCCGGCTTCAGTTAAGATTCATTGGCAAGAGGAATTTAGAAAGTGGTCGCTTCGCAAACTTTTCTTATCTATTATAGAAAATGGAAAGTCTTTAGTTGATGAATATGCAGAAGTAATCATTATCAATTATGATTTGCTACAAAGAGACAGAATTTTTAATTCATTAAAAGCTAGAAATTGGGATGTTATCATTTTAGATGAGGGGCATTATTTAAAAACATTAACTTCTAAAAGATCTGTAAAAGTTTTAGGATCTTTTGGAATAGCTAGATCTGCAAAATATAAATGGATGCTTACAGGAACGCCAATAGAAAATCGCCCTGTAGATCTCTTTCCATTATTATATACATTAGGTAGAAAGCATCTAGGAAAATATGATTCCTATGAAAGTTATGTTATGCATTTTTGTGATGGCTATTATGATCATGTTAGTGGTAAGCCGATGCCAAATGGTGCAACAAACGAACTAGAATTAAGGGATATGTTGAAAGGGTTTATGTTGAGGCGTACTTTGAAAGATGCATTGCCTAAAGCTGATGTGCAAATCATTAGGATGGAAAAGAACATTCAGATTAACAAATTGGAATCTGAATGTTCTTTTCCATCCTATTTCAAACCTATGGCAGAATTGGGAGCACTTGCCTCACTAAGACAAGAAGTTGCTTTAGCAAAATTGCCTCAATGTATTCAGTATATAAAAGATACTTTAATGATAGTAGATAAGCTGGTGGTGTTTGCTTATCATCGATCAGTAATTAATCAATTAGCAGAAGCATTAGGTAGATATTATCCTGTTAAATTTTTTGGAGGATTAACTATAAGCCAAAGAGAAAATGTAAAGAATTATTTTGTCAATGATCCAAAGAGTAAAGTTTTTATTGGGCAGTTAAAAGCTGCGGGAGTTGGACTTGATGGACTTCAGAAAGTTGCACACCAAATGATCTTTGTAGAAGTAGATTGGATTCCCTTTAGACAATGTATTGGTCGGTTAAGGCGAATGGGGCAAGAAGCCGATAAAGTTATTGTTCAGCTTCTTGTATGTAAGGATTCAATCGAAGAACAAATGTTAGGTACTATTAATTCTAAGTTAAAAAGTATTAATAAAATTTTAGGAGATTAATATGTCAGAAAATGTAGAAGGTCAGAATAATATGAAAGTGATTCATTCATTAAGAAGTGAAGTTAAGACTCAAACCAAAAAATTAGAGGGTTTAGAAAGTACAAGAAGAATACCAGAAGAAGTAAAAGTAAAGTTAATTGGTTTGTTGAGGGCTTATATAACAGTTGTTCGTAATACTATTGCGGTACTTGAACCTCTATCAGAGAAACAAAAACATGATGGAGAATAAATTTTAGAAAATTTTATTTTTTAGGAGGCAGAAAATGGGTTTAGAACAAGCAATAAATGAAAATACTTTAGCTATTAATAATTTGATTGGTAGATTGAATGAGTTTCAATTCGGTACAGAAGTAAAACCAAAGTCAAATCCAGTAAATAGAAAGAAACGAAGAACTAATAAAGAAATTGAAGCTGATAATGCAGCTAAAGCTAAGAAGGAAGATCCTTTGGGTTTAGATTCTACTCCACCAGCACCCCCGGCACAACCTGTAACAATAGATCAACTTAAAGCAGAAGCAAGTGCTGTTGTTGATCTTGATGATAGTGAAACTAATTTGGGTGTAGCAGAAGCTCAGAAAATTCTTAATATAGCGGGTTATAAAAAGATTTCAGATGTACCTGAAGATAGAAGGTCGAAAATTGTAGCTCAGTTTAGAGAGGCGGTACGAACATGGAACAAGAAATAAAACACTCACCTTTAGGAGCTTCCACCTGTCATAGATGGTGGGAGTGTCCGGGAAGTGTTAAATTGATTGCTACACTTCCTGAACAAGAACAATCTTTTGATGCTGCAAAAGGAACAGCTGCTCATATTATGGCTGAAAAACTTTTGAAGCGTTTTAAAGAAGGTAAAAAATTCGATATAGAAAGTTGGATTGGGCATACTGAAATGATTGGAGATTATGAAATTGAATATACTGAAGATATGGTTGAGGCTGTTACTGTATACATTGATGCTATTCAGTATGAAACTAAAAGATTGGGTACTGGAGTTCATTTTCTTTCGATTGAAGAACCTTTTAATCTGGATGTGGATAAAGAGGCATGGGGTATTAATGATTGTTCTCTTTATATACCTTTTGACAGGCTTTTGGTTTGGGATTATAAGAATGGCGTTGGAGTAGTTGAAGTTTATAATAATAAACAGTTGATGTATTATGCATTAGGTGCTCTTAAAGGAAAAGATGTAGATAGAGTAGATACTTATATTGTTCAACCTAATGCTTATCATCCAGAAGGTGTTGTTAGAAGATGTAGTTATACTATTGATCAACTTAAAGATTTTGAAAAACAACTTAAAACACATATAGGACATACAAGAAGAACTAATGCACCACTTAGGGCTGGAGATCATTGTAAATGGTGTCCGGCTATTGGAGATTGTCCAGAAGTCAGGGCAGAAACTGAGATAATAGCTAAACAAGATTTTGCAACTGTAAAAGATTTTCCAACTGAACATTTAATTAAATTAGTTTCTATGTCTCCACGAATTTTAGATTTTCTTAAAGAAGCACAATTAACTTTGAAAGCGAAAGCGGAAAGGGGGGAAACAGTTGAGGGCTTTAAGCTGGTTAAAGCTAAAAGCAATAGGATCTGGAGTGATCCAAAAGCAGTAGTTAATTCATTTAGTAATATATTTGGTGATGAAATGTATGGAGAAAGAAAGTTAAAGACTCCGGCACAAATGGAAAAGATGGCTAAAGGTATACTTCAGAATGATGAATTATTACCATACATTGAAAAACCGAATAATGGATTGCAATTAGTTCTTAATTCAGATCCTAGAAAGGCAGTAAAAGAAAGTGCTGGAGAAGATTTTA
>Ga0187827_10002689_pt1 | contig 23905 bp, 20 predicted proteins | sample ETNtaG_39_FD_167969 | JGI IMG/M metagenome (GOLD analysis project Ga0187827, IMG submission 167969) | Marine microbial and viral communities from oxygen minimum zone, Eastern Pacific Ocean - ETNP2014_SV_150_PacBio MetaG (Illumina Assembly) | ecosystem: Environmental > Aquatic > Marine > Hypoxic... | reverse complement strand
GGCGAAAGGAAGCGTTCGAAGACCAGGCTGGCGGCCAGCGGGTCGATGGGGGTAATGCCGAGCAGGTAAGCCACCAGCGAGTTGGCGGCGCTGCCGCGCCCTTGGCAGAGGATGCCACGCCGGCGGGCGAAGCACATTACATCCCATACCAGCAAAAAGTAGTTCGCCAAGTGCTGCTCGGCAATCAGTTTGAGTTCGCGTTCGAGCGTGCGCTGGTATTTGCGCGCGCCTGCTCCGGCTTTGCGGCCGAGCGCTGTGCGGCAGAGCGCGCGCAGGTGTGCATCCGCGCTGACGCCGGGCGGGAGATGCATCTGTGGCAGCGCCTGCGGGCCAGTGGGCGGGCGCGCCCGGCAGCGCTCAGCCACGGCGAGTGTGTTGCGCAGCGCCTGCGGCCATGCGGCGAAGAGATCTTCCATCTCTTGTGGGCTGTGGAAATAATATTCGTGGTTTGCGCGCAGTTGGTCGCCGGCGCGCTCCAACGGCAGCCGCTGCCGGATACAGGTGAGCACATCGTGGATGTGCGCATCGGCGGGGGTCAGGTAGTGCACGTTGCCAGTGGCTATCAGCGGCAGCCCCAATCGGTGCCCCAGTTTCTCCAGCCCGGCGTTCAGGTAACGGTCGTTGCGCTCGTGGTGGCGCTGCAGTTCCAGGAAGAAGCGCTCGCGGCCGAACATATCGGCGTAGCGCGCGGCAATGCGGGTGGCCCGCTGCTGCTCGCGGGCAAGCAGCGCGCGCGCTATCGCGCCGCGCCGACAACCAGAAAGCGCAATCAAGCCAGCGGTGTTTTCTGCCAGCGCGCTCTCAGGCAGTGCCGCGCGCCCTTTTTCGCCCTCGCGGTGGGCGTGGGTGATAAGGCGGCACAGGTTGGAGTACCCACGCTGGTTTTCAGCCAGCAGAGTCAGGTGGCCGCCGTTCTGCGTCAGAGTGAGCTCGCAGCCGATTATCGCTTTGAGGCCGGCCTGTTGTGCTGCCTGCCAGAAGCGCGGCAGACCGTAAAGCCCGTTGTGATCGCTGAGCGCCAGCGCGGGCATCTCCCATTTGGCGGCTTGTGCGACCAGTGCCTCGGGGGTGGGCACGCCGTCCAGCAACGAGAAATAGGAGTGGGCGTGTAATTCAATGTATGGCACGGTCGAGAAACCAGAGCCCTTCGCCATCGCGGAAGAGGGTGAGCACGCGCCCATCGGCGAGACTTACCTGAAAATAATCGCGTCGGGCGGGCTGCTCCCACCAGTGCTGCTGCACGCGCCAGTGCTGGTGTACGCGCTCCACTGGGTGTGAGTGTTCGCGCAGGCGCAGCGCCGCCGGGACGCCGCCGGGCGCGCAGCGCACCTGCACCAGCGTTGGGTCGGGCGAGTCTATGGCGCTGGCCATCTGCACCACGTTATCGCCAAAACGATGCCGCAGGCCGCGCAAAGCCTGCCGGCGCAGCGCCGTCGTGCGCTCACTGCGCTGCTGAAAGAGATTAGTCTGGCGCGCGCCCTGCTGCCATTGGCGCAGCGGATAGGCCGTCAGTTGCAGCGCGACAATGGGCGTCGGTGGCTTCAATTGATTCAGCAAGTGCGCGGCCATGCGTTGCAAGCGCGCGCGCGCAGCCGAGGGGGGCTTGAGGGCCGCCCCTCGGTGATGGGCGTGGCCGTTCTCATCGGTCGCCGCCAGCGCCAGCGCGGTGGCGTGGTACCCGGCTCGTTCCAGACGCTGCGTCAGCCGCGCCGCCAGCTGCTGCAACCGGTTTTGCAATGCCTGAAGCTCAGCCAGCGGCTCGGGCAGCGTTCGGGTGCAGACTATCGCAGGCGGTGGTGCGTAGGGCTGCAGCGGACTCGTATCACGTCCGCGCGCCAGATCGTGGAAGTGCGCCAGCTCCGGGCCGAATTGGCGCACCACGGCCGCGTGCGGCAACCGCGCGAATTCACCGAGAGTGTTGACGCCAAATAGATGCAGGCGGCGCAACAGTTCCGGCGGCGGGTCGGGGAGCGCGGTCAGCGGCCGGGCAGCCAGAAAAGCGGCCTGCTGCCCGGCCGGGATGGCGCGGGCGGGTCGCGCCTGCAGCGCGGCACGGGCGGCGGTGAATTTATCCCCGGCGATGGCGGCTGTTGCCGGCAGTTGGGTCTCGGAGCGCGCCTGTTGTGCCACCGCTGTGGCCAGCGCCGTCTCGGAGCTAAAGGTTCGTGCCAGCGCGGTCACGGCGATAAAAAACTTTCCCAGACCGTCACTTTCGATACGTGTGCAGAACGCGCTTAACGCGCTCTCAAGCTGCTGGTGCGCCTGCTGATAACGCGCTTCGGCAGCGGGCAGAAAGCGTGCCTGCGGATAGCGCTGCTCAACGCTCCGGCGCGAATCTCCGGGCCGGATGCCGGCTGCACGTAACGGGCGCGCAGCCGCCAGCACGCGCTGATCCCATGGGCGCAGCAGCGCCAGCGGCTCCCCGGCCAGTCGCGGGTCACGCTGGATTTCGACCTGAAGAGGGAGCTGCGCGAGCAGCAAACAGAGAATACGCATCGAGCAATCGAAAATGGAAAATAGAACAAGAGTTCTATTAATAACATAGCAGCGGCACTTCTGTCAAGAGGAAATTGGCTGATCTTGTACGCTATAATGCGCGTGCAGAAATGTGTGGACGTTTTACGCTCACCATTGACTCGACCGGGTTGCAGGCCGCTTTCCCGGGCCTGCTGCTGCCGGAGGATGGCCCGCCGCTCGCGCCGCGTTACAACATCGCGCCCACACAGTCCGTCGCCACGATACTCAACGGCGAGACCCCGCGTCTGCGGCACTTGCGCTGGGGCCTAATCCCATTCTGGGCGCAGGATGCGCAGACCGGGGCGCGGCTGATAAACGCGCGCGCCGAGACCCTAGCCGAAAAGCCCTCCTTCCGTACGGCCTTCCGCCGCCGGCGCTGCCTGATTCCGGCCGACGGATTTTACGAGTGGCAGCGCCTGAGCAGCGGGTGCAAACAGCCGGTCTACGTGCGCCTGCAGTCGGGCGGGGTGTTTGCCTTCGCGGGCCTGTGGGAATGCTGGTCGTCACCCGGGGGCGGTCCGGCGGACGCGCTGCACAGCTGTGCGATTATCACGACTGCGCCGAACGAATTGCTCGAGCCCATCCACAACCGCATGCCGGTCATTCTTTCGCCGAGCGCATACCAGGCATGGTTAGCGCCCGGCGATATTGCCCCGCCTGCCCTGCAGCCGCTCCTGCGTCCTTATCCGGCCGCCGAGATGAACGCTTACCCCGTGGCCCGCACGGTGAACAATCCACGCAACGATAGTCCGGATTGCGTGCAGCCGGTGGAGTGATGCGCTGTCAGGCTTCGCTCCGGGCCGTGGGGTGAGTTTCAGGCCAGGCGAGCGCGAGAAAGCAGGCCGCTGAGATACCGGCCGAGCCATACACCATGCACATCACCATAATCTGATAGCGCGCGGCCAGCAGCGGTGACACGCCGGATAGAATCTGACCGGTCATCATTCCCGGCAGTGCCACCAGCCCGACGGCGAGCAACGAATTAGTGATGGGGATTAGCGCGGCCTGCAGCGCGATGTTGTGCGCCGCCCCGTAGCGGCTGCCCTGCGCCAGTTCCGCTCCCAACTTGCCCACGACAGGTCGCACCGCGATGCAGGCCAGCCAATAATCTAATTGGAATTCTAACAGGGTTGGTTTCCCGCTCGCAAGCGCTGCCTTGACCGCCGCCGTTTCCTTCAATGTGCTCGGATCCGGGCGCACCAGCAGCCATGAAAGACCAAAGGCGCTGGCCACCGCGACGAGCGCAACCAAGTCGAGCACCCGGACGCCGTCCCGGAGCAATACGAGTGCAAAAGCGGTAAGAACGATGAGCGCAATCAGCGTGAACAAATGCTGGTAATATATGCCATTTGTCGCGCTTCTCGGGCTGCCGCCCGCTTTTTCGGCTTTAGCAATGGCGCGTGACCGCGCTGCAGACTGGTTGGATGCAGGCGGCAAAAAGCGATATAATCAACTGTGACCCGAACCCGATACCACAGGAGGAAAAAGGTGACCAAATACTCGTGCTCCGACTGCGGAATGAAAGTTGAGAGCATGCGCTGCGGCAAGTGCGGCACGGAGCTTCAGTACGCCGCGCTCACGCTCGATGACGGCAGCACGGTGGGAGTCTCGGAGTGCCCCAACGGTTGCGGGAAGATCAAATCGCCCGCCTGCTGCGGCATCGACATGACCCCGTCCGGATAACCTCTGGCAATTGACGCAGGTTCGAACGGCCGTAATCCGTCCGCCAAAAAGCAACATCAATGCGCAGTGGTGCTGTCTATTGCGCTGTTAAGCTGTTGTGTACTTGCTTCACATCAAGAGCGCCGACTGTTCGCCACTGCTCAATCCCGTTGGCATCGAAGAAGATGAATGTGGGAGTGAAGCGAAAATCGAAAGAATTAGCTAGTTTGCGGCCTACCCGGTCATGAATGTTTAGCCGGATTATCTGCAGTTTCCCTCTCAGTTCTGTTTCTAACCTGTTCACGACAGGCCGGACGACAACACAAGCCAGTCAATACTCCGACTGAATCTCCAGCAGAGTTGGCTCCCCGGCCGCGAGTGCTGCCTTGACAGCGCCAACGTCTGTCACAGTGCTAGGACCTGGACGAAGCAACATCCACGAGAGGCCGAAGGCGCTGGCCATAGCAGCAAGTGCGACTATATCCAGAACACGAACGCCGTCTCGCAATAGTGCGACGGCAACAACGGCCTGAATAATTAGAGCGCTTAGCGTAAACGAATGTTGATTGAAGTAATTCATCATTTCTGTTTCGTGGATCGCACTTATCCTTTCGTCCGTCTTCAGACTGCTCCGCCGCAGAGGAGCAGCGCATGCCGGGCCCCGGGAAAGATATGGGTCGGGGCCGTAAAGTCTGATTGCAGCCTCTACCAGTCCACCACAATCTGGCCGGCAACGTGGCTTCGTTCTTCAGGCAGCTATAATAGCATGAACGCACGATGTGCGTCTGTGTGGGATTACGCTGACTTGGTCTGTCTGTACCTTCGCCGTGCTGCGGGAACGGACGCCAAAGAGGTACTCGGTACCTAATTCGGGACGGAGCGCCAACTGAACGAAGAGGATTGCCGACGGCAGGCGCATGTGCAGGCGATGGAAATCGAACAAAAAAGACTCCAATGCACCCGGCGCGTCGTTTAGCTACATTACTTTCGACTGCGTATTTTGTCGGGGCGGCAGCTTACAGTATCACAGTCCCTGTTTTTGAAGGGCCTGATGAGCGCGAGCATTTTGCTTTCGTGCGGTTTCTTTCGCAGCACTGGCGTATTCCCGATTTGCGGACGGAGTATGGCAGCTATGATTGGGTAGCGACGCATGGGCCGTTATATCACCTTGTGGCAGCTGCTGCGGTCGCGCCGTTCGATCTCTCAGATTCGTCTGCATTGCCTTTGAGTAACCCTCAGGCCACATCCCGTGATATGCACGGAGTGGGCAACCGGAATGGGTTTGTTCACACCCCCCGCGAAACTTGGCCGTACCATGACGATATCATTCGCGCGATACACGTCGCACGCCTGGTCTCGGCTACCTTTGGAGCTGCAGCGGTCGCTGCAACAGTGTTGATGGCCCATCGGTTCTCTGGTAGCGTGGCACTGGTGGCCGGGTTGATTGTAGGCGGGTTGCCCCAATTCTTGTTTTTGGGCGGGTTGGTCAATAACGATGTCGCCAGCGCTGCTGTTTCGGCCCTGGGCCTTTTGGCGCTGCTACGCTACTGGGAGCGACCAGGCTGGCTGCCCGCTGTCAGCGCTGGTTTCATCATCGGGCTTGCAGTGTTGGCGAAGGTGGGGGGGATCTGGTTGTTGCCTCTGGCGGCCGTTGTTGTGTTGCTACGGCGGCAAAAATTACGGGGAAAGTTGGTACTTGAAGCGGTACTAATCTTAGTCGTGTGCCTAGGGGTGTGTGGGTGGTGGTTGGGTATGAATGTGGCGCGCTATGGCGACCCCACTGGGATAACGCAACATCTGCTGCTGCAAATGGGCGAACAGGTGGATATTACTGTGGTCGCCAATTTTATGGCCATGGTGCGGGGAATAACTACTTCGTTTTGGGCGGTTTATGGTCTCTCGAATATCGCCGCGCCAGGTTGGGTTTATATTGCGTTAAGTACATTTGCGCTGGCTGCGCTGATTGGCTTACTAGTGGGGCGAGCACTGAGCAAGGAGCAGCCACTGGTATGGTTATGTGTGGCATGGTGTGTGTTGATTGGTTGCGCTGCGTTGGCCTGGGCTATTAGAAGTCGGGCATGGCACGGGCGGTTGTTTTTTTCGGCGCTGACGGCCTGGGCTGTCTTGGTAGCTGTCGGAATTGAGAACTGGCGGCGCCAGTGGCGATTTGGATTTGCGTTATATGTGTTGCCGGTTGGATTGGTGGTGTTCTCAGTGTTAGCGCCGATGTTACTTGTCAAACCGGCATATGCAGCATCCCCTGCAATTGCTGCCGTCCCGGAGCACATCAAGCCATTATGTGTTGAATATCAGGACTCGCAGTTGGGCGGACTGGAATTGCTTGGGGTAGATGTACCAGACCAGCTACAACCAGGAGATGTTCTAGAAGCGACCTTTTTTTGGCGCGCTAAAGGATCAATTCCGTATGATCTGATGCTGTTCATACACCTACTGGACCACGACTGGCGTTCTATTGGTGGAGATAACACCTATCATGGGCAAGGGAATTGGCCGACCAAATTGTGGGAGGCGGGAGTGATATATGATGACACTATTCGCTTTCCCATCGCAGAAGATGCAGAGACTCCCACTCTGGCGAAGCTTACGATTGCAATCGACCGCTATGGTGATGCTGTCGTGGCCACCTGTCATGGTTCCCCGATTGAAATACCGATCCTGGCTTTAGTGCGTGTGGTTGAGCCACAACCTGAAGTGGGCCAGATCAAAATTGCCTTTGCTGATACTGTTGCGTTGACAGGCGCAAGTTGGCCGCAGATTATCCAGGCGGGGGAGGTTTTGCAATTAGAGCTGCAATGGCATGTTCAAAATCCTCCAGGACGACCGTTGACCCGGTTTGTTCATTTGGAAAACAAGGGCAGGTTACACGCACAAGCGGATGGCATTCCAGCAAAATTCCCGGCCACCGCATGGAGAATTGGTGATGTGTTGCCAGATTCTATCCAACTGAATCTTCCGTCCGATCTCGCGCCCGGTACATACACGCTGCGGGTGGGTCTGTATGGTGAACATGGAGTCCGGTTGGCAAACAGCTTCCCCGATGACCGCGCGCTGCTCGGAACGGTGGAAATTACGCCCTAAATTACTCAGACGGATGTGGCTCCATACGCCAAAAAATGAGAAGAGGTTCTTGAAGGCTTACGGCACCTTCAATTCATCCCTCATTGTGATGGTCCCAATCTGCGTACAAATGTCATTCTGATAGACTGTTTCAGAGTATTCCGCTGGCAAGCAGCGCGGCGAAGAGCAGCATCAGTGCGCCCATTGCACCGTGCACGATGTGGGCGCGCGCTCGCAGCGCCCTGATTGCTCCCGTGCCCGAAAGAACGGCCGCCACCGTGATGTACCAGCTCGCGTCGGTACACGTTGCCAGCACGCTCATCGCTAACGAGGTGCGCATGGGCGCGCCCGGTTTGATGAACGGCGCATAGATTGCCAACATCCAGGCCATAATCTTCGGGCTAAAAAGCGCCACCAAAAAACCCTGGATGAAAGCCATTCGCCCCGATGGTGCCGGCTGCTCCAGTTCTCGTTTGCTTTTCGCGCCGTCTGAGGCCTGCCTGATGAAAGTGATGCCCAGCCAGAGAAGCAGGGCAGCCCCGCCCCAGCGCAGCAACGCGGCGACCGAACGGTGGGCGGCCAGCGCGATTGCCATCCCGGCGGCGGTGGAGAACGCGTACACGCCGAAACCGATGCCGTGGCCGAGGCCAGTGAGCACGCCGTGCCGCCGCCCGCCGCTCATGGTGTTGCGCAGCACCAGCGCCAGAGAAGGTCCGGGAGACATCGCCCCGAGCACCAGCGCCAGAGTGAGCGCGACCCAGCCTTCGGGCGTCATGGGCAGTGCCCGCGGGCAGCGGGCTGGTCCGGCGCAATTGAGGGGCGCATATCGCGGCCGCTGCAATGGGGAGTCGCGTTCATCTCAATTGAATAGCTGCCGCAATCTGGGCATCTGACTTCGATGCTTTATCATGGTCGTCACCGGATACTCTGGCGTACAGTACTGCTCTGGTACTCCTATGTCACCTCCGTTTTCCAGGCAACAAAAGAGACCTACGCTGCAAGCAGTAGATCTGATAGAATCCGGCTCAGTCCTCCGCTGCTCGAACAGCGTTTGGGCTAGGGTTGCGTCAATGTTAGCGCATTGGCGCAACCTGCCTTTTTTTGTAAAAATGTACCTGCATTATACCCTAGATTGGCGTATACTTGTAGTGAGAAGGTGGTCATGACTAACGAAGAAAGATTCGCGCATATCCGGAACTGTAGAGTCAAATGAGTTCTCATCTTTCCGTTACCCAGATCGGGCTAGTCCATTTCATGGCGTTCCCGTTCGCCCAGAAAAGAGAGGGTGACATTGTCGGCAGTATCGAAAAGATCGCCACCGACGACTTTTTCGATTTTCTCGAAATCACCACGATGCCACAGCCGGACCGCGCCGCCGTCAAGGCAATTGCGGAATCGGCACATCTGCAGCTTGGCTACGGCGCGCATCCGCTGATTCTCGGTGGTAAACTTAACCTCAACGCCCCGGATGACGCGGTGCGCGGCGCGGCGCTGGAGAGATTGAAGGCCAGCATCGATGAGGCTGTCGAGCTCGGGGCGGTGGCTTGGACTTTTCTCTCCGGACCGTATGGTGGCGCTGCAAGTGAGAACGAAGCGTTCGATGCCCTAGTAGTGGCGACCGTCGAACTATGTCAGTACGCGGGCGAACGCGGCTTGGCGGTGACCTGTGAGCAGTTCGATCGTGAGATCGAGAAGAAGTGCCTGATTGGCCCCGCGGCAATCACCCGGAACTTGGCGGATCGGGTCAGTGAGCAGGTGGACAACTTCGGCATTTGCCTCGACCTGAGTCATCTGCCGATCCTGGGCGAGACCGCTGCGGAGACCGTGCCGCTGCTGGGCGAGCACTTCAATCACGCCCACGCCGGCAACGCTTTCCTCGCGGACGCGGACGATCCGATGTACGGCGATCAGCATCCGTATTTCGGGTACCCTGGCGGCGAAAACGATGTGCCCGAGGTGGCGGACTATATTTCGGTTCTCCAGCGCACAGGATATTTCGCCCGTGCCGGTGCTGCCCGGCTGCCACTGTTTTCGTTCGAGGTGAAGCCCGGTCCGAATCACAACATAGATCTCGTGCTGGCCAATACGAAACGGGTATTCCTCGAAGCCTGGGCCAAAGTGTTCAACTAAGGGGTCTGACAGCCTGTTGGGATGCCATGAAAAGCGACAATTCAGTGTGAAAGAGTTTGGGGGTTGGGTCTGGAGAGCAAAGATGGCATTTGACCACAGAATTGATCTAGTGCTGCGCAATTGCGACCACTGAGAGGGACTGCAAACGTGAATAAAGTAGAACGGATGACGACAGCGATCCTACACGAGGAGCCGGATAAAGTTCCTAGAGGCGAAATGGAGATCGAGCCCATTGTTATGCAGCGCATTTTAGGTGATGGCTACGTAACGCCTACGGATCCGGAAAGCGAATTTCTCAACCTAAAGCGCACTTTGGAGATACTGAACTCGGATTTGGTGTGCATTCAGCCCGACTTGTATCCTTCCAGTCAGATTCTGGACATTGATAAGAAAGGTAATACGCTGTATCGAGATGCCTGGGGCTTCGAGTTCTGGCTGGCACCGCACGGGGGAGCCAAACGCCCACATAGGCTTCTCTTCAACGAGCCGCAGCAGGTGTATGACTACGAGTTTCCAAAAGCAGCAGACTTCAGCATGGCAAAACTGGCGAAATGGGCCACTGAAACGGATTATTTCATTTTCAATAGTATGATTGCCACAGTGGGAATTGGATACACCCGTTTGGGATTTGAGAATTTTATGACTTGGACCCGGACCAACCCAAAAGAGGTCTGTCATTGGTACGAAAATATCTGTGAACTCAATATTGCCTTGGCCGAAAGGTGCGTGAAAGCTGGAGCTCATGCCATTTTGTTTGACGACGACATTGCGTTCAACAGCGGCCCATTTCTTTCACCTCAAATTATGCGGGAACATGTTTTCCCCTTCTACGCGCGCCAAGTGCGTGCGGCTAAGCGCTTGGGCGTTCCTGCATTTTTCCACTCAGACGGACAGTTGACCAAGCTCTTGAATGATCTGGTAGATGTGGTTGGTTATGATGGTTGGCAAAGCGTTCAATCAGATGTAAACGATATCAAAGAAATCAAAGAGAGATATGGAGATCGACTAGTCTTGTGGGGGAATATCAGTATTGACTTGTTGGGTCGTGGAACGCCAGAACAGGTAAGAGACGCGGTTGCGGAACTTATTCCAATCGCTGCGCCGGGAGGCGGTTTTATCTTGTCCAGCAGCAATTCCTTGGGTTGGGAGACGTCAGCATCAAATGCTAGAGCCCTCTATGATGCAGCGGAGGAGCTTGGTTGGTATGGGCGAGGGGAAGGGGGTGTCGAAACCCATAGTCGGGACAGTTGACGGAATGTGCAGATGCGATATATCGATAAACTTGATGTTGTCCTCTTCTTAATGTTGTGTCACTTGCGTGACAGGATGAGGTTGTGAGTTTGAGCATGGCCTAGACCGACTTCTGCCGGAAGCTGCTGTTGCAAGACATGCTCACTGACCTGCTGGCGGCAGATGCATGGCGCGAGTGATTTTCACCATAGATGGGTTACCATGAATGGAGCAGAGGTTCTCCATTGTTTTGAGGCGTGATGAGGACTTCATTATGAAGGCTACCGAGGGTTAACCTAAGCTGAGATTGTGCTGTAGTTGCCCGGTGAGAGAAGCTACAGTAATTCGTACTCAGCCACGTGGCACCGAACGGGTTGCGCCCTACCGAGGATTACCTCCGTGGGGATGACCTAAATGGGGGGCGCCAGCCCTGTGCTGACGGGAGAGGGGAATGCCCAAGTGCGCGTCTTATACAGCGTTCAGGCTTGATATCACAGTGCTGATGGGCAACAAAGCTGGTGCGAGTGGCTCAACGCACGGCAACATCCCAACCAAGCCGTGACATTGAGTGACTGCGGCTGGTAGGCCAATCGTGCAAGAACATGTCTGACCATATTCTTTGTGGAGAAAACCAAAACAATCGAATCAGGCAAAATATGGAGAGTAATATGAGCGAGAAACTACCCTCAATTTATGATGGAATTTTGTTAGGTGAAGTAGATACTGTTTGTGAAGGCGTTGACAAGGCATTAGACGACAACATTCCGGCAGACGAAATCCTACGAGATGGAATGATTCCAGCGATGGACGAGGTAGGGCTTCTTTTTGAAGGAGGGGAATATTTTATCCCAGACATGTTGCTAGCAGCTCGCGCAATGAAAGAAGGGTTGGCAATCTTGGAACCGTTGTTAGTGCGGTCTGGAGTCAAGTCTGTTGGAAAAGTAGTTTTAGGTACTGTTAGTGGTGACATGCATGACATAGGGAAGAATTTGGTGGGGATGATGCTGCAAGGCGCGGGCTTTGCGGTTCAAGATTTAGGGGTAGATGTAGACCCTGAACAGTTTGTGACGGCTGTCCAGAAAGGCGTTGATGTCCTCGGGCTTTCTGCTATGTTGACTACCACTTTGCCCAGCATGGAAAACGTCATCAACACGATTGAAGAGGCTGGCTTGCGTAGTCATGCAAGAATTATGGTTGGTGGTGCCCCAGTTACTGCTGAGTATGCCCAACAAATCGGTGCAGATGGCTATATGCCCGATGCCAGCCAGGCCGTGACACTCGCAAAATCACTGATAGGTTGACGTACTCATGCCCGAACAACCTTACACGCAGAGTGGATCTGATGCTCAACTGTGCTCTCCAGAAATGGACACGGCTTCCGGTATTTGACCGTTCAGTCCATGCTTTTCATGCGACTAGGTTAATCCGGTGGTTAGATATGCTTGTAGCTCCTGTACACCCATCCCAGCGATGCCCAAGTCACTGGGACTCCGCCCATTTTCCCACACGTTAAATCCCATAACAACGGAGCCTATGTCAACAAATGAACGCATCAACGGAGTTTCAACCCCAAACTGTGTTCCCAACCTACTCCAAGCAGCCAATCCGTAGGGTATATCCTCTGTGAGCCATCGGCTCTCGAGGTTCCCCGGAGCCTTGAGGGCAGTGAGCATTCTACTACCATTTATTGCCGCCCACAGGTCGCCCGCTGGTCCAAATCCGGCATCATGAAACGCTTTGTGCGCGGGTTTTAGCTTGTATCCTAGGGCTTGGCCGATTGCTAAACGTTCATCGTCTACACGCATAATTACCTTGGCTACTGATGGTGACACACCTTCCTCATAAAAGTAGAATTCGCCTCGAGAATATTCGATCCTGCCGGCATTCATTAACACTCCAGGTGGATGTACTACCGGATTCATTGCGGAAAGACCACAAGCAATTACATCGGGATAGACAGTGATTCCTGGGAACAGCGGGTCGAGTTCTACCCGCACGCGTTCAGTTTGCGTAATCGGTAACACACCCATTCCCAAAGTTGTGACCTCACCCCAGATGGTGGCGCTGTCAGGAGAAGTTTTTCGACACACATACGGTGCAGTGTCTACCTCTGCCAAAGTAACACCCTCGACGCCACGACGCTTCAACAATTGGGCCCATTCTAAGGAACCGAGGGTCCCAGGCATCAGAATGACGGTATGCCTACTTCTGAGATGAGATGCACATGCCTCTGCGAAAGCTCGATGTGCATATGCTGGGACGATCAATAATACCAAATTTGAGGCTGCCAGGGCCTGCTCTATGTCATCAGTCACTCGATGGATCCGGGCGGGTCCCGTTTCTAACACTCCATCCAGGTGAATAACGTGAGATTCCCTGATCGAATCGAGGGTTTCAGAAAACTCCGGGAGTTCAAACAGCGTTATTTCGAATCCTCTTAGGGTGAGCTGTGCTGCGGTTGCAAATGCCGTATTACCCCCACCTAATATGGTTACAGATCGAGTTTCCACTTTTATATCGCCTCCAGACATGTAATGCGTGAAGAGCCAGTACGCTTAGCAGCGTAATTCGAGCAAACTGAGAGCCGTAGACATGCGGAATAATGGACAAACCCCATCATGGATGAGCGGCTGACAGGCACACTCGAAACTCCCAAGATGGCAAAGATACCCAGGTATCCCATGGGGTCTATGCAGATACCAACTGTTTGCGCTCCCACGGCTCTAATCCGTTGTTCGTTGCGCGCATTTGAATTCATTAGAGTTTTGTTCTATGTATCCACCCTCGATGCGCATAATTCGATTGTTTACAGTGCCAGGGCACAGGTGAAAACTAGATCGGTCCACCAGAGAGATATTTCACTTAAGCGAACTCCAGATTTCTCATGATATGAAAAAGGAGGTGTTGTCACACTCAAAACCGTCACCTCGTCGCAATTTGCTTATCAGTCCAAATCCAGCAGGTCGGATGTCAAGAACGTACGGTGCGAACACCTCAATCAGATCATGTCAAGGCCGATTGTGTATAACAAACTCTCTCTACTAGTATGACTTCAGGTAAATCTAAAAAGGAATTCTCTATCTGGGTAAGGTCATCTGTTGACTTGATGCCGTCAGCGTAGAATTGCCTAGATTGTTTGCCTGCCAGCAATGGTTGTCCGTCTACGGCGTTCTTCTAATCCACGCCTATGATTTCAGGGGCGCTCAGTCCCCAGTAAAATTGATAACTGTTTCCTACGTCAACTTTCATTCGTCCGATTCTATTTGGTTGGTGGACAATCACCATGTCTCCACTTTCAAACCTAACCATATACCTTATAACCCCGCCAAAATAGATACTCTCCTCCACAATTGCCTTCAGGGAGTTTGGGACATTGGGTGCGTCCTCGGCGGCAATAAGTATTTGCTCCGGACGCAGCGCTAGATGTACACCTGATCCCACATTGATATCAGGGTTATATGGAATCAGAAAACTTGTGTCATTCTCTGTTCGTACCCTATAGGTCTGGCCCTCGATGGCCTCTACCCGGCATTCGATCAGGTTGGTATCTCCGACAAAACTGGCGACGAACTGATTCGTCGGCCGTTCATACAAGGAGTCTGGAGATCCAACTTGTTGGATGACCCCCATATTCATTATTACAATGCGTTCTGACATGGTCAGGGCCTCTGATTGGTCATGGGTAACGTAAATGACAGTGATTCCGATCTCCTGCTGGATGCGTTTGATCTCCAGTTGCATATCGTCGCGTAACCTTTTGTCCAGAGAACCCAGAGGCTCGTCCATCAATAGCACCTGCGGATTGAATACCACAGCCCGCGCGAGTGCAACACGTTGCTGCTGCCCGCCACTTAGTTGTCGAGGCAGCCGCGCGCCGTATTGACTCAGCTGGATCAGATTCAAGGCATCCTGCACCTTGGCTTCCATCTCCCCCTTAGGGGTTCCTCGCATCTTCAGAGGGAATGCTATGTTTTCGCCCACGGTCATGTGTGGGAAGAGAGTGTAGCTCTGAAAGACCATTCCTGAGTTTCGTTTCTCTGCCGGGACATCCTGCATCGCATGGCCGTCAATGTATATCTCCCCCGAGGTTGGAGTCTCGAAACCAGCCACCATGCGCAGGACCGTGGTTTTGCCAGACCCACTAGGTCCTAGCAAGGTAACGAACTCCCCACGGGAAATTTCAAGGTTAAAGTCATCCACCGCCAAGACATCCCCAAACCGCTTGGTGAGGTGCTCCACAACTATGTAGGGCTTGCCCTGTTGACCGTCGTTAGTCTTTCCCATTCCGGTGCCCCTAAGTTATACCATAAACTCAATTCCGACATCAACTAACGGTATTGTCCATGGTTGCAGTGTCCACTAAACTTTGCAGAGCTGTGCGCGCAAGCGGAAGCCCAACCTAACAATGAGTTATTGGTCCCCGACCGAAAACGATGAAAGTAGCTAGTCACGTTCGTGGTGTACGATCTCGCGTTAGTATTTTGTAGGCCAATCGCACAATGTTTGGAGAGTGGCTCCTGACTTTTAACATTCCCACTCCTTGAGCAATGTAGTTGAGACCGTCCAGTTTATTAGCGTACTTAGCTACTCTCTTGAAGTGCTCATCGTCGAATTATCATGAAAATGGTATCTTCGATATAAGCTTCAAATATCATAGTCTTGAATCTATTGTACAAGTTCTCGATTTCAACGATTGCCTTCACTTATTTGTCTGTAGCCATAAATTCTGTGACCTCATCCATATCCGGCATAGCTTGAGTGTCACCCCTTCGCGTGGTTACGAGCGCACCACACACGTTGGCCACGCGAAGAGCATGCCAGAGCAGATGTTTTCTCTCATTTGTTTCGAGCTGGAACAAATCAATGAAGTTGCTCCTCTCCGACAAACCGCCTAAGAATCCGGCCACAAAGGCATCTCCCGCGCCTACAGGATCAACCGCCTTCAATCCGAGTCCCGACACTGACATGGTGATGTTCCCGTCGAACAAAGTGGCTCCCAGTGCCCCATCTGTGACAATTACAATTTGGTCTTCCAATCCATGGAAATGTTTCGCGTAATCTGCTGCGGTTAATCCAAGACCCCATAGTACCTCGGCCTCGTCACGACCCACCTTGAACAAAGTGACATGTTCTATCATTTCGTCGAAGGTAGACCTAGCTTCTGATGGCGACCATAGCTGCTCCCGGTAGTTCGCATCGAAGGATACATGAACACCCAGTTTTTGACAACGCTTGAGGGAACACAGAATTGCGTCTTTGCAGGAGCGACTGAGCGCAGGAGTTATACCGGTCACGTGCAAAACACTTGCCGATCCCAGATGAGGCGCTACGTCATCAAAGGTAAGCTTGCTGGCCGCGCTACCGGCCCGCTTGTAGGTTTTAATGTTGTTGCCATCTCCGTAGTGGTTCAAGTAGCAAACACCAGTTCTTTCTCCAGGACATATGCAGGCGTCAACTCGCGTAATGCCATCCAGCCTGCTGAGCACTATTCTTCCGGCCTCGTCGTCTCCAAGCCGACTCACCCACATTGTTTCGATTCCCGCCACCCCGAGTTTGATCAGATTTACCGCCACGTTCGATTCCGCTCCAGCGACATCCAGAAGGTACTTTCCAGTGGGGTTATATGGCCCCATGTACTTAGCGTTGTACTGGGCCATGGTCTCACCAAAAGTAACTAACTTCATCAATCTACAATTTCCCTAACGAATGAACTGGATTGTGCCATCAGTAGTGTGGATGCCACATAATCCCAATCTTGCCGCTGAAACCTTCATGAGCATGACGTTGTGCTTGACGTCAATCGCGCTTTCAGAATGTGGGGTGTGATGACGCAATAATGGTCGGTCTCTGGTTACTTCTCAACTTATGACGTCTTGATATCGGAAAGGAAGGCCCGGGCAGCCTCCCGTACCCAGGGCACCCATTGGACCTGCAAGAATTGCACTCCTAGACCTACATAATGGCCAACATTTAAATTATTTACTAGGGTCCCGGCCACTCGTCCGGCAGCCACAATGCGGTTGACGGACTCTTCCACCATGGCCATGACGGCGGGGTTCCGAGGTTCTCCGAGGTGTCCCATGCTCTGGGCAAGATCTCCAGGCGCGACGAAGAAGACATCAATATGATCCACCTTTAAGATGGAGTCCAGATTTTTCACTCCCACAATGTCCTCGATCATTACTACCACCAAAGTGAAATCGTTTGCTCTTGAATAATAATCGTCAACGCCTATGCCCTGTCGGCTGGTCCATGACCCACGATTGCCTATTGGCGCAAACTTCGCGGCGTCTACAACAGCACGGGCTTCCTCTGCATTCTTGATATGGGGCACGGCTATCCCTTGCGCACCTACGTCCATAGTCCGATAAATCAAGCCGGGCTCGTTCTGATGCACTCTCGCTATCGACGTTATGCCCCAAAGGTCGCAAGCTCGGGTCAGGTCCGGGATTGCCCCGAAATCTATAGGTCCATGCTCTGCCTCCAACCAAAACGCCTCAAAGCCTATGGGTCCTAAATGTTCGATCATATCTGCTGAGATCGGACCCAATGGTACTGTTACAACTCCTCCCTCTGCCAGCTTCTCCTTGGCCACGTTTCTTCTGAAATCTGCCATATTGATCCTCCAAATGGTCTATTGTGATGCCTTACTCGATACCCACATCTTGGTGTCCGGACTGCATATACATTGCTATATGCACTAATGCCCCCCCACGAAGCTTTGATGTCTGACGGTCTGCATAGAACAAAGTCATATTCTCAATGCGAGACGCCATTTATCAACCGGGAGAATTCTGCTTCAGATGTTATCTCAGAGACATTGTTTGCGACTAGCCTATGGCGATTGATATGTTTATTATTGTACACGGGCATCCCATCAGGATTCCAAAGCCTGGATCCCTCAAAGTACTCTACAACAATATGCTCTGCTACTAGGTGCCCGCGACCCTCGGGATAAGCGAAATGATTGACTGATATCCCGAGATTAGTTTCTATGTCTGTTTTGCTACCAACTATCTCTTCTTTCATCTTATTCAGTCCATCAGGATCAGCACAAAGTTCATCCAACATGGGATGAGTTCGAGTGTGAGCACCGACGAGCCAGTTTTCATTCAATACCATGTCCAATTCCCTCCAGTTCATTGAAGTTGTGCCGCTTATTCCCCACGGGCTTTTCCCGTCCGCCGCAAGAGAGGAAATAACGAAGACCGTTGCCGGCCAACCAAACTCTTGCAGGATTGGAAAGGCATTCTGAAAAACGTTCAATCGGTTGTCATCAAAATCGATCAAAACTGCACGCCTAGGAATGGGTTCGTTGCTGACGATCCAGGCCACGAGCTCTCTGTGAGTAATCGGGACACAACCTCTCTCTGCCATGTAGCACATTTGCTGTTCGAAGTGACTTCGCCTAATGTGTCCACAATACTTTCCGGCAACGGCGGGAAGAGGGCATGGATCATCATCTGACCATATGTGGTGATAAGTCAATATCGGTACTTGTTGATTTGATTTTAACTGCGACAGGTCACCCTGAATTTCCGTTGTGATTTCTTGATCTGGCATAGGCTATTAGCAGCGTTGATTTGTCTTGTGAATCTCGGTCAATTGTGCTCGCAACTAAGTGCAGTGTGGTCCTTTCAGAGATACCACGCTGAACATCCGCTTGCGCTGGTGTTGAGAATACAGCACCATTCCGTGGTCAAACCAAAGTAACTACGCCTATTCAGAATGACCTGGACTATCATCCTTGAAATTCTAACAAGACCGTCGAGTGCAAACAACAATGCGTTGAGGCGTTGTTGATTGGCGTCCTCCGTCGAATCTTGATCAATACTGCAAAGTGACGGTGTCAATGGTATATCTCGGCCTCTTGTTTACAAACAGTATCAATTACATTGCCAAGCAACTAGTTAATGGCCGGCCTAATCAGAGTGACGCCCTAATTTGATTAAGTCCCTTCTCGCTTGCCTCCATGATGAAACCCAAATCCGATGAGTACATGACCATGCGCATTCCCTTTCCCAACCATCCTATCAAAGGCTCAGCGCCCCCCATATGAATGGCGGGCACAACGTTATGATGGTTGGCAGCCTCGATGACTTTCTCGATTGCTTCTTCCACCAAAGGGTGACTAGTTTCTCCAGGTACACCCATCGACACTGAGAGGTCCTCTGGCCCAATTAGAGCTACATCCACACCTGGTACAACGAGTATATCGTCGATGTTCTCGATGGCCACCTTCCGCTCTATCTGGGTTATGACCAGTGTGTCCTGATTGTTTATGTCGATGAACTCAGTTAACGAACCAAAGCTATACTCTGAGTGTGGCGCATCAGACGAGCACCCCCTCTTTCCTAGTGGAGGGTATTTCATGGACTCCACTAGGGTTTCAACCTGCCCGCGGGTCTCGATACGAGGCATCATAACGCCCATTGCCCCTTGGTCTAACACTTTGGCAATGAGATGATACTCGGGACTCGGTGCGCGCACCAAAGGGCACATATCAAGTATGCGACCCACCCGAATGATTTCACTCGCCGATTCGAGATTGAAAGATCCGTGCTCCATGTCTATCATGAAGAAATCGAACCCAACCGCATGCAGAACCTGGGCCATGGATGGCGTGCGCAGTTCCTGAAGCATGGTGCCGATGATCTTGTCACCGTCTGCTAATCGCTGCTTGATCACATTTCGTCGCATTATTTCCCCTTTTTTGTTTACCTATAGAGATTTCACCTTGACAAGCATGTGCGTAATCCTTCTCGTCATAGTGGAAATTGTTTTCAGATCTGATTGAGCGGCAAATTTAGTTGTACCACTAAATGTATTGATGATCTGCTTGATCGTAAGGATTGGATTTGTAGATTCCCTCTGAATGTTTGTTGCTAGTTTAATCTTGAGATCCATTTTGTAGAATGGTATTCTTGAATAGATATAATAGTGTTGTTGACAAAGTGCATGCAGTTAACTCGGATTTACTTCTTGCAGGATATTTTCGGTTCGAATTCTAACCCGCTCGCTCCATTGGGGCCGTTCTCCTCGGTCGAATTGCATTAGGATATAAAATTTTTCTGCCCTGATGCCATTAAAGACGTGATCAGCCACCTGATCGGGAGACGTGCCGTTACTCAAAGCTTGCCGGAGTGTTTGCTCTTGTAACTCAACTTCAGGACGCCGTATCTGGTTATTGGATTCATTCTGTAGTTCGGCTGGACGGATTCGACCGGAATCCACAAATTTTGTGTTGACCGTGTCTGGGCATAGAACTGACACCTTCAGTTTCGCTCCTAACTGAGCTAGATCGTAGTATAGTGTCTCAGAGAGTGAGATAACACCGTGCTTGGTTACCCGGTATATTCCCCAACCAGGGCCAGCAACCAAGCCCGCTGGAGATGCGGTGTTAACGATGTGGGCTTCGCTGTCCTGTAATAGCATCAATGGAACAAAAACGTGAATGCCATGGATGACTCCCCATAGATTTACTCCCAGAACCCACTCCCAGTCTGCTAATGTATTCTCCCAAATGACACCAGGTACAATCACCCCGGCATTGTTGCATAGCAAATGCACAGCCCCAAAGGCACCTAGCGTTTCTTTAGCCAGATGTTCCACATCGCTTAATTTTGAAACATCGGTCGGTATGGCGAGAACACTTGCGCCATCATCATTCCATTCCGCTTCGCATTTTCGTATGGTCTCCTCATCAATATCAGCGATTACAACCTTCATGCCTTCTTTGATACATCTTTCCGCTAATCCGCGTCCGATGCCGGCCGCTGCACCGGTAATCACTGCAACTCTGTCGGTAAATTCTTGCATTCCGAATATGTTCTTACCCTAAAGCACTCTTCATACACCGAGGATCAACATCAGAGTCTGGTGAGCAGAAGAAAAAAGAGGACTTCACTATTGGTGGTCAAACAATGTTGTGATCTTGTGTTAGTACGCTTCACTGATCCAGTACAAAATGGCGATGCATTGATCATTTTCTTAAGCGAGGAAGCCTCCGTCCACTACCATTGCGTGTCCAGTCACGAATGATGCGGCATCCGAGCATAGCCATACCACAGCCGCGGCAACTTCTTCTGGTTCTCCAATCCTTCCAAGGGCTTTCTTGCTTGTCCATCCTGCCTCGTGTTCAGGATCGGATTGCATGCGTCCTTCGACCGGTGGGGTGCGTATCAAACCTGGACAGACTGAGTTGATTCTGATGCCGTATTTCCCATATTCCCATGCCGATGATTTCATCAGTCCCAAGAGGGCGCTTTTGCTGGCACAGTACGGGGCTACATATGGTTCGCCGCGCAATGCATCTACTGATGAAGTGTTAACTATTGATCCACCGCCAACCTTTAGCATCTCGGGAATCTCATATTTCATGCTCAACCACACTCCCTTTAGGTTCACGTTCATAACTTGGTCCCAGGCATCTTCAGTAATTTCAGCTGTGAGAGCAACTTCGCCACCGATTCGCGCATTACCGCCGGCATTATTAAAGGCACAGTCAAGTCGCCCATATTTTTCTATGGTTGTCATCACCATTGCCTTTACCTCTTCAGATCTCGATACGTCTGTCTGAATGAATAATCCCTCACCGTCTAACGCTTTGATCTTCTCCACAGTATCCCTTAAGTCTTTTACATTACGACCAGCTACGACTACTTTCGCACCTTCCCGGGCAAGTGCTACAGCGGTCGTCTTGCCAATACCTGAACTGCCCCCAGTTACGATGGCTACTTTTCCTACCAATTGTCTGTTCATGTGCTGAACTTTCTCCTGAAAATCTTTACTGGTAACGTGGCGAATTCCACATACTGAATCAATTTGCTTTTATCCATGTCGTTGCATGCTTTATGTCATGAAGTCTACAGGATGGGTCCTTGCCAAATCTTGATACCACCATCAGCGTAAATTACCTGTCCATTGATGTAACCTGCGCCATCGGACGCAAGGAAAACAGCTATCTTTCCGATTTCACTGCGTGTACCGAGGCGTCCCAGGGCAATCCTATCACGAAAACGTTTCTCACGTGCTGGGTCTTTGGTGATCCACTCTAGGTTAGGTTCCGTGTCAATGTGGCCCGGAGCGATCGCGTTGGCTCGTATATTCCAAGGAGCCAACTCGAGAGCCATCTGGAGGGTAAGGGAATTTAATGCTCCTTTGGAGCTGCAATATGCTGCAAATCCAGGCATGGTTACCTCTGACCCGAGACTGGATATGTTTATTATCGCCCCGGACTTGTGTTGTTTCATGGTTGGTACAGTTGCTTGAACGCAGAAGAGGGAACCCTTAACGTTCACCTCGAAGACGCGATCCCATTGATTCTCAGAGATCTCCCACAATGGAACATCATCCAAAAACTGGGCTGCATTATTCACCATGATACCAATCGGTCCGAGTTCGTCCTCAGTCCTCGTAACGATGTTCTTAACTGCTTCACTGTCAGACACATCTCCACTGACCACTAGTGCCGTGCGACCAGATGACACGATCTCATGAGCTACTTCTTCGGCCATAACGCGATTGCTACTGTCGATAGCATGGTAGTGTACGGCGACATCGGCCCCTGCCTTGGCCATTTCTAGTGCTATCTCGCGGCCAATTCCACGTGATGATCCGGTTACCAACGCGATTCTGTCCTTTAGTTCCATCGTCTATCCCCTTTATGCTACCCAGATGTCTCTGCTGATGATAGATTCAGGCGTCAGGATTTCATACCCCGACTCTGTAACTAACACCAAGTCTTCGCAACCATACTTGTTGGATACTTCCCAAAGTGGGTACTTGCCCTCATGCCAAAAAAATGGCTCAATGGCTAGCACCATGTTGGGCTCTAGCACTGTCTCATTGTCGATTGAAACCCCTGGCATTTCATGAACATCAAGACCTACATTGTGGCCGATGCTCGACCAGCTCATCTTTTGGCACCAATCCACAAAATCCCCATAGCCAGCGTCGCGTAGTACTTGCTGAGAAGATTCATACAAGGCCCCATAGCTTACCCCTGGAGCGACGATGTCTATTGCTGCCTGTTCGCTCTCTTTTGCTAGCTCAAAGAATCTTCTCTGATCTGCCGTTGGCTCGCCTAGGCAAGCGAACCGTTTGAAGTCACAAACGTAACCTTCATAACTGCAGCCACCATCGAATTGCAACAAACTTCCTGGCCGCATAGTAATATCACGACGTGGCACTGAATCCGCCCACAGGACTCGCTCTGGTCCGGCATATAGTGAAAGGAAACTGATTTCACTGGCCCCCTCTGTATACATCTTCGCTGCGATAACATTAGCCAGTTCACGTTCCGAAATTCCCTCCACAATCGCCTCGAAACCAGTGCGCACTGCTAGACAAGAGATACGCGCTGCTTCCCGTATGCGGCGCAGCTCCTCATTTGACTTAATCATCCGGACAGCCCAGATAATTTCTTCACAGTCGTTCCACCGTACCTCTGGCAAGCTTTTCCTAACATCGTCAAAAACCTCAATTGACAGCCCAAGGCGAAAATGCGCACCCATTTCCGTAGCAATGACACCTTGGTTCAGCCCAAGTTTATTGATCCACTCAGCAAGCGCTTCCACCAAGGCACCACCTACTGGGCCCGTATAGAATCCTGTCGGGTAATCCCAACGTATGACCGTTTCAATCCAGCTTGCCTCAGTCTGAATCTGATCCCCTTCTGGGCAAAAGATTGCCAAAGGGAGTTTCTCGTCCCTTGGGATGAAAACCATGTAGAAATAGGCCGGTACGATCCAACCCACCTCGTAATAAGCAGTGGCATAACGCACATTTTTTTCTTGGGTTAATAATAGTCCGTCAACCCGATGCCGTTCCATCTCCTCACGCAATCGCCGGATGCGCCGTTCAAACTCCTCCCGGGTACAGTCCGCAAGAAAGCCGATTCGCTGCTGGTGGGTTATTTTCAAGGTCTGCTCTACCATTTTGTGTCATGCTCCTCTTGCTGTTTCATAGGTGCTTCAGGTGTTTTGAAAGACACTGAAATCCATTTTCAGTGATTAGATAATTATCCTCGATTCGCATGCCACCCCATCCTTGTATATATAAGCCCGGTTCGATCGTGATTACATGTCCTGCCTGCAAACGCTCGTCGCTGTTACGGACAAGGAAGGGTGGTTCTAGATGATGCAAACCAATGCCGTGGCCCAAGTGATGACGTAAACCGATGCCATGGCCCAAGTGCTCGGATTTTACCACCTTGCCGCTCTCACTCATCAGGAATGCATCAACATTCTCGAATATTTCTTTTGCCTTTGCTCCGGCTCGAAGTTCT
>Ga0187827_10002688_pt1 | contig 23911 bp, 20 predicted proteins | sample ETNtaG_39_FD_167969 | JGI IMG/M metagenome (GOLD analysis project Ga0187827, IMG submission 167969) | Marine microbial and viral communities from oxygen minimum zone, Eastern Pacific Ocean - ETNP2014_SV_150_PacBio MetaG (Illumina Assembly) | ecosystem: Environmental > Aquatic > Marine > Hypoxic... | reverse complement strand
CTTGTGACAATGCAACTTCCGCCTCACGCAACATGCTGATGATCTGTTCTGGGGTATAGCGTTTGCGGCCCATTCTTTCGTCCTCCTTCAAGGTTCAGAATGCGCCAAACTCCTTAATAAACTTTGGACCACTATTTGGGTGTCACTCCATGGCCACATAAACGTGGCAAATTCCTTTCAACCCATGTTAACGATGCCCTCATGAAGAAAATCATTCGCCGATTTTTCGCATTCGGAACCGTTGCGCTCCTTGTTCTGGGAATGCCCCTACTGGCTGGCTGCAAAGATAGTGGAGAGGAGACAAAATCGACCCTGAACGTGTTTGGAACTCTGGTTGAAATCACCATCCGCGATACGGATGAACAAACGGCGTTGAAGGCTGTAGAGGAACTTTCCGGCGATTTCCAGCGCATGCACAAGGATTGGCACGCCTGGAAACCGGGAGAGCTTGACGACCTCAACAAGGCTATTGCTCAAAACCGCAGCGTGACAGTCAGCCCTTTCCTGCTCCCGCTTCTTCATCAGGCGAATAATATGTACGTTCAAAGCGATGGGCTATTTAATCCCGCCATCGGTAAGCTCGTTTCTGAATGGGGCTTCCATGCGGACGAGCTGCCTATGGGAAAAATCCCCGATAAAACCCTCATTGATGACCTGGTTTCAAAAAACCCGACGATGGAAGATCTGATTATCAATGGAACGCGGGTGTCTTCGACCAACAGCGCCGTTCATCTGGATTTCGGCGGTTTCGCAAAAGGCGCCGCGCTAGATCTGGCCGTGAAGCGTTTTAAATCGATGGGCATCAAGAACGCAATCTTGAACGCTGGCGGAGACCTGAACGTCTTTGGCGGCCATGGAGACAGACGCTGGCGCGCCGGTATCCGCCACCCGCTGGACTGGGGGGTAATCGCCACGGTTGAATTAAACCCGGACGAAGGGCTTTATACGTCAGGAAACTACGAGCGTTACCGCGAGCATGAGGGGATCAGGTATTCACATATCATTGATCCGCGCACCGGTATGCCTGTCGATTATATCGTATCGGCGAGCGTCATTCATCCTAACGGGGCGTGGGCCGATGCGGCGGCAACGGCGCTCAGCGTCGCCGGGACATCCGATTGGGTTCGTATCGCCCGCAGCATGAAAATCAACTACGCCCTGCTTGTGGACAAGGACGGCGTCGTATATCTAACGCCGGAAATGAAAGAGCGGGTTCAATTTAATGACGAACGGCCCGTGAAGGTCGTTGTCTCGCCTTAGTCAACGCAAACAACGCGAACCACGGATCGAATCCGTTTGGCCCCAGGGCGGTTTGCAGACATTTTCCCCACTGTTCCCCATTGTCCGTTTCATCGGCTTTAAAAAGCGCACTTTAGGTGGCGGTTTCGGGCGAGTAAATGTTCTATTTGCGCCGCAAGCAGTCATTTCTGAACACTATTTGGCGTTTGTTTGAAATAATCTTAGAAGCGGCCAGTTGCCGCATTAGACTATTTTGCGTTGCCAAGTTAGTAACATATTCTTAAATTTATCATTTATTAATATTATTTTGCGTTGCAAAAAAATTATTTTTTGAATAGATTGGCGCTCCCTGCCTCGGCCAAATTTGTGCCTGGATTTGGTTAGGGAAAGAAATTTTAGGGTACTGCGCCAATGGAACTGGCTGATTATTCGATAATTGGCAGTGCGACTGTTTTTATGTCCATTTTGGGCGTCTTTTTGGCGTGTATGCTGGCCTTCGCCAACAAGTTGCTGTGGGTGTTCGAGGATCCTCGCATTCACGAAGTAGAGGAACTTCTGCCCGCGACAAATTGCGGCGCTTGTGGCCTGGCAGGCTGCCATCCATTCGCCGAAGCATTGATCGCCGGGTCGATAACGCCGTCGCAATGCACCGTATCCTCGAATGACGCAACCGAGGAAATTGCCGATTATCTGGGTATTGACGCCGGAGAAACGGAAAAACGCATTCCCTATTTGGCCTGTGCTGGCGGAACCCACGTCGCGCGGATGCGTTCCCACTATAGGGGATTGGAAAAATGCAGGGGCGCGGCTCTTGTCGCAGGCGGACCCAAAGGATGCGTTTGGGGGTGTCTGGGGCTTGGGGACTGCGCCGATGTCTGCGATTTCGATGCAATGAGCATGGAGCGCAACGGGCTCCCTGTTGTCGATGCGCAAAAATGCACGGCTTGCGGGAATTGTGTGGATGTCTGCCCCAAAAACCTCTTATCGATACATCCGCTCAGTCACCATTTATGGGTGGCGTGCGCCAATCTTTTGCATGGCGACGAAGCTGAGTCAGATTGCGAGGTGGCGTGTAACGCGTGCGAGCGATGTGCAAAGGACTCGCCCCAAGGGTTAATCGAAATTCGCAACAATCTGGCGGTAATCAATTTTGAAAACAATTCCCTAGCATCGCCGCATGCAATGGAGCGTTGCCCAACGGGGGCCATTGTCTGGCTCGACGTGGAAAAAGGCGTTCTCAAGGGAAAAAACGCCAAACCTATTATCCGCACAGAAGCCCTTCCCATTCGACAATCTTAAAATAACTAAATCGGGTTCAGTAAAATGTTCAAAAGGCAAAACAAAGTTAATCCTAAATACCCCGGGAAACGCACGGCGCTCGACGGCAACACGGCCGTAATTATGTGCGAGCGCGAGGCCTCCGACGCGGCGGGGGCGTATCCAATCACACCGTCCACCCAAATGGGGGAATACTGGGCTGAAGAAACGGCCAAAGGGCATGTCAACATCTCGAATAAATCTTTGGTTTTTATCGAGCCTGAATCTGAGCACGCCGCCGCAGCCGTAACCGCTGGCATGTCCATGTCCGGCCTTCGCGCCACCAATTTTTCCTCGTCCCAAGGCATCGCATTCATGCATGAATCGCTCTATGCCGCCGCGGGCAAAAGATTGCCCTATGTGCTGAACATAGGCTGCCGGGCGATTACGAAAGCATCCCTCAACGTGCATTGCGGCCATGATGATTTCCATTGTATTGACGATACCGGATTTTTTCAGCTGTTCGCCTGTGACGCCCAAGGGGCGGGCGACCTTAATCTGATCGGGCGCAAGGTCGCGGAATTGTCTCTGACGCCGGCCGCCATTGGCCAAGACGGCTTCCTGACGACACATTTGATCGAACCGGTGATGGTTCCCGAACGGGAACTGGTAGCTGAATTTCTCGGACGGCCGGATGACATCATCGAATGCCCAACACCGGCGCAGAAAATGATTTACGGCGAGAGCCGTCGCCGAGTGCCGGCTCTTTGGGATGTTGATAATCCGATGACGTCCGGCGTAGTGCAGAACCAAGACTCATTCATGCAAACGGTTGCTGCTCAGAGGCCCTATTTCTACGATCATATTCCGGCTATTACCGACGAGGTTATGGCGGAGTTTGAAACCCTGACAGGACGGCGTTACCAGCGCATCAGCACATACAATATTGAGAAATCTGATTATGTAATCGTTGGCATGGGTTCGATGATCCCGCAGGCTCGCACCATCGCCGATTATCTGGGCAAGACCCGCAAACTGAAAATTGGCGTCCTTGACGTAACCATGTACCGCCCGTTCCCGGGTGATCTGATCAGTAAGGCCTTGATGGGCAAAAAGGGCGTCGCGGTTCTTGAGCGGACCGACCAGCCACTTGCCGAAGACCTTCCTCTGATCCGCGAAATTCGTGCGGCAATTTCAAAAAGCGTCGAGAATGCGCGCACATCCGGCGAAACCCCCTACACTGACTATGCCACGTATAAGGATTTCAAGGCCATTGCACCGCTCTATTCCGGGGCCTATGGACTTGGCAGCCGCGATCTTCAGCCGGAAAGCCTCATCGCCGCCATCGAAAATATGTTGCCGACGGGGGCCGCGCGTAAATTCTTCTATTTGGGCATTGAATTTGTGTCGCACGCCGCCGCCACGCCAAAACAAGAAATTTACCAGCAAAAACTGCGGGATAATTATCCCGAGGTTGAAAATATCGCACTGCGCGGATCCGAAAACCCGGACCTTCTGCCGGAAGGGGCCATCACCGTGCGGATGCATTCGGTTGGCGGTTGGGGCGCAATCACGACCGGCAAGAATTTGGCCATGACCCTGTTTGATATTCTCGGTTACGACATCAAGGCCAATCCGAAATATGGTTCGGAAAAGAAAGGGCAGCCGACAACTTATTACATGTCCGCCGCGCCGGAACCCATCCCGCTGAACTGCGAATACCATCATGTGGATGTTGTGCTCTCGCCAGATCCCAATGTTTTCGGCCACTCCAATCCGCTTCATGGTTTAAAGAAAAACGGCATTTTCATCATTCAGTCTTCCGCTGCAAACCCAGAAGAATTGTGGAACAGCTTTCCGCATAGCGCCCAAACCTATATTTCCGATAATAAAATTCGCGTTTTCTTTATCGACGGATTTAAGATCGCCAGGGAAGAAGCCTCGGATGTGGAATTGCAATTGCGCATGCAGGGCAACGTTTTTCAGGGCGTTTTCTTCGCCGCCTCTCCCTTGATGGAAATAGCCGGGCTGGATGAGAAGAAATTGTTTGAGGCGATTGCCGATCAGCTTGTCTATAAATTCGGCTCCAAAGGCAAACGCGTGGTGGACGACAATATCCGCGTCGTTCGCCGCGGTTTCGACGAGGCCAGGGAAATCATCGAAAAGCGTGTTGGCGTCGGGCGTCCCAACTACGGCAAAAGGAAAAGCAATCTGCCGATCATGGTAAAGCAAATTCCCGAAACCGATGGCGGCGCTTCGGACATTCATCGTTTCTGGGAACAAATCGGCCACTTCTACGCAACCGGAAAAGGCGACAATATTCTGGCGGACCCTTTCCAGGCGTTGTCTCTGATTCCGGCTTCGACGGGCGTTTTTCGCGATATGACGCAAATCCGGTTCGATTATCCCGATTTTATCGCTGAAAAATGCACCGCCTGCGGGGATTGCTACTCGGTCTGTCCCGACTCGGCCATCCCGGGGCTTGTCAACACCGTGAACGAAGTGTTCGCAACGGCAATAAGGGACGTCGAGACCACGAACGGCGCAACCGAATACCTGCGCCGTGAATCCCGAAACGTCGAGAAGGCCCTGCACCCGATGCTGGAAGACGCTGGCGAAGAAGCCAATGTTCGCGCACTGATCAATCGCGCCATTGACGGCGTCCTAAGCGGTATCGATCTTGAGGGCGAGGAAAAGAGCAAGCTGGAAAACGAACTCTCGCTGTTCAAGAAGGCGTTGGCCGATTTCAGGTTCGCGCTTACCAAGCCATTTTGGACAATCAAAGAAAAAAAATCGAGAGGCTCGGGCGGCCTATTCTCCGTTACCGTCAATCCCTACACCTGTAAGGGCTGCATGCTTTGTGTCGAAGTTTGTGACGATGGCGCACTTGTTGAAGTCACTCAAGATGACAGCGCGATTAGACGAATGCGCAGTGAGTGGGATTTCTGGCTGAAGTTGCCCAGCACGAACAAACAGTTTAACCGCATTGACGACATTGATGAAAAGATCGGCGCCCTGCATACCTTGCTGCTTGATAAAAAGTCCTACAACTCGATGGTTTGCGGCGATGGCGCTTGTCTGGGCTGCGGTGAAAAAAGCATCATCCACTTGTTTACATCGACCGTAACAGCCCTGATGCAACCCCGCGTCGAAAAGCTCCTCGAACAGCTCAATGATCAGATTAACAGGCTGGAAAAGCATATTCGACTGAAGCTTTCCGAAGGCCTGGATCTTTCGGACATCGGAACAATTGACGGCATCGTTTCAGGCGATCCCGAACGCGACCTGACCCTATCTGACCTGTCCGGAAAGCTGGACAGCGACAACGAAACAACGGTTCTAGATCGGCGCTGGCTAAAAAGAGCGACCGGATTGATGGAAAAGTTGCGTGACCTGAAATGGCGTTACGAGGAAGGCCCGACCAAGCGCGGACGAACCGACATGGGCATCGCAAATGCAACCGGATGCACCTCGGTGTGGGGGGCGACGTACCCTTACAATCCCTATCCGTTCCCCTGGACCAGTCATTTATTCCAAGATAGTCCGTCCATAGCGATGGGCCTGTTCGAAGGGCATATGGCGAAAATGGCCGATGGCTTTAAGGCCATGCGCCTGACAGAACTGGAACTGGCTGGCAAATACTCCGAAGCCGATCATGACGTCCAATTCCAGAAATTCGGCTGGAAGGATTTCAACGAACAAGAATGGCTGCTATGCCCGCCGGTGGTCTCGATCGGCGGCGACGGCGCGATGTACGATATCGGTTTTCAGAATCTATCCCGGGCGTTAGCCTCCGGCATGCCGGTGAAGGTGCTGGTGTTGGATACCCAGGTCTATTCGAATACCGGCGGCCAGGCCTGTACCTCCGGCTTTATCTCGCAAGTGGCGGACATGAGCCCCTATGGCCCGGACTGGAAGGGCAAGGAGGAAGTACGCAAGGAGATTTCCTTAATCGGCATGGCCCATCGCACCAGTTATGTAATGCAAGGCGCAATGAGCAACCTCACCCATTTGCTGGAAGGGTTTATCGATGGACTGAACAAGCGCAGACCGGCGCTGTTCAATATCCATGCGGTGTGTCCGCCCGAGCACGGCGTCGGCGATGACATGGCGGACAAACAATCGAAGCGAGCGGTGGAATCACGCGCTTATCCACTGATCAAGTTCGACCCCGACGCCGGCGAAACCATCGCCGAATGCACCAGTTTGGACGGCAATCCGGCTATTGACGCAGACTGGCCCGAATACAGCATCAATTTCACCCATGAAGACGGCCGAAACGATAAACTGTCCACGCCCATGACTTTTGCCGACTTCGCCGCCACCGAAGGGCGTTTTCGCAAGCATTTCAAGCACGCGCCGGCTGAGGCCTGGAACGATGATATGGTTTCCTTCCATGAGTTTCTTGATCTTGATGAGGACGAACGCGAAGAAAAATATCCGTACATCTGGGGCGTTGATGAAGATAATAAACTGGTGCGCATAATGTGCTCTCAGGAAATCGTGAAATCGGCCGAAGAGCGCCGCAGTTACTGGCGTCAACTTAAAGGGATAGCGGGGCTGTCGGAAACGACCAATGTTGATTCCCTGGTCCAGCAAACCAAGGAGGAAATGGCGCAACTGCTCTCTTCGGCCTTGCTCAATCTTTCCGCATCGGGAAACGCCAATACGTTTATTGGCAACATTCAATCAAGCGGCGAACCAAAAGGCGCAAGCGCATCCACGATGCTTATCAACGGTAAGGATGTTGGTTCGCCTGACAATCACGAAGCGGTCTGGGTGGAAACGCCGGAATGCACGACCTGCGACGAATGCATAGAAATTGCACCGAAAATTTTCCAATACAATGATGATAATCAGGCCGTGGTTATTAATCCGCACGGAGGAACGTTCAAGAATATCGTCAGATCGGCCGAAAAATGCACAGCCGAGTGCATTCATCCTGGAACGCCTTGGAACACGGGCGAAAAGGAGGTCGAAAAGCTGATCAAACGCGCGAACAAATATCAGTAGGCCAAAGTGATGGGTATTTTTCCCTGGTTCGGAAAAAGATCGTTCAGCCATGGCGTACATCCCGTGCGAAATAAGGCGCGGACCTCGACGGCGCCTATTCGTCGCCTGCCTTTCCCGCAACGCCTGATCGTTCAGCTTGATCAGTTAATTGGCATTCCCGCGACGCCTATGGTTTCAAAAGGCCAAGAGGTCGTTCGTGGCGAGCCGATCACCAATGTTACGGATTTTTTCTCGGTCCCATTGCACGCACCGGCCACCGGCGTCGTTCGCGGCATTGAAATGACGCCCACCGTGCGTGGAACGAAAACCCCCGCTATCGTCATCGATGTTCACCAAGGAGATTCTCAGGAAGTCCTTTATTCAACGCCTCATCAACTGGTGTTGTTGTCAAAGGACGATCTGCTGCACCTGATCCAAAGAACGGGCCTAGTGGGATTGGGCGGAGCTGCGTTTCCAACTCATGTAAAATACACCAGCCCGCCCGACCACGAGCAAGAAGTAGATACTCTTATCGTCAATGGCGCCGAATGTGAGCCGTTTTTGACAGCCGATCATCGGGTCATGGTGGAGCAACCCAAGGACATCGTTCGCGGCATTCGTTACGCCATGCGCGCCACCTTGGCCGAACAGGCCATCATTGGCATTGAGGCCGACAAGTTTGACGCCGCAGAGGCGATTGAAAGTTGCCTGAAAAGAGACAACGATATCCGGGTAAAAGTACTTGAGCCGAAGTATCCTCAAGGCGCGGAAAAAATACTGATCAAGTCCCTTCTTGGGCGGACCGTTCCGGAAGGTGAGCTTCCCAGGTCGATCGGCGTCGCCGTTAGCAATGTGGGCACAATGGCTCAACTCGGCTATCTATTGCCGCGCGGAGAAGGAATGATAGAGCGTGTCATGACCGTGTCCGGGCCGGGTGTGAGGCAACCTGGGAATTACCGGATCCCCATTGGTGCGCCCTTGCGTTTCATCCTTCAAGAGGTTGGCTATGAAGGCGAGGGGGCGGAAGTTATCCTGGGCGGGCCGATGATGGGCATGGCGGTTTCCGATCTTGACACACCGGTAACCAAGGGAGTTTCCGGAATACTGGTGCTGAATGAACAGTCTATTGATTCGGCTTCGGATCGGAACTGGCCGTGCATCAAGTGCGCCCGTTGCGTCAAGGCCTGCCCCATGCACCTCAATCCTTCAATACTTGGCCAGCTCGCGGCCAAGCGTCAATATGACGTGATGATGGAAAAACACAATCTTGCCAACTGTTTCGAATGCGGCTGTTGTTCTTATGTCTGTCCGTCGAAAATTTCATTGGTTCAATATTTCCGGATCGCCAAAGCCGTCCACCGTGAAATGGCCGCCTGAAAAATGACAAAAAAACCTCAAATTGAGCTGCGTTCCTCGCCCCACATCCACAGCGAAGAGACCGTTACCGACATTATGCGAAATGTCGTCAACGCGCTTGTTCTGCTGGTGGCGTACATGATCGTGCAGTTCGGATTGAGCGCCATTACATTGCTTCTTTCTACGGTCCTTTCGTGCCTGCTAACGGAAAGAGGGGTTTCTTGGGCCAAGGGGCAACCCAGCACCTTGGGCGATTGGAGCGCCGTTATTACCGGCATTCTCCTGGCGCTGACTCTGCCGCCCAGCCTGCCTATATGGATGGGGGCGGTCGCGGGCTTCGTATCTATCGGCATTGGCAAGGTCCTCTTCGGCGGGCTCGGCTTCAACATGTTCAATCCCGCCTTGGTCGGGCGGGCTTTCGTTCAGGCCGCCTTTCCGGCCGCCGTCAACACATGGCCGCCAGCGTTCTTCGAAGGCCGCTTCCAGTCTTTCATCCCTTCGACTTTGACCCCGCCGATGCTTTCCCCTCCCAATATCATTGAATGGGGACAGCGCGTTGCGATGGATACGTTCACTGGCGCGACGCCTTTGGCCCTGCAAAAATTTCAAGGTGAGCAAGTTTCCATCTTTGAATTGTTTATGGGCATCAAAGCCAGTTTCGCAACGGGCGCTCCGGCTTTGCTGATTGTCATGTGCGGGCTTTACCTTGCATTTCGCAAAATGCTGGATTGGCGCATTCCGGCCTCAATCCTTATCAGCGCCGCCGTGTTCTCTGGGATATTCCACCTGATCAACCCGGTTGTTTATCCAAGCCCCCTGTTTGTTCTGTTTTCGGGCGGTTTGATGCTTGGCGCTTGGTTTATGGCGACGGATATGGTCGGCTCGCCGGTAATGCCGCTTGGTAAGGTGATCTTCGGCGTATTGATCGGTTTTATCACGGTAATCATTCGATTGTTCGGAGGCATGGCGGAAGGGGTCATGTATGCGATTCTACTTGGAAACGCAGCGACCCCGCTGATCGAACATTTCACCCAGCCTCGATCATTTGGTCGGAAGCGCCGGAAACCGGATGCAAGCTAGAGAAAATTCATGACCAATCAGAATGAGGAGCAATCGCCGCAGAAAACTCCCACCCTTCCGATGATCGCAGTATTGGGAGGCGTGGCGATGTTATCAGGATTTCTGGTCGTTTTGGTGTTCCAACTGACGAAACCGTACATTGCGGAAAATCAGCGGCGCGCAACGCAAGAAGCGGTCTCAAAGGTTATCCCGGACGCGGTTGTTCAAAAACAATTCCTGATCGCAGATGGCGAAATATCCCCCTTCGACAAAGACAAGAAGGGGTTGAGCATCTTCGCCGGATATGACGCCGGCGGCGCGTTGTTGGGGATCGCCGCCCCGGCTAACGCGCAGGGCTATGCGGATATGATTACCCTTTTGTACGGCTATGACCATACATGTGAGTGCATTCGCGGCATTCGGATTCTGAAGATGGCGGAAACCCCGGGACTTGGAGACATGATCAAGCTTGATCCCCAATTTCAGAAAAATTTTGTCCGTCTTGACGCCAGCCTGAACAAAGAGGGAAGCGCCCTGAAAAATCCCATCGTGACGGTTAAACATGGAGCGAAAAAAAACAATTGGGAGATTGACGCCATTTCGGGGGCCACTATTTCTTCGCGCGCCGTTGGCAAGGCGCTCAACAAATCGGCCCAAATGCTCTTGCCGAAATTGCGGCCCCATTTGCCAACATTACGCAGTGGTCAGCCCGATTTGGCGAAGATAAAGTGATTGCCAGCTCAGAATGTTGAAACATGAAGCAAAAACAAGATGAAACCCTCACTCTGAATGTTTTCACAGAAGGATTGTGGCGGGAAAATCCGGTCTTCGTTATGCTTCTGGGGATGTGTCCGGTGTTGGCAGTCAGCAATACCGGGTTCAACGCCCTGGCCATGGGGCTGGCGACAACCTTCGTTCTGGTCACATCGGGCGCGATCGTCTCGCTTTTACGAAATATCATTCCAAAGCAGGCCCGCATCGCCACCTATATCATCATCATCGCGACATTCGTCACTATCGTCGACTATCTGATCCAGGCGATATCCTTGGAACTCTACAATGCCCTGGGCGCCTTCATCCAACTTATCGTGGTGAACTGCATAATTCTCGGGCGTGCTGAAGCTTACGCATCCAGACAACGGTTGGTAAAAACTGTCATAAACGCCCTTGGCATGGGAGCGGGGTTCACCTTGGCGCTGTTATGTCTGGGGATCGTGCGCGAGGTTCTAGGTGCGGGCTCGTTGTTTGGAATTGATCTGTTCGGCCCTCGCTTTGAACCCTGGGTGATCATGATTCTCCCTGCCGGAGGGTTCATTGTCCTTAGCCTTTTGCTTTTGGGGTTCAACTGGATCAATCAGCGCATTTCAGCACGAAAGGAAGAAACGGGAACGCATCATGCAGCCGGATAGCTTATCTTTCATTTTCCTAAATGCGGCGCTGATCAACAATTTTGTTTTGGCTCTGTTCCTGGGGCTGTGTCCGTTCCTGGGAGTTTCAGCCAAATTGGAAACCGCCGTGCCGATGGGGCTGGCGACCTGTTTCGTCATGTTGGTCAGTTCGGTATGCGCTTATGGGATCAATCTCATCTTGACCAGCTTCCACATCGAATTCTTGCGTCTGATCGCCTATATCGCGGTTATTGCCTCGGCGGCTCAACTGGTTGAGATGATATTAAAGAAGTTCATGCCCGGTCTGTTTCGCGCACTTGGCATATATTTACCGCTCATTACGACCAATTGCGCCATTTTGGGGCTGGCTCTGTTTCAAACTTTCAAGCAGTATGATTTTGTTCAATCGCTGACGTACGCCATTGGCGCCGGCGCCGGGTTCACCCTCGCCATAACGATCATGGCAGGATTGCGCGAGCGTACGGAATTGGCCAATGTTCCAAACGTCGCCAAAGGAGCCGCCCTGAGCCTTATGATTGCAGGGCTGCTATCGCTATCGTTCATGGGCTTTGCCGGACTTGGCGGTAGTTTATGACGGCGGTCGCATTTTGATGGGAGAGATGGATAAATGACAGATTTTCTTATAGCGACTGTTGTTATTGCATGCCTGCTGATGAGTTGGATCGGCGTTCAACGCATTGTGTTTCGTTTTGCCAAAAACCATCCTGAATTCGGTCCGCCCAGAGAAGAAGGAAGCGGTTGTGGCTCTTGCTCAACAAAAAACCGCTGCCACACAGCCTGCTAATGGATCTCGGTGAGCTATAGCTGTTTCTTGACGGGCCGGTAAAAAGTCGATTCTACAATTGGGTCGGTGCATTGGGTCATTGAACAAACACTTCACGTGCTTGCGGATCACCCCGGCGATGGCGCTTGGCGCGACCAATCACATCTGGGATATTGGCGTAAGGATTACGAAGTGCCCGTGTACAGCGTAAACATTCAATTCGTACGCGCAAAGGTAACGTGCCGAATGAATGGCGATGGTTGGTTTTTAGAATATTCACAAGCTGTTAGAGGAGAGCAGTTAAAGAAGCTGCTTAGATAGGTGGCTGCATAGCAAATCATGTTAAGATACGGCCTGCTTCGCTCCACTAATACTGAGCACCGCAAGCGTCACAAGCAGCAAAATAGTCCATGTCCACATCGCGGTAGTAGATCTGCGTTTGAAAAAATAAACGATCCCTGCAATAGCTCCTGTAATTAAAAAAACGGGACCAGCCATGCCAAGGGATTGATCCAGTTGTGACATGAAGTCCAGTTCTCCTCCTCCAAACACAATCGCATTCATTAGAAAAGCCCATAGTATATTGCCACTCAAAAGGCCCAGAACCCAGAGTGATATCTCGGGTTTTGTCATTTGTCCTCCCGTTTACTCTACAGATATATTAATATCTTTTTTTATTAGCTAATTTTCTGTTGAGTTCCTTATTTTTACAAGCTTAAAAAAACTATCAGACACCCATCATATTGGGGCGAGTCGTTAAAAACGCCGCAGGTATCAATCCGAGAAATATAGTGCCGTAAAGCGCCACAACGGGTGATAAAAAAAGTGCTACTATATAATACCTAAAACCCAAAGACTTTTTCATGCAAATTGCCGTGGAAATAATAGCGACATAGATGACGCCCCCGACTGTCCCAATCCTAATTCCTGTTGTATATCCATCGTCAAATCCTCCCCCGACTATTGCTTCTGCGGTAAAAATTGCAGTCACTAAAATCAAACAGCCCAAGAACCAAAGGCCTGTCTAGCAGTTCGCTGCATCGATAAATCGGTAAGTTTTCTGAACATCGCGATTTTCTTATTAGTGAGACGAATTACATGATGGGATATTTTTTCTATAGCATATAATAAAAGCCAGCCCACCGGAAACCCCCAGTAGCGTTCCTTACGCTAAGCACATATGGAGGCGCTTGCGGCCATCCCTTAGAGGAAGAGTGTGACTGGGGCCGGACATTATCGGTGCCCGGCGTTCGCCGAATATCCGGTGACCGGTCCCAAAGCCTTCATAGCTTCATGGGGCGCCTTCATGACGCCGTCAGGCTTGGCCGTGAGTTTCCACAGTCGTTCGGCATTTCCGTGGGAGAAGGCCTGGGCGACGTCGTTGGGTAAATCCGAAGCAACGTTCCACCACATCTTCATCTTGTCTAGATAGAGATCGGGCATCCAGAATTTGCTAAACACGTTGTCGAGCGCGAACACGAAGCGGTCTGGATACTCCAGGATCAATTTCTTCCACTGAGGTTTTAATTTTCCATCGTTAATCATGTTGATGAACGGTTTGCCACCGGACTGGTAGAACGGGCTGGCGTGCGAGGTCATGAAGTGGAGGTTGGAATGGGCCGCGAGAACGCGTCGGACATCGGGCTCCTCCAACTGCGCCATGTGGATCATGACGACGGGATGGTCTTGGTTAGAGCGCAAGAACGTTTCCAGCTTGTCCATGTAATCGCGTTTTCCAATAAACGACAGAGCGGCGAACTCCATGTGGACGATCAGCGGCCAATCCTTCCCCTTCGCCGCATCGAAAGCGGCGAGGAACAACTCATCATCGAAATCTATCCTGATTTCATGGTACTTGCCGCCATCGCTGTCGTGCCACACATGAACCTCGGCCATTGCGCCAAAGGGGTCACTTCCCAATTGCCCTTCGAGGCGGTCAAAGTATTCATTGCGAGCATTGCGAGGCCCTATGTGATACCCCCGTCCCTTTATCCGGACCGTCGGGATAATTCGCCGGGGTGCTGCTTTCGCGAAGGCGACAACATCCTGCCAGGGGCGATTGCCTACTATGGAACCCATAATAGCCCCTTTACTGGGGTGCCCCCGTTTGGTGGTCCACCGCTTAAGTTAGAGTTTGGCGCGGTTTAAGTTGATGGACCGGCCGAAGCCATTGGCGAGCGTAGGCCGGAACATCAACGTTGGGCAAGATGGTTTCTGGTGCCGGTGGTCTGCCCAGCCAACACCCCACGGTGACAGTGATAGCCTCCCGCTTTGCGGTTATGATGACAGCCCAGCATGTCGATCCCGCCACCGTGGGCATGAGCCTGGGAAGCCACCAGGAGAGCCAGGAGAGCGAGGATCAGGCGATGAGCCATCGGTAGATCCCCAGCAGGTTGACGGCCGTGAAAACGCCGTTAAGCAGCGCCAGGCTGTTTTCCCGCATTTTTAGCCCCACCACGGTCCAACTTACCGACGATACCAGAAACAGCACGAAGCCCCAGCCTGAGAAAGGTAAATTAAGAGCGACTACCAGGGCGCCGGCGATGCCCATGCCGGTGCCGATCCACTTAAGCCAAGCCAACATGCTGTGACGGTACACTTCGCCGCAGCAAAGAAAAACCCCGGCCGAATGGCCGGGAATGGCACCTCAAGCGATATCGGCGGGATCACCGGTCTCGTCCGCCCAGACGCAAAAATCAAGATAGGGCAGTTCAAGAGCCAAAAATTGCCGCCATTGTTGGGGAGAGTCGTAATCGCTGATGAATAGCAGAACCATGCCTATAGATTTACCACGCCGCTTTCATCGGCTTTCATCTCGAAGGCCGAGTCCATCAGGGCGCGAGTGTAAGGGTCCTTGGGGCAAGTGAAAATATCGTCGGCCGGACCTTGTTCGACCACCAGTCCCCGGCGCATGACAAGAACCTCGTGGGCGAGCGCCCTGACAACCTTCAAATCATGGCTGATAAAGAGATAAGCAAGGTCGTGGCGCCGTTGCAGCTCACGCAGGAGATCGACGATCTGCGCCTGGATCGACATGTCAAGGGCGCTCGTCGGCTCGTCCAGGATGATGAAGTCGGGTTTCAACACGAGGGCGCGGGCGATCGAAACGCGCTGCCGCTGGCCACCAGAGAATTCATGCGGATAGCGGCTTTGCATGCCGGGCTCCAACCCCACTTCCTCAAGGGCTTGGCCGATCATGGCGCGGCGTTTCTGGTCGCTGTCGCCGCCAGTGCCGTGAACCAAAAGGCCCTCCTCGACAATCTGGCCGACCGAGAGGCGCGGGCTCAAAGAACCGAAAGGGTCTTGGAAGACCATTTGCATCTTTCTTCTTAGCGGCCTCAGTTCCTTGAAGCCGGCGCCTTGGATGTTATGGCCGTTGAAGACGATGGTGCCCTGGCTCCGCTCGAGGCGCAACAGGCCCCGGCCCAAGCTGCTCTTGCCCGAACCGCTCTCGCCGACGACGCCCAGGGTATGCCCGCGGCGGAGGTTAAGCGTGATCCCGTCGACCGCCTTGACGTGATCGACGGTGCGGCGAAGGATCCCTTTTTTGATCGGAAACCAGACCTTGAGTTGACTGGCGGTCATGACCTCCGGGGCGTCCCTTGATGCCGGTTCGGGCTTTCCGGATGGTTCGGCGGCGAGCAAGTGCTGGGTATAGGGATGGCGCGGGGCCGCGAAGATATCGGCGGCCTTGCCCTGCTCGATGATGCGTCCGGCGTTCATCACGTAGACCCGCTCGGCCATGTGTCGCACGATGCCTAGGTCGTGTGTGATCAGCAGCAGCGCCATCCCCAGTTCGGTTTGCAGGTCCTTGAGAAGCTTCAAAAGCTGCGCCTGAATGGTGACATCAACGGCGGTCGTCGGTTCATCGGCGATCAGCAGGTCGGGTTCGTTGGCCAAGGCCATGGCGATCATGATCCGCTGCTGCTGGCCGCCGGAAAACTCATGAGGCAGGACATGGAGGCGCTCCGTCGCCTCGGCGAAGCCAACCAGGTGCAACAGTTCAACGACCCGCTGGCGTACCTCCTCCCGGCCCATCATCTTATGAACGAACAGCACTTCCGAGATCTGCCGCTCAACCGAGTGCAGAGGATTGAGAGAAGTCAAAGGTTCCTGGAAGATCATCGCGATGCGGTTGCCGCGCAAGCCGCGCAGGCGGGCCTCGCCAGCACCCATCAGTTCCTCGCCGCCGAAACGGATGCTGCCCTGGGGATGCCAGGCCAGGGGATAGGGCAGCAGTTGCGGGATGGAAAGGGCGGTCACCGACTTACCCGAGCCGCTTTCGCCGACCAGCGCCACCGTCTCGCCTTTGTCGATGCCGAGCGATACCCCTCGCACCGCCTTGACCTCGCTGCCGCCGGTGCCGAAGGAGACCGACAGGCCGTCAAGCTCCAGAAGCGGCGGGGCCGACATCAGCGTTCCGATCCCGTGTCGGTTCCGGCAGCGAATGTCTTGCGCGGATCGAAAGCGTCACGCACCGCCTCGCCGATGAAAATCAGTAAGCTCAACATGACGGCAAGGATAATGAATGGAGTGATGCCCAGCCACGGCGCTTGCAGGTTGGCCTTGCCTTGATTGAGGAGCTCGCCCAGGGACGGCGATCCCGGTGGCAGGCCGAAGCCCAGGAAATCGAGCGACGTCAACGTCACCACGGAACCCGATAGAATGAAGGGCATGAAAGTCAGCGTCGCCACCATGGCGTTGGGCAGGATATGCTTGAACATGATCATGACATTGCTGACCCCGAGGGCGCGGGCGGCACGCACGAAATCAAAGTTGCGGGCGCGTAGAAACTCGGCGCGCACGACACCGACGAGCGCCATCCAGCTGAACAGCAAAAGCAGGCATAAAAGCCACCAGAAGTTGGGCTCGATGATGCTGGCCATGATGATCAGCAGATAAAGGATCGGTAAGCCCGACCAGATTTCGATAAAGCGCTGGAACAGAAGATCGGTGAGACCGCCGAAATAGCCCTGCACGGCGCCGGCGGCGACGCCGATAATGGAACTGAAAAAGGTCAGCGCCAGGCCGAAGAGAACGGAAATACGAAAGCCGTAAATCAGCCGCGCCACTACGTCGCGGCCCTGGTCGTCGGTGCCGAGCCAGTTCTCCGCGCTCGGCGGCGCCGGCGCCGGTACCGGCAGGTTGTAATTGATGGTGTCGAAGGAATAGCGAACTAGCGGCCATAGCATCCACCCATCGGCGGCGATCTTCCCGGCGATGAAAGGATCGCGGTAATCGGTATCGGTGGGGAAGTCGCCGCCGAACGTGGTTTCCGAATATTCAACGAAAACAGGGACGTAATAAGCGCCCTGATAATTTACAAGCAATGGTTTGTCATTGGCGATGAACTCGGCGAAAAGGGTCACGGTGAAGAGTAAAAGGAATATCCAAAATGACCAGAAGCCGCGCCCATTCGCCCTAAAATTCATCAGCCGCCGCCGGCCGAGCGGGCTGATGGGTTTGCCCAGAAAGCGATCCTGTTGCATCGCTCAGACCTCCAGGCTCTCGAATTCTATGCGCGGATCGACGACATGGTACATGAGGTCACCGATGAGGTTGAAAACCAATCCCAGCAAGGTGAAGAAAAAGAGCGTCCCGAACATCACCGGGTAATCACGATTGAGCGCCGCCTCGAAACCTAGGAGGCCAAGCCCGTCCAAGGAAAAGATGACCTCCACCAAAAGGGCGCCTGTGAAAAGGATGCCGATGAAGGCGCTGGGAAAACCGGCGATGACGATCAGCATGGCGTTACGAAAGACGTGCCCGTAAAGCACACGTTTTTCGGCCAGCCCCTTGGAACGCGCCGTGATCACGTATTGCTTGTTGATTTCCTCCAGAAACGAATTCTTGGTGAGCATGGTCAAGCCGGCGAAACCGCCGATGACCAGGGCCAGAACCGGCAGGGTGATATGCCAGAAATAATCGGCGATGCGGGCCGGCCAACCAAGCTCGTACCAGTCGGGAGAGGTCAGCCCCCTGAGCGGGAACCAGTCGAGGAAACTGCCGCCGGCGAACAGCACAAGCAGCAGGATGGCGAAAAGAAAGCCGGGAATGGCATAGCCGACGATGATGAACCCACTGGTCCAGACGTCGAAGTGCGAGCCGTCGCGCACCGCCTTGGCGATGCCCAGCGGAATGGAGATCAGGTAGACCAAAAGGGTGGTCCACAGTCCGAGCGAGATCGATACCGGCATCTTATCGAGGACCAGCTCAATCACCTTGCGGTCGCGGAAAAAACTGTCACCGAAGTCGAAGACCAGATACTGGCCCATCATCTTGAAGAAACGCTCGACCGGCGGTTTGTCAAAGCCGTAAAGTTTCTCGATTTCCTTGATCAGTTCCGGGTCGAGACCGCGCGCCCCTCTGTACTTGGAAACGCTCTGCTCGCCGCCGCCGAAATGCTGCCCCTGGCCTTGGCTGGCACCCTCGCCGCCAACGGCGCCGCTGATCCGCGCCGTTGCCTGGACGGCGGTGCCCTGAATTTCAGCGATCAGGCGCTCCACGGGGCCACCCGGCGCCGCCTGAACGATGACAAAGTTGATGACCATGATCCCGAACAGAGTCGGGAAGATCAGCAAGAGACGGCGGACGATATAGGTGAGCATGAAAAAAGAGCCGCTTTCCTAATTCCTTCCCCGGCGGGATGCCAGCGCCGTTTCCTTGCCAGGGTCAACCCACCAGCAATCGAAGCAAAGCCCGTATTTGGGGTTGATTTTTGGTCGCCCGAACTTGTCCCAATGGGCAACCCGAAAGCTTTGAATGTGCCAATGGGGAATGACGTAATGGCCCCACAGCAACACCCGGTCCAGGGCCCGGGTGCGGTAAATCAGGCTTTGCCGGTCAGGAGCCGAGATCACCAGTTCGACCAGCCGGTCGATTGCCGCGTCTTTGACGCCGATGGTGTTGCGGCTGCCCGGCAGGCCGGCGACGGCGGAACCCCAAAAGTCCCGCTGTTCGTTGCCCGGCGAAAGCGATTGCCCGAAGACGTCGACAATCATCTCGAAATCAAACTCGTCGGTACGTTTCTGGTATTGGGCGGTTTCGACGGTGCGGACCTTGGCCTCGATCCCTAGGCGCTTGAGATTGCGGGTAAAAGGCAAGGCGATGCGCTCCCAGGTCGGGGAACCGAGGAGGATTTGGAAGGTGAAGGGCTGGCCGGTTTCGGCATTGACGAGCTTGCCGCCTTTGAAAGTCCAGCCGGCCGCCTTGAGCAGCCTGAAGGCGTGGCGAAGGTTGCCGCGGATGTTACCGGAACCATCGCTGGCGGGCGGCGAATAGACCTTGGTATAGACTTCTTCAGGGATTTTTCCGCGCAAGGGTTCAAGGATCTTTATTTCCCCCGCCCCGGGCAGACCCGCCGACGCCAGTTCGGAATTGGAAAAAAAACTCCGTGTCCGCACATATTGACCGTAGAACAGGTTCTTGTTGGTCCATTCGAAGTCAAAAGCAAAAGCCAGCGCCCGGCGTACGCGGGAGTCCTTGAAAATGGCCTTGCGGGTGTTGAAGACGAAGGCCTGCATGCCGGTCGGCCGTAGGTGGCGGATTTCTTCTTTCTTGATCAAGCCCTGCCTGACCGCCGGCGTGTCATAGGCGGTGGCCCAGTCCTTGGAAACGTTTTCCAAACGGAAATCATATTCGCCGGCCTTGAAGGCGACCAGCGCCACCGTGGTGTCGCGGTAGTAGTCATGGCGGATGATGTCGAAATTGTTTTTGCCCTTATTGACCGGCAAGTCGATGCCCCAGTAATCGGCGTCGCGTTCATAGGTGATGGAGCGGCCAGGCTCGAACGATTTGATTCCGTAAGGACCACTGCCCAAAGGCGGCTGAAGAGTAGTTTTCTCGAAATCGCGGCCCTGCCAGTAATGCTTGGGCAGAATCGGCAGCTGGCCGGCAATCAACGGAAGTTCCCGGTTCTCGCCGCCGCTGAACAGGAACTTCACCTTGCGGGGACCGACTTTCACCGCCTTTTCAAGATTGGCGTAATAAGCCCGGTAGGTGGGATGGCCTTTGGTTTTGAGAATTTCCAAGCTGAAGATTACATCCCCGGGAGTTACCGGCTCGCCATCGTGCCAGCGGGCCTCCCGGCGCAGGGTAAAGGCAACCCAGGAGCGATCCTCCGGCATCTCGATGGATTCGGCCAGCAACCCGTAGTTGGTAAAGGCCTCGTCGAGGGATCCACTGGCCAGCGTCTCGAACAGCCTGCCGACACCCGCCGCCGTCGTGCCGGAGCCTTTGAGAATGAAGGGATTGAGGTTGTCGAAGGTACCGATGGTGGCAAGCCGGACCTTGCCACCTTTGGGCGCCTCGGCGTTGGCGTAATCGAAATGCTTGAAGCCGGGGCCGTACTTGGGCTCGCCATGCATGGCTATGGCGTGGCCGGGCTTGGCTTCTCCGGCGGCGGCGGAAGCCATCGAAAAAATAGCAGCAAAAGCAGCACATAGCGAGATAATGCCCAATCGCTCGATCCGAAAGAGGCGGTTTCTCACCATGGCTGCCAACTCCTTAAAAAACATTTGCTTCCGGTCGGGGATATTGGCGGCAAAATCCCCATCCTCAGATTTTTAGGGCTTTCAAAGCCGCCTTGTGGATCTGCTTGCCGCCGGCCGCCAGCACGCGGCCGTCGGATCGTATTGTCAGTTCGTTGCCCCGCCAATCGGTGATGACGCCTCCGGCGCCGGCGACCACGGAGACCAAGGCGGCAAAGTCGTATGGTTTCAGGGTCGATTCGGCGACCAGATCGACGGTGCCGTTGGCAAGCAGGCCATAAGCATAACAATCGGCGCCGTAGATGGCGCGGCGGGAATGTTTACGTAAATTCTCGAAAGCCTGAAAATCACCCTCGGGAAACATCTGAGGCGAGGTCGCGTAAAGCCAAGCCTGGTCCAGGTGCTCGCAAGCACGCGCCCAGACCGGCTTGCCGTTGAAGGTGGTCTGGCGCCCATTGACGCCGATCCAGCGCTCCTTGAGAGCCGGCATGTCGATAACGCCGATGACCGGCACTCCGTTTTTGACGAGCCCGATCAAAGTGCCGAACAAGGGCTTGCCGGTGACGAATGACTGGGTGCCGTCGATGGGGTCCAGAACCCAGACGAACTGGGCAGCAGCGCGGACCGTTCCGTGCTCCTCGCCGATAATACCATGGTCGGGAAAAGCCGCCTCGACGAGACCGCGCATGACTTCCTCTGCCTTCCGGTCGGCGGCCGTCACCGGACTCAGGTCAGCCTTGGTATCGATGTCTATGTCGCCACGGAAATAGCGCATAACAACGGGCGCGGCGGCGTCGGCCAGCGCCACCGCCAGATTGACAAAATCGTCAGGAATAGCCGCTGTCGCGCCGGATTCAGTCATGGAAGGGGCTTGGGGGAGTCGCTGAATGTACTCAGATAAGTGATGACGGCGACGCGCTCGGAAGTTTTTTTAAGGCCTTCAATTCTCATCATGGTTCCTTGGACATAATCCTTGGGAGAAGCTAGAAAGGCGTTGAGTTTCTCAAAACTCCATACCCCGTCGAGGCCCTTGAAGGCGGCGGAATATCTGTATTTTCCGGCGCTGGCCTGGCGTCGCCCGACGACATTCCACAGATTGGGACCGACAATGTTCCTGCCGGTCTTGGTAATGGTATGACAAAACCTGCATTTCTTGAATAGCTTGACGCCGCGCTTGACGTCGGTGGCGGGCATTGACGGAGGCGGGTGGACCGTTATCGCCGCCGCCGGGATCGGTTTTTCGACTGCTGCCGCAACCGGTTTGTCCTCGGGCGCAAGCAAGTTGCCGAGCAGGTTGGATGCCAAGAACAACAACGCTGCGATCAGCAGGGCGCCAGCGAATTTCGCGGCAAAAGAAAACGTCATCAAAACCGGCAATCCTCACCTTAAAACCGTGAAAAACATAATGAACGTCTTATTTCATTGGAAGGCCATTCTTCCAGTTGTTTCCTTATCAATATTATGGACATACCCTTAAAAACCTGTTTTGGCGCGCCTCCGACGGCGTTATAAGCTCTGCCCATGGCCCTGGCGCAAAATCCCATAGTTGTCATTCCCGCCCGCATGGCGTCCAAGCGCCTTCCCGGCAAACCACTTGCCGAGATCAACGGCGAGCCAATGATTGTCCATGTCTGGCGCCGCGCCCAGGAAGCGGACCTCGGTCCCGTGCTGGTAGCCACGTCGGAGCCGGAAATCGCCGAGGTAGTAAAAGCGGCCGGTGGCGATGCCCTGCTCACCCGCTCCGGCCACCCGTCGGGTTCGGACCGGGTTTTCGAGGCGGTCGAGGCCATTGATCCGGACGGCCGCCATGACGCCGTCGTCAACATGCAAGGGGACATGCCAGCCATCGAGGCCGAAATCACCGGCGCCGTCCTCGGGCCGTTCATCAAGGCCGAGGTGGATATCGCCACCTTGGCCACTGAAATCAGCGGCGAGGCCGAGAAAACCGATCCCAACGTGGTCAAGGCGGTGATCTCGCTACGACCAGGCGAGACGATCGGACGCGCCTTGTATTTCAGCCGCGCCACGGTTCCTGGCGGTGAAGGGCCGCTCTACCACCATATCGGGATATATGCTTTTCGCCGTCATGCGCTGGCCCGCTTCGCCGGTCTTCCCCGTGGCCACCTGGAACGGCGCGAACGCTTGGAACAGCTGCGCGCGATTGAGAACGGCATGCGCATCGACGCCGCTCTCGTTGACACGGTTCCCTTCGCTGTCGATACTCCCGCGGACCTTGCACGGGGCCAGCAATTGCTGGCCAGGGGATCTTAAAAAAACAGGCTGACCAAGACCATGTCCGACGCGCAAAAAACCATCGCCTTCCAGGGCTCACCGGGCGCCTATTCGGATTTGGCCTGCCGTAGCGCCCGCCCCGAGCTAGAGACCCTGCCCTGCCGCGCCTTCGAGGACGCCTTCGCCGCCGTGCGCGACAACCGGGCGGCGTTGGCGATGATCCCCATCGAAAACTCGGTGGCCGGAAGGGTCGCCGATATCCATCACCTGCTGCCGGATTCAGGCCTCCACATCATTGGCGAACATTTCCAACGGGTGAACCATCATTTACTCGGCTTGCCGGGGGCGGAGATTTCCATCCTTACCCACGTGCACAGCCACATTCACGCCATCAACCAATGCCGCAACTTGATCCAGAAGACAGGCATGGAACCGGTGGTGCACGCCGATACCGCCGGGGCGGCGGCGCATGTGGCGGCCAAAGGTAACAAAACACATGCCGCGATCGCCTCGGAACTGGCCGGAGAAATCGATACCCTGGTGTCATTGAAGGCCAACATCGAGGATGCCGAACACAATACTACCCGCTTTCTGATCATGGCCCGCGAAGCGATCATCCCCCATCCCAAAACGGGATTGCTCATCACCAGTTTCGTTTTCCGCGTACGCAACGTGCCGGCGGCGTTGTACAAGGCGCTGGGCGGTTTCGCCACCAACAGCGTCAACATGACCAAACTGGAAAGCTATCTGGTCGGCGGCAACTTCACCGCCGCCCAGTTCTACGCCGATGTGGAGGGCCACCTCGAACACCGAAGCCTTCAGCTGGCGCTGGAAGAACTTAACTTCTTCAGCCGCGAGGTGAATATGCTCGGCACCTATCCGGCTCATCCCTTCCGTCAGCACCAAAAAGCCGGGGACTGAGCGCCATGGGCGACGTGACCTGCCCCCACGAACGATACCACTTTTTAAGTTAGACTCGATGTTGAGGAAAGGCCTGATCTGGTCGTAGTCCCCTTTGAACGAAGACCTGATCAGGCCTTCCCGGGATGACGGTCTCAGGCGCCGGCGGGCGGTAGCCCAAAGAGCTGTGTGGTCTGACCGTATTATAGTGTCGT
>Ga0187827_10002684_pt1 | contig 23932 bp, 18 predicted proteins | sample ETNtaG_39_FD_167969 | JGI IMG/M metagenome (GOLD analysis project Ga0187827, IMG submission 167969) | Marine microbial and viral communities from oxygen minimum zone, Eastern Pacific Ocean - ETNP2014_SV_150_PacBio MetaG (Illumina Assembly) | ecosystem: Environmental > Aquatic > Marine > Hypoxic... | reverse complement strand
CACCTCCAGTTCCCACTGAGAGATGGCACATCTCTCTTCGAGAGGGGCGGTCTTTGCTTCAAATGCTCGAACAAGGCGGGCGGCTTCTTCTTGCCAACTCATGGGCTTCACGCGGAAAGTGGTCAATGGGGAGGAGCTTCTTCTGGCTCGGACAGGCAGCTATGCCATATCCTGCTTAGGGTAGACCATTGGAAACGTAAACTGAAACAGACCTGATCGAATACCTGTTGCGGTTGATCGGCATCAGACGCTTGTTTACTATTCTTGTTTCCCTGCTGGGGCATGTAGGCAAGGATACTCTGGGAGATCCTATGAATCGTCTGGTGTTAGTAGTTGATGACGACGAGCTGATCAGGCAGAGCCTGAGCCAGTTTTTGCAGCATCGCGGCTTTCACGTGCTGACGGCCAAAAACGGCGAAGAGGGATTCGACCTCTACCAGCGGGAACGTCCTGAAATCACCTTCACAGACCTGGAAATGCCCCGGATGGGGGGCCTGGAATTGATGAAGGAGATTTTGAGTGTCGACAAGGAAGCGCATATCGTCGTCATGACGGCCTTTGGACATGAAGAAGCAATCCTCGAGGCGTTGAGAGGAGGCGCGGAGGACTTCTTTAAGAAGCCGCTCGACTACACCGAGGTCAACGAAGCCCTCACCAATCTTGAGACCAAAATCCTGGAAGCGGAAGGCCACGGCGTCGACCAGGGCTTTGTCCTTGAGGAGCGCATTCGCCTGGAGATCCCGAACGACCTGAACATCGTTTCAACTGTGGTGAACAAGATCACTGCGTCTCTTCGATATTTTTATGAGAGCGCTATCGTGCACGGCATTCAGGGCGCTTTGATCGAAATGATCGTCAACGCAATCGAGCACGGCAATCTGGGTATCTCGTATGAAGAAAAGACCCAGGCCCTCGAGGAGGACCGTCTGAACGCAATGATCCTTGAGAAGAGTCAACAGCCTGATCTGGCCCGCAAGCGGGTGAGCATCGATTACCACCTCAATGCCGAAAATGTGACTTACGTTATCACGGACGAGGGATCGGGATTCAATATCGAGGAATTGCCCGACCCGGGAGACCCTGAGAATCTCTGGCTGGGACATGGCCGCGGTATTCTGATGACTCAGGCCCTCATGGATGAGGTGAAGTATAACGACAAGGGCAACGAAGTTACTCTGATCAAGAACCTCCCCACGTTTGATGTGCTGGACATGGATGGCTTTGAAGAGGTGGAGGAGGGTGAAGAGGATGAAGATCTGGAAGACCTGGCGATGTAGGGCTCGTAATGCGTAATAAGTAATGAGTAATTTGGTCAGGCGGGTTTTAGCGGCGCGGCACAGCCCTCAGAATCTTGAATCTGCTCCCGTGTACTTTTGGAGCAATTGCGATTAGGATGGCCTCTCCTGTAGAGTCATCAAGTTACTCATTACCCATTACCCATTACGCATGATCGACACACATACTCACCTCGGACAACTTACATTTGAAAACCCGGGCCTCAAGGCCTCAGACCTTCTTCGATGGATGGATAGAAACGGCATCGATCAGGCGGTCGTCATGGCTGTGGAAGTACCTGAGGAGCTGGATTTCTTCGTCACTACGCGCGAGCTCTTGAAGATGACAAAGCGCCATCGTGATCGGCTGCATCCGTTATGCGCAGTCGACCCGCGGCACCGGTATCCGGGGCGGTTCAAGCCGCTGCCGATCATCAAAATGCATATGGACGAGGGCTGCGTAGGGTACGGGGAAAACCTCGCCGGCCTGCCGGTAGACGACCCCATGCAGCAGATAGTATACGAAGCCCTCGACGAGCTGAAGCTTCCCATCGTGATGCACTTTGATTCCTGGATAAATCGGGACAAAAAGGGGCTGCCGAACTTCGAAAAAATGCTCGCCGCCTACAAGAATGTGAAGTTCATCGGCCACAGCCCGAATTTCTGGCGGGAGATTTCTGCCAAAGTGCCCCCAAAGGTCGGTTACCCCAGCGGCCCGGTCGTGCCCGGCGGCCGCGTGGACGAGTTGTTCAGCAAATACAAAAATCTCTACGCCGATCTGTCCGCCGGTTCAGGCTACAACGCGATCACGCGCGATCCCGAATTCGGGCTCGCCTTTCTCAAGCGCTGGCAGAATCGTCTGATGTTCGCTACAGACATCCTGACAAAGGGCCAGAAGACACCCATCATCGAGCACATCCGCACGGTCGGCCTGTCTAAATCGGCATTCGAAAAAATCACGAGAAAGAATGCAGAGAGGGTTTTTTATCTGCCGTAGCCGGGCTCTTCGACCCAGCCAGGTTTGGCTGAAGCCGCTACTCCAACGGATCTCAATAGGCCAGCTTCATAAAATTCTCGAGCAACTGATATCCGGCCTCTGACAGAAATGACTCCGGATGGAACTGCACGCCCTCGACCAGGGCTTCCTTGTGCCGAACACCCATGATTTCCGATTCGTCATCCTCCGCGTGGGCGGTGACCTCGAAGGTCTCCGGCAGCGAACCGGGCTCGATCACCAGGGAATGATAACGCGTGGCGACGAACGGATTATCCAGGCCGGCAAAAACACTCTTGCCGTCATGGACAATGTTGGAAGTCTTCCCGTGCATCAGCCGTTCAGCACGCACTACGTTTGCGCCAAAGCTGTATCCGATGCACTGATGCCCGAGGCAAACGCCCAGGATCGGTATCCTGCCACTGAAGTGCCGTATGACGTCGTTGGAGATGCCGCCCTCTTTGGGCGTGCAGGGCCCGGGAGAAATAACGATATGGTCCGCTTTGCGGGATTCGATTTCGTCAAGAGTTGTCTGGTCGTTCCGATAGACTTCAAGCTGTCCCCCGAGCTCGCCGAAACGCTGAACGAGGTTGTAGGTAAACGAATCGTAATTATCGATGATCAGAATCATCCGGTAGCTCGCTATTGAAATGAAACGGCGGCTATTGTAAGACTGCCCGTTACAGCCGCAAAAGGCTCGAACCCCGCCGGACACGCCATCCTGAGTGTCCATCTGACCCGCCTGCTTTTCGATCTTTTCTCATATTTCCTCATCAATTCTTCAATGATCCACGAATGGAACGGGATCAACGTGACCGTCATGGGCCTCGGCCTCTTCGGCGGCGGCGTCGGCGCAACGCGATGGCTTCTGAAGCAGGGCGCTAGAGTCACCGTTACCGACCTGAAATCATCCGCGGAGCTCGGACCATCCGTACGGGAGCTTGAAGGCGAGGACATCTGTTGGCGCCTCGGAGAGCATCGACTGGAGGATTTTACCGAAGCGGATGCCGTCGTCGTCAGCCCTGCAGTTCCGAAGTCATCCGGATTCCTGCGAGCCGCATATGATGCCGGCAGGACGGTTACCTCAGAGATGAATCTGTTTCTGCAGCGATGCCCGGCCTCGGTGACCGGCATCACCGGCAGCAACGGAAAGACAACGACGACCAGTCTTACCTACGCGGCCCTTGAGCAAACGAAGCCGGGTACTTTGATGGGCGGTAACGTCGGGCGTTCACTCCTTTCCCACCTCGATTCGATCACCGAAAAAGACTGGGTGGTTCTGGAACTTTCGAGCTTTCAGTTGGAAGACATGGCTCGCGAAAGACTCGGCGTCGATATTGCGGTCGTCACCAATCTGACGCCCAACCATCTGGATCGGCACGGCTCTTTCGAAGCATACACCGCAGCAAAGCAAAATATCATTCGATTCCTCAAGCCGGGGGGACGGGCGGTCCTGAACGCCGATGATCGCAGCGTCAGCAGTTGGGGAAAGAACATTCCCAACGATGCTTTCTATTTCTCGCTTCAACCCTCACATACGAATGGCGCGTTCATCCGGGATGGGTGCCTGACAATCCAGACTGGGGGCGATGTCATGCAGCTCCTCGCCATCGAAGAACTGCCCCTCAAAGGCCCGCACAATGTCTCAAACGCCCTCGCCGCAGCCATGGCTGCTCATCTGGCCGGCGCCGACGCGAACTCTATCTGTCGCGGTTTTCATACGGTCACTCAACTCGAGCACAGGATGGAGCTGGTGAAAGAGGAACACGGTATTCGTTTCTACAACGACTCCAAGGCCACCACCCCCGAAGCTGCCATGGCCGCGCTCAACAGCTTCGACAGTCCGGTGATCCTCCTCGCAGGAGGCTACGATAAACAGCTTCCACTGGATTCATTTGCCCGTGAGATTTCAAAACGCGCCAGCCAGGTGATCCTCATGGGCCAATCCGCAAACACCGTCAAAAACGCGGTGGTGGGAAATCTGGCCAGGGAGCACACGCTCCGAGTGCGCACCGTCGATTCCCTCGAAACAGGAGTCGACCTCGCCCGCCGCTCAGCCCGCGAGGGGGATGTTGTCCTGCTCTCCCCCGGCTTTGCCAGCTACGGGATGTTCAACAACTACGAAGAGCGCGGCCGCCGCTTCAGGGAACTGGTCCTCGGCTCTTAATCGGCAAGGTTTTGGAACCGCCTCCCGTTTCGGCGGCCGAGACGGCCATCCTACGTCCTTAACTCCGCACAATTCCGCACTATCATCACTTGCCCCTCACAGTGTGCCGATCCCCGTATCCGCCGCGGGGAAAACGCTTGAGAGAAAGGTCTCCCGGCAGGTAATGCCAGGCCGTGCTGTAGCGGGTGCGGTCGCTGTGATTGTCATACGCTCCGTGTAGCAAATTGGCCGAGAAGAAGACCACCGTGCCTGCGGGGCAATCGACATCCAAAGCGTCACTGTCATCAAGATCCACCCAGGAACCGTAGGACAGCGGATTGGATTGATGAGCGGCAATGGTGGCCGTGAGGTGACTCCGCGGGATGAGCCGAAGGCAACCATTTTCACGTGACGAGTCCTGCAGATAAATGGCGCAGCTCACGATCCGATCGGAGGTCGTTCCGAAATAATAATTATCCTGATGCCAGTGGGTCGATGTGCCCCCGTTCGGCAACTTTGGAAAAAACTTCGTTCCAAAGACATCGATGTCAGGTCCAACGAGCGCCTCGATCCGATCCAGGATGACCGGCTCGCGCGCCAGAGCGAGAACTCTCGGCTCAACTTCGCATACGCCCTGGATTTTGTGCATGAATCCCTGCACTGGTTTTCCATCTTCATCTTTCTCAAAAGTGTAGTGCGGCGTATCTACCGGCAGGTCTCGGCCTCCTTCGACAAGTCCATTAAATACGTCAACGTGGCGCTGGAGAGTGCCGCCATGGAGGAGAGCTTCAAAGAGCAGGTAGCCTTCGTCCTTGAAGTGTTTGAGTTCATCAGCAGTCAACATTTTCTTGGTTTCTATTTGAGTTGAATCGGCAAACCGTAGTTGCGCCCCTGATCGTAACCGCATCTGAATTGTATTCGACGCTGATGTTCTCTTGCATTGAATGCCAGGCCACGAAATGTCGAACTCTGCAGCCGGCCTCCGGTCTGGCCACTGCAGCGCGGCTTCATGTTAATAGACGTCAGACTTGTATGACTGATAAGAATTCGGTACACGAAACAGAATGCAGCCCGGGAAAACCCAGATGTCATGCCTGTGCCCTTCTCCTCATCGCGGAGTGCTGAATCCACGAACCGTCAGATGCGTTCGAGCGATTGCCCTGACGCTTGCTTTCGTGTCCTGCTGTGCAGGTGAGGACGCGGGTAATGATAGAGATTTCAGTGCCATCGAGCTGCGAGAACTGTCCCTGGACAAGCTGGCTGAAAAGCTAGAAGGCATGAAAGCGACCTATCGCGGCCAGACGCCTGAGGAATTGCTCCAACTGATCGAGATGCTGGGAGAAGTAACTCCGGCCAGGACAGAGGAACTTCTCGATCAGCCCGACACCAGCGCGAGTTTCGCGAAAGTGATCGAGCTGATTCTGGATTTGCTTTTCGAGTGGCCGTCACCGGAACAGAACAAGGCCGTCTATGCCGGGCTTGTCAGCGAATCGCCGGAAAGCAGATACCCGGCGTTGCTGACAGCAGGTTCATCCGCCCACGGTCATGCTGTCGCGAAAGCCCTGTTGGCTCTGGCCAGACGAGATGGCGATCCAACTGTCGTTAAAGAAGCGGTAATTGCGATTCGCGCACTCGCAGGGAGCAGGGAACCGGCAGTGGAAGCTGAGCTTCAGACGCTGGCGAAAAGTCGGCGTGTAGCCATCCGTGAAGCGTCTGCTGTCTCGCTCCAACAGATCCGAGTACGGTTTGGCAAATGGTCTGTTCCGCGGCTGGACAATGCTTCGAGTGCCAGGACGGCGTCAGTCTCCGCCCCAAACATCCTCACCGAGTATCGGTCTCTCCCCACGAAGCCCATCGGGGAAGCAGGTGTCCAGATCATCGTCATTCAATTGAGTCAGCGCCATCGGGACCCGTTTACCGAACAAGTGGTCAGCGCGATGACCAGGCTATTAAAGTCTGGGGGCACTGTCCTGATCAGCAACCCGATCCTGAAAAAATGGCCTGACGCGATTCTGGCGTGGGCAAGGGCTCACCGATTGCGCCTCCCCACAGATGTAAGAATGCCGCCTTCAGGTCCGGGGATCCCTTCCTATGCTCACTATCGGTCCTTTGTTGATTACCCGTTCGGCCTCGGCGATCAGCCCGGTCCGGCTGCGGAGATGTGCTGGCAGAAATGGGATAAGGACCATGAGACGCCGATTCTCGCTTGCGACCGCAGCGGCGCACTGGTCGTTGTGGCCGACAAGGTGCTGGGTGCGGGACAAATGGTGTTTACAACAGTCGATCTCGCTGAACGGCCCATCTACAACGAGAACATGCTGCGATGGCTCTACGGCGATGCACTGCTTTCCCACACGTTTCAATGGTCCAAGACCTATTCAATCGAGACGACTGGGCATACTCCTCACAAGCCTTGGGCCAGGCCGCTGGCGGGAAATAAGCCAAAGGTCCTCTACCTGACGCTGGACACCTCGAAGCGTGGCCTCCTCGAAATCGTGCAGAGGCTGGATGCCGAATGGCGATACGTTCCTTACGACGCGACCTTTGCCGCGCGCCCGAGAACCAAGGAACACGTGCCACCCAGCCGCATGGGACAACGGGCCGCAGCCCTCCTTGATGCTCACCTGCCATGGGCCGACGTCCTGGTCTTCGATGTGGGGCCGAAGAATCTGATCCGCACACTGACCTCCAATGCAAAAGCCGGGATTGCATCGCTCAAAACATTGCCGGCCCGTCTGCGCCGTAAGATCTTTCGGCGGGTGCATCAGGATGGCATGGGTCTGGTCTGTGTCAGCTCCCGCCGAGCCGGGGATGATATCAAGGAGTTTGTCTCACGGATCGAGGCCGCAGAATCGGATCCGGCAAACTTCCTGAAATACGCTAAACCGCTGGTGCCCGTGCCGGAATGGGGAGCCGATCAAAAGACTTCACCACGTCTCATGAGTGCCGAAATGGGGAGCGGGAGAATCCTGTGGTTTGGCCGCTACCTGCCGCACGTCCTTGATACATCGGGCGCATCCGCGCCCGTGACGTTTCCGGAAAAATTCGCTGTCCCCGGTCTCCTTCGTCCCCGGCAACCGGTAAAGCTCCACGATTACTGGTACGCGATGCTGGTCAAAGGAATCCTCTGGTCCTGCAAACGCGATGGAGGTGCGACTATTCGTGAGTTGAGCCTCACCAAATCAGTGGCCGGCGAACCAGGCGCCATCGCTGTTCAGTTGAGAGAGAAAACTAAGGGCACGCTGGACTGCGCGGCGCGCGACGCCTGGAATAGTGTCACGAATTTGAAGCCGAAGATTGTTGACGGTGATTCGGTGTCAATCACCTCACCTCCCCTGCCTGCGGGCTGGTATATCCTGGAAGCGATCCTGCGCGATGAAAAGGGAGAGGTGATGGACTTCGCCGCGGCCCACGCGCGAGTTGAATCCAATCTGAAGATCGCCGGAGTGGCTCCTGAGAAACGGTTCTGGAAGGAAGGTGAGACGGCTCGTCTGGAGGTGAAGCTTTCATCACCCACAAAAGGCGCCATTCATGTGTCCGCCTTCGACACATTCGGCCGAATGACCGTCGACAGGACAGAGCCCGTAAAAGCAAAAGCGGACCTTGTGTTGATTGATGTTCCCGTGAGACACGCACTTTCACGGCTGTGGGACATCCATCTTACGCTGCAGCAAGGCGACCGGGAGGTCGACCACTGGCGACAACCGATTGGGATCGAGAGGCCGCCGCCTGAACGGGACTTCACGACCATGGCCGGTACTTTTTCGCGAGAGGAGGAGATCCCTCTTTTTCAGAAATACATTGACATTGATTCGACGCTGGCCTGGCCGGAAACCGCCCTGCGAAACAACATGGCCCTGCAAGGGAACTCCACCAACACTTTTGCATTCGGTCACAGCGCGACCCCGGGCTCGAGGCTTGTCCCCAACGAACGAGAGCCATGCATGTCATCGCCTTCGTTTCGCATGCAGGCCATTCGCGGGATTCGCCAGAGGGGGCCTCTCCTGCGCGGCTTGGGCGTTAACAGTCTCATGATCAACGACGAGTGTCCCCACGGCGGACGCTGCTTCTCTCGCTACTGCCTGTCCCGTTTCCGATGGAAGCTCAGGCAGGCCTACGGTGATCTGGCCGCACTCAATCGTGAATGGGCCACGTCGTTCAAAGCCTGGGACGAGGTGATGCCGCTTCAAGGCGAGAACCCTCAGCATCCCGGCAGTTATGCGGATTTCGAACAATTCTCGAAGTGGGTCTTTGCCGAGTACAGCAGCTTTCTGGAGATACTGGCCAACGATCACGTTCCCGGATTCCGTGCTGGCCATTCCTCTGGTCCGTTTGGCAGCTTCATGCATCAGCTTGCCGGGCTCGGACATTACTACGGTGTCATCGAACGGTATGTTTCCACTGGGCCGCCCGGTGCGATTCTTGGCTCGTGGTATGCGCCAGGCTACCGGTTCGTCGAGAGCCACGAGACTGTTTCCCGGCACTGGCCATGGTGGCATCTGTTTCGTGGGTCCACACGGATCGCTCTCTGGTGGAGCAACAGTGGCTTGCCCGGCTACCACGCGGACTTCAGTCGGCCCTACATGTCGCACCTGTGGCTTGGCGAAGAAATGAAAGACATTCGAAGAGGCATCGGCAAGCTCCTGATCCATGCCCGGCGCGAGGAAGGGCCGGCAGCCGTGTACCACTCCCTGCGCAACATCACAGTCATCAATGCGGTCGAAGAGATCGAGAAGAAGCGGCAGGAGAAGAAAGACGGCCTCACACCGGGAAGCCTGGCAAGGCAATTCATGAAGGCCTACCCGCGTAGAGCCAGCAACATCCAGCGCTCCGTGCTCGACCAACAGGTTGAATGCCGGGTCCTCTCTGACAATCTTGTCGAAAGCGGCGCCATCGACAGCCGGAATATCAAGTTCATCTTCCTGCCGGGCATCGTCAGCCTTTCTGCCACCGAGCGGAAGAATCTGAAACAGTTTGTGCGCAAGGGCGGCATGCTCGTCGCCGACCTGAACGCCGGCCTGAGGAATGAGCACGGCACCTGGGTTGGCGACGGCTTCGCCCGGGAAATGTTCGGCGTGACTTTCGACGAAGGATTCCAGTCCATTGATGCGAAATCGGGAAAAGGCAACCTGGTCATTGCCGATGGAGGCCCGAACGACCACTCCCTTACGGCCATCCGGAAGCTGGACGGAATTTCTGTCACCGCGACCGGCCGCGGAGTGAAAACAACTGACGGGATCGCTTTGGGCAGTATCGGCGAGCTTCCTGCACTCATCCTCAAGAGCCACGGCGCCGGGAAATGCCTGTTCCTGAATTTCACGGTTCCTCTGGGCTCAGACTATGCTTCAGCCCTCGCCAGAGACCTCATGCAACTGGCGAAGCTCGAGCCTGTGACAGAGGTGAGAACCGAAGACGGCAGGCGACTTCCATTGGACTTCGGCAACTTCCGGGACAGCGAAGCTCTCTACTCAGGTTTTGTCATGAGAGGCAAGGGCGGCATGGTGTCCGACGAGGACACCCACGAGGTGACGGTGACGTTTCCAAAGAAAGGGCACGTCTATGACTCGCGACACGGAAGGTACCTGGGGCATATCCAGACCCACAAGACCCGGGTCACTCCTTCCATCGCCCATGTTTACGGCATCCTTCCTTACAGGCTCGAGGCCCTGGAGGTGCAGGGGACACGTGAATGCAAGAGAGGCGACGTAACCCGTTTTTCTGCGACGGCAAAGACAGGAGCTGGAAGGCTATTGGGCAGACAAGTCTGGCGCGTGGAGGTAGAAGATTCAGCAGGAAATCTCCAGCCCGCGCACGCGAAGCGGTTGGTCATCGAGAATGGAACCGTCGATGTTGAACTACCAATCGCACTGAATGCCGAGATCGGAAAGTGGCAATTGACCGTCCGGGACGCCGCAACCGGCGTACGTGGAAGTTCTGAATTCGAGGTACAACCGTGATGCTCTTTGCTCGTGGCCGAAAGATGAAAAAGCTCTACATCATTTTCAGCATCTTAATCACCTCATGGTGTCTAACTTCATCAACGCTCTCGGCTGAAGCACTCCTCTTTGACGAAGACGAAGAAGAGATAGATGAACTGTTTGGCGAAGGGGATCGGGTCAGCGAAACAGAACTGCTCAAGCGTCTGAAGTTGGCCGTCACTGAACTGAACGCGAGCAAGAAGCGCGAGCAACTGCTCAGTGCACTTTCTGTCCTGACCCGCCAGAAGGAGATCGTCGTTCCACCGCGCGAGATGGCCAAGTTCCGGAATGCTCTGTTGGAAACGGCTTCCTCTGACGCTCTACAACCCTTTGTTCCCAAACTACTGAAAATCGATGATGCCGATCTGTTCGATGTGGGTGCCAGAGCGTGGCTCAACCTCGGCATCCAGCTTTCGGTGGCAGCGGGTGGCGCCTCGTTCAGTGAACTGAATTCGCTCTTGAAGAATCGTCGCGACATCATCGACCTGGAATGGATGCTCCCGTCCCTTGGCCGCTCTGGCGGTAAGAAGGCCCTTCGTGTTTTAAGGCCGTTCCGGCAAGACCAGTCGATCATTCCATTGGGTAATGTTCAGAACATCAGGAGAGTGCCCTGTGCCGCTGTTCTGGGATGCGCTTATGCCGGAGACCGGGAAGCCTTCGACCTGATCATGGAATGGTACGAGCAGGACTACCAGAATCGGCCACGATTCGCCTGGTACCTCCAGTGGGCGAAACAGGAAGGATACAAGATCACGGACCGTTCCTATGCTCTGCTGGATTATTGCGAACACCGAATCAAACAGGCCGAGCGCCTCCTTGACTTCGTCATCGGTAACAAGATCCCGGAATTCATAGAACGTGCTAATACAGAAATGCGTATCGGTCTCACGGATTATCTGATCCGGAAACTGAGCGCGGCCAAGGACAAAGAGCTCCCCCTGTTCGCCGGCCTCATACGGCATCCTTCCATTATCGTGAAACGCCAGGTTCTGGAGACATTCCTTAACCACGGCTCAAGCCAGCAGCAGGAAGAGATGATGCATCAGATCCGTGATATGCGAAAGAGCCGTTACAGCCTGGACCGCTTCTTCGCGGTGGAAACGCTGTGGATGCTGTATGGAAAACAGAGCCAGCAAGTACTCATAGAAGCCATCGAGGAAGAAAAGAATCAGGCCCTTCGCCTTCGCTTTAGACAGCTCAGGCGCTGACTCAGTGGAGTCTGGCAGGAATTACTTACCTGATTCGCCGTTCAGATCGTATCCCGGGTGGTCCGCTTCCTGATCTTCGGCTTGTCCTCTTCCGGTATTGCGAGCGATTTTCGCGTGCGGCCTGCCTCGTCGAGCACTTTCTTCGCGACAAAGATTGGCGCTTTGACGCGGACCGCCAGAGCCATTGAATCGCTTGGGCGGGCATCGATGAGGACCTTCTTTTTACCGGCGGTGATGTTTATCTCTGCATAAAAAATGTTGTTCTCGATCTTGGTGACGGTGATGCGTTCAACTTTCGCGTCGAGCCCGGTAATCACTCGCTTGAGCAGGTCATGAGTCATCGGCCGGGGGGTCTTAATCCCCGCGCGTTCACGGAAGATGGCTGCGGCTTCGTTCGGGCCGATGTAGATGAGCAGAAACGTCTCTCCATCCTTACTGACAAGGACCACCACGTGTGAGCCGGAATTGAGCTCCCTGGATACGCCGTGGATTTTCATCTCGACAAACTTCGGAGCTTTCTTCGCCGGGCCGGTTTTCGTATCGGCCTTGTCCGTCTTCGCGGGCGCAGGTTTCGCCTTTTCCGCGGGCGCAGGCGTAGCTTTTTTCGAAGGGACCGATTTTTCCCTGGATGGCGGCGTCTCGTCTGCCCCGTGCAGCAAACCAGACACGATGAATGAGAGAGCAAGGACGCGCATGATGAACTCCTTTCAATAGTACGTACCGGACTCAAATCCTAACCCACCTTCGCATAATCTCCCAATTTCATGCGGGCAGAATCTGCCCCCTTGCCATTTCCGGCACGAACCCAATAATCCGGGCTTCGATCTGAGGGCACTCCAGCGCACAAGCAGGATGAGTATGGAAGAACAACCGCTCCTCGAGGTAAAGCATGTCACCAAGCGTTTTCCCGGCGTGCGCGCCTTGCACCGCGTAAGCATGCATCTCAACAGAGGCGAGGTGGTGGCTGTCATCGGCGAGAACGGCGCAGGCAAGAGCACTCTGATGAAAATCCTTGCGGGCGTACAGGAACACGATGAAGGCGAGATTCTGGTCAATGGCAGCCCGGCCCGGATCGATTCTGTGCAGAAGGCCCTCGACCTCGGTATTTCGCTCATTCACCAGGAGCTGAATCTCTCGGACAACCTTGACGTCGGGGCCAATATTTTCCTCGGACGGGAGCCGATGAAATTTGGCCTTATTGACACCCGAAAGATCTATGCCGAGTCCCGGAAATTCCTTGACAAGGTCGGCCTGGATTGCCAGGCGAGTACCATCGTGGGCGAGCTTCCTATCGGCAGGCAGCAGCTCGTTGAGATCGCCAAAGCGCTGTCTGTGAATGCCCGCGTCCTCATCATGGATGAGCCGACCTCCAGCCTTTCCGAGCGAGAAACGGAGTACCTTTTTCGGGTGGTAAAGGATCTTCGAGATCAGGGCGTGAGCATCGTTTATATTTCACACCGCCTCGGCGAGGTGAAGGAACTTGCCGACCGGGTTGTCGTCTTGCGTGACGGTGATAACGCGGGCGACCTGGGAAGCGACGAAATCAGTCACGACAACATGGTCAGCCTGATGGTGGGCCGCGACATTTCTGAGTTTTATCACCATAGAGACCACCGGCCGGGGGCGCCTGTCCTGGAAGTCGAGGACCTCATCGTTCCGGAGTGGCCCATGCACAAGCTCAGTTTCAAAGTGCATGCAGGCGAAATCGTCGGCCTGGCCGGTCTGGTCGGTGCCGGCCGAACCGAAATGCTCAAAGCCCTCTTCGGTGTGAATCATCCGCTTGGAGGAAAGGTGATCATTAACGGAGAGGAAGTCACCCCAAAAAACGCCAGAGAAGCAATGGATGCGGGCATGGCGCTCGTCCCGGAAAACAGGAAGGAAGAAGGCCTCTTTCTTGAAATGACAGTGACCGAAAACATCAGCCTGCCCGGCCTGGAGGACAACTGTAAAAGCGGAGTATTCATAGATTCCGACCAGGAGAGATCGGTGACTGATGAGATGATCCGGAAGCTGAACATCAGGACTCCCGGCCCTGACCAGGAGCTCCAGTATCTGTCGGGCGGCAACCAACAGAAGGTAGTGCTGGGAAAGTGGCTATCTCTGGAACCTGGACTGCTCTTGCTGGATGAGCCGACCCGTGGCATTGATGTCGGCGCAAAGGAAGAAATCTATGCGCTGATAGAAGATCTCGCCGAGCGAGGTATGGCGATACTATTCGTTTCCAGTGAAATGGAGGAGATTCTCGGTCTCTCGGACCGCGCCATCGTTATGCACGAAGGCCGTATCACCGGCGGATTATCCAGAGAGCAGCTCAGCGAAGAAACCGTCATGCATCTTGCAACGGGGAACATCGAGGCAGCGTGATCAGCAACGGAGTGACAGCTTGATGAGAATTGGAGTGACAGCCAGATGAAACGAATCCAGGGCATTCTCGGCCTGCTGGTCGCAATCTGCGTTTTCACGGCCATCTACAATCCGCTGTTCCTCAACGAAACGAATCTCTACAACGTCATCCGCTGGACTGCGCTCTACGGCATTATCAGTATCGGCGTGGCATTCGTCATCATCACCGGCGGAATAGACCTTTCCGTGGGTTCGGTGGTCGGTTTGACGGGCTGTCTGCTTGCGATGTTCTTAAAGGTGTCCTTCGTAGAGACTGATGAGGCATACACGGTCACGGAGGTGGATAAGACCCGGCGGGTGTTGACCGTTGACAAAACAATATCGCACCTCCCGGATCAGGATGCCCTCCTGCTTCAGGATCCTCGCACGAACCAGCCAAGGCAGATGTCGATCGTCCGCGGCAGATTTGATGGTCTTCAAGTGGCACAGGTGTCTGTCCGCGAGTCTGTCAGTTGGATTGAGCCGGGCTCGCGGGCGATCTGGAAGAGAAAACAGCACATGAATATCTTCGTGGCCGTCACGCTGGTAATTCTGATATCGATTGTCATCGGCCTGATACATGGTCTCCTGATAACGAAGATCAAACTGCAGCCATTTGTGGTGACTCTCTGCGGTCTTCTTTTTTACCGCGGTATCACCCGCGTCCTCGCCGGTGACAAGAACGTAGGATTTGGCCCGTTTCACGAGGGCTTGAAATACCTTGCCAAAGGCAAGCCTTTCTCCGTACCCGTCCCATTCATCCAATACATCTCTAAAGGGAACTGGAGCTCGACAGCCGGGGACCTGGAGGGCGACGCAGTGCCCCTGGATTTTCTGGGGTGGATCAATATCCCCATGCCCATGCTCATCATGATCGGCCTGGCCATCATATCGGGGATATTCCTTAACAAGACCATTTACGGACGATACCTGCTCGCGCTCGGACGCAACGAAAAGGCTGCCCAGTACTCCGGCATCAACACAGACCGGATGGTCATTGTCGCTTACGTGATCTGCGCCGCGCTTTCCGGTCTTGGCGGCATTCTGTTTGTTCTGGATCTGAATTCAGTGCAGCCCGCTACGCATGGGAACTTCTATGAACTGTATGCCATTGCCGCCGCAGTATTGGGAGGCTGCAGCCTGCGTGGCGGCGAGGGTTCGATACTTGGCGTTGTAATCGGTGCCGCTGTGATGCGCGCACTGCGAAATTCGATCAACCTGGTAAAGATCCCGACGCAACTGGAATTCGCCATTATCGGCATCGTCATCCTTGCCGGCGTGGCCATCGATGAGATCGTCAAGACTCTGGTAGCCAAACACCGCGCCAGCCGGCAGGCACGGGAGATGGCCGCTGAGGCCGAGGAGACGTGACAAGGGGACGGGGAGGGGAGGAGACAAAGAAAAGGAGACAAGGATTCACCTGTCTTTCTTGATCTTTCTCATAATCGGATCTGAGCCTTTCAGCCCCTGTGAAGCGCTATCTCGGCAATCCCGATTAAGATAACGATTAAGAGCTCAGAGCCAGCTACCTTAAGTTCGCAGCCCATCATTCCATCACTCCAACATTCCACACCCCCCTCGGAACTGACCCATGCCAAACTTCCCCATCGTCGACACTCACCTTCACGTCTGGAATCCGGAATCTGATGAGATCAGATACGAATGGCTGGAGGAAGTGCCATCTCTCAATAAGCCGTTTCTGCTTGACGACTACAACGAACACTGCGGCCCGGTCGAAGTCGAGCGCATGGTATTTCTCCAGTGCGATCCCATACCGGAGCACGATGGCAAGGAAGTAGAATGGGTCACGTCCCTCGCGCAGGGAGACCCGCGCATCCAGGGCATCGTGTCCGGGGCATCGATTGAAAAAGGTGAAGGGATACGGCCGTTCCTGGAGGAACTAGCTGCTAATGATCTCGTGAAGGGAGTGCGCCGGCTCATTCAGTCGGAGGACATCGATTTCTGCCTGCAGCCGGATTTCCTGAAAGGTGTCCGGATGCTTGCCGAGTACGACCTCAACTTCGATATCTGCATCCATCACCCGCAACTGCAGAATTCGGCAGAGATGGTCAGGCAGTGCCCCAACGTGAAATTCATCCTCGACCACATCGGCAAGCCGGGCATCAAGGAAAAGTCGCTCGACCCGTGGCGGGATGGTATCCGTGAGCTTGCCGCGCTCGATAATACCGTGTGCAAGGTCTCCGGCGCGACCACCGAAGCTGACCACGACAACTGGGTCAAAGAAGACATCCGGCCCTATATTGAACACGTGGTCGAGAGCTTCGGCGCTGACCGCTGCATCTATGGTGGTGACTGGCCTGTAGCCACCCAGGCCACCACTTATCCCCGCTGGGTCGAAACGCTCGATTGGATTCTTGAAGGCTGCTCGAAGGACGAGCTGCAGAAGATCTATCACGACAACGCCATCGACTTTTATCGTTTGCCCGCATGAATTACCTGCGGCTGATCCGTCTGCCCAATATTTTTACCTCCATCGCTGATGTGTGGGCGGGGTATTTCTTCTTACTGCCGTTGGAGGGCGATGTTCGCTGGGGCGGGCTGTTGATGCTGCTGTTTGTTTCTGCCTGTCTTTATGCGGGCGGTATCGCGCTGAACGATGTTTTCGACCTCGAATACGATCGCCAGCATCGCCCTGAGCGTGTGCTGCCCAAGGGCACGATTCCGGTCGAGAATGCCATCTTTCTTATTCTGGTCTGTTTCGTTCTTGCCCTGCTGGCCGCACAGATCGTGGGTTTCCGTTCGATGATCGTTTGCGGGCTCTGCCTGCTTTGCATCGTCGTTTATACGAAGATTTCGAAAAAGGCGGCTCTGCCCGCGGCGGCCGCCATGGGGCTTTGCCGGTTCTTTAATCTTTATCTGGGCACCACTCTGATCGAAGGTCACTGGCAGGACGGGTTGGCGCCGGCAGCTTTTCTCGGCGTTTACATCCTCTTTGTGACACTGCTCAGCCGAATGGAGGATTCCGAAGTGAAGCGGGGCAGAATGCTGTTCCTGCTGGTTCTGATCATCTCTGTGCCCACCTTCTCGGCCCTGCTCTATAAGGATGCCTATTTTGTAGAAGGGCTTGCAGCCCTGCTCTGGCTGGTTTTTGTGCTGTTCGCAAGGGCATGGGACGCATACGAGAAGGCGACCCCGCCTGCGGTAGGGCAGATGATCAGGTTTTCCATTCTTTGCATCATCTGTTTTGACGCGGGGCTTGTCCTCGGTGCAGGTCACAGGCCTTACGGTCTTGTCTGCCTGGGATTTCTGATTCCACCGTATTTCTTGTCGAAAAAATTTGCAATGACTTAGCAGTCTTGCTGGCACGGCTATTCAAGGTTTGACAGCTTCCCAACTCGCTTTAAATCAGATATAGATTTCTGATCACAGCTTTAAGGGCAGAGAAACTCAATGAACCACACATCATGCGCCGAACTGCTTCAGGCTATGGTACGTATCGATTCGGTGAACTCGCAGATATCGAACAAACCGGAAGCGGAAGCGGAGCTTTCCGATTACATGGAAGGCCTCGCGGCTGAATCAGGTTTTGACACGTGCCGATTTCCGGTAAGCGACGAGTATTCTAATCTTCTGATCACCTGCGATGTGGATGCGGATGCTCCCTGGCTTCTTTTTGAAAGTCACCTGGACACGGTGACTGTCGATGGAATGACGGTCGAACCATTTGGCGGCGTCATTGAAGAAGGTCGACTGTGGGGACGTGGAGCTTGCGATACTAAAGGGACAGGCGCGGCCATGTTCTGGGCGCTCCACCAGTACGTGCAGGAATCCGCCCGGCAGAACAATGTTGCCATTCTTTACACCGTGGATGAGGAAGTCAGCAAAACCGGAGCAAAAACATTTGTCAGCGAACATCTGTCGGGCTTGGATTGGTCGCCTGCGGGAGTCATCATCGGCGAGCCGACTGTTCTTCGTCCTATAGTCGCTCACAACGGCGTCGTGCGCTGGAATATCGAAACGGCCGGGATCGCCGCGCATTCTTCGAATCCTGCCGCGGGCCGCTCTGCCATCAGTGACATGGTGAAGGTTATCGATGCGCTGGAATCGAAATACATCCCTTCGCTCACCGCATCCCACTCACTGACCGGCGAAGCCCAATGCAGCATTAATGTGATCCGTGGAGGCGCGCTCATCAACATCATTCCCGAACACTGCGAAATCAGCATCGACCGAAGAGTCGTCCCCGGCGAAGATCTGCACGAGGTGCTCCCTGCGGTTGAGAACGCTCTGAACGAGCTCCGTCAGCAGGATGCGGGAATCCAGGTGAAACAGGCAACCCCAACCATGATCGACCCTCCTCTCGATCCGAAGGGAGGGGAACAGCTTGCTGCCTTTGTGTGCAGGACGCTCGAGAGCATGAAGCTCCCCGCCTTACCGGAGGGTGTCCCCTTCGGCACCGACGGCAGCGCGTTTTCAGTTGAAGGGATTCCTACTCTGGTCCTTGGGCCGGGCGATATCGCACAGGCGCACACCTGTGATGAATGGATTGACCTCGACCAGTTGGAACAGGGAGTGGAAGTCTATAAGAGTCTGATGCAGAAGCCGCTGTTCGGCGGATGATAGATTCCGCCTCAGACTGCTCCTCTTCCGCTTGAATTGGGACGGACCTGAGTGAAAAGTTGTCAGCGCCGTAGTCCTCTGGAAAAGGCCAATGAATTCAACAACAGAGGGTGATGATCGTCGCAGCATCTTGAGTGACAACAGTCCTCTTTCCGTCTCTTTCGGTGGGGCCTGCATGTTTATACTCTCGCTTGTGATCGCCTTGATCACGATGCTTGGCGTAAAGACAGGTAACGCAGATGATTTGTTCTTACGATGGGGTGCGGTGAGCGCAATGATTGCTTTATGGCTCGGAGCCTTCTCGGCCCTGCCCTTAAAGCCGCTAATGGCTTCGGCAATTTGGGTACAAGCTACAATCCTATTTGTAGCTATCTTCTACAGCGGTGTTCGGTGGCGGGAGGTATTACAGTTCAATTGGATGACAATGGAACTTTTCGGAATGCCCACTTTATGTCTGCCACTCCCCTGGTTAGGCTGTTCGCTCTGTGGCCGAATCCTGAAGGGCAAGACCTCTGAAGGCTAAGCAGTCGATAGCCGCTCTGCTCTGGTACCCTGTCCCAGAGCGAAGGGATTAATCTGCTGAATCATCTGCGCGAAAATTGTGGTCAGTTATATTGCAGTATAGACAGTTTCGGTTCCATCCTCCCGCACTTACCAAGCTCGTAGGCAGTCACATAATCTACTCAGGCTTGTGTCCCGCTTTAGGCGGTAGAGTGCGAATCCCCTGAAAACAACACCATCGTGTCCACACATCTTGCCTGCAATCAGTATCCCTGGATCACCTTCTTTCAACGGCAGGGCCTCGATTACTCTGAAAACCTCGAACGCGTACTCAGCGAATGTGTCGAGGCCGGCATTCAGGGCTACGAGCCCATTGCGAATTCGCCAGATGATTTCGACAGTCTTGCTCCACTTCTCGACAGGCACGGGCTGGAGATGCGTTCGCTCTACGTCAACAGCATCGTCCACGATCCGGACCGATCGGCCGAGAGCATCGCCGGCATCATCGCCATCGCCGAGAAGGCGAAGGAAGTCTGCGGCACTCACATAATTGTAACTAACCCCAGCCCCCTGAAATGGGGGGACGGGAATGCGAAGAATGATGAGCAACTCCGCCACCAGGCTCAGTCCCTTGGCAAGCTGGGGGCCCAACTCGCTGATCGGGGGATCACGCTCTCATATCACATCCATGCGCCAGAGATGAGCCACTCTGCGCGAGAGTTTCATCACATGCTGCTTTCCAACTCGCCGGAGCATCTGACGCTCTGCCTTGATGCCCATTGGATCTATCGCGGTGCTGGCAACTCCAACGTGGCGTTGTTCGATATCATCCACCTTTACGGAGATCGAGTTTCGGAATTGCACGTCCGCAACTCGAGGAATGAAATCTGGACAGAGGAGTTTGGGGACGGCGATATCAATTGGGCGGACATCGTGAAAGCGCTCGAGGATAAGGGAGTGACAGACCCGCACATTGTTCTCGAGCAGGCCGTGGAAAAGGACTCACCAAACACCATGAACGGCCTCGAAGCACACAGACTGTCGGTGGAATACGCGCGGCAGGTGTTCTGATCGTGCCCCGAGCGCTCCGCGACTCGATTCTTCAGAGCGGCGGATATCACCACCACCTCTGCTTTTCCTGAAACAGGCATGCTCCTACAATCCCAAAGAGCGGCCCACAGATTCGCCCTTCACGCCGATGAAACTGAGCTTTATGAGATGGGTAGATTACTGGATCGGAATACCGATCTGTCTGCTCTTTTCATTTCTGGCGGCGATTAAGAGGGGCGTGGGTTTCGGACGTATCGACGACAGCTTCAAACCGAAGAAACTTCTATTCATCGAGTTGTCCGAGATGGGCAGCACGGTTCTGGCCTACGGCGCAATGCATCGGGCCAGGGAACAATTCGATGCCGAGCTCCACTTTCTGATCTTTGAAGAAAACAAAGAAAGCATCGAACTGCTCGGGATCATCCCCGACGAAAACCTTCACACGATCCGGAGCAAATCACTCGTCCACTTTTTTTCAGATACGCTGGGCATGGTCTTCAGGATGCGGCGACAGCGTTTCGATGCGGTCATCGATCTGGAGCTCTTTTCCAGGTTCACCAGCATTCTTTGCTTCCTGAGCGGTGCCCGGGCAAACGTCGGTTACTACAAGTATCACATGGAGGGCCTCTATCGAGGCACCTTCCAGACGCACAAGGTCATGTACAACCCTTACTATCACATGACCCAGAATTTCATGGCGCTGATAAATGCTCTGGAGGAGGTGCCGACCAATGAGCCGATGGTGAAGCGTCATATCCCGAGGGAGGGCATTGCCCGCGCGCGGGTCGAGTCCCGCGATGAGGTCAGGGGAAGAGTGCTCGATAAACTCCGGGAACAGTTTGATATCAACGACAATCACAAACTGGTTCTTCTGAACGCCGGGGCAGGGAGTTTTCTCGCCATCAGGAAGTGGCCGCTGGAGAATTTCATCGCATTTTCCCGTCAGACGCTGGAATTGCCGGATGCCGTGATAGCAATCATCGGCGTGCCCGCAGACCACGAAGAGGGCGAGATCATTCGCGAGAAGCTCGGCACGGATCGCTTCATCAATTTTGCAGGCAAGACGGATAACCTTCGTGAGCTGGTCGAGCTCTACCATCTCTCTGCCGCACTGGTAACCAACGACAGCGGCCCGGCGCATTTTGCATCGCTGACCGATATCAGAGTCATCACACTGTTCGGTCCGGAGACCCCATCGTTGTACGGGCCGGTCGGCGAACATTCTTTTCCCATGTACAGCGACTTTGCATGCAGTCCATGCGTTTCAGCGTACAACCATCGCAAAACAGAATGCGCGGATAACAAGTGTCTCCAGGCGATTACACCAGAAGCGGTATTCGAGCAGGTGAGGCCCGTGTTGGAGTAAAGCCGTAGCGACGGGCTGCCACCAGCCTGTCAGCTATTCTGTGTGAATGACCGGGACGTCGGGAACTCTGACTGATTTCTCAGAGGTCGAGAGTGCCAGCCTGTCGCCACGGGGTTCATCCTGAAATGCCGCTCACCTCTACCGATGCGTCGGCCCTCCAGTTGGAAACCTTTCAAGACTGGAGAGCAGTTTCAGGTACCAATTCTCGCCTTCCTTTTTCCAATACAGAATGATCTCTGGCTTCTGCACATCATTGACATTCAGCGTGCGGACAACGCACCGGGTGTTGACACGCCCGAGCAGTCCGGATGTATCGACTTCGCCGAAGACGATGTTGTACTCCTGAATATCAAGCTGCTCAGGCGGGATCTTAAACAGGCTTTCGATCATCTTGGGGATGTTTGCATCCTTGCGATCGGCTGCGTTGTGAAAGTTGCCGGCCTCCGCGTATTCCTTGAACTGCACACATTCGAAGAATCGTTTCGTCTGTTGAATGATGATCTGCCTGTCGTTTTGCAGACCCGGCACTTTGCCTGAATAGAACAGGTAACCCACGCCAGTGGCAACTGCGACGACCAGGATGGTGACAAGAACTTTTTTCATGAAGAGATTATTGGTCGTCCAGCTTCAGCCTGGCGGCCGCGATAAACATGAATACCAGTATTCCAAGAGTCAGCATGGCCGCAGATTTGAACATGTCGCCCCATTCGACCTCATCCTGAATTGCACTGATGGCTTCGTAGCTCCATTTCGTGATCGTGCAGAATTCGATCTTGGAGGGGATATTGTTATCGATATTATCGCGAAGGATGGCCTTCGAAAAGATGACCTGCGGTATCAGGAGTATCGGCACAGTGATTGTCGCTGCATATGAAGTCCGGGCAAAGGCAGAAATAGCCAGTCCGAGGCTGGCAGCGGTGATGCCGCTGCCGGTGAGCACGAGGAAATAGAGAATGTGATTCATGGTGTCCTGGTGCAGATGCATCATCTGGCCCTGGACGACCAGAAGCAGAATGGTCTGAACGCCGGATATCAGACTGAGGGTGATCAACTTTGAGATCAGGTACGACCAGAGATTCAGGTTAAACATCCGTTCCCGCTCTAGCACAGCCCTCTCCCTCACAATCGCGCAGCTTGCGTTCATGCAGCCCATCCACACTGCGGCCACAGCCATCACAAAGTAAGTCTGCAGTACAGGCTCCTCTCTTCGCCAACCAAGCCCGATGAACCATCCAATCAGTGGGGCCTGGCAGAGCAGAATCATCAACGTCCCGAACGAGCCTAATTGGATTTCCACGTTGCGGGCCAGGAGGATGTTCAGTTGCTGTGCGAAGCCAGGTCGTTTCACGTTATCCATCCTTCAATCAATGGCGGCCAAAGGTGATTCGGAAAACTTCTTCGTCCAGTGTTTTGCGTCGTGCTCCCTGATAGCTTTGAACACGTCGGCGATATGGACGATGCCGAAGTGCTGGAGCAGATTCTCCAACGGGCCGGCGAAAATCATATATCCCTCCATCAACAGGACGACTCGTTCCATCATCTCCAGGAACTCCATGGAGTGTGTCGTCAACACGATCGTCCTGTCTTGCTGAGCCAAAACCCGAAGGAACTTCAGGAGGTCTTCCTCCGTACCTGGATCGAGTCCGGATGCCGGCTCATCTAGAATGAGGATGGTCGGCTCTGCCAGGAGCTCGATGCCGATGTTGACCCTTTTTCGCTGCCCGCCGGATAGTTTTGAAATCTTGTGGTTCTTCCTGTCCGCCAAACCCAGCAGGCCCGCAAGTTCGTTGATGCGATTCTGGACATCATCCTCCGTTAAGGCCGGGCTCAGTCGCAGCCTGGCCGAATAATAGAACGCGCTCTCTACGCTAAGCTCTCGGTGAATCACGTCATCCTGGGGCACGTATCCGAGCTGTTGCCGGTAATCTTCTCTGATCTCTGCCAGGTCTTGAGCACCGAGGGCGGCCCTGCCGTCCGATGGCTCGATGGTCGTTGTGAGGCACTTGAGCAGCGTGCTCTTGCCTGAGCCGGACGGCCCGATGATCGCCGTCATCTGACCGGGCTGGAAACTCAGACTGATTTTCTTGAGTATCTCGTTGCCGCCGGCACGGAAGGAAAACGACTTCAAGGATAGGTTTTCGCCATCTGTCATCGTTATAGACATCGAGAAAACGGATAAGACAGAATGAACAGGGACAGAATCATGCAAATGCAGAAATCGCTCTGTCCCAAATTGGATATTCTCTAAGCCGCTTGTCGGCAGGCTGACAGTTGGGCTACGCAGGCGGTTAATATAACCCAACCGATGATCGCCATCCCATGAATTCGAGGAAGACGGGACTGGCCAGAAATCCGTTTACATGCTAAAACGCGAACGGTTTCTGAGTCTGAGAACCAGCACAGTTAATTTCTCTCCTGCGAACAAGAGGCAAACATGAACGTGAAGGGATCA
>Ga0187827_10002683_pt1 | contig 23936 bp, 24 predicted proteins | sample ETNtaG_39_FD_167969 | JGI IMG/M metagenome (GOLD analysis project Ga0187827, IMG submission 167969) | Marine microbial and viral communities from oxygen minimum zone, Eastern Pacific Ocean - ETNP2014_SV_150_PacBio MetaG (Illumina Assembly) | ecosystem: Environmental > Aquatic > Marine > Hypoxic... | reverse complement strand
CCCAAAGCACGAATTCGATGAGTATTACGATAAAAATTTCAGCTACGAAACGCCATTTTCCAGGCAGCGGTCGATCTCCCTTTGGTGGAACCCCGTACCATTTTTTGTCGTGCCGGGTGTCAATATCACCACGGAACTCAATCATTTGAGAACAGCCCCTCGATCCTGGTATCTTTGAGAACCGGGCGCAATCTCCTTGCAGTTTCCACCTCCGCCATATCCAGATCCAGCTCGATGATGCATTCCTTGAAATCTTCCGCACGTACCTTTCGGTCGCCCCTTGGCCCCCACACCTGGGCGCCGCCTTTGAAGATCAAATTCTTTTCGTTGCCGATGACGTTGGAGTAGATCATGAAAATAGTATTCTCAATGGCGCGCGCCGGAACGATCGCCTCGAAGAACCTCAATGTGATGGATGGAGCAGCGGATATGCATACCACACCGTCACATCCCATGAGGGCGTATTGTTTTGTCAGCTCCGGAAAAAATATATCGTAGCAGATGATGAGACCTAGCTTTATTCCATTTATCTCGAATACTGCCAGGTGATGGCCTTGCCGGAAATAGCGCCTCTCGTCAAAGGGACCGAAGTTGGGAAGATGCCATTTGTCGTAAAAGGTTACTTCGCCATCGGCTCCGATAGCCACCGAGCTGTTGAGCACTTCACCCCGAATAACATCATCCTTCCTTGGCATACCGAAAATAATCGATCTTTTATTGCTACGACACAGCGACGAGAGTTTTTCCATCTCGTCTCCCTCGACATCCAGGGCCAGTGTAAATAACATATCCCCTATGTTGTAACCGGTGAGGAACATCTCGGGGAATATCAAAAGCTCCGCGTCGGTCTCGCCCATACACTTTTCGATCTTAGCGATGTTGGCTTTCACATCGCCAATTACAGATGGGATCTGGATCAACGCAATTTTCATTGGGATCCCTCGTCACCGGTATCCTCTTCCGTCAATGATATATCGAGAGGCCTTTCCACCAGTTCGCCGCTCTCTTTGACCAGTTCGTTTATTCTCAGTTCCGCCGATTTCAGCTTGCCGTGGAGATGGCGAGACAGGCCAATGCCGTACTCGAACTTTTTCAGGGATTCCTCCAGCGAGAGGTCCCCTTCTTCAAGACTCTTTACAGTCTTTTCCATCTCTGACATAGCTTCCTCAAAACTAAGTTTTTGTATTTCTTCTGCCATGAATATCCAACTCCTTGTCTTTCACTTCTCCAAGCAGCTTTGAGCTACGTAAACGCACTTCTATTATATCACCTATATTCGTATTTTCAGCTTCATTTATAACGTGTCCATCAGAGTCAAGGACAAGAGCGTAACCCCTGTCGAGGACCCTCTCGGGCGACAGCGAATTTAGAAGTACGGAACCGTTCTGAACTGCCTTTTTTCGGTTATTAATGTTCAAATTGATATTTTTCTGTAAGCGGTGATCGGTTCTTTCGACCCTCTCAGCCAGCCTCGTTAATATTTCGGTAGGGGAATTGCGGTACACGGCTTTTGTGTACAGATCGCACATATCTCGGGACGCAGCAAAGCGGTTCCCAAAATAGATGTCCAGTTCAAAAAATAGCTGTGCGAGGTTGCCCTTAAGCCTTTTGATACGGTCGAAAGGTCTCTGGAAAGCAACACTCCGATCATAAGCCTTTAGCCGGGCCGCGTATCCCCGCAGCATAATATCTCCCGTACGGTTCAGCCTGGAATTCAGCTCATCGTGATGCTGTATTCTTCCGGAAAGCAGACGGCCAGGATCTCGAAGCAGAATGTGACTTTTTTGCGAATCTAATCGAAATTTCCCTTTCTCCACTCTATTTTTCATGTTCGAGACTGCAGCGCGTTCAAGTTCTTTAAGCCGACCCAACAGCTGCGATCGATCGGGGACGGCCATTTCGGCGGCAGTGGAAGGTGTAGGCGCTCTCATGTCGGATACAAAATCACAAAGAGTAAAATCGGTCTGGTGCCCGATCCCGGTAATTACGGGCACTCGCGAGTTGAAAACCGATCGTACCACCGGCTCCAGGTTGAAGGCCCACAGGTCTTCGAGGGAACCCCCTCCTCTTGCAAGGATTATGACGTCAAGGTTATCGAGAGAGTTCAGCATTTCCATGGACGAGATGATGGAAGCCTTGGCATAGAGACCCTGTACGATGGTCGGGATGACGAAGAGCTCCACGGCGGGATATCTTCTATTTATTATCTTTATAATATCATGCAGGGCCGCGCTCTCAGCACCCGATGCGACACCGATACGTTTGGGATATAAGGGAATGGGAAGTTTATTCTCGTCCTCGAAAAGCCCTTCCGCTTTCAGCTTCGCTTTCAGCTTCTCATACTCTTCGTGAAGATTCCCCACGCCGTCGTGGCGTATCTCCTTGACCATTATCTGGTACTCGCCCCGCACCTCGTAGATGGTGACATATCCACGGACGATCACTTTCATCCCGTTAGCAGGCATGAAGTTGAAATTTCGGTTCATTCCCCGGAAACTGACGCATTTGATCTTGGCATCTTTACTTTTAAGGTCGAAATACATGTGCCCGGCACTCTGCTGAAAATAAAAATTGGTAATTTCACCTCGAACCCCCACATCGCGAAGCTGGTCGCTGTCCTCTATGACCGACTTGATCATACGAGTGATCTCGTTCACGGAGAAAATCCGTTCCGTCTGCATGAAGTTATCAAGGTTGATGCTTTGAATGGGGGCACCTCCGAGTACGGAATAACGGAAAATCATCATTCATATACTTATAATTATGGGGAATTGGAGATTTGAAATATCATCTATCTTTGGATTAGAGATTTGGAGTGTCCATGTGTTCAAGTTTGGGGCTTATATACCGGAGAGATATTGTAAACAGTAGATTTGCCAAAGAAGTATTTAAGGACGATAGGAGGGTGGGTGAAAGTAAATAACTATAATAGAAGAAACCTTGTTATGGACCGATCAAGAGCTATTGAATTCAGCTTCTAATAAGCAAAAAATAGAAGACAATGCCTTAAAACTGGATACCAATTGTGAAGGAGTTGCATTTTTAATCAATTTCGCAGTACACCATCCAATGCGCTTAGAATTATACTCTTGTTTGAAATAGACTTTAAGATTTTCCTTATCTCCTGGTAAAGTGGGTCCACCTAATTCTTTTATTAATCTAGAAATATCTTCTTCAATTTTGTAAACTTCTCCAGAGACAACTGTATAAACAGAGAAATTTCGAGGGCCGCATTTACAATTAAAATGGAAGCTACTATTTGGAACCAATTCCTGCATATGAATTACAGCAATACCATGTTTTCCTAATCGAGAAATCATCATTTCCCCAATTGTTTTCTTTTTCTTGGGTGATTTACGATGCCATTTTCGATTAGACTCATTGATGATATATTCACGATCTAAGATATAAACAAATATCCTATTAGAAGGACAAAACTTAAATGAAGGAATTATCGATTCAAACGCTGACAAACCCCTCTTCACTCCCCTACAAAAAGAAGTTTTAGGAAACCACAAACCGTAGGGCCCATTATACTTTTCACCCATTGCCCTAATTATTGGATATTCATCAGTACCATTTCCTGTTCCTACAATAGCCATCACTTTAGAAGGCATCAAACGAGAAACTTCCAATCTATACCCCCAAAGCTTCAACCAAGAGTCGAGGATCTGAATTACCATTCATAAGTCCATTTAATTCATCAATTGACAATGATTTGAATACTGTAGTATCATCTGCTTTTTTATTTAATAATAATATATTAAGATCTTCTATGTCTGAATCTAACAACTCATAAAGGACATCGATACTATGAGTTGCAAGTACAACTTGCCAATCCTTTTTGGATAACCATTGAATTTCTTTTTTTAATAACGATGGGTGTTCAGTACTACCAAAGTCATCCCATAAAACAAGTTTAGGTGAAATTGTTTCTAGCAATAGTATCGTAATGATTGCCCTTTTCACTCCTTCTCCTGCATCATCAAGTCTAATATACATTGGTACATTATTTTCTCTCAATCTTCTAGTGTGTAAATGAGCAGGGGGTGAATAGATATTTGAGAGATTTTTATTTTAATTATATCATGGATAAAACAGTCCCACTGGCGCTTCCAGTAACCGAAAAAAATTATTACAATTCAACTCATACGGACTTGCATCTTGGCTTATCCGGCGAATCATCAACTCACGCAAGGATCTACCAGGATTTTCACCGCAAATACTCCCTCCCAAGAGTCCCCCGCCTCAGCAATGACTTGACCCAAAACGAGCCCGACGTTATTCTCATCAAATCCCTTGAACGATTAAGAGAATTAAAATTACGGGACCAGAGCATCCATGGGTCTCAGGAAAGAGACAGGAATGCGCGAAAGCGGACTGGAAAAACCGAGCCGGGTAATAGAAAAATCGGCGGTAAAGGCGAACAAACAGGACTCGGTTTTTCAAGTAAAGGCGACCCTGCCGGCTCGCCTAATTTGTCAGGAGGTGACCTTACGAGTGAACTTGACAAAACAAGGTTTTATGAGATCATCGAAAATATACTTGAAAAGGAAGCTAAAAGACACGGTTTGGTGTTCCGATGATATGGTTAGGATTTCCCGAAGAAGAAAGCGGTAGCTCATCATCGCCGGCTATGGAAGATGCCAAGATGGCCATAGAAGAAGTTACCCTGGCAAATGAAATGATCGATAATTGCGAGGTACAGCTCAAGGAGAATTTGGGTAAATTGGACGTGAAATTGAAGAAAGAGGAAAAGGAAGAGTGGCTGGGCAAACTGCATCTCAACAATGTGAATTCCGATATGACATGGGGTGAGATCGCCGATGAGTTTTATAAAGTATACTCGAAGGAAGGATTGACCGGGGACAGCAATCCGGATGTGTTCTGTAGCGAATGCGGGAAATGGATCGTTAGCGGGAGAACTGAATGCCCGGAGCACGGTTCAGGTCCAGGCATGGTCCAGGAATACGACGTTAGCAAAATGGGCACAATACTGGCGATTATCGAGGGGGAAAGTAACGAAAATATACCTTTCGGAAGATACGGATCGAACACTATTGAGCGGGTTGAAGAAGTGGTGGCCGACGGTGGCTGCAGTGCCTCTCTCTCAGATTTCGAATCGGAGCTTGGAAAGATTATCGAAGGAATGAACAAATTAAGTCAGGCCATTGAGGAGATGAGGAAGGGTGGTGAAGACGCCGTGAATAGTTCCTCTGACCTGAAAGATTTCGTGAAAGGAATAAAATCGCTGAAGATCAACACCGTCGAGAACGTGGTGATGGATGGAAAAAGGTGGCTGGTGGAACACAGGATACCCGGTCGATCCGGAACGGATTCTGGGGTTTCCTCTATAATAATGCAGGATATGGGTCGCCTCCCTATGAGGATTTCCTTTGAGGGAGTTCTCTCGGGGGACAACAGTCCGGAAGAACGGAACCCGGTAACGGGACCTGCGATAAAAGACAGGAAAGTTTTGGAAAAATTGGAACTGTTGAAATGGTTCTACAAAAAAAGAATGCCACTGTTCTTCGCGTGTAACCTCATTAACCATGCGGACATTGCCACCAAGGTGATGATCGAGGACCTGCATTTCAGGGAAGAGCAATTGGTAAATCATCAGGTAGAATTCAAATGCACTCTTGTGGAGTACAGCGATGTCCATTGGGTTTCGCCCGAAAACCGGGAAATTCAACTGAAGGGGATCAGGGAAGAGGTTGAGATATGGGCCCAGTTCCAGACCCTGGACATTGCCACTTCATACAGGAAAATATACGGGGCAGACCCCATAACAAAAGCCATAACGAGAATTATAAACGGCGGAACATTGAAGTGAATTTAATATTATAATCTTTTTACAGTACATCCATTTGCGACCAAAAGATTATTAGGGATATAGAAATAATCAATGGCATGATGCCTTATGGTATTTTCTTCACAATGTAAATGGAAATTATTTATCACTATCATCGTCGCACTTTCCGTATTCCTGCAGACTTCGCAAGTAACGGGATACAATACCTACCCTCCCATGGTTGCTTCCCGGTCCGGGGACAACAATACATGGATAGAAGTCGATCGATTGGAAACTAACCTCCTGGTGGAAAAGGGAAGCCAGACCTTCATCCGCTTCGATAATGACACCGGGCGTTTGAGCGTTACCGATGAGCTTGACTACCTTGAGGCACTCAGTGGCCGATCACAGGAAGCGGTTATGAGGGCACCGGTTTGGCTGCGGGATAATCTATCAAAAAAACTGGTCGATGCAGGGATACAATCATTCAATCTCGAGGAGGTTGAAATCGCCTTTGGCGATCTGGACGGCGACGGCGATAACGATATGCTGGGCACAAACTTTACTGGTATAAACCTTTACAAAAATCACGGGACGAGACATCTATCACTTTTTTCCTGGGACAAAGAGCTGTTCGATACTGCTGCGAATTTTGACGGGGGGTATTTCACCCAACCGTCACTGGGGGACATGGATGGAGACGGCGACCTGGATCTTGTGGTGGTAAGGTGGGGTGAAATGTATTATTTCGAAAACATCGGGACGAGATTCACTCCCATCTTTGATTTTGTTTCCATTGGTAACATAAGAAACAGTCTTTCGCCTTTCCTGGTTGACCTGAATAATGACGGGTATGCGGACCTGGTGCATGGCAGGGTCGAGGGAACCCTGGATTACTGGGAGAACCGGGCCACGGGAAATATTGGTGAGTTCAACCGCAATCCTCTGGTATTTACCGGGATCGACGTTGGAGATTCCGCACATCCCGACGGGGGGGATCTCGATGGCGATGGCGACTGGGACATCGTTGTGGGTTCCGCTTCAGGAACACTTCATCATCTACCGAATCTGGGTACTTCCACAAACCCGTTGTTCACCATCAACGACCTGACGCTGTTTGCCGGAATAAATGCGAACGACAACCTGGATCCTTCCATTACGGTCCTGGAAACAGACGAGCTTTATGACCTGGTCCTCACCTCTGCCTTGCGGCGGGTTTTTTTCTACGATAACACAGGTACTTCGGTCTCACCGGAATACCGCATATCCTCCAGCTACGAAGTATGGCCGGGAATGTCGTACTACCCGCCAAACGAACTTTTGAAGGTAGTGGACGGGAAGGGAATGTCAGATTATTCCGAGCTCTTGCTCACCTGTCCGGAACATCTTGTTGATGAGATTGCAGCTTCAATCGCGTACACCAGCGACAACGTCCTTTTATTGAATGAAGTAACACCAAAAATGTTTCTTGAGAATGCCAAGTACATTTATGAGACCGCGCCCCTCCTCGACTATGTTGAGTTAGTGGAAGTCGGAGATTTCGGAACTGGTAATTATCATACCACTACACGTTACAGGGTGCTGGACAATGGGACTCCTGTGGAGATCACATTGCCCCGGGATATATATTACAAATACATAGTCCATCCCAAGGTAACAGAAGAGAATCCTGCGTATATCGATCCCGACACAGGGGGAGTTGCCATGCCGTATCCCCAGGGCAGCGGCAGATTCTGGAGAGAATATCTTTTCAATCACAATGATTCGGCTTACCCCGAAGATCCGGATCCCACGGATGAGTCTGACAGATACCCCACAGATATTTATCCTCCGCTACTCAGCGACCTGCTCGCCGGTGTGGACTATCTTTTTAACTGCACCACTCATGGGGCGCCAGGGGGACGAAGGGTGGATTATGGGGATAATGCTGTTATAAGGGTTTCGAACTGGGTTGGCAAGACCCTCATCCTGAACCAGCAGGAGGTAAGCGATGATGAAAGACCCACCCAGCCGGTTCGAATTGCAAGTGGTCATAACGGGAACTGCGGAGAACTTCAGGATCTCACCATTGCCGCCGCCCGCACGGCTCTGATACCTGCTTCGGGAATCATTATGCTGGGAGAGGATCATGTATGGATAGAGTTCTGGGAGAGGGGATGGCACCAGTGGGACAACTACTGGAGTGACAGTGGCAGCATCATAGACAATCAGGGCAACTACTGGTACGGATGGGGAGGAAGGGGGGGTTCCGGGATATACAAATGGCACGGCAATGACATGATCGAGGACGTGACCACTGATTACGTCCCCCGGGAGTTCCTGTCGGACGTCGTCGTAAAAGTCGTGGACCGGAACGGTGAACCGGTGGATGGCGCCCGGGTGGTGATCGGAAGCCATTGGCTGATAGAGCACTCCGGCGATACGCCAGTGACGGCGCCTTTCCCCAGTATATGGAATTACACCGATTCCGATGGAATAGCGAGATTCACACTTTGCAACAATAACATATCCATGAAGGTTATATCAAAACTCGGCAACGGGGCAGTGACAAAGACCTATATCGGCAGCGGAAAGAGTTACGAGTTCAACATTACCCTCGAGGGAAGAAAACCGCGGGCCGGACCTGCTTTTCGGGAGGTTGAAGCACCCTCCGGCGGAACATGGCGCATTTCTTACGAGATGGAGGTTGTATCCGCCTATCAAAGACCGCCAAATGCGAACACAGGCTCGGTTCATACTCACCAGATCGACGGCGGCCTCCATCTGGATTACGCTATCATCCCCGAAAGAGAAATGGGACGAAAAATGCGGAACCTGCGAGCAGAATGCTACCGTGCCGGTACGGACGAAAAATCGTATGAGGGTGAGATATTCAGCAATGGCGGACAAAAATTATTCTTCATGCTTAGCGGATGCGATCAATTGGAGACCTACAAGATAGTACGGGTGAAAATGATACTCTCCCGCATGGTGGATGACAAACCCTTTCTGTCCATTACCGAACCAACGGATGGCGGGATATTCACTCTGGATGAGGATATCAGCTTCCGCGGTACTGCTGTTGACAGGGGAAATATCACAAGCCTGAACCTTAGCTTCGGTGCGCAGGTATTTAGCCTTATTTCATTTCTACATGATGGGAAATTCACCTACACAATTTTAGCTGGAACACTGGAAGAGGGGGAACACGTTCTGACGATAACTGCTTGGAACGAGTTAGGCTATAAGGCTGTGGATTCCGTCACCGTACTGATCTCGTCCTTCGTACCCCCGAAGGTATACATTTCGAGGCCTTCCGACGGCAGTACGTTCTTTCGGGGAGCCCTTATAAATGTGAGAGGGGGGGTGGAAGCGGATATAGTTGAAAGACTTGAACTGAAAGTGGACGGCATGGGTATATACGAAACTTTCGATATCCTTCACACCTACACAGATGGTAATTTCGATTTTCAGCTGAACACCACCGAGTACCCGGAGGGAGGATACAATCTGACGGTGAAAGCAGTGGATGCTGCCCGATTATCGGGAACCGATCTTGTGAGGTTCACTCTGAAAAGGAAACCGGACACGCAGCCCCCCGAATTGACGATAATGAATCCGGAGAATTACCGGAAATTGACAACTGGCGAAATTTTAAAGATCAACGGGACCGTGCGGGACGACGTAGGTATTGCCGAATTGTGGTTGTTGACGGATAATGCGGAGACCGATATACTGGGATCGTTGACGGGGATCGAATATAGTTTTGAGATGGAAACCGCCGGAATGGATAAAGGAAAGCACATACTTGAGATAATGGCTTCGGACACGTCTGGTAATACTGTAACGGACAAAAGAAACTTCGTGCTGGAAGAACCGGTCCCGGTTGAAAACGAACCGCCGATAATAGAATTTCTCGAACCTTCCAATTACGCCGTGATGGAGTACGGCGAGGAAATTCTCATAAAAGCGGAAATAAGGTGGGATGCGGACCCGGGCTCAGTGGAGTTTTCCTTCATCGGCAGCGATGCGTGGAATGACGGAGCGAATCATTATAATCCTCTAAGCGGCCTGTTCATATATCGGCTGAATGCATCGGCGCAGAGGACGGAGTTTATCCAGTTCGCCCTTCGTGTAACAGACCAGGAGGGGGAAAGTGTAACGGAGATACTGGGGATCGACATACGGGACACAATGGCGCCGGAGCTTGATATGAAGGAGGATATCGATGGAAAACAATACTGGGTTGGCGACAAGCTTGAGGTGACGGTAGCGGTATCGGATTTATCGGTCATCGATGAGGTCTTGCTCACGTTGAAGGGACCGGGATTCAAGCGCGACTTCCACTCAAAGATGGTGGGGGAGAACTATCTGTTCGATATTGACCTTCTTGATGTACGTCCGGGAACCTGTACGGTGGTGATAAAGGTGAAGGACGTCGAGGGGAACGAGGCGACCCTGGAAAGGACAATTATAATCGACGAGGCCGTCGGAAAGGAAGAAAAAAAGGAAGATTCTCTGCTCGGGGGATTCGAAATAATTGGATTGATCGTAGGCTTGGCCCTTGCCGTTCTCGGGGTTGCCGGGGGGCTGTCGTGGTTGATTCCGAGGAGATGAGTATTTCGTTTATTTTTGCCATCAATAATGATCATAAAGTCGTGAAAAAGTACCGACATTTCGCATAACGACTTGCGGGTTTCCGAACTTCCGACGGGGGGAACAACACCCATAATATCACCATTGGCGGGGTAGGAAGTTGTAGCGGAGCCGACAGGCGAGAGCCTGAAACCCGCTAGTTATGCGTGTCCGATAGGACCGAGCACCGCAGGGGGCTTTAGTCCCCGAGGAGCGCAAGAGTTTAACACGAACGAGGGTAACATTTGAATTGTCCTTCTTTAGTTTGAATTATCTGTGAATACATTCTTATTCATTGCTTTTCGATCTGCCATCCTTATGAAACATCTTGTATTCTTCATACTTCTGTTTGTTTTCTTCATGCAATCTCATTCGTTTGCGACCATATTTTATTTGCAGAATTCCCGCGGTCAGCGTTGCTGTAGGTATTAAAATAAGACCCCCAATCATCAAGATTGTTCCAGCCAAACTCATTTTATATTCGGTACTCCTTACATAATCAATTTGATTGGCTTCGAGATATTTTTCTTGTGTATCATTTTCTCTCACAACACCATATACTTTTATAATATTACCCGGGATAAAAGAATAATTATATCGAGCATTTTCTTCATCGATCACCGGTTTTGCGTTCTCGACATTGAAATTTGTGTTTTCGGTAACAGTGACGTTCATTGTAGTTTCTTCTAAGATCAGCTCAAATGAATCGGGATAATGCCAGATGATATTATCAGGATGGCCAGTTCCCCATATAAGATAGTTTTCTTTTTCACTGATTCTGCCTTCTTGACTTATTCTGGAATTTAGATCATATGAATCAAGCGGGGGATCTGCGTTCCCTACTGCAAATATGATAGCGAATAAATATATAATCACTATTACTATGAATCCAGAAATGGCTATTTTTCCTAACAGAATCGGATCGAAGGAATTAGCCATTCTATTTCTGCATTTTGGGCAGGGACCGAAAAATCCTTTATAACACTCCACACACACATAAAATTTACATGAATCACACCACCCATAACTCCGCATCACACCAGTTCGAATTTTTTTATCGCACGTGCCACATTTTATTTCCATAAATCTCTCCTCCCACAGTGCCAATATGTTTCAAGTTATGGTCTTTCAATTTCATTTATATATTTAATAATATTGTTGCTGGTGTGGAACAATTTCTAAAGATAATTATTTTACATTCTTGTACTATTTCAACAGTATTCCATTATAAAAGATAATTCAAACATTTTTCTCTACAAAGAAGGATAATTCAAATCGGGTGTGCCTGGGTGGGGCGTATAAATTACGTATAACTCCGCCATTGGCGAACAATAAGTTCGGATAGGCGGAGTTATACGGTAACAACTCGAAGATTATCCTATGAAACTTTCTTCGATTCTACAAAGAAACTCCCCATCAGAATCAGAATGGCTCTGAAAAAATCAGCCAAGCGAATAATAAAGTTTCAAAGCTCACACTTTTCACAATAAGTTCCACTGCAATCCTCGTTTTCAAACTTCCACTTGAGACCCCATTTTTTTACACTCTGGACTACCTGCACGAGGTCTTTCCCTCTCTCGGTAAGTGAATAGAAAGTCTTTATTGGTATCTCGCTGTAATCGATTTCCTTTCGTAAGACATTCTCCTCCGCCAGTTCCTTCAGTCTCTCGGAAAGTATCTTCGGCGTGATCCTCGGTATGCTTCTCTTTATCTCTGAATATCTCTTCCTATCCTTTTCTCCCCTGAACAGTTCCAGTATGATCAATAGCGTCCATTTCTTCGATATCAGGTCCACGGTTTTGTACACGGTACAATCTTCGTCCATGGTATACTATTAGTAACCACTATATATATATACTTTGGTATCTATTTACTATTAAGTAGAAAAAAGATACAAGGTGATGCAAATGGTCAAGCGAAAAGTTGTCAAGATCGACGAGGAAAAATGTACTGGCTGCGAAGAATGTGTGCCCAACTGTTTCGAGGGCGCTCTCCAGATAATAGACGGGAAAGCGAGACTTATCAGCGACCTGTTCTGCGACGGATTGGGGGCCTGCCTCGGTCACTGTCCGGAAGGCGCCATCTCCATTGAGGAGAGGGAAGCCGAACCCTATGATGAACGGAGAGTAATGGAGGAGAACATAGTGCCAAAGGGTCATAATACCACAAAAGCGCATCTAGCCCATCTCAGAGATCACGGGGCCAATGAATACCTTGCCCAGGCTCTCGACTACCTCCGAGAAAAGGGGATCGCGAATCCTCTCATGGAAAAAGCTGAAAAACCCAAGGAAATCCGCGGATGTCCAGGGGCAAAGATGATGTCCTTTCCTGACGAAGTAGCGGAACAAGACGATTCCGGTTCAGCGAGACCATCCCAGCTTCGGCAGTGGCCCACCCAGCTTCATCTGGTACCTCCCACCGCGCCCTATTACCAGGGTAAGGACGTACTGCTTGCTGCCGACTGCACTGCCTTTGCTCTGGGAGATTTCCACAAGGACCACCTCAAGGGCAAGGGCCTCGCAATAGCCTGCCCCAAGTTGGATTCCGGGCAGGAAATGTACCTGAACAAGCTGGTCTCCATGATCGATGATGCCAAGATCAACTCTCTCACCGTGATGATAATGCAGGTTCCCTGCTGTCGTGGTCTCCTGAACCTGGCGACTAGTGCCGCAGAGAGGGCAAACCGGAAGATACCGATAAAAGTGGTCGTGGTGGGTATCAAGGGAGAGATACTTCAGGAAGAATGGGTCTGATGGATCATTTGAAGATCATCCGTTAAATAGGAATGACCATGCGATAGGGGTCGAAAGGACGAGCACCTAACCACTTGTCGGTCCTTACATGGAGGTATCTTTCGAGAAACTACTCTCTATAAATACCCATGGCGGCATCATATGATTAGAAAATGGCAGCCGGTTTAGATAATTTACTTAACACATAGTGATTGAAGCAAAGAAGGAGTTGAATTATGCAAAATAGAAAATCACGAAATCCACCTTCGGATTCGTCCCAAGAGGATGAAACTGTATTTCCCGATAGCTTCCACGATATCATTGCGGAAGTTCAACCTGTAATAATGAGGGAACCCCTAGGAGAAATACTCGGCGCATTCTCAAAAGATGTGGGAATTTTGGCATACGGATATTCGGATGTGGTGAAGCTAACCGGGCATGCCTGCCCCACAACGGCAGGGGCGTACTTGTGCTGTAAGAAGGCTTTGGAGGAATTATATCCCGATGAGATACCCACAAGAGGTGAGATCTCCGTAAAGGTCCATGGAGAACCGGATGAGGCGACCTATGGGGTTATGGCACAGGTAATCACCCTTATAACGGGGGCAGCGGGGGTAAGCGGTTTCAAGGGGCTGGGGCATGAATACCGGCGGAAGGATCTGCTCCAGTTCACTATTGATAGCCATATGCAAGATGGAATGAGCTTCGAGTTTCAGAGAAGAGACAATGGTTCTGCCGTACTGGTGAAATTCCACCCCGAAAGGATCCCTTTTCCCGCCGACAAGGGCAGAAGGCTACGGGAGCTTCTGGAAAAGATCATTTGGGAGGCAGCGAAGGAGAGCGAGAAAAAAGAATTCCAAGAGATTTGGAGGGAAAAGATAGCGGCTATGCTCATTGAAGAAAAAGATATTAAAAAATGGCTTGTGATAGAAAAAAGGAGGTGAACGAATGGAACAAACGAATATAATCGATGTGAGAAGGATGGAACACCACCATCGCGAGAACCTGATATTTCCGGGACTGGATAGTCTCAAAGTCGGTGATGAGTTGCGGATCATACTCGAGTTCGATCCGGTTCCCTTGGTTCACATGCTGACCGCCAAGGGCGACTTTGAGCTGTCGAAGGAAAAAAAAGGGGATGAAGAATGGATCTTGGATGTCAAAAGGGTCAACAATGGGCACGACAAGAAGGCGCAGTTCAAAAAGCTACTACGCGAGCTCAAGGACGGTGAAATGACGCCCGAGACCCAAAATGAAGCAAAGGCTCTGCTAGAGTTGGTGGACGCCAAAACCCTGGGCATTATCGAGCAGGGGCTGATAAGGGAGGGGGTATCACGCGAGGAGATCCGAGAAAGTTTGTGCGACATTCACCTTGACATGATCAGGGATTCACTGATATCGAACAAGAGAGAGGTCCCTCCGCCGCATCCCATCAATACGTTGATGGAGGAACATAAGGTGATCCTCAAGAGCCTGGACGAGCTGGCCGGGGTGGTAGACAGGATCAAGGAGGCGGCCAGCTTCGCCGATATGGAAAATGGTCTCCCCAGGTTAAAGGATATCTCCCATCATCTGGTAGAAGCGGAGTCCCATCACGAGAGGGAAGAGGATTGTCTTTTTCCCGTACTTGAAAGACATGACATCACGGAGCCATCGAACATAATGAGAATGGACCACGTAGAGCTGCGAAAAGGAAAAAAAGAACTCTATCAATATGCCCACAATCCCGAGGATCATGATTTCGACGAATTTCGGGTAAAAATTATCGAGTTGGGCAGTTATCTGACGAAGGAACTGGAACGTCACATTTTCAAGGAGGACAACATTCTCTATCAGATCGCATTGGAGGTCCTTTCCGGAGAGGAATGGAAAGAGGTCAAGAGAAAATGTGATAAGATCGGTTATTGCTGCTTTACGCCAAATGACCGGAAGGAGGCGAGATAGATGAAGAAGTATCAGGTAATCTTCGATGAAGAGGCATGTATCGGCTGCGGTGCATGTGAAGCGATATGCAATAACTGGACATTAGAGGGCGATATTGCCAAACCATTAAAGACAGAGATCGGAGAGGATGAAATCGATGAGAACCGCGAGGCAGAAGATATATGTCCCGTGGATGCAATCAAAATAGAAGGGTAGGAAAGGCGATCACGTCCCTTCAATAACTTGTAAGGGTGATGAATAATTAAAAACAAATGGAGGTCGAAAGCAATGAACATGAAAAAAGAAGTGAATAAGGCATTGGATATTATCAGACCTAGACTGCAGGCGGACGGAGGGGATATCGAGCTCGTGGACGTTACATCAGAGGGACTTGTGAAGGTGAGACTGACCGGAGCATGCGGAAGTTGTCCCATGAGCCAAATGACGCTAAAAGCAGGCGTGGAAAGAATGATGAAACATCTGGTGCCAGGCGTAAAAGAAGTGGTCAGTGCCTAAATAGTTCCCTTCGGGGGAAACATCGATCGAGGTGATATTGATGGAAGAATATCTGAATAGAGGCATAAAGGAGATCATCAAAGAGTTTCCGAAAATAGGTGAAATCCTCGACGGATACGGAATAGGTTGTGCCCCCTGCAGCGTGGGCACCTGTCTGTTGAAGGACATCGTGGAAATACACGACCTATCTCCTGAGGACGAACAGGAAATGATGGGAAGGATCGCAGGGATCATCTATCCTGACAGGAAAATGGAGATCCCCCTTCGAAAGAAAAAGACTCACACAAACAAAGAGATAAAATATTCTCCACCTCTGAAAAAGCTGGTGGATGAGCACAGGTTGATAAAGAGATGGGTGGCCTTGATACCAGGGATAATAAAAAAGGTGGATGTTGAGCGAGCAGATGATAGGACACTGGTGCTTTCGGGAGTGGAATTTATCCAACAGTACGCTGACAGATACCACCACGCCAAGGAAGAGGACATTCTATTCAAATATTTTGACGAGGAACAGGATGTCATTAAAGCCATGCTTGAGGACCACAAAAAGGCCCGTTCCCATGTGAGAGCTCTACTTAAGGGCTTGGAGGAGAGAAACAATGCCGCTGTCAAGGAGCATCTCCGTGCCTATGCAGAGCTCCTCACGGAGCACATAAAGAAGGAGGACGAGATACTCTATCCCTGGATGGATCGCCAATTGACCATAGGTCAGATAGGCACTCTCTTCACCAAGTTCGGAGAGGTGGATATGAAACATCAAGATTTACACAAAAATTACGAAAAAATTATCGATAGATTTGTAACAGAATGAAACGGAAATGAGGTGAAACAATGAATGGATTCAATGGATGCCCAGGTTCTAAAACGATGGAACTGAGAAAAAACAATGAAGAAGAGGAAAACACGGGAAAGATAACATCGCATCTAAGGCAGTGGCCCATACAGATGCATCTGATCTCTCCCACAGCCCCCTATTACCAGGGCGCGGATGTTCTCCTCACGGCAGACTGCGTGGCCTATGCCCTCGGCGGTTTCCACAGGGATTACCTGAAGGGGAAATCCATAGCCATAGCATGTCCCAAGCTCGATGAGGGGCAGGAGATGTACGTGAAGAAGATCAAATCATGGATCGAGGACGCAAAGATCAATACTCTTAGTGTATTGATAATGCAGGTTCCCTGCTGCATGGGTCTGGTTGGACTTGCCCGGGAGGCAGCTAGACAATCTGACAGAAAGATTCCCATCAAACAAACCGTGGTGGGTCTGGAAGGAGACATCCTCAAGGAGGAATGGCTCTCTGCGTAAGAAAATTGTATAGTATATTGTCAAATGTGCATACTTCGACGAGAAGTCGAGGCCTTTCGAGTAACGCCTCGAAAGGACTGGATGCATCTCTGATGCATCGAAGGTTTGCACAATTGACAATGTTCGTGGAATCATAGCCTGTAGATTTCCGCAGGAAATCGAAGGCTCAGGTGTGCCATAAGGTGACATAGAAAAGTTTCTATTAACCCTAATCGAATCTCTGATTCGATGTCGGGTACGCCGGAGCGAAGCGGGAGCCCGAAGAGACCGATTCTGCTGAATAAGGAAGGATGGGAAATCCCCGGGAAGGGATTGCTTCCTCCCGAGATAACCATGAACAAATAAGCGGCCGACAATGCAGCGCTATGAAGAGGATTACTCTCTATAAGGTGTTGGATAGTTTGGAAAAACCTGCATAACGAATCGAACTGCCCGACATGATCGTAGAGAAAGCAAGAGAACCACGCAAAAGGATGCTCAATATTGGAGGAGGAGATTGAATCCTGGCTTAACTCGAAAAAATATCATCTACTCCCGGATTATAAATAACTCACAAAACTATCAACTCAACTCATCGATATGAGTAGAATGACTCTTGCCCAAATAGGCTTTCAAGATAAACTCTGGTAACCAATAGGTATAAATATAATTAAAATAGCTTCCATTAAAGTATGAATCTGCCGTATAAGGCGAGGCTTTCTCTTCTGGAAGAAGCAGGAAAATACCAGTTCTCCATGGGATTGGGCGATGCGAGTTCCCAGTTGTCACAGGCGAACATGCGATTCGGTCTTTCAAAGATACATCATGCCCAGGAGGAATTGGGTATGGAGGAAAAAGCGATCTTCATCGGGGCTCCTGACGAATGCGTGACAAAGAACGTCAGAAGATGGCAGAACGGTTTCGGTTACGGGGGCAAGCTCATCTGGGGGAACGGAAAGGAGAAACTGATCTTTTTGGACGTGTTGCCGAACGCTTGCGGGATATTGGTGGGTTCATTGGATTCTATGCCGGATTGTGACGAGGTCGTTGAAAGAGCAAGGTCTCTGATGGCGACGAAGCACTTTATCGATGATGTTAAAGTAAATATGGACATCAACAGGAGCAATCATTTCATCGATGTTTTCAAGGTTGTCGAGAGCGATATGAAAATGCCCCCTTACGTTTGTCTCGTGCATTCGGGGACACCGGAGTTGAGAGGGGATAATGGCGATCACATGGGAATGTACTTTCACCAGAGCAAAATGATCCAGGAAAGAATGGAGACGATAACGACTCAATTCGGATCGATCAATTACGTCCAGGAAGGCGACGCAAGGGAGTATCTTGACGCTTTCGATTTTGCGAACGACTTCTCCAAGAAAAAGCGTCTCCTCTTTGCTGGAGAGCTATTCGACGATTTTAAATTCATATCGAACCACTGCCACCAGGGTTTACCGTCCTACAACGAGATGCTACTTGGAGTGAACTCGACCACGCCTAAGGGAAGATTCCCGCTGGCCTTGAGGGCTAATGCCAGGGGCTACATGTTATCCGCAGCACCAAATCTGTCGGAAGAGATGATGGAAAAATTAAATTTTAAACAACGGGCGGAACAAACAGGTGCTTACGACAAACTGGTCAAGGCAAACATATTACCGCACGGGGGGGGTTACACGTTCCCGATGATGGAATCCCTGGTGGATATGAAAATGGGAAAAGGAGGTCCCCTGTACGGGGTAAAAACAACGGGAAAGGAAGCCGTGATCTATTTATCCGGTCCTACACAATTCCCGTTCACGTACAGAGGCGGAGAAGTGCTGGACAGGATCCTGGAACTGGAACTGGGTCGTGTGAGCGTTGTTCTCGAACCTGTCTGGGTATTGAATTGTTAAGGTGTAGCTATGATCAACGATGATGCTCTCGTGAGATACGCTTCCGTATTGGGCCGACAACTGGTAACGCTCCAGGAGATCAGAGAGAAACAGGATCTGAACACGAGCGAGCGGATCATAGAAATGGCGTTTCGGAAATTACAGGACGCGGGTTTTGGCAGTATCCATACAGACCATTTCTTCATGGGAAGCGTGGATTTCATGATCTCGTCTGAGTCCGGGCGAAAAGAATTCTGCATTATCGAGACAAATGGTGGTAACAGCCGTGGTATTTCCCTGCTGCCCGTTAAATATACCAAGATGGCTTGCAACAGTTTTGTGGAGATGCTTCGTTTCATGCCTAAAGAGCCGAACATTCTGATAGGGCACCTTTTTGAGGACAAGATCATCCACGAGAAGTTCATCGTGGCAGAGGCATTCTTCCAGACTGTAAAAGGAAGGGGTGAGGAAACTCATTTTACTATGATAGGTCCCGATACCGCTGTTGAAACAAGTGGACCAAAAATAATGATGGGAGCTTATCCCGATATCCTTCCTAGGATCGGGGTGAAGGATGGATATGCACATATCGATGGTGTTGTGCTACATGGTATAGTCGGGGACGGTGTTATTAGACGGCATAAAGACCTTGACCTGCTGGGAAGTACGAATGAGCTTAAGACCCTGTTTGCCAACAGGGTGTATAAGACCACAGACAATAAATATTCCACGTATAAACTCATAGAAAAGTACAGCGAAGAGCTGGGTATATTTCGGATCCGTCCTTTGAAGGCACGGTTATGCCGCAGCAGGGAAGGGCTGGAGCAAGTGGTCGGGGAGTTCTTCGGGAAAGGTATATCCCCTGTGGTCATTAAACCTTACGGGGGCAGCGGAGGGGCCGGCATCTATGCTCTCGACGAACGATCGGACATAGAGAACATCTTAGATTTAAGTATGAACGAGTTCCGGGTCAAGTTCGGTAGTGAGAGAAATCCGTTCCCGTACACCGTAGTGGAGGCTGTGAAATTCGTCCCCATGGAATGGAAAGAAAGTAAACGAAACTTCGACATACGGATCTACGTTGGAAGGAAAGGAGATGAAATAATTCCCCTGGGCCTGCTGATGAGGATAGCAAGAAGCCCCTTTAAGGGAATGGATCACAAGGAAGGATTCGTGGTGAATCTCTCCGGGTACGGCGGGATCGAAACGGAGAGGGGTATGGGATTGAGCCAGGAGTCTCTAGACCTGTTCGGATTGACGGAAACGGACGTGGCAGACATGTTCGCGGCCTCCTGTGCCGTCTTTGAACTTATGCAGAAAGAGATGATCGGAGGAGAACCGGGTGAGGACGGTTAAGATCGATGAACTTGATTTTTTCATACACGGTAAAAACCATTATTTGCTAGAGGTGGCGGGAGAACGTCTGCCCATAACGACGATATCCGGTGGGAGCGGGGAACGTATCTGTTTTACAGCGGGGCAGCACGGGAACGAATGGAACGGTATTCGTACTCTTCTACTGCTCAGGGAAAAACTTCCGGAAAAAATCAACGGGACCATCATCATATTACCGACGATCAACCCTCCCGCGTTCCTTCTAAAACAAAGGACGGGACCCGACGGGATAGACATGAACAGGATTTACCCGGACCACATGGAATCAAATACAGGCCGGCTTGGAAATTTGCTGTATTCGAAGATATTCGAAAAACACGATTATCTCATCGATATTCACTCCGGGGGACCGGGTACGTTCATACCTCACGTTCGCGTACCGAAAGAAGAGGACGTTCATTATGGTAGATATTTTTTATTTGAACACATCTGGGTCCGGCTGGAGAAAGAGGGGTTGATCGCCCCTACTATCAGAAAGCTGGGAGTGAGGTCATGTACCATCGAGATAGGCGGGGGAAGAAGGGTCGAAATTGAAATCGTTGAAAAATGCCTGCACGGTCTTTTGAACTTTCTTAAAAAAAGAGGTGTTATTCCCGGACATTTTAGGGAACCCGGAAACTACGAAATTTATCATAACAGGGTAATCCCCAAAGTGGAACACATGGGATTTTTAAAGGTGGCGGTAAAACTTGGTGACAAGGTGGAAAAGGGGCAGGTCATAGCAATGCTAAAACGATTCGAACCAGGGGACGAAAAGATATTGACCAGCCCCTGCGAGGGAACCGTGGGTTACGTGAGGCGTGAAGCGGCGGTGGTACCGGGTGATTCAGTCATCCATATATTTACATGAAGGTGATCGATATGTTTTCCAGGAAACTCAATCATATGGAACTGAACTTAATTAAGAATATGGTGTCGTTCATAAAACAAAAACACGCACAAACCGAGGGACATGACTATTCCCATGTATTGGAAGTGACCAGGTATGCTGTCAAGATAGCACAGTCAATACCTGAAGACGCCGATCCTTTCGTACTCATAGTAGGTGCACTGTTTCACGATATCGGACGTGTAATACCGGGGGCGGATACAATGCACGGTCTCGTAGGAGCCACGATAGCCGAGGAATACTTCGAATGCATCGGGATGGATCGTGAAACAATAGTAACAATAACGAACGTAATAACTGCCCATTCCCCCACATCCATGATCCCCCCGAAGACCATCGAGGAAAAAATAGTATACGATGCTGATGCCATAGACAGGTTGGGATGGATCGGGGTCATGAGGGGTATTATGGGGAAAAAGGGTTCAATAGAGGCCATACTCGAGCGAACCCTCAAAAAGCGAAGTGAGGATTTTTATAAAATGCATTTCGACGCCAGCAGGGAACTCGGAAAGGACCTGCACATCCAGTCGGCCATTGTTATCAAGGGATTGAGGAAGGCATTGGACGAGCGGATCCACGAGGTAGACCATTTAAATTTACCGATCTGATCGACTATAGCAAAAAAGTCCGGGAAACTCCTGGTAGATGAGGCAAATCCCTATCCCTGCGTTATTGCATACTCCATTCGTTTTCAATTAAGGATTTCCGCAATCAGTTCCCTCGGTAATCGACGCATTCATCATCCAACCTCTCTCTCGATTTATTTTCATTCTGATACCCCACTGCTTGCAGTGGTTGGGTATCAGTAGTAGTAGTGGCGACAAGGGGGGAGGGGGATTGGATACCCCGCAGCTTGCTGCGGTTGGGTGGTTCATTTCAAATTTATTTAATATTTCCATTAAAGTGCACACTTTTCAATAAAAGTACGCAGTTAACTGCACAGATTTAATTTTTTATTACCACATTCCGATGAATCTAATTTATAAAATAAACACATTTTCACCTTTTCACATGACCTTTCGCTTCATCTCCAGAAATTTCAGCACAATACGGACCTTCTTTTTTCCCTTATCTGTTCTCACATTCATATCTGCGCAAAGTCGATCCAACGTCATACCCTCTGGCCTCTTTGTCAGGGAATCCAACACCATATTCTCCAACACTGTCTGCTTATCTGCGGGCCTCTCTTGACCAGGGTCCATGGATTCGGGTCTTTCATCCCGGGTCCTCGCCACCAGCGGTGCAAACTTATCCTGCATCAATCCGATGATCTTCGCAGCTTGTGCAGCATCCAATCCCATGTCCCCCTCGATTCCGGTGAGAACTCGCGCGATATCCTCCTTCAACCGATCTTCGACGCACAGTTTCGAACCCTCCGTTCCTATTACCATCCACAGGTGCTTGCAGGGGATCCCTAGCTTGCGGCCCCTGTGCCTGAAATCGTCGCAGGTACAAGCTCCCAGTATCTTATCGACCCCTTCCCTCATGTGCTTGCAGTACAGGATCTGGTGTGTTTCAGTGTTTAGCACGCCGGAAATCTCCACACCTTCAGACCGGCCCACATCGGATATATCATGGTCGCAGTCCTCCTGTCTTGCCTTATTTCGCCTCAACACCGCCTCGGGCAGGTCCAGGCGAAGGGAGGCCATTGTCATTTTGAAGATATCCGTCTCTTCTTCCTCGGGAGCCGTTTCAAGAGGTACCTGTCCCTTTATACCCAACCGGACCAGTTCCTCGGCCTCCAGGTCCCCGTATATGGCTCTTCTCGAATCGATCTCTGTGTCAGGAGTAAAATGGCCTGTATTGATTGACCGGCTCACCTGGGCAAAGGATGAGCGAATGCTTAAGGAATCGGTGGCGGATTTGACGTACTGACCCCGGAAAAAGGTACTTAGTTGCCGCAGCTTGAACTCCTCCACCGAATCCCCGAGGCCAATGATCATCATTCTCATTTCGATCCCGGTATTATTGATATATTCCTTTAACTTCTTAAGGTTGAACTTTCGGCTGGCATTATCACGGCCGTCCGTCAGCAGCACGATCCAGTTCTCGTCGCCGTCTCCGTTATCCTCGACGATTTCCCTAACGGCGGCACCGAATGCATCCCATAAGGCACTCATTCCCCTGGGAGTGATTCTATCGAGAGCGTGCTTGAGCTTAGGTATCGCATCTATTACAGGCCGGCGCGTCAGGCCCACCTGGACGATGTCGTTGAAGCTGATGAAGGAAATGTAGGAATCGATATAGCCCATCATGTCCCTGTCCCGGTTAGTGTAGAGATCCTCCACAAAGCGCCGAATACCCTTCCTTGCGGAGTCGAGTTTGATCCCACGCATGGAACTCGAACGGTCCAGAACGAAACATATCTTCTTCATCTGTCTTCACCGTTATCAAGAATCATTCGCCATTCTTCCCAAGTGCCTTTTCTATAACCTCAAGTAGCCGGTTCTTTCTCACAGGCTTCACTATATAATCGAAGGCCCCCATACTCAATACTTCCTTGTTGGTCTCCATATTGGTGACCCCCGTTACCATGATGATGGGTATATCCCCGAATTCAGCCTTGATCTTCGTGAGACAATCGATCCCGGCGATCCCGGGCATGATAACGTCCAGCAGTACTGCGGAAATCCCGGGCTCCGTTCTCAGCAGTTCCACACCCTTCAGGCAGCCGTCGGCCTCGTGTATCTCGTAACCGGCCCTGGAAAGAATTATCCTGAACATCTTCCTGATGGGCTGTTCGTCGTCTATCAACAATATCTTTTCTCCTGTCAGCTGAATCACCTTTCCTCATTTGTAAACTACCAGCCCCTAAAGGAGCTGGCGTTTTGCGCGTAGTGCCGTTAATTCTAAGCAAAGTCTGTCAACGAGGTTTGACCGGATAGGCTGACAGTCTTCCTTACATTGAAGTATTCGTA
>Ga0187827_10002682_pt1 | contig 23947 bp, 11 predicted proteins | sample ETNtaG_39_FD_167969 | JGI IMG/M metagenome (GOLD analysis project Ga0187827, IMG submission 167969) | Marine microbial and viral communities from oxygen minimum zone, Eastern Pacific Ocean - ETNP2014_SV_150_PacBio MetaG (Illumina Assembly) | ecosystem: Environmental > Aquatic > Marine > Hypoxic... | reverse complement strand
AATGGAACTGTATAAAAGTGAGCAGGACATCCAACTCATACCTAAAAGCTGGCCTATGCCTAGTTCTTTGTCTCGTGGCCTATAGATTAATAACGGTCGGTTAGCTGATTTTACGCAACTTGCTGAGGCTACGGAGTTCCTGAGGCGGTTCCATGTGGCTGCCCCGAATCGTGTATGAGACTTCTCCGACATAAATATCCCCATGGGAATCCACGCCTATCCCATGCGGTGCGATAAACTTGCCAGGCTCTTCTCCCTCTTCTGGATGGCCTATTCTAGCTAGCTTTTCTCCGGATGGACTTATGATACTTATGTTATGGCCGTGGTTTGGTGGAGTTGGCTCTGCTTGGGTCATACCTGGAAGTTCGCCAATGTAGATGTTGTTGTCCGGTCCTATCGTTAATCCGTTAGGCATGAATATGTTGTTCCATACATCCAGAATGCCTCCATCTGTATCGAACACCTGCACTCTATGGGCTTCGCGGTCTGCTACTATCACCCTATCGTCGTCGTCCACTGCGATATTGTGAGGGCGTAGAAACTGACCTGGTTCTATTCCTGGCTCACCCCACGACTTTATGTAGTCTCCGTCAGCCGAATATTTGTGGACACGGAAATTACCGTATCCGTCCGTGATAAATATGTCGCCACTCTTCTTTGAAACTGCCGCATGTGTTGGTCGGTTGAATGGTTTGCCTTTCCATATCTCAGTCGCCTGCCCCGGAGTACCAATCGTCATAAGGAGATCACCCTCCCGGGTGAACTTCGTGATAGTGTGGATACCATCATCCGCGCAATAGACTGTGTCGTCTGGGCCAATTAGTATTCCATGGGTGCGGTTGCTGAATATACCTGCACCGAATCCTCGCTGAAAATTTCCATCCCTGTCAAAAACCATGATCGGATGGTCAGTATTGCGGCTGAATGCGTAAATCTCATCCTGAGAGTCTACTGCTATTCCAGGGGTTTCTATAAGGCTGGCTCCGTCCGGTAGGACAGGCCATGACTCCACCGCTTCATACTTGAAATCACCGGTTCCTACTGTGACTCCCATGATCTCCTCCTCAAGTATTGGATTTATGTTTTCGCAGGTTTCTTATATGTGTTTACTTACTCTGAGTGGAACATATCATTACCCTCCTATCCGGTCAATTGAGGAATTACATTTGACATTACTAATAGAACTTATGTTCTAATACAATGACTAAATCATAACGGAACGATTCATTTTCACAGGTTGAGTAGGGCTTGATAAAAGACATGAAGATAGCTTGCTTACTTATAACTCATCTGGGAATCAAAGATGAGATGCGCCGCCGCCCTGATCTTGTGGGTAGAAACATTATTCTATATAGACCAGATTCAGGTGCTCGCTCTGCGAAAACTCTTGGCAGATCTATTAAGTCAGTGGTCTTCGATGTTTCAAGTGGAGTTAGCGGAATACCTGGTGGAATGCCTCTCTCAGCTGCGTTGTCTAAGTCTCCCGACTCTATAGTTTTACAAGCTGATCTAGAAAGGTACAGAAAAGTATTTGCCAGAATCATGTCTGATTTAAGGAGGATAGCTCCCGCAGTACAAGGCGCGGGCTTAGGCAAGGTGTTTGTGGATATGACAGGGTTGGAGTACATGTATGGTGGAGAGGCGAAGGTGGTTACCCGTATGCTGGAAACCGCCCCTTCTCTTTTTCATCCTCGTGTTGGTATTGCAAAGGGTAAGTTTCCTGCATATGTAGCCGCTTTATCCAGCGATCCAGGGAGGGCGACGAAGATTCCGGATAATCCCACAGGAACGGCGGATTTTCTAGCCTCATTCCCAGTGGATGTACTGCCTGTGGGGTGGCAGATGATAATGGAATTGCATCGGTTTGCCATTCATACGCTGGGTGAGCTTGCTGCACAAGATTTGGGTAATCTACAGACTAGGTTTGGTCCTGGGGGCCGAAAATCATGGGAACTGGCACGTGGAATAGATCCAGATCGTGTAATTGAATTGAAGAAAAATGATGTAGTTGATGAGTATGTCACACTCCCGTTTGCCTCTGCTTCAAGGGAAGTGTTATTCACTGCAGTTGATGCTCTTCTTCGAAGGGCATACACGCGTCCAGGACTGAAAGGTAAATATGCACTTAAGTTTTTACTGAAATGCACAGTTGTAGGCTCTACACCCTGGTCTCGGGAGATTGTGATAAAGGAGGCTGCGGCTAGCGCTTCAGCAGCATCTTTTTCTATTCGTAGTGTTCTTTCTGATATCGAACTTCCTGGACTTATTGAAGATGTGGCTCTCAGTGTTTCTGGATTCATGGGTGAACATGGTGTACAGGCTCGTGCATTTACAGATGTGCGGGAGCAGATTCAGGATAGATTGAACAGGCTTGCTAAGGTAGACCGACATCTGCAGGCGAAAACTGGAGGCAGGAAATCACTCTATCGAGTTGTGGAGGTAGATCCTATTCATCCCGTTCCAGAGATGCGTTTTGTACAAGTTCCAGTAGATCCATTATCTGTTGAATCGGTACGTTCCATCAATATGCCAGAGGAGGTGAAGGTAGGAGAGTCGAAGGGTATTCCAGTATCTGTGGCTCTTCCAGGTAAGGGAAGTGTTCCTGTCCGGGCCCGGGCTGTAGACATGTGGAAGATGGACCTCTGGTGGATGCACAGACCTGTCCGACGAGTTTACTACGTTCTAAAGCTTGATGGTTCTGGTCCACTAACTGTGTTCAGAGATACTTTGGGAGAGAGAGGACTGATCACTGAGAAACATAGAGAAACCGTTGTCACGGGACATCGTTGGTACCAACAGAATTATTAATGTCTTTGCATATGTCTCATAGTGGCCATACTTCATCTTCCTATGTAGAGCTTCATGCACACAGTTTCTACTCATTCGGTGAAGGAGCATCTCACACTTACGAACTGCTCGGCCGGGCAGCTGAACTGGGTTATTCGGCCATGGGCCTCACTGATCACAACATGTGTGGATCACTCGAGTTCGCGCGTCAGGCGAAGAGCCTGGGGATACAGCCAATCACTGGTGGAGAACTCACTCTAATAGATGGGTCACATGTCGTCATGCTGGCAGAGAATAGGCGGGGTTACTCAAATATATCTCGTCTGTTCACTTTGGCTAACAGGCGGGACCGCAAAGACCCCCGTCTTGATCCGAAATACTTATCTGAGTATTCGGAAGGTGTTGTCCTTCTCACGGGATGCAGGTCTGGTACGGTGCCCAATCTCGTGTCACAAGGAAAAGTGGAGAAGGCTCGGGATACACTACGATGCTATGTCGACTGGTTTGGAGCGGACTCCGTTTTCGTTGAACTGAGTCGTAATTTGATCTATGGCGATACTGAACGTATACGTACACTTACTTCCGTTGCATCAGATGTTGGACTTCCTGTCGTGGCGACAAACAACGTACATTACCATATTCCAGAGCGCCATCGCTTGCAGGACGCTCTTGTGGCAGTAAGTCATAACAGTACTATTGATAGAGTTGTTCATTACCTTAAATACAACAGCGAATTTCACCTGAAGTCCAAAGCACAGATGAAATACCTTTTTCGGCACAGTCAGGAGGCGTTAGAAAATACTCTAAAGATAGCTGACCGATGTACTTTCGACCTATCTTCTGACTTGGGCTATACGCTTCCTTCCCCTGACGTTCCGGAAGGATATACTCCTCTGACATATCTGCGCAGACTCTGTTACGAAGCAGCGCAACGTCGCTATGGGACAATCGATGATTTAGTTGAAGCACGATTAACAGAGGAACTCTGCCTGATTGAAAAGCATGGTCTGGCGGGATTCATGCTGCTGTACCGTGAGATAGCTCTACTTGCACGTGAAATCATGGTTGAGATGGGTACTGTAAACCAGGAGGAACCCCTTGAGTGGCGCCCTCCCGGAAGGGGGCGCGGATCTTCGGTAGCGATGCTTACTGGTTACCTAATCGGAATATCCCATGTTGATCCTCTTTTGTACGATCTCACGTTAGAAAGATTCCTGCCTGATGATTTGCGTGTTCTGCCGGATATCGATCTCGATTTTCCTCGTTCTCTGCGTGATTCACTCATTGCTCGTATACATCAACACTTCGGTGCAGAGTTTGCCGTTCTGACTGGAATGATCACTACATACCGAGCTAAGGGAGTTGTGGCGGATTTAGGTAAGGCTTTCGGTATTCCTGATGAAGATTTAAGAAGGCTATCTAAGCAAATTCATCAACATGATGCATCATATCTACGTGAGGAGATGATGTCTTTACCCGAATTTGCCAATCGAGTAGATCTTCCAGGCTGGCGAGATCTACTTGAACTAGCGCCCCAATTAGAAGGGGCCCCTAAGGGTTTAGGGCAGCATGTAGGAGGAATGATTCTGAGTTCCTCCCCGATCCCAGACATGGTTCCATGTCGTGAGGGAGCTATTAAGGGTCGCCATATAATTGACTGGGATAAGGAAAGTGTGGCCTACGCTGGATTTGCCAAGATAGATATATTGTCTCTGCCAGTTCTTGACCAATTAGACGAAGCCATTTCTTTGGTTGAGAAGCGCACGGATGAGTGTGTAGATCTGAGTCGTATTGATCCGAAGGATTCCAGTGTGTACGACATGATAAATCAAGGACATTCCCGCGGAGTTTTTTTACTCCAATCACCCGCTCAACTGAAAATGGGCCAGCGGTTGATGTCTCGCAATCTACAGGACCTGGCTTATCAAGTTGCTTTAATAAGACCTGGTGTAGGTATTCAGGGAAGTGGCGTATCTAAATTTATAGAACGATACCGACACAACGTTAAGTGGGAGTACGATCATCCCCTTGAGAAGCGTGCTCTAGAGCGTGGTTACGGTGTAATCGTCTGGCAAGAGCAGGTTGTGCAGCTTATATCTGATGTATCCGGTATGAGCCAGGCGGATGCTGACGAGATGCGAAGGGCATTTGCCCGACATAACAATGAGAAGGTAATTACTGCGTATTGGGAGCGGTTTCGTGAAGGTGCTATTGATCGAGGTGTGGATGAACACATCGCACGAAAAATATTCTCTAAGATAAATGGACATTACATGTTTCCTGAGTCGCACTCACATGCATTTGCAGTATCTGCATACCAGGCTGCTTGGATGAAGAGGTACTATCCGTTAGAGTTTTTCGTCGGTCTCATGAATAACCAGCCTATGGGCTTTTATCCCATGGAAGCAATAAAGCAGGACGCTCGCCGATTCGGGGTGAAATTTCTTAACCCATGCGTTAATCTCAGCGGGCCTCAATGTGAAATTTTGGATAATTCTCTACTGATTGGCCTGGAATTCGTAAAGAATCTTGGCAAGCGATCTGCTCAAGCTATTATCGAGGAGCGTTCTTCTCATGGTTTGTTCGTGTCAGTGGGTGACTTTGTCCGTAGAGTGTCTATGGGGCTTGATGCTATTGAGACCCTCATATTAGCGGGGGCATTCGACTTTATATCCCGTAACCGTAGGGTTGCACTGTGGGAGGCCGGAATCTATCCCCATCCGTTAAAAGGACAGCGGCCATTACCAATGGAAATGAATATCAGTGTGCCGAAGTTAGAGGGATTCACTCCCTATGAGGAAATGCTAGGCGAATATCGCTCCATGGGTATATACCCTGCGGGGCATATAATGCAGTTTGTCCGAAACAGTCTGCCTTATGGTGTATCTAGGACGTCAGATATTTATTCTATGAACGATAAAGAACGGGTGTCTGTGGCTGGATGGGCAATAGCCAGACAGCACCCAAGAGGCCAGCATGGAACTGTATTTGTGACCGTAGAAGATGAAACGTCAGACGTTCAACTGATTATCTGGCCGCAAATATTCAATCGCTTTAAACATCTTCTTAAAGCTCCGCTGCTGCTGGCGCATGGGGAAGTATCACGCTGGGACGGTACTACAAATGTGATTGTTTCTAGTTTAGAAAGTATACAGGCGGAGGCAACTCTACCGGCGGGACACGACTGGCATTGAAATGTGGGGACCTCATGCCAAGCTGTAGAATTTTATCTATCCTGTCGCCAAAAGCTCTCTGACTATGTTCCTCTCTAGTTCAAGGCCCAACATGGTAGTCAATTCAGTTCTGCCATGGTCACCAACAGTGACAACAAAGGAAACTCCCAGCAGTCTACCAATTCGGAAATCAATAACTGTCGTTGACAATATTCCATCTTCTCCATCTTGGACGGCGCGTATGCCAATCGCCTTATCATAGAAGTCGTCTATCTCAAGCTCTTCGACAGCAACGATACTTTGGTTTTCACCAACTTCACTGCCAACGTTGTCTTTGAACTGTTTGACAAATACATCGGTCATCCAAGAAGCGGCACGATTTTCGTCTTCAAACAAGTGAACCACTGTTGCAGCGACTATGTCTGATCCGTCTTCTTGGCGCGGTATAGCTGATGGTGACGCAAACTCTCTTAGATAACCTGTGACTCGACCCGCTTTTGCATAGTTTTCTTCTGTATTTCCTGGGAAACCGTGGGATGCCATAGTTTTATTGTTGAGACTACTTTCACGCAGTAAGGAAAACCCTGATAGTTCGTCGGGTAGGCCTTTCAATCCGAGCGTCATATTACTCAGAGATTGTTCGTTTATCTCGTATGTTGCCTGTGCTATGGAGTTTGCCATGGAATCACTTCCTCGCTCCAGCAGTCTGCTTGGTATTTACATTCAGTATAAACCAGTCTTATCCACATAGAGCCAAACAGGGCTTTGACCGAATGGCGGCTTTGCAAGATGTGATGCAGCGACTATGCCTGAGATTATGAAAGAAAGAAGGGTGAGAAATGGTAAAATCCACTATCAAGATTAACCCCAAGATCTCCATCGAAAGGACTGTACGCTCTGCCAGCGAACTTCTTCAAACATATTCATACATCAATTCGAGTCACAGCTGTACTGATGATACTAGCTGGTGTTATTTCAGGATGCGGGATCCAAAGAAAAGCTCTCACAGAGCCGATATCTCAAACTTACTTATCTAAGCCAAGCAAAAATGAATTTGGGTTGGCGGGTTCCCCCTCGGCCCCGGGTAGCATTGAAAAATCTCGTACTGGACACACAGCTTCCCTTGTGGAAACCCATCAAGGTCACCGCGTGATTGTGTTAGGTGGAAAAAGCAATTCAGGATTCGTTGGGGCCGTTGAGGTTTATCTTCCTGAATATGGCAGATGGAGGCTCGGATCAGAGATTCCATCTGCTAGATCTGGCCATTCGTCGGTTGTTATCGAGGGCGAACGAATACTGCTGTCAGGAGGAGAAGATGAATCCGGTGTTTCAGCGATGTCTTACTTATATGATCCCATAGCTGACACTTGGAAAGAATCTTCCCCTTTGAATAAGGCGCGGACAGGGCACGGGAGTGTGGTGCTTCATGATGGCAGGGTCCTTGTAGTTGGAGGTCGAGTAAGTGAAACCCCAATGGTCTCAACCGAGATCTACTCTCTCGGCGAAAGTGAATCATGGAATCACTCCGCGGATCTTACGGAGCCGAGATGGGGCCATACGACGACACTATTGCGGGATGGTTCCGTGCTTGCAACTGGCGGACGGTTAAATGGCGAGTCACTGGGAAGTGCGGAGTTGTTCGATCCAATAACAGAAAAATGGAATCCAATAGCTCCAATGCTAATGCCGAGATGGGGTCATACGGCGACAAGGATGCTCAGTGGCAAAATTCTTATCGTGGGTGGCCAGAATGGTACTACGGGAGTTTTTCTGTCAGAGATATACGATCCCACTACCGGAACATGGTCAAGAGCAGGCGAGACGTTTGGAGAACGACGAGACCATACGGCATCGCTCCTAACGGACGGTAGGGTTGTGGTTTCTGGCGGTTATACATATGTGCCAGTTGCGACCACCGAGATATTTGACCCGTTCTCTGGCAAAGACGAATCGTGGAGTAGAACGGACAAATTAGCTGGTCCACGACAGGGGCATACCGCAACAGTACTCCCTGATGGGAATTTGCTAGTGGTTGGCGGTAGAGGGGGACTATTTACCAGTTTGACTCGTGTGGAACTGTATAACCCTTCATCTGGATCATGGACTTCCCGCGGTGCCATATCGACTGCTCGCTGGGGGCATTCCATGACAGTTATGTCAGATCAATCGATACTCATCGCAGGGGGTAAAGGTATAAAGGGAGAACTTCTTACAAATTCCGTTCTGCTAAGTTCTGATAAACAGCGATCTGGTAGTACAGGTATGTTGAATCAAGGTAGATTCTCCCACGTCACGGTGAAATTACTCGATGATCGAGTATTGGTGGCTGGAGGAAATACGGGATTATCTTCTAGGACCGCTACGTCTGAAATATTTGATGCGAAATCTAACAAATGGCATTTAACAGACTCGATGACAGTAGCTGTGGAATTGGCAAGTGGTGTTTTATTAGAAAGCGGTATTGTACTGGTGACCGGTGGATGGGATGGCACAGGTCCGGTTACCACCACCGGCTTATTTAAGCCTGACACGGGAGAGTGGGAAAAGGGTCCGGAGCTCGTGAATGCTCGATGGGGTCACGCGAGCATCTTACTTCAGGACGGCACAGTGCTTATTACCGGCGGTGTAAGCTCAGATGGTACAGCGATTGGCTCGTCCGAAATTTATGACCCTGGTATCCAAGACGTCAAATTGAGCTCCTCTATGAAGTTTCCCCGGGATGGGCACAAGTTGGTAATGAATGAAGATGGAATCGTCCTTGCTGTGGGGGGATATGGTCTAGATGGGCGCCCTCTCCCTCACTCAGAGGTGTTTGAAGCCACTTCTGGGAAATGGACCACTGTTGGCAGCATGGAATCGCCAAGGTCAGCACATTCTGCTCTTCTTCTTTCGAACGGTACTGCTCTCGTAGTCGGGGGTGCGGTTGACTTTGATACGCCTTTAGCTACTGCAGAAATCTTTGATTTCGACACCGGCTTATGGAATTCTGCTGGAAGTATGAAGGACGCTAGAATGGATCATTCGACTGTTCAGTTGAAATCAGGTGAGGTCTACGTAACTGGCGGATTTGGACTGAATCCGGTTGACTCCATTGAGGTATATCGGCCAGGAGGTGGTGGATGGTCCACCGCAGAATCGATAGTTAGTAATCTGAAGCTCAAGATCCCTGCTTTGTTTGCATTGCAAAGAATGTCGCATTGAACTCTAGCAACTCAGTATCAATAATTAGGCTCGTATTCGGGCGAATACGGAGCGATCTGAGGTTGATCGCTGCCATATTCTCAGGGATGTTAGTTGCGATTACTCTAATTTCTGGAATGCCTATCTATCTTGCAACTTTAGAGAAACAAAGCATCCAGGGAGCCATCGAATCAGCAGTAGAAAAAAATTCCCTATCGCATCTCGATCTGAATATCTCCCTCCCGTTCTTACCACTCGATTCCGAAAGGATCAATGAAGCAGATTCTGCTGTGTCAGATTCTTTGGGTCCAACTTTCGGTACCGTGGTTACTGTCACCCAACGGCATATTAAAACCTCTATTTTTTCTTTCTCGCTATCGGCGACGAAAACCCTCCTTTCTTCCAACGGCTCACCCACCCCAGTGGATGGAGCATCGGATGATTTTCTGTCTAAATGTCTGGCAGTATTTGAAACGTCTTCATTATGCAACGCTGACAGTGCTGAAGAGAACGGAATCTTGCATGACGGTTTCTTTCAGCACCTGACTTCACTTGACGATTATGTCATATATGTAGAGGGAGCCCCCCCCAGCTATGAACTCCTTAGATTCGTAGATGGCCCCATGGTAGAGGCTTCCATCGATACTGAACTAGCCGATTATTTCTCAATAGAGGTTGGTGATGTAATTGTTGCGACACCCTCAATGGATAGTATGGTCCACATTGGTGTCAGGGTTGTGGGTATATTCAAGCCGACTGATGAAACAGATGCCATCTGGAAGGGCGACAGTAAAAGTTTCACTTATCCCTTCCCTCCTTCAGAAGATGACACCGTCACTAGACCTGAGGATCTTCCACCATATTTGGCTATGTTTATCCAGGAAAAGCCTTTGACTCAGGGTATCGGACTGGCCCACGCTGGATCGGTTTCAAGCGCTACATGGTTTAGCCATGTTGACCTTGAAAAATTTAAGGAATGGTCTAGACAGGAGATTGAAGCCAACATAGATTCCCTTGGTGAGAAAATTGGTAAGGAATTACCTGGCTCAGAACTTAGATCAGGTATACAAATGATTCTTCGCCAATTCGGAAGGCAAAACTTTCTTTCCAGCGCCCCATTATTACTTCTCATGGCGGTGTTATCAGTCTCACTGATATATTTTTTGTTTATGCTGACGAATTACCTAATACCGGGTAGGGAGTCAGATATTTCATTGTTGAAAAGCAGAGGAACATCTACTTTGGGTCTCCTGCGCCAGTACTCGATAGAGGGTCTATTACTAACGGTTATTGCTTCGGCCTCTGCACCATTCATTGCTATGGGTCTAATCGCGACGTTGGGATATCTTCCCTATTTTGACAATATCAGCGATGGAGGGATGCTTCCCGTCCAAATCGCCCCCGTGCCTTTTCTTGTAGCCGCCGGTGCTGGAGTACTCTGCCTTTTGGTATTTGTAACGCCTGTAGTATTAAGCTCAAGAACAAGCTTGATAGCTCGGCGAATTTCGACATCACGACCACCGACAGTCCCTTTTGTTCAAAGGTATTACCTCGACATTTTGTTCCTTGCTATAGTCGGGATTCTTTATTGGGAAATGAAAGCTCGAGGTCAAATATCTTCTGGCGGCCTTTTTGGGCAGGAAGGTGTTAATGAAGCACTTCTCGTAGCTCCCGTATTGCTCCTAGTTGCTGTCGGAATGCTCTTCTTCAGGGCTTTCCCATTGCTTGTTAGGTATCTGGCCGGAGAATCTCATGCACTTGTTAGTCTAATAGGATTTGTATCTGTACTGATACTTCTGGGATTTAGTGCATGGGGAATTTTGAACGACGATATGGGAAAGTGGCTCATCCCATTCATACTGTCGGCAATATTCGCTTCAGGACTATATCTTGCCAGAAAGACTTCTAATAAAAACTTGAATTTTTTAGCGATGGTCTTAATGGCTTCAGGAGTAGGGTTCCTTTGGATGTATCTTCCCAACGATATGCCGTCGGTTGCGTTAAATGGACTTTGGGGCGCTTCAATCGTCGTGCCCGGAATCATATTCTTTCTTTTACTCAGGTATTTAGCACGATTCACCCCTGCTTGGATTGTATTAACACTCTGGCACATGTCAAGAAACCCACTTCAATATAGCTGGTTGGTTTTGTTGTTGGTTTTGGCCAGCGGAGTTGCTGTTCTATCGACTACCCTAGGTGCGACATTGGAGAGGAGTCATAAAGACAGGATCAAGTATCGTGTTGCTGAGGACGTCAGGATAGAGGAGACATGGGGCGGGTTCCTATTAAACGTTGATTCAATAGAGGAATTAGAGACTCAATACGTTCAGGTGGACGGGGTTTCGAGTTTCACGTCTGCGTTAAGAGGGGAGGGGACGGTTGGCAGTGGGTCAGGCGCATTCCCTTTCCATTTATTGGCGGTTGAAGTTGGTGATTTCTCTCCCTGGGCCCGACCGGACTTCTCAAGAAAACCCATGGATACTACACTCCAAACGCTTAGACCCGGAGATCCTGACGATCTCATACTTCTTCCGAAGGATGCAACAGAGATAGGTATGTATACAAAGCCTATGGGAGCATACCCTCTTATTTCGATATGGCTCGTAGTGGAGGATGCTAACGGACACCGCCAAATTATCACATTGGGAAGGTCTGGGCTGAGAACTTCCGAGTGGACCAGACGAGCCGCGCCTATCAATAAACGATTAGTCCAACCCCTTAAGATAGTGTCGATTCAGATAAGCGAGCCAGGATTCGGCCCTTCAGGAACAGCAGGTTCGATTTTCATAGACGACGTCTTTGCTGTGAAAGATGGTGCCGATGTCGTTATAGAGAGCTTTGAAAATCCTAACATCTGGACTGTTATACCGACATCATCAGTGGATTCAGATTCTCTGTCGTTATCCCCTTCAGCTGCAGTAAGCGGTACCTTCGGGGTTGTTTTCGAATTTGGGAAAGAGTCAAATCATGGAGTCAGGGGAATTTATCTGCCCGAGTATGGTTCAGCACTTCAGGTCATAGCAAGCGACTCATTTCTTTCATCTACGGGCCTCAGCGTGGGCAGTTACTCACTAGTGGAGATATCTGGAGTACTAGTGATTGTTCACATCGTCGATAGCGTTATCTACTTCCCTACACTGGATCCTTTAGGTAAAGGGTTTCTTATAACAGACCTAAACGCTCTCATATCTCATCTGTCCTCAGTAAACCCGCGAACAAAAAAAACTCCCAACGAAATTTTTCTTCAATTATCAGAGTTAGGAGAAACGAAAGAGTTAGCTAAGGAATTGACCACGATTACAGGCATATCAGGAGAAGTGGCAGAAAAGCAAACGATGTTGGCGGAAGTTCAGAACGATCCTCTGATATCAGCCGGCTGGAAGGCATTGACCCTAGTTTCTATTATGATCTCACTGTTTATGACTACAATGGGTTATTTAGTCTACGTCGTGTTCCTTTCAGATAGGGCTAGGTCAGAGATGGGGTCGTTGAGGTCACTCGGGTTTTCTCGTATCCAGACCGTTGGACTTGTAGCACTTGAGCACTCCGTTATAGTGGCCATGGGGATTGGAATCGGCACATGGACAGGCTTTCAGATGACTAAACTCATGGTTGATTCTGTCACAATTTCCGAGAATGGGGGCGCGGTTTTGCCTCCTCCGATATTGACGACGGACTGGGTCGTACTTGGGATCGCAGCAGCCATGTTCACACTCGTTTTCCTTGTTTCGGTAACACTTTTGGGGAAATATCTCTTCAGTATGAATCTTGGCACTCTTGCAAGGATGGAGGAGTGATCCATTGCTGATCCAATCCATGGAGAGACTGGCGACAGCTTGGCCAATGGTTATAAAACGAAGCTTAGCTAATTGGAAGTTGTTTTCCTCAGTGGTTCTTGGAGTTCTTCTGGCCTCAGCGGTTATGGCCGGTACCGTAATTTTCTTTGATTCATTGAGAGACATAGCCTTGGATAAGGCTTTGGCACAAATTGATTATCGAGATGCTGACATTCTCATGCAGGCTGAAAAGGGCCCAACGAATAGACAGGAATACGAGAAAGTTTCCGATCGGGTGAATTCGGTCATTGAAGGTTTACTAGCCCCATATTTAAATAAGGTTACGGCAGCTGGAAAGTCCTCAACGTTTTTTCTTACGGTGCCTGGAGATGAAAATAGTGCTGGAAAAGATAACTCCCGTGCTTTCGTAGCTTACGTCCCTGACCTCGAAGGCAGGATCCAGATAATAGATGGAGTTGGAATGCCGCCGGCTGTAGGTAAGACTTCTTCGGATGGCATATTGATCCTTGAGGCAATAGCTCCGGTTCACGAGGCAGGTATATTGAATGCTTCAGTGGGATCAAGATTCTCATTAGTTCCCTACTGGGATGACGCTTTGCCTTATGTCACCGTGGAAATAGTCGGTTTATTCGAACGAGCTACGCCCGCGGATCCTTCTTGGATCATGACTGACAGGGTGTTGATGGCATCTGCGGGATCAAGTTTCAAAACCTTGCCTCTATATGTTACCAAGTCGGCTCATATGGATATTCTTGGTGCAGCCCTGCCAGATATGGTGAGCACTTACGGTTGGCATCTGGATATAGACCTAGACAAGATCAATTCTACTAATGCTGTTGATGCCAAGGAAAATGTTAGATACGTCGACCGACTCCTTGGTTCCGAACTGAATCGGTATCTGATGAAAACTCAGATTGACACATCTCTTGAAGAGTATGATACTCGTTTGCTTTTCACAAAGCTTCAGATGTTTGTAGTCCTAATCATGATCGCTCTAGTTGTCCTCTACTACGTCGTTACTTTGTCATCGCTTGTAGTTGAGCAACGACGATTCGAAGTCTCTCAACTCCGCAGCAGGGGGGCAAGCGCATCACAGATCTTGGCGGTCTTTGTACTCGAAGGTGGAACGCTTTCAATACTCGCTGCCGTTTTGGGACCTCTTATTGCAGCAGGCTCTATAGGCTTACTTGGCTTCACTCCCGCCTTCTCAGGACTAAGTGACGGGGAATTCCTGCCTGTGAGGGTGACAAATTCAGCTTACGGTATGAGCGTTGTTGGTGCACTGTTGAGCTTTTCTGCACTTATGATTCCAGCCTTCCAGGCTTCCAGGATATCTGTGACTGCGCAACGATCTGAGTCAAACAGGCCAAACCAGAAGTCTTTTGTCCAGCGTTACTATGTGGATGTGGGTCTGCTACTAGTTGGGATTGTTCTTTTCCGGCAACTCACTGAACAAGGGTCAATGGCGGCAAGGGGAATTCTGGGAGAGGTTGCGGTGAATCAATTGCTCCTAGCAGTGCCGGCCGTGATATTGATAGCCGGAGCAATGGTGCTTCTGCGTTTGTTCCCGTTGGTAATGAACCTAATTAGTCGTGTATTTGCATCACGTATTCCAGCCGGTGTCGTACTGGCAATATGGCAGATGTCGAGGAATCCCAGCAACTATGCCAGATTGTCACTACTTCTTATATTGATGACTGGGCTCGGGATTTTTGCTGCCAGTTTCGGAGGCACTTTGGACCGTAGTTCTCAAGACAGAGCGCTTTACAAAATAGGTTCTGATCTCAGGCTAGAATCCGTATCGATAAACAGCATGGGGGTGAGCAGATCGATCACAAGAAGCTACAAAGATGTAGACGGTATAGAGACCGTAAGTCCGGTTTTACGTGGGTCCGGGTCTGATCTCACAAATAGATTCAGCGGTGAGTCTATAACTTTTCTTGGTGTTGAGCCTTCTACTTTTTCAGATGTAGCGATATATAGGGACGATTTTTCAAAGGCCGGCTTAGAGCAGCTACTTTCATCTCTTGAGCACGATAGCAGCCCATCAGGTATTCAATTGCCCGAAAACACCCGGGCCCTAGGTGTTTTGGTGAAGGTGGACAGGGCGAAGCCCAGCGTAGCGCTTGTTGCTAGGCTTCGCGACGCTAACAAACGTTATTTCACCTATGAACTTGGGACCTTGGATTCCACTAATTGGACCTTTAAGGAGGTAGAACTCTTCGGTAGCAGAAGACCGTGGCGGCAGTTGTTTCCACAAAGACCGCTAAGTCTCATGTCGGTCAGTATCGTTGAGACAAATGCACGGGGTGAACTCGATCCAGGATCCATTCTCCTGGACAGTATTAAGGCCAGGAGGTCAACGGGCGAGGTGGAGAATATCGAGACTTTCAGTAGCGTTGACGGCTGGCATGTGTTGAAAAATGTTCCTGACGCGGAAAAAGACAGGATAGAACTGTCGTCGGTAAGTGCAAAAGGTGATGGATCGTTGCTATATGCTTGGTCTGGAGGTAGCCCTATTACTGCGAGGGGGGTGTACCCGGGAGCAGACCCAAGCCCGATGCCGGCTTTGGCTTCAGTATCGTTTCTAAGGGATTCTGAACATTCTATCGGGGACAACTTAACGATTTCTTTGGGAGGTAGGCGTTCTTCGGTAAGAATCACAGACAGCTTTGATTATTTTCCAACGTTGAATACCATTGAAGATAAATTCATCCTCGTTGGGTTAGAACCTGCTTTAACGAATACGAATATTGGGGCGATACTGGGTGGAATCACACCAAATGAGATATGGCTTTCTGCTGAGCCTGGCTTGTCAGAAGACGAATGGTCTGATCTTGTCATATCCTTGAAAAATGAGACTCCTTTCCCCATTGGGAGTGTATTAGATACACGAGATGCTCTTTCTAAAGCAAACATTGATCCATTGGTAAAAGCTGGCTGGAAGGCACTTCTTTTCATCGCATTTGGAGCAATACTTTTGCTGAGCGCAATTGGATTTGTGTCTCACGCATATGTTTCTTTCAGAAACAGGGAGGTTCAGTTTGCGCTAATGCGCACCATAGGACTGTCGATGAACCAGCTAATATCTCTTATCTGGCTGGAACAGGCTTTGATTATTATCGTTGGGATGTCCCTGGGAACATGGATGGGAGCTAGGTTAGGGGCCGTCATAATGCCTTTTCTCGGAAGCGACGATCAAGGGGCACAGGTTGTTCCTCCTTTTATCATGCAAGTCGACTGGACGAATCTGTTAACTACATATTTGGGGATGGTTGTGGTGTTCACGCTTGTGATAGTAGGCGTTATCTTCTTAATAAGGAGGATGTCTCTTAATAGAGCGCTTAGACTGGGGGAGATGTGATTTTGAGGGGTGGTGTTACCGTTAAATAATTCATATTCCTAATAACATTCCCTCGAGATCTCTACGCCCCAGCGAGAATTCTGTGGCGGAAACAGCTTTCTTGCCTTCTACCTGGATAGTTTTCAAAGAGATGTTTCCTTCCCCCGTGCCAACAAGTATTTCGTTTCCTATATGTACCTGTCCCGGTTTTAAAACGAGCGTTTGCTTTTCATACACTTGTAGTGCCTCCAGTATTTTTAGAGGCCTACCATTCATGTAAGTGAATGTTCCCGGCCAAGGGTGGAACGCTCTGATTGATCTTAAGATAGATGTTGAAGAGTCTTGCCAATCAATCTTTCCGTCCTCTCTTGACAGTCGCCTTGTCGTTGTTGCTTTAAGATCGTCTTGCGGATTAGGGTCTATATCTCCTGATTTCCACAAGTCCAAAGTGGTTAACAATAGACTTGCCCCCTTTCGAAATAGGCGACCTGTGAGTTCCCCACATTTCTCATCAGCCCTGATGGAAACCTTCTCTTGTGCTAGGACAGGTCCGGTGTCCAGACCCTTGTCTAGCAACATTATTGTCACACCTGTTATATCTTCACCTTGCAAAATGGAAGTAGCCACAGGTGAGGCGCCACGGTGTTTTGGCAATAGGGAAGGATGTATGTTCAGGCATCCCAGGGGAAATCCTTCTATTATTTGCAAGGGAAGAAGAACTCCGTAAGCGGCGATTACAGCTGCCTCAGCTTCAAGTGACATTAAATGCTCAAACGACACCTCGGTCCGGAAAGTTTCCGGTTGTACGACCGGTATTCCGTGGAAATCGGCCCGTTTCTTCACTGGAGGAGAGATTATTTTCCTGCCTCTCCCGGAGCGATTATCTGGCCTCGTATATACGGAGGCTACATCGTGACCGGACTCAATAAGCAAATCAAGTGTAGGAACAGCAAACTCTGGTGTTCCCATGAAAACCAATCTCACTATGAATAAGCTCCCATCGGTTTGTTTACTGCAATATATCTTGTATGGGATGATTTTATAGTTTTCATACTACCGAATAGTTTTGCTTGATTTGGAATCCCATGGAGGGTTGTTTTTGGGGAATGATACCTGGAGTAATAGGGTAGTCTTTTTTTTATCGAGTAGGTCTTCTTCCGTCATCGTAATATTCTTAATTGTATCGATCCTTCTCGTATACCCCCTGATCGACCTTGCTCCGACTCAACAGGCATCTCCAAGCCCGCCGGGAGAAGTCTACGATATGCAGGCGGATATTGATGCAAAATTTCCGACTCCAGTTCACTTTGCAACTTATGTTTTGGAAGCCCGTGACGGCGATGTACTCACACGTGACGTGCTCGTAGAGTTTAAGGAGAATCGAGACCGACTTCTTGCTTTTGACAAAAAAGGAGAACTATCCGCGGGTACTTTGACAAATCAGCCCTACTTATTTTCATACTTTGATACTGACATTGGTCTAAGTGTGACCGGTATAAGCTCCATATTGGATCCGATCGACCTCACCCTTAGGGAGATGGGCGCAAAATTGGCGACCGCCTCTGATACAGAAATAAAGCTTGCTGTGGCGGAATTGATGTCTAACACAAGAACCAGAGGAATGTTGGATCTCCTTTCGACGAAAGCAATTTCAGAAGACCGTATTATCAATGGAGAAGTAGTTAAATGGTGGACATCTCCTGCGATGTTATTTCATTTTTTGGCGGACAACGAGAAACTGGGTGGGGCAGGTCTTGAGATAGGACTGGGAGGTGGGACTGACGTCGTTAACAAGGAACACTTGAATAGAAAGATACGGTCTGTGATGACCGGTTACTCAAGAACATATCATGTTTGGGGGGTTGCGATCGACGCTAATTTAGAGTCGGAAGAAGAGGGGCAAGCCGCTGGGGTATTTATTACATTTACGGTGATTGGAGCACTATTAGTAATTGGACTTAGCCTCAAGTCATATTGGATAACTGTGATTTCAGGCATCGGCCTGGGCATCCTTATGATTTGGTTGAAGGGAATCTCGGCCTTAATAGGACTCAAGAGTGGTCTTGTTATAGATCTTTTGGTGCCTATTGGGATGATCTCCTTAGGTGTGGATTTCGTGGTACACGCTATGCATCGTTATAGGGAAGAGATTCTGGTGGGGCACTTGCCAAGAATGGCTTTTAGAGTGGGATTGTCAGGAGTAATTGGTGCCCTTCTCTTAGCCATGGCGAGTGACAGCGTAGCGTTCCTTTCCAATCTGTCATCCAATATAGAAGCCGTAATTCACTTTGGTAGCGCCGCGGCCATAGCCGTTTTATCCTCCTTCATCATTTTAGGCATTGTTGCTCCAATTATTTCTATGAGGGTAGATGAATTAATCAATCTCTCTGGTGAACGGTTCACCGGCAAATTTATGGTGGCTTTGAAAATATGCGGAGGTATGGGAGCCGCCTGTGCTTCGGCTGGATCTGTGATCTTGATGTTGGCGGTGAGTAAGATATATGGAGTGGTCATGTTAGGAGCAACCGTAATATTGTTTGCGGTGATCCCAATAGCTTATCTCTACATACTCGTAGGAAGAAACTCCACCGGTGTTGAACGGAGCCCTTACCAGGAAAAGCACAGATCTGATTCTGCGTCCCGTGTCACGTCTGCTATAGAAAAGGTAGTGGTGACTGCTGCTTCCAATTCTTCGATTGTTCTTACTGGCGCTGTGCTTTTCACTCTTCTCTCAGGCTTCTTCGCCTTCAGGCTGGAACCTACATTTGACGTCAGGGATTTTTTTGATTCCGAGTCAGATTTTGTAACGGGGCTAGATAAACTCTCAGAACACTTAGGAGAAAAGGGAGGCGAACCTGGAGTAGCTTATATAAAAGGTGATCTAATGGATCCTGGCGCCGTATTGGCTATTTCACAGTTTATTGAAAGGCTTCGCGAAGTGGAAAACGTCGCCGAAACGCCTAGCGGTGAAGTCACGATCGGCCTTAATGTTGTCAATACCTCCAGAATCATCTTGGGCAGTCCGGAGGCTATCAAGTCGATTGAAAGGGAAACCGGGGTGGTAGTCCAAGATAGCAACAAAGACGGGATTCCTGACTCAAGAGACCAGATGCAAGCCGCATATAAGTACGCACTCTCCTTTGGGGTGCCAGGAAAGGGTGGGGACCTGATACTAAGACCAGATCAGGTTCGGGGAGCCATCTATTACCCTTATCCTACTTCCGAAACGACGTCTGTCGATAATCTTACGACGGTGCAGTTTCAGTTGCCTGGTACCAGGAATCAGTCAGCTGTAACCGCTGCCGGAAAAGCTCTCAGGCCACTACTCTATAAGCTTGAGTTGCAACCTTCTATTGCAAAGGCTGCTCTTACCGGTTCACCTTTTACGAGAGAAGAGCAACTTGCAGCTTCTACTCGTACTCTATACAGGTCTCTTCCGATTGCATTCGTTGCCGCAACGATTCTTCTCTTGTTCGCAATGCAATCATTCAGATACGCGATTGTTACAGTAATACCCATCTTACTTGTGGTGGCTTGGCTCTACGGCATTATGTTTTTGGCCGGATTTGCATTGAATTTCGTGACTGCGATGATCGGTGCCATTTCTATAGGCGTAGGAATCGATTATTCGATTCATATGACACAAAGATTTCGAGAGGAGTTGGGTCGTAACATAAATCGCCTAGATGCGATGCGCAAGGCTGCCCGAGGTACAGGTGTTGCTTTAGTAGCTTCAGCAGCATCGAGTGTTGTGGGATTTGCAATTATGGGGTTCGCACCCATGCCGATGTTTGCATCCTACGGGCAATTAACTGCTTTGATGATCTTTTTTGCTCTTCTGGCATCGTTGGTTGTTCTTCCTTGTCTTTTGATGGTAGTAACAAAAGAATCAGAATTAATTGAAAGTTCTTCAGTTGATTTCGAAAAATCTGTTAATTAAGAATCACATAGGTAGCTCCATCTCCACCCATTGAATCGGTTTCAGATCCAAAATCGTTAACTAAGGGGTGTCCCTTAAGATTTTGGCGAATTGCATGCCTTAGTGCGCCCGTACCTTTTCCGTGAATAATTCGAACTTTGCTGAGGCCATCTTTGACAGAAGAATCCAAAAAAGTTTCTACGAGTTGAATTGCTGGATCTGCTCTTAATCCTCTTATATCCAATTGAGTTTCCGGACTTCTTGCAATAAGCGATTTCGGTACAAGGGTCACTTTTTCATCAGGTCCGTCATCTGGCAGATCCTCTTCGTCAATTCGTGACAGTCTTGAAGTCTCTATATTCATACGTATGGTTCCTACCCTGATCTCAGCGTCTCTATCTCCTGGCTCAAGTCTGTGGACGACACCTGTAAGACCTAATCCCCTAACAAAGACAGTATCTCCCGGTTTAATTGATTCAGGGGTTGAACGAAGGGTGTGCGGCTCTGGTATTTCAATACCTTCCATGTCGGCCTTGATTTCTTCTATTTCAAAATTCGAATTCTCCACCGGGCCTGAAACACTATTTGAATAACGGCTCCAAGAAAGAGCTGACTCTGTCCGAGAGAGGAGGTCTTTCACATGTTGGTATTTGGTTTCGGCTTCTCTCCTTACTGCCTCGACGATTTCGTCGCGTTTGTCTAGTAGATAGTTCAGTTCTAATTCAAGCCTATTGCGAATTGATTTTGCTTCTACTCTATATGTTCTTGTATCGGACAAGATGCTACTAAGCTCTTCACGGTCACGATTCATTTCGGTCAGCCATTTATTGACTCGTTTATAGTCCGGAGAAAGGTTGCGTTCCGCTCTTTGCAATAGCGAATCTGGGAGTCCCAATCTCGAGGCAACTTCCATCGCGTAGCTTCTTCCGGGGACCCCGATTGAAATCTTATATGTAGGCCGAAATGTTACGGGATCCAAATGGAAACTTGCGTTACTCATAGAACTACTTGCCTCGGCCGTTGCCGCTACTGATTGGTGGTGTGTTGTTGCGACTGCAGTTATCCCGTCATCCCCTAATTGTTCCAACACTGCACATGCTATCGCTGCGCCTTCTTCTGGATTTGTGCTTGACCCCAGCTCATCCAAAAGGACTAATGATTCATCAGTTGAGTTGAGGATTATGTCATTCAATGCTCTTATATGTGAGCTGAAAGTGGAGACCGATCCTTCTATGCTTTGTTGGTCTCCGATATCGGCGAATATCCCGTCAAAAACTGGAAGAGTACTTCCATGCCTCGCGGGTAGATGTATCCCTGATTGCTGCATTGCAGCAAGAAGCCCTATGGTCTTTAGTGCAACCGTTTTTCCGCCAGTATTAGGGCCAGTTATAACTAATACGCACCAGTTAGGACCAACATCTATCGAAAGGGGCACTGCATCCTTAGGCAGTAAAGGGTGCCTTGCCTCAATAAGATTCAAATTCCTATTTGTTGAGAATTTTACTGACAGCTCCTCACAGCTTGTTTTGTGTACAGCTGTTAATGCAGGATCTGGAGAAGCTAGAGATTCACTTAATCTAGCCCTGGCCAAGATGAAATCTAACTCAGATGCCGCCTCGATACTATCAGTGATCTCTTGGGAAAGTGAACCGGCCTGAGCAGAAATATCTCTCAGAACCCGGGCCACTTCTCTTTCTTCTTCCAACACCAACTCTCGCCACGAGTTACACAGATTGACAGTGGTGAAAGGCTCTATGAAAAGGGTCGCCCCCGTGTTAGAGGCGTCGTGAACTACTCCTGGTACTCGACCCCTCAAATTTGATTTGACTTGAACTACTAACCTGTCTCCTCTCACTGAGATCACATCGTCTTGGATGACGCCATCGAGGTCACTGTCACGGATAACATTATCAAGGGCGTTGGTGACTCTCGTATATGCGTCCCGGACTTGCCGACGCAGGATACCAAGAGTAGGTGTTGCTGCGTCTACAACCAAACCATTGGGAGCCACCTTCGATTTTATTGTATGGCTCAAGTATGAAAGGTCTGCAATATTACGTGCTATTTCACCGAGCAGAGTCGCATTGTCTGAATGCTCAATTACTAACCTTCGTAAATTTGAAAAAGAATCTATAGAAGACGCTATTTCAAGAAGCTCCTGCCCTGTGAGTATGCCTCCTAGGTCAGATCTTCGTACAGGGTCTGAAATGTCGACCACTCCTCCGAGACTGAGGCTACCTGATACGTTGAGTAGATATCTGGCTTCTGAGGTTTCCGATTGGAGAATTTCGACTTCGTTGATCAAATATGAAGGTTTCATGGCCCCAACGAGTTCCATAGACCTATAAAAGGTAGTTTTTTGAGAAAGGTTATTCCTTATGGAGTCGTAGTCTAGTAATTGAAGACTTCGCTCACGAATATATTGGGCTTTGTAACGGGCTCCCTCTGGTGTTGCTACTCGCTCAGTCAAATCTCGCTAAATCCTCCGGAAAACTTTATCCGAATAATAGCAGTATCTAAATGATCCGATCAGATAAACGAGTTGATTTCCTGGAAGTAATATCTGGAGGGTCATATAGGCTTGCGATGCTATAATTCTTTGATTGTCATGAACAAGAAACTAACTGTAAGAATACCGGCTACGTCGGCGAATATGGGTCCTGGGTTCGATTGCTTGGGTATAGCTTTGGACATATGGAACACTGTATCTATACTGGAGGATTCGCTCGATTCTCCCGGAGTCATGGTAGTTGGAAACGGACAGGGAGAATTATCGAGTGGCACGGACAATTTGATCTTTCAGAGTTTTTCTCATCTTTTTGATGAGCTCGGCAAAAAAACTCCAAACGTGACTCTAGAATGTGAGAATCAGATTCCACTTGCCAGGGGCATGGGTAGCAGCTCTGCAGCTTTGGTCGGAGGGCTGTTTGCAGCAAACGAATATGCTGGCAAACCGCTCAGCCAATTAGATTTGCTCGAAATAGCTGCAGGCTTAGAAGGCCACCCTGACAATGTAGCATCTGCGCTTCTTGGAGGAATGCAGATTAGTGTATACGACGAGGGACACATGGTGACGGCCAGTGTTCCTTTTCCAGAGTCTCTCTCCGTTGTACTCTATGTTCCCGATACTCCCATGCCGACAGAGGAAGCTCGCGGTTTACTGGATTCGAATGTAACACGTTCCGAGGCAGTGTTTAATATTGGAAGAGCTGCTCTTCTTGTGCATGCTATGTCTACAGGGCAACTCGAATACCTGAGATATGCCACTCAAGATGCTCTTCACCAACCTGCTCGTCAAAAAATATTTTTCCCAATGAAGAACATTATCAAAGCTGCTATGGATAGTGGTGGATTAGGTGCTTTTCTGTCTGGATCAGGAACTACGGTTTTGGCCTTTTGTACCGATAGGGAATACACCATCGGTTATGAGATGGCTGATGCCGGCATGAAATCAGGCCTTAATGGAGAAATAATTGTGACGAACCCTACTTGTCGAGGAGCCTTTCTCTCATCATGAATCTGCTTAATCGGATAGAACTTTGCCACTTGTAGTACAGAAATACGGAGGATCTTCTCTTGCGACTCCGGAGTTGATCAAGAGTGTCGCCGGTAGGATTGCTGCCAAGCAAAGCAGCGGAAAAGTGGTCGCAACGGTTTCCGCCATGGGGAACTCAACCGACGATCTACTGGAATTGGCATCGGGCATATCCAACCGGCCCGACCTAAGAGAGTTGGATGTTCTTCTATC
>Ga0187827_10002681_pt1 | contig 23949 bp, 14 predicted proteins | sample ETNtaG_39_FD_167969 | JGI IMG/M metagenome (GOLD analysis project Ga0187827, IMG submission 167969) | Marine microbial and viral communities from oxygen minimum zone, Eastern Pacific Ocean - ETNP2014_SV_150_PacBio MetaG (Illumina Assembly) | ecosystem: Environmental > Aquatic > Marine > Hypoxic... | reverse complement strand
GTTTCCCGGAGGGAGGCCCCACGTTGCGCTGGCAAACCAAACTGGGCGCGGGGTATTCCGGCCCGGCCGTGGCCGACGGGAAGGTGTTTGTCATGGATCGCCTGGCTGGGGAGGGCGATTCGGCCGGGGCCAAACTGCTCCATGACGGCCCGCCACCACGCAACATCAACTTCGTCCGCAAACTCCTACCCGGCAGGGAGCGCCTGGTTTGCCTGAACGAAGCCGACGGGAAATTGCTTTGGGCGCACGAGTGGGACTGCCCGTACACGACCGTGGCTGCCTACGCGATCGGCCCGCGTGCGACGCCCACCGTGGACGGCGCCCGCGTGTATGCGCTGGGTGCGGAGGGGGATCTGTTCTGTTTCAACTCGAAAAGTAGCGAGGTGCTGTGGAATCGCGATTTCAAAAAGGATTACGGGCTGCAAATTCCGGAGTGGGGCACCGCCGCTCATCCGCTTGTGCACGGGGAGCACTTGATCTGCATCGTTGGGGGGAAAGGAACCACTTGTGTTGCCTTTGACAAGGTGACGGGCAGGGAATTGTGGCGAGCGTTGAGAGCGGAACAACCCGGTTATTGCCCGCCGATCGTCAGGCGCATAGGCAGGACGGAGCAACTGCTGGTATGGCACAGTGACGCGCTGGAGTCGCTCAATCCCGATAACGGCGAGGTTTACTGGTCTGTGCAGATCAAGCCGACCTACGCCATGTCGATTGGCCAGCCGGTGGTGGAGGGAAACCGGGTCTATGTGATGGGGTTCAACCGCGTCTCCGCCTGTGTTGAGGTGGCTGAAGACGGCAAAACGGCCAAGTTGCTCTGGAAAGGCACCACCCGCCGCGGGATTGCCGGTGTTCATAATACAGCCTTCATTCAGGAGAGTCTGATTTACGCCTGCGGGCCAAACGGAAAATATTCCTGCGCCCGCTTGGCCAACGGCGAAACGCTGTGGTCGACGTTCGCTCCGGCGGAGGGCAGTCGCCCGGCCAGTTGGGCCAACGTGTTCACGGTCCGGAACGGAAACCGCTTCTTTCTGGCCAACGACTACGGTGAATTGATCATTGCCAAGCTGAGTGCGGGGGGATACTCGGAAATCAGCCGGGCCAAGCTGATCGAACCGACCCATCGGGTCGGCGGCCGGACACTGGTCTGGTCCCACCCCGCCTTTGCCAATCGCAGCGTCTACCTCCGCAATGACAAGGAAATCCGCTGTTACAGCTTGGCTCAATGACGCAGGCGCTTGGCCAAGTGCTGCAACTTTCGCCGGAGCACGGGGTTTTACTCGCTGGTTGACAAATGCCGCCATTTTGCTACCAAACGGCAGCGCCGAACAGGATGAAAGCCTTGAACAAGATGAAGATCAAACAAATGCGGGCCAGCGGATTCACGCTGGTGGAAATTATGATCGTGGTGGCCATCATCGGCCTGCTGATCGCCGTGGCCGTGCCCAACTTCAGCAAAATGAGAAAAGACGCCCAGAAGACCGCCTGTCACGCTCAGTTGAAGCAGATCGATGGCGTCAAAGAAATGTGGGCGACCCAGGAAAAACGGGCGGACGGCGATACTCCCTCTGAAGCCCAGGTCGGCGAATACATTACAGATGGCATGCCCACCTGCCCAGGGGGAGGCACCTACACCATCGGGGCCGTCGGCCAAAAGGCAACCTGTTCGACTCACGGGACCATGGGGCAAGAGTAGTGGCATCCGGCCAATTTAAAAAGGCGGCCAACCGGCCGCCTTTTTTATTTCCGGTAGCACGCTTAATTAAAAAGAGACAGTGGGTGCTCAATGAAATTTTAAGTGATCATTTGACCGCGGTTATGCAGAAAATGTGTGTCATTTTTACAGCTTCAATATGTTTGATTGCTAACAGTGGTTGCCTAGTCAATGACTCGTTGATTGTGCCTAAGCCGGGTTGGATTCAGCGGGCATTCGTGCCAAGGCCGTCGCGCTTGGCTGAGCCTGGGGATCGGCTAGAGTTCAAACGTGTCGCTAGGTTTCGGCGTCAAACCGGCGAAGAAGGTTTGCAAAAGAAAACCACCCTCTTGCAAGAGGGTGACCTTGTTGCAGCACGCTTGAGGAAAATAGAGGCAGGTACGGATTTCTTCCTAAAGTGGAAAAAATATGCTGCCGGCTACACTTTCTTAAAATATGGGCATTTAGATTTGGTAATACGTGATCCTGGCGGAGGAGATGAGTTGGTATTGTTTACCTGCAACGGCACTGAAGGGGTGAACATCAAGCGTCAATTGAAAGATTTGGGAAGCCGTGATTGGGATGTTTATCGAACGAAGGATTGGAGCCGTATCGATAAGGAACGATTGTTGGAGTTTTTGCGAATAAGTATCGTTCAAGAGAAGGGAGGAGAGTCTTACGGTGACTTAAGCTCGCTGGGTTTTGGGAACGCGAACCTTAAACCCAGAACACAGGAGGATATTGGTGGTGGTTATACCTGTTCAACCGTAATTGCAGCGGCGCTTTATTATGCAGGCATGGAATTAGACAAGACGCGTGGTAGCAGTCATATTGACCTTGTTACGCCTAAGCAAATCGTCACAAGTAAGGGGCGTTTTTTTACGGTTCCAAACAGCGAAGCTAATTCAGGACTGTAGTTTTTTAATGCTGTCCTTGCTGCCAAGCGCTTGGCTCGCTTTCATTCTGGCCAGACCGTAGGAGATAAAAATGCGATGGATGTCGTCGCGCACCCGCTCGAACGCTTTCCAGATTTCCTCCTCGCTGCCCTTGGCCTTGGCCGGGTCTGGGAAAGGCCAGTGATGCCGATTCGCCTGACCGGGGAAACCGGGGCAGGCCTTGTTCGCATTGTCGCAGACAGTGATAACGGTCTCGACGTTGCGGTCACGAAACTCGTTTAGGTGCTTGGATCTGTTCGCAGAAATATCAATCCCAATCTCGTTCAAGGCGCGGATGGCGAGGGGATGAACGTATCCGGCCGGGGTGGAGCCGGCGCTTTGTACGTCCAGAATATCGCCAGCAACACTGCGAAGTATACCTTCAGCCATGTGACTGCGGCAGGAATTGCCAGTGCACAGAATCAGGACAGTTGGTTTGACTTGTTTTTCCATAACATAATCTTATTTCAGCTTGGTTTTCTCATGTGTCGGACTTGGCCGGGCGGATGAACCGCCAAGCAGGCACAGCGAGCAGGGCGCCAAGCGGTGGGCCAGCCAGATAAATCCAAAACTCCGTAAAGTTCAAACTGGCCACTGCCGGGCCAAGGGATCGCGCTGGATTCATCGACGCTCCGGAGATGGGCCCGGCGAACGTGGCTTCGAGCACGATGACGCCCCCGATTGCGATGCCGGCGATGACGCCTTTTTCTTTTGAGCCAGTGGCCACGTTCAAAATCACGAACATCAGAATGAATGTAAGGATGATTTCAAGAACGAAGCATTGCCAAACCAATCCTTCTCTCGGAATGGTCGCGCCCATGCTGGATTGATTGTCGAACATAGCGTAAAGAAGCAGGCTCGCCAGCAACGCGCCTATGCATTGAGACAGGATATAGGGCACAACTCGCTTCGCGGTAAATTGTCCCGACGCCCAAAACCCAAGGGTGACAGCCGGGTTGATGTGAGCTCCTGAGACGTCACCCAATGCGTAAATCAGAGCCATGACCACAAGGCCGAAGACCAATCCGATCCCGAGATTGCCGATTTGCCCGCCAGAAATATCGTTAAAAACCACCGCCGCTGTCCCGGTGAAGACCAGGATGAATGTGCCGATGGCTTCGGCTGCGTATTGGCTGTTTAATCGCATGATCGATTCAAATGCCGAAAGCGCGTGGCAATCAACCGGGGCAGGGACGAACCCCTGGGGTGATTATCCTTGTTTTTCCCGGTAACCAATCCGGTGGAACGGGTTGACAACACTGGTGACAATGTTCCTGGAATGACTGGCTATGCGTTTCAGAAAACGCGCATACAATGAGACGGCAGTGGCGTCAGAGCTGTCGAGGCCGGATATCGATCCGGATAAAATAGAGTTGGAAATCTCTTCACAGGCGTCGGACAAGCCCTCCTTGTAGTTGTTCATGATGACCCGGGCCTTATCTTCATCACGATCCTTGAATACCTCAATCATGCCTTTGAAATCTGTGGTCACCGATGCTTCAACCTTCTGCAGTTTTTCCTCAACAGGGCCGCCTTGTAGGCGTAGAGGGTGGTGTACTGCGAGGTCGTATATGTTTTTTGTGTAGTCTCCTATCCGCTCAATATCAACGACAACACTGACCAGGCTCAGTCCTGAGGCAAGGTTGGTTCCGCCGGAAACAACAAGATGAGTCATCACTTTCTTCCGGACATCCCGTTCGCTGCGGTTGACCTCTTTGTCAGCATCATGAATATCAAAATTTACGTCTGCTGTATCCTTGTGTCGCAGCGCTTCAACCGAGGCGTCATACATGGCGGCATCAGTGTCGAGCATTTTGGAAGCTTCCTGGTAGGCCTGTTCAAACAGGTTGTCTTTACTGAATAATTCAATGAGTTTTTTCCACATAAGCCTGTTATTTGTTTTGTTTGCGCAGACTAGTCTTTTCCGAATACTTTTGCAATAGAGCTCCAAGTGAACACTAGAGGGATTAGGTAAAAAACAAGAACAATGAATACAATGGGAATGAAGCGGTTCTTCAGGCAAAACTCCGCCAACCACTCTGCAACATGTACTGGTATCTCGCGCACCCTTTTGAACGGAAGGAAAATCACCGCCCCGGATGCGTTGAAGAGGAAATGGGCGAAGGCCACGGTGGAGCCGGCCAATACAAGTTTGGGATCAATGCCTGGTTGGCCTGCCACGGCCAGGGCAGCGAGCAGGCCGGTGATGGTGGTTCCGATGTTTGAGCCGATGGTGAACGGGAATATCTGTTGCAAGCGGAGCACGCCTGCTCCAGCGAGGGGCACAATCAAGGACGTGGTGATGGAGCTGCTCTGAACCATTACGGTCAGGATTAAACCCACAGTAAAGGACATGGCTAAATTTCTAAAAATGTAGGTGTCAAAAAATGATTCGAGCTTTTTCAGCACGAGACTCTGGAGAAGTTTCACTATGCCCCAGAGCATGAAGAAGGTGATGACAACGGATACCAGTAGAACAAGCCATGGAATATTGTTGAACAGGTCAGCGAGACCCTCGACAGCAGGCTTGGTGATTTTCTTCAGGTAATTCTCCGGTTTCGTGATGCCGGTGACTTCAACAAAAATGCCCCCCATCCAAGTGGCCGTTTTCTCTAGGATATGAAAGAAGTACTCGAGCGGGTAGAGCAGAGCCACGGTGATGAGGTTGAAAGTGTCATGTACAGACGAGGCCGCAAAGGCACGCCGGAACTCGGCCTTGCGCGTGATGTGCCCAAGCGAGACAAGCTTGGCGGTGACGGTGGTGCCGATGTTGGCGCCCATGACCATGAAGATAGCGCTGCGCACTCCGATGGCCTCCGCGGCTACCATGCCAATAACGATGCTGGTGGTGGTTGATGAACTCTGGACAATAGTCGTGGCCAGAATGCCAATAAACAAGCCGATCAAAGGGGAAGAGGTCGCCTCCAGGATTTTCTGCGAGAACTCTTTGCCAAACAACTTGAAGGAATACCCCATCCCTCCGATCCCGACGAGGAACAGGTAGAGGCAGGCCGCAACTCCGAGGATCTTTACGATTGTCAGAAGTCGGTCGCGATTCATTGGCGCGGTGAATGGAGAGGGTGGGTAATAATCTTACTGTGCTTGTTGATGTACTTGATCAAATGTATTTGGCGACCCGATTGGGTTCCAAGTGCGAAAATGCCGGACTTTTGCAGGATGTCCACACTAACCTTGGCGTGTTACCTTTTTGTTACAAGTGCTGCATCAGCGGGTGTCTGGGCGCTTGGCCAAGCGCTTGGTTGATGTAACGCAATCGTAACATTAAAAGCCTTCCCGTCCCGTAAAACGGTATTCTATCGTCCCGGGCTTCGTGGAGTTAGCAACTATGATAGAAGCACCATTCAACTACAATAGCAGGACGACAATTGCCATACTTCTCACGATCATTTTCGCCGGAACCATAATGGGACAAGATGGCAAAGAGTCGGCCTATGACAGTATTTGGAACAGGGTGGTACTCTACGACGACCCTGACCACAATGTGTTCCAGAAGTTTGCATTCACAGGTCGCCTACAGGGAGATTACTACAACTTCGACGACTCTGAGAGTGATTTCAACTGGAGGCGATTTCGAGTTGGCTTCAAGGCTTCTCTTTTTAATGGACTGACTCTCCATTCGGAGGCGGATATGAATCTAAACGATCCTGAGCCTCTCTACAAAAAACTAACCGACACCAACTTGGCCTGGACCTCGCCAAGTGGCATGATCGTTAAACTGGGCAGGCAATCCGCTCCGTTTACCTTGGATGGATCGACCTCATCGAAAAAACTTTACACTCTTGAAAGAAGCAAGGTCTCTGGCAATCTCGGGTTTCCCAAGGAATATTTTCCGGGAATAACTTTTTCTGGCAAACGGGACAACTGGGAATACCTGGCAGGATTGTTCTCGAGTGACCATGGTCCGGAGTTTGACGAAGCTTTTGACTATGGTCGGTTTGGGCTTTTCTCGGTCGGTTACAACTTCAAGGAAAATTTAAAGATGGATAATGCGTTGATCCGTTTTGACTACCTCAATCAGGAGCAAGACTCGACCAACAAAACACCTCATCACAAAAACGTAGCCTCACTAGTCACCAAGTTCGAGGAGGGTGATTTTCATCTCTGGACCGATCTCAGTGTTTCAGATGGGTATGGTTCCCAAAATGACCTGATTGCTCTGCAATTCATGCCCTTCTACGATATTACGGACAAGACTCAGGTGGTTTTCCGATACACTTACTTAAAAAGTTCCAGCGGGGACAGCATCAGGCTGAGTAAATACGAAAAAGACTTGTTTGGTATGAAGGGTAACGAAGCCAGCGAGATCTTTCTGGGCATCAATCACTTCTTCTATGGGCATAAGTTGAAGTGGCAGAACGGAATCCAATACACTAAAATGGATAGAGCATCTAGCAGCGAAGGATATGATGGATGGGGTTTCACCTCTGGATTTCGTATCAGTTGGTGAATGTCTCCTGAAAAGGCTCGGTTGCAATTCCTCTTTTAAGTCGCTTTGCGTTGTCACAAGATCAAAGCAACACGCCTCAGCCGATTAGTTTAAACTTTCTGGAAAATGACGGAATTGGAGCTTGGGAGGCAGCCTTCCGTTGGGCTAGACTTGGCTTCAGCGACTCGACTGACAGCCAAGAGATTGACACATGGACCGTTAGGTTGAACTGGAACTTGGACAAGAGCATTCGTGCCATGTTCAACTGCAGTTAAGCCGATCCAGGCGGTGGAAGTTTGGAGGTCTTTGCCGCGCGGTTTCAGTTCGCTTTCTGGACTTACTTGGAAAATTAATCCCTAACACAGAATCAAACCCTCATTATAATGCAAAGAAAACTCCCAGCTTTTTTCTATCCGGCGGTTGTGTTGATTGCGGCCGCACTAGCCGACATCGTTCGAGCTGCGGAGGGGCCTGCCGTCAAAACCGTTTCACCTCAAAAAACAACAATACGCCGTACGAGTTCGCAACCGGCGACAGCCCGAGCCTGGCATGAAGCCGAGTTGTTCGCCAAGGTGGCCGGATACGCCAGCAAGGTCACTGCCGACATTGGGGATGTGGTCAAAGCCGGGCAAAGCCTTATGCAGATCGATGTTCCGGAAATAACCAAAACCTACGAAAAGCAACAAGCCGAACTCAGTCTGCTGGAGCATAAACGGGAGCAGTTTCAGGCGTCGGTGGGTGCTACCCGGGCTGAGTTGAGGGCGATACGATCAGAATATGACCGTGTGCAGGCCCTGATCAAGACCAAGGCTGTCACTAAGCGGATTGGAGACGAAACAAAAAGCCGCTATGAGTCTGCCAAAGCCCGCCTGGTGGTGGCTGAAGCGGAAGTTAAGAGCGCGGCAAGCTCAGTTATGGTCGGCCGCAAGACCTTGGAAGAGACTGAAGTCATGTTGCAATACGCCTCCCTTAAGGCGCCGTTTGCAGGCGTCGTTACTCAACGCTCGGTGGATCCGGGTGATCTGGTGCGGAACAAGGTGAGTTCAGACGGTACTCGCGAACCGTTGTTTACTGTTTCGAAGATCGATGTATTACGCGTGACGATTCCGATTCCCGAGCGTGATGCGGTCTGGGTGAAAAAGGGGGACATTGCCGAGATGAGTTTTCCGGCGCTTCCTGGCGAAACACTTAAAAACGTTGTCGCCCGCCGCTCAGGCCGGCTGGATCCGAAGACGCGGACCATGGCAGTAGAAGTGGATATTCCCAATGCCAACGGTCGTTTGATTCCGGGCATGTATTGTAAAGTTGAAATCATCATGCAGGAGAAAATGGCGCTGGTGGTGCCGTCCGAAGCGGTTCGCTTTGATCTGACCGGTAGCGAAAGTATCGTCTATGTCGTGAAGGACGATAAATCGATTTTGCATGTGCCGGTGAAAATCGGAATCGATGATGGACACAATATTGAAATTCTATCGGGACTTAATGGTGGAGAACAGGTAGTGATGGGGATGTTGGGCCGTTTAAAGGATGGACAAGAGGTTTCCGTGTTAAGCAACTGAGATCAGCCATTGGCGCTTATCGACAATCATTAAATCATGTTTCTCGTTCGCTTCGCACTTCGCAATCCATACGCGGTCTGGGCTGCGGCTATAGGGTTAAGCTTGTTGGGACTCTCGCAGATTCCCAAGATTCCGGCGGATATCCTGCCCGATTTCAAGACCCCGGTGGTGGTGAGTTATTTCTCCTACCCGGGCATGCCTCCCCTGGAGATTGAGAAATCCGTGTCCTCCCGAGTCGAACGCATCCTCACGCTCGCCAGTGACATTGACCACCAGGAGGCGCGCAGTGTGCCAGGCGCTTGTGTGATCAAGGTGACGTTTCATCCGGGTACTGATCCTGCTGCCGCGCTCAATGAGATCATCAATCTAGAAGCCAATGACATGCATCACCTGCCGCCGGACATTGACTGGCCGTTTACGTTGCGGAGCGAGCCCGCCAATCTGCCTGTGGTGTTGGCTTCCATCTCCGGTGAGGGCCTGAGCGAGACGGAACTTTACAAGATCGGCTACTACGCTGTGCGCAACAAGATGGGCGGGCTCAAAGGCGTTCAAATCCCTCACCCTTTCGGAGGAAAGTTCCGGCAGATGATGGTGTATGTCGACCCTGACAAGCTACGGGCGCATCAACTGGCGCCGTCGGATGTGGTCAAGGCGTTGACCGAAGCCAACCTGGTTATGGCCGGGGGTACCATGAAACTGGGCAAAACCGATTATCAGGTGCACACCGTCAATACGCTGCCATCGGCCGAAGACATCAGCAACATCCCGGTGGCGGTTCGGGACGGAAAACCGATTTTCATCAGAGACATCGGCTATGCCAAGGACGATGCGGCAATCCAGAACAATATCGTCCGGGTGAATGGCAAGCGTTCTGTTTACTGCCCACTGCACCGTGAACCGGGCGAAAACTCCATTGAAGTCGTGAACCGGATTCGTGAGGGCCTGGCGCGGGAATTGCCACTGATGAAGGAGCGTGGAGAGATCCCGGAAGCCGCTGAGATCAAACTGGTCAGTGACCAGTCGAGCTATATCCGCAACGCCATTCGCAATCTCGAATACCAAGTGGGACTGGGCGGCTTGCTTGTCCTGCTGGTGACTGCGTTTTTCCTGCGTCGGTTCCTGCCGTCGGTGGCGGTGCTGATGGTGATTCCGTTGTCCATCCTGATCGGCTTCCTGGGATTCTATTTCACTGGGAACACCATCAACGTGATGACCCTGGGAGGCGTTGCCCTGGCGGTCGGCAATGTCGTCAATGCCAGTATTGTGGTGGTCGAAAACATCGTGCGCCACCTAGCCCTGGGCAAGCAACAGAAGGAGGCAGTGCGCGATGCGGTTGAGGAGGTCGCCACCCCAATTCTCGCCGGAACGGTGACCACACTGGTAGTGTTCGTCCCGGTGATCTTTCTCAGCGGGATGATTCGTTACCTGTTTGAGCCGCTGACCCTGGCTGCCGCGATCACGATCGCCGCGTCGTATTTTCTTTCGATGACGGTTATCCCGGCATTTTGTGCCAAGCTGTTAAAGGGAAGCGCGGATCGCGAGCAGGGACCGGATGAGCTTTCCGAACCGACCGGCCGGTTCGCTGACCTGCTAAAGGTGGCGATGCAAATGCGGCTTTCGGTGGTTCTGGGTGGCCTGACCATGTTCGCCCTGTCCCTGTTCCTCTATCTGGGAATCGGTACGGAGCTTTTTCCTGACGTGGATGCAGGTGTGTTTGAAGTGCGGGTAAAGACAACGCCCGGTACGCGCATCGAGGAAACAGAAAAACTAGTGATGAAGCTTGAGGATGTCATCAAGGAGATTATCCCGGAAAAGGAAATTGAAACCCTAATGGCCAACATCGGATTGCCGACGGGCAAGGGGGCGGGATTCTCCACCATGCTCAGCCCCAATTCCGGACCGGACACGGCGTTTCTAGTGGTAACACTGCACCTGGAAGGCCGGAGGAAGACGACACGGGAGTATGTCAAGATCCTGCGCAAGGCCTTTGCTAAAGAGTTTCCGCAAGAGCAATTCCTGTTTGTAAGTGGCGGCATCATCAATGCCGCCTTGAACGAAGGCGTTGCCACCCCGATCAACGTGCAAGTCTCCGCTGGAACGACCGCGGCGACTCGTAAGGCGGCGGAGCGGGTTGTCGAGCGGGTGCGCAAGATCGACAACACGGCCGATGTGCAAATTGCGCAGGCATTGGATTACCCGCAGTTTGACGTGCGGGTGGACCGGACTCGGGCCGCTTACTTTGGACTGTCACAGAAGACTATCGCCGAGAATATTTCCACCGCGCTCACTTCCAGCATCGGTCACGCGGAGACCATCTGGGTGGACCCGAAGACCGGCGTTGATTATTACATGGGCGTGCAATACAAGGACAACGAAGTTCGGAGCCTCGACGAATTGCGCAACCTGCCATTGCCAATGGAGACGGAAGGCGGTCCCACGACGATTCCATTATCCGAAGTGGCGGACATTGTGCGGGTGAATATTCCCGGTGAAATCGCGCACTACAATCTTTCCCGTGTGAATGACGTTTATGTGAATGTGGTCGGTCACGACCTTGGTTCCGTGGCTCGTGACGTCGAAAAAGCTGTGGCGGAAATGGAATTTGCACCCGGTGTGGCCACGACTCTTCGCGGCCCCGTGGCAAAGATGAAGACCAACGCCCGATCGCTGGGTTGGGGATTGTTGACAGCGGTGATTCTTGTCTACCTGATCATGATGGCGCAGTTCCGTTCGATGGTGGACCCGCTGATTATCATCCTGGCTGTGCCGCTCGGCTTGGCGGGCGTGCTCGGCATTCTCTGGTTGACCGACACCACCATCAACATCCAGTCGATGATGGGCGCGCTGATGATGATTGGCGTAGTCGTGAACAACTCGATCCTGCTGGTGGACTTTGCCAACCATTTGCGCGAACGGGGAATTGATTCGGCGAAAGCGGCATGGATGGCCGCCTGTGTTCGCCTGCGTCCGATTTTGATGACTGCGTTCGTACTCGTGGCTTCGATGCTGCCGCTCTCGATGAACCTGGCGCCCGGCAGTGAAGCCATGATTCCACTGGCCCGCGCGCTTATCGGCGGCATGTTGGTCTCGACTTTTTTAACTCTGTTTTTGGTGCCGTGCGTTTACGCGATTGTGAAGCCGGATCCACAACCAGCAGCGGCATAACGTTTCCCATAGAATTTTTGAACATGAAAAAAATGATTCTTCTTGGCGTTGTGTTAAGCCTGACAATGACGGGTGTTGCGGAGGAGGAAGCGCCCAAGGTGCAGGTGCCAACTTTTGGTACCATGCGGATTGATTTGGCAACGGCTTTAAGGCTGGCACGGGTTCGCAACTCCGACATCGCCCTCGCTAGGGAAGCCGTGAAACAGTCCGGCGCCCAGTTGAAACAGAAGGAGTATCTCCTAATTCCCACCTTGAGCTTCGGGGCGAGCTTTCACCATACCGAGGGACCCTTGCAGGAAACCGGCGGAACAATTCAACCAAGTGTAAACCGGAGTTCCGGTTACTTCGGTGCCGGGGCGGGCGCCGTTGGTGCGGGTTCGCCGGCCGTGCCTGGCTTGAGTCTCACCGTGAATCTGGCCGACGCCTACTTTGAACCGCTGGCCGCCCGCCAAAACCAGGCTGCTGTAGCAGCGGTCGGGGACACGGTCCACAACACTGTCCTGCTCGAGGTCGCCGAAGCCTATCTGGAATTGGTTCGCTCCCAAGCCCACGTTGCGGTGGCCGAAGAAGCCGTTCAGAACGCTTCCGAACTGGCCCAGCACACGCGCGATTTTGCCGCCAGCGGTGAAGGCCTACAATCCGACGTCCAACGTGCGGAGGTTGAGAGACTCATCCGGTTGGGGAAACTGGAAGTGGCCCGGGGCAACCTTGCGATCACGGGGGCAGAGCTAGCCCGGTTGCTCCACCTTGAAGCCGGTGTTGAACTGCGGCCCGTCGACGCAAACATTGCTGCACTCCCGCTCATCGACTCAGCCAAACCACTGAACGAACTCGTCGCGGCAGCCCTTGAGTCCCGTCCTGAAATCAGGCAAAGCCAAGCCTTGATCAACCGCGCCGAACAACGGCTCAAGCAATCAAAATATGGCCCATTGGTTCCCAGCATCGCCTTGGGCGCCAGCACTGGCCGATTTGGTGGTGGAACCGGTGGTGCCTTTGACAACACGGACAATCGCACAGATCTGAACGCCCTTGTCTTTTGGCGCCTAAACAATTTTGGGCTTGGGGAAAAGGAGCGTATAAAAGAAAAACGCTCCATCCTTGCCCAGTCAAAGCACTCCCAAGAAGGATTGATCGACGCCATCATCGCCGAGGTCAAACAAGCCTACGTCGAGGTTACTAGCCGCCAAAAGCAGATCATCATTGCCGAAGATGCAGTCAAGAGCGCCCAATCCTCCTTCGCCTTGAATCACTCACGGACCTTCGAGAGACAGGGGCTTCCTATCGAAATGCTGCAAGCCATTCAAAGCCTTGCCAGTGCACGACAATACTACCTGGACACCGTCACTGCCTTCAACCAGGCTCAATACCGTCTGTACACCTCCCTGGGGCAGTCACCATCCAATCAAAAATAAGAAAGGAAACTTTGCATTTCATTCAAAGGGGTTTGAATGTCATTGAAACATCGTTTTTTAATAGAATAGGCCTGATCAGTTGTTTCGGTCGGGCCTTTGTTTTGGGGAATGGTTGGTGTGTGTGAATTGATGTGCCGCTTGGCCAAGCGCTTCGTTCAGGCGAACAACCCGAGTTTCTTGAAGTCGGCGGGGTTCTTCCTCTTGGCCTCTTCGTAGGAAGGAATGACCTGGGCCAATTGTTTCTTTGAATCGCCAAAGTGGTTGGTGAAAATTTCTTCAAATACGGAACGGAAGTCCGTCTTGCGCAGCAAGTAGCGCTCGTTTTTGGTGCTGAACATATCACCGTTTTTCCAAGTCTTGCTGTCGCAGTTGTAAACGCCCCCCTTGACGCTGCCCCCGGCGACGAACATCGCAGCGGCCTCGGCGTGATCCGTCCCACGGCTGCCGTTCTCCTTCGATGTCCGGCCAAACTCGGTCATGGTGACGATCACCATGTCACCCCATTGATCCTGCATATCCCGGTAGAACGCCTGGAACGCCAGGGCGACGTTGCCCAGCAGTTGGCGGTGTTTGCCGTAAAGCTGCCCCTGGCTGGTGTGCGTGTCCCAGCCGCCAATGTTCAGGCCGAGAATCTTGGCGTTGGTTCGTTTGAATAGCATTGCGGCCTCCCGAAGTCGTTCCCCGTAGCTACCGCCGGGGTAGGTGGCACTGTTGGCAGGGGTGTAGGCCTTTTGGGTGGCGTCCTGCAGTGTCTGGATGGTTGAACCCAGCAGTTGGCCGGTGCGATGGACAGTTTCACGATAGCGTTTGCGCGGAAGGTTCGGTTGTCCGCCGTAGAGGCCAAGGACACCTGAACCGCTTGGCCAACGCGGGTCTGCGCCGGGCAGGGTGCCGAGGAACTTGCGGTTTTGCGCGGCGCTTCCCTTGAAGGCGAACTCGGAGGCCTTCCGGAAGTTCGGCAGCGGCTTGGGGCCGCGCAGCGAGACCATCTGCGAACCGGACAGGCTTGCCGCCACAAAGGCGTTTTTCTCGTCCGACAGGTCGAGGGTTCGGGTGATCTGCCGGTAGAACATCCCCTCATCGAGTTTCTTGTTCCCAGGGGTGGCGTTTTCCCAGTAGTGCTGGCTGTTGAAATGGGACCTCGACTGGTCGGCATAGCCGACCCGGTGGATGATGGCGAGATTACCTGGCCCGTCTTGTCCGTTGAGTTTGCTGCCGTTGAAAATCTCCATCATCGGCTCCAGGCCGGGATGTAACTGGGCGAATCCATTGCCGAGATCCAGCGCTTGGTTTTCGCGAAGGAACAGGGTGGGGCGATTGGTGGTGTTGTACTCGTTGTCGCCGCGCGGGATGACGGCGTTGATCCCGTCATTGCCACCGCGCTGGAAGATGAACAGCATCTTCTTGTTGCCGGAATGGCCATCCGCCAGGAGATTTCTTGGCAGGCCAAGCATGTTGAGGCCAAGCGCTCCACCAACTAGGCTGCCGGTTTTGAGAAAGTCGCGTCGTTGCATGTTCATGGTTCTTGAAAGTTGATGTCTATTGGAACTGCCACTGTGGCATGGATAAGATCAGGCCCACGAGTTCCTGGACCCGCTCGAGGTAGGTCGACGAGGCGGGATCCAGTTTCTTGGGGCGCCCGACAACATTCGAATTGACGAAGTCAAGGAGGATGCCTCGTTGTTCAGCGGTGAGAGATTCCTGGAACAGCAACCTGTCAAAGTAGTTCACGATGGACACGCCACCACCGAGGCCGCCGCGAAGGCGGGGCTGGATCAAAAAGTCGGAACTGGTGTTGGACACGTTGAGTCCGTGGATTGCGAGAATGTTTTTGCCCTTTTTCAGACGCTTAATGTGCTTTGAAAGTGAGAAGGCCTGAAATTCCATGGCTTCGCTGTCGGTGTGCCCCTCGGTCGCATTGGAATCCCACGCAAGGGTTTCAGGGGCGTTGGCAGCAGCGACCCTGATGCCGTTCAAGTAGGCGACAAATCCGTCATCGTACCTCATGTCCAGTCGCAGGTAGTCAAATTGTCCGGGGTCGTCCACAAGGAATGGCAGGCGGATATAAACAGAGGTTCTTTTTTGGTGCATCCTGGTTTGCACATCTAGATCGATGAAATCTGTATAATCGTCATTTGTGTCATACCCGACACTGGTTCCAGTTGCGCTCCATTTGGCATCGTTGAAATCAACCTTTGTCCAGTCAAGATTGAGTGCTTCGTTGACTGGTACATGGTAACGGACAAGAGTGTCCGGGCCTCTTTCCGAGAAGAGAGTTTCAGCGTCCCATTCAACATATTCATCTGCATTACTGGCCATGGTCTGCGCAAAGGTCATACGTTCGAGCAGGGTGCTGGTGTCCATCCAGTCCGAGCCGATTTCCGAGTAGCCGTCCGGGTCATCGCGGACGAATAGCTCCATTCCAAGATCAGCGTTATAATCGGGTAATTTTGTGTCTGTCACATTCGCGTCGAGGGCGCGAATGGAACTGTTGATGTACTCGATCGGGGTCTTGATCTTGCCGCGATAGCCGAGATCCTGCCAGAAGGCGCTCTGTTGCTTTTTTGGATCCAGAATGACCTTCATGACTTTGTCGATGTCGCCGGCCGGTTTGGTGGAGTGCCACACCTCAATGGCCTGGTCCATGAGATGAAGCAGTTCCGCTGGGGCGGTGCGGCTGTGGTAGGTCGCCAGGCTGATTTCATCCGAGACAAACTTGTTGATAAGTTTTTGGCAGATAAACTCACTGGTTGAGGGATGGCCAACCATTCTGTCAATGACGCTGATCGCATCATTGACGCCATTGATGCCAAGTTGATTGGCGGGAATCCGGTGCTGGTGCTCCGTTCCCTTGAAGAGGGTTTTTGAGCCGGTATGATGTTGCTCTGGGATGAAGCGAAACGTCCACTCTCCGTTCGGGTCGCCGTTCTCGATGCTGCCAGCAAGAGTCTTCCGCTCGACTAGCCTCGGGTTGATGGAAAGATCCGAGCTGTTCTTGGTGGTGTTGTGCACCTGGATTGCGAGCACATTTTGCTCGGGGCTGGATTTCAGTAGTTGAAAATAATCCTTCAGGTTGATCGTCATCGGCTTGGCTGTGACCTCGTGCCCAGCGTTGGCCTCGGCATCGAAGGGGGGCGGATACCCCGTGAAGTTCATGGTCTCGCTCCTGCCGATTTCCTCGCCATTCAGGTATGCGATGAATCCATCGTCATACTCCACGTGAAGCATCAGGTTGTCCATCTCGTACGGGTCTCCGATGGCGAAAGAGTGGCGTAGGTAAACGGAGGTGTACCGGTTGCGCATATCGCCGAGTGTCGTTTTATCGTCGTTATCCCCATAGCCAATGCTGACTGTGCCCCGGGACCATTTGGAGTCATTGAACCCAGACTGTGTCCATTCGAGGGTGGGGATCAGATCATTGCCAACCTTCTTGGGGGACGGCTCTACCAGTCCCTTGAAATACCGCCATACCCGACCGGTTTTGAGCTTGTTGTCGTCCTGGTATTGAGCGCTTTCATTTGTGAAGGGAGTCCGAGCCGATTTCGGGAAAGGCTTCACATCGCCGGGCCAGGCTTTTCGTACATTCCATCCAGTGAATGCCTTGGACAATTCCTCGATGTCGGTCTGGTTGTAGCGGTTGTCGACGCCGAAACCGAATAACTCGAGAATTTCCCTTGCGTAGTTTTCGTTTGCCTCTCCTTTTTCGTTCAGAACGTTATCCAGATAAATGAGCATGGAGGGGCTGCTGGCGCTGTAGAGCAGCAGGTCGCCAAAATTGCCCACCGCGTTTTCATGAAAAAACTCATATTCCTTCCACTCCATTTGCGCGGCTTCCTGCTTGGCCTGCTTGGAACTCATGGATTCGTTGCCGTTCGAGTTTTCAAGGTCTTCGAGGTATTCAACGATCTTGTCGTAATCGGTCGTGAGGTGGTTCTCCCAGAATTCAGCCATGACAGCCTGAAGTTGACGCCGCGAATAAATGCCGCGCAAATGGATCAGCTGTTGTAGTGAGGTGATATCCCTTATCCGCTTCACCGGCGCCATGTCCAGCTTGGTTCGCTGAATCAACTGCGGGATCATGGTCAGGTCGTTGCTGGTGAGCTTGTCGTTGTGTACTTGGATGGCGAGCACATTGCCTTCGGGTTTGAGTAACCTCAGGTTGTCTGTGATGTCAAAATCCACTGGGTCGCCCGCCTCATGGCCCTTTTTAGCCTTTGTGTTATAGTTGGCTACTCCATCGAGGTTCGCCCGCGCTATCTCCCGACCATTAAGGTAGGCGATGAATCCATCGTCGTAATCGACCCTAAAGATCAACTGCTTGATTTCCGGAAGGTTCCTGATCTGGAAGCTGCGCCGAATAAAAAGGCTTAGGTAACCGGGCTGCCCGGGGTCGTCGGCGGTTTTTTCGTATAAGCGCATGTCTGTCAGCTTGGTCAAGTCATCGTTGTCCCCGTAGCCGAAACCGGACGGTCCCTGCTCCCACCCACTGTCGTCAAAATTCATAGTCCTCCAGTTTCTCGGCGGCTGCTCGGTCCCTTTGAAGTAGCGCCAGGTCTCCCCCTCTTCCACATGCGCCCTGTCCATGCTCGGCTCGTGATAGTAGAACAACTCGGCTTCCTTCTGGATTTGCCTGGGCGACTGCTGCCACGGGACCGTGGTCGGGTTTAATTGGGACTCGATGTATGCCTCGATTCCGATTTCCTCCACCTTGGTCACATCCGCCAGGCTGGGGCCGTAGGCGATCCGGTTCAGCAGATGCCCGATCTTCCTCGCCTGGCCGAGGCTCCAGACCGGGTTCAGTCCGAACGGTGGCACCATGGCATCCTCGTATTCGGGGAACAGATAAAAACCGGGTTCGACCGAAAAATGACGCGAACCGGCAAAAGGAACCTTGGGCGGCTCGACCGAGGGGCCGGCCTGCACGCGCATGAAGCGCATCGGTTGATCGTCAGGGAAAGTGAATGTCACCAGCCCCTCCTCGCCGGTCAACTCGCCCGCAACTGTCGGCTGCCAGCCGGAATCAACATCGTTGCTGATCTCCAAAACGGTGCTCATGTGCCCCGCCGGCACGTGTACGCTGACGATGACCTGCTCCTCTCTGAGTTCCGTGGCATAAATGAACGGTTCATCGCTGCCGGCGCGCAACGAAGCTGGCGCCATGAAACCGATGCTCACCCATATTGCCAGCCCGAGCGCGGTGGAAATCCTTCGCGACCAAGAATTCATACAAATGAAAACTAGCAGCGACCGGGCCAATTGTCAAAAGCTGATCCGCCGCTTAATTGCCGTTTAGAGCCGGTTTTAAAGCAAAAAAGAGGTGTGAGAATCCCGCGCTGCGTGTGGGGGAAACGCGCTTAGCCAAGCGATTTGAATTGGAAGCCAAGCGGCGTCGCGGTTGAATGCCGCCGATGCAACTTACCAAGCGTGACTTTCTCAAAACCCTCGGCACAGCCTCTGCAGTCGCCGGCTTTGGCGTGGCTTCGCCGGCTAGTCTCTCCGCCGCCGCATCGATTCAGCGCAACGGCAAGCCGCGACTCAACCTGAGCCTGGCCGCTTACAGCTTCCGCGATTTTTTTGGTACTGCAACCCATGCGCAAAGAAAGTCTAAAGATGCCAAGGCCATCGACATGCGCGGGTTTATTGACTATTGCGCCGATCACGAGTTGGAGGGTGCAGAATTGACCAGCTATTATCTTGACCAGAATATTGAACAAACCGAATTGATTGCACTCAAGCGTCATGCGTTTCTACGCGGCATTGCGATCAGCGGCACCGCGGTTGGCAACGAGTTCACTTTACCCAAGGGTGAGAAGCGAGACGCACAAATTGCCCACGTCAAAAAGTGGATTGGCAACGCGGCTATAATGGGGGCGCCGCACGTGCGGGTGTTTGCTGGTGGTACACGCGGCCAGTCATTGAAACAGGCCCAGGCGCTCTGTATCGAAGCGCTCGAGGAAGTGGGTGAGTACGCCGGGAAAAGTGGCATCTTTCTGGGTGTTGAAAATCATGGCGGCATCGTGGCCGAGGCAGACAGCCTGCTTGAGATCGTCAAGGCCACGCGCAGCGCGTGGGTGGGCATCAACCTCGACACTGGCAACTTCCACACCGACGACGTTTATGGTGACATCGCCCGCTGCGTGCCGTACGCCGTGAACGTGCAACTCAAGGTTGAAATCCAACCGCTTGGCGCAAAGCAAAGAAGCGAGACGGATCTAAAACGTCTGGTCAAGATTTTGCGTGAGGGTGGTTACCAGGGCTTCGTTGCGCTCGAGTACGAGGCGGCACCGGACCCGTGGGTTGCAGTGCCTGAGTGGCTCGATCGACTCAAGGAAGCCATCGGTTAGGTTTGCCTCTTAACTGTCCTAGGAGAGGTCGGTTTACCCGAAAACTTACACCGACGGTCTATCTCAGCGTCTGAGACCGTTTGGTTACCAGCAATGGATTATGGGTCTAGAGGGTTGACAGGTAGGCGACCAAGTCCCGCGTTTCATGCGGAGAGAGGATCGTTCCCATCGGCGGCATGGCTGAAGCTTCTGTACTCGTCAGTTTCTTGATCGATGCTGTTTTCAATTCCATTAATTTTCCGTCAACCAGAATAAGGGAGAGTGCTTTGTCGGTCTGTTTCTGGGTTCTTCCAACGAATGTTTGGCCATCGTTCATCTCGGCAACGGTCACGGCAAATCCCTCGGTGATATTCGCGCTTGGCTCAACAAGTGAACGCAGCAGGTACTCGCGATTGAAGCGTTTCCCAATACCCTTGAGAACGGGGCCAACCTGATTCTTCTCGCCGCCTGCATCATGGCAGCGCACACATTGCCCGGTAACGTGTTGTTCGTAAACCAATCTGCCCTTCATGGCATCACCACCCATCAGGGTGGCGCGGAAAGGAGCCAATGAGTCGTCTGCTTTTTGTGCGGCCTTGTGTTTTTCGAGCAGCTTGACCAGTGGGGGAGTCATTCGCGCTTTGGCAGCCGTGATGATGTCCAACTCGAATTCACTCGCAAGTTTGCCATTGAGCAGTGCGTCGAATGCTTGTCGTAGTATCCGGTCGCCTGCGGGGCTCGCGGCCTTTCCGAGGGTGTGCAGGAAATGTTGCTTCGCGGGGAGGGTTAGTGACTGCCATTTTTCGTCGAGGCGGGGTCCGAGCCATTCCGGTTCGGTCGATGCAATTTTGTCGATGACGGCAACTTGGATTTCCGGCTGATTCGATTTCAGTAAAACAAGCAGCCTGTTGGCGACAGCGGCAGGTTGTTTCGTCTGAATCGAGCGAACGGCCTGTACGCGGGCGGGGAGTTTCTGGGAAGCGGAATTGGCAATGGCAAACAATTGATCTGTGCCGGCTCCGATGCCTAGTTTTTCCGTGAGGCGGATCAATTCGGGCAGCAAATCGGAACCGGCAGATTGATAGAGCTTCTTCAGGTTAGCGGCAACCAACCGCTTGGGCAAGTCGCTGTCGCGTTCGGGCAACTTGCGGATCCGGCCCTCGACCCGGTCGACAAACGGTCGGCGATTCCAGTCGCCCAGGCAAAGCAGTGCTTCGTTTCGCATTGCAACCGGCCTGGATTCATTGAGGGCGTAGTCAATGAGATGCCGGGCATTGGCGGTTTTCCCGACTCGAAGATTGGCGTTCAGTAAACGGCGGGTGACCGCTTCGTCGTGACTCGTGTTAGACGGGAGCAGATTGGCGATCGCGGTGAGTGCGCCTGGAATGGACGTGTCATCATGAATTGAGCTGATTGCCTCGCGTTGGACCCATTCGTCTGGGTCATCCAGAAACACGGCGGTGGAAGGATGCTTAAGGCGACGCAAGGCGACCACGGATGCGGCGCGAACGGCGGAAGATGGGTGTCTGGCATTTTGAGCAAGCTGACCAGCGCTTGCCGAACCGACCAGGCCCATTATTGCTGCGTGGCGTATATAGGGGTCCTCATCATTGTTGTGATCGAGCAGCGTTAACAGGGCAGGGGCGGTTGACCGGCTTCCGGCTTGGCCAAGCGACATGGCGGCATGGAATTGAACGCGTGCGTTATTGTCGTTGAGGAGTTTAACCAAGCTCCCGGCGGCTGGCTTGAGCTTTAAAGTGCCGGCAAGCTTTGCGGCTTGGGCGCGAATTTCAAAGCTGGCATCGTCGAAAGGAAGCTGCCCGGCCAAGCGCTTGGCCTGTCTGTCGTTGATTGTCAATTGCCCAAGGCCCCATTGGGCATGGACCCTGGCCAGAAGCTTCGCCTTGGGGTCTGTCGCGATATCAAGCAGTTCTTCCAATCTGTTGCGCCTGGCCAACTCGAATTGGGCCTCGAGCCGGATTCGCTGGTCGGCGTGGCCAAGGAGTTTGAGCAAAGACGGAACCGGTCGACTGTTGAAACTGTCGCGAAGGAACCTTGCCACCTCGAGGCGGGTTTTGGATTTGCGAAGGCCGGGGTCGTCCACCGTCCAAATGCCGCCAAGTTCGTTGGGTTGCCACTTGCCGTCCCAATCGGCGATGTACATCGAGCCGTCTGGGCCAAAGTTGATTGCGCTGGCCATCATGCCGAAAAGGAAGATGTGCTCATCTACCATTTCGAAGTAAGCGCCCCGTGGTTTGGTGGTAAACGCGGTGATTTTCTGGACCGGGAATTCACAGAGGAAAAAGTAGCCCCTGTAACGGTCGTTCAGGGCGGTGCCAGGGTTGAACTTAAAACCTCCAGGGCCAACGGAGAACTCGCTCATCGGCGGGGTGATGTAGGCGGCCTGCCCCTTCCAGTGCGGCAGCCAAAGTTTCTCGTCGATCCACGGGCAGTATCGGGGCGTCTTGGTTTGTTCCGGCCAGCCTCCTTTTTTGAACTGCCAGTTGAGCCTCCAACCGGAATCGCTGCCCTCAGTAATGTAAACAAAACGCTCACGCTCTTCGCGGATATCCCCGTCGTTGTCCACAGAGAACAGGTTGCCGTAGTCGTCGAATGCGAGTTCCTGAACATTGCGAAGGCCGATGGCAAACACCTCGAGATGACTGCCGTCCCAATCGCAGCGCAGGACACCGCCCGTGTTCGGGTGATGCAACAGCTTGCCTTCTCGAGTGCGAACAGAGAAGCCGTTGTCGCCGACAGAGAAGTACAGTTTGCCGTCCGGGCCAACAGTCAGTCCGTGAAGATCATGTCCGTCGAAAGCGGCGTGAACACCAAAACCGTGAAAGAAAACCTCCTGTTTGTCAGCGTATCCATCGCCATCAACATCGTTCAGTTTCCATACGTCGGGATAGATGGTGGCAAACACGTCACCCCGGTGGGGCAGCACACCGGCAATAACGCCGTTAATCTCCTGGTTAAAGCCCTCCGCGTACACCTTTGCCACGTCAGCCTTGCCATCGTTGTCGGTGTCCTGAAGCAGATGAATGCGCTCCTTGACGGCGGTCAGATCGCGCCAGTCATGAGAGCCGTCCTGGTTGCGATCTGGAAGCCATGGTTTGTTATGCTCGCTCAGCGACGGGGCCATTTTGGTGCGGAACAAACGCCGGATATCGCCAATTGTTTGACTGGATAAATCGTCGATAACCCAATCCTTGTGGCTTCGGATGTCCATATCCACGGTTCCACGCCGAGCCGTCTCCACAACGTACAGCCGGCCTTGATTGTCTAAACTCAACGCAACCGGGTTTTTCAGCATGGGTTGCTTCGCCCACTGGGTTAGTTTCAGCGATTTATCGTTTAACTCAAAAGGAATCTGAACTCTTGTTCTTTGGCCAAACACTTGCGCTATGGTCATTATTAGCACAGCCACTGATGAAGCGGACGAAACCCAAGAATTCATTTTGAGTTATTTGAGTTTTTTCAACTGGCCGATTCTGTAGCGTTTGGCGATACGCTGGTTTGCCGCGCTCAGTTTTTCGGCATCGAGGATGATTTTCTGCAGGGCGCTTCCTTTCTTGAACTCGAAAACATGGAAACCTTCTTCAGGTGATTTAAGTGCGTTGTCCAAGCTCTCAAGCGTGTCAATCCGTAGACCGTTCGCCCTGTCCAATACCAGATTTCGCGCGTTGCGTTCCTGGTAGCCAATGTTGTAAAAGTCAGGAAGTACCAGCGAGAGAACCACCAGGGCTCGTTGCTCCTCTTCCGGTTTTTGTTTGTTGTAGAACACCAGCCGGAACGGTGCGGTCCGTTGCCAGTCCTTCCCCCAACTGCTGAGGTACTCGGCCGAGAGCGGGACGAAAACGAGGCCGCCGGCGATCAGGTAAGTGGGCTCGGTGCCCTCGGGTCGATCCATCACGAGATTGTCGGTAAAATCGGCCTTGGAGAGGGTGTAATCAATTTCCTGTGTCTTGCCGTCCCTCCATACCTTGAGTTTCACGATGTCACCCGCCCATTTGTTCCGGCAGGCGAGGTATTCCATGATGACGTGGCCGTAGTCCGGGTCGAGGTAGTCGCCCTGGATGTCAATCGGAAAGCCGTCCACTTCGAGAATGATGTCGTGCAGGTTGAGCGGGGATTTGGCCCCGGGGCGCGTGGAAGTCTTGATCACGAGCACGCCACGAGCGGGGCCGTTCAGTTCAAAGTATTCCGTGGTAGCGGGATTGGAGGCCGGTTGCCAAATGAAGTCGAAGTACCCAAGACCCTTGTAATTGCCGTCAGCCCTGAGCCTGAGTGCGGCGGTGATAAACGGGGCGGGGATCACGGAACAAGTGCCGCCGGACTTGCTCGCCACCAAACCGACCACCTTGCCGCCAGAGACCATGAGCTCCCCCCGCCCGGCACCTTCAATCTCGGAGCTG
>Ga0187827_10002680_pt1 | contig 23962 bp, 20 predicted proteins | sample ETNtaG_39_FD_167969 | JGI IMG/M metagenome (GOLD analysis project Ga0187827, IMG submission 167969) | Marine microbial and viral communities from oxygen minimum zone, Eastern Pacific Ocean - ETNP2014_SV_150_PacBio MetaG (Illumina Assembly) | ecosystem: Environmental > Aquatic > Marine > Hypoxic... | reverse complement strand
CACTGGCAAAAGCCCCGAGACAGCGAGAACAGATCTATGATACACGATGGAGAGAGGAGGAATTCTGGCCAAGGGCATTCGGAAGCCGCCAAACGCTCTTTTGGGGTGGCAGTGCTATCAAGCCTGGCGGCCAGGCCAGGCACCACGAACGTCTGGACCATGGCCCAAAAGGGCAGCGAGAAAATCGAAGGCAACATGGCGCTCCTGAAAGGCCAGTTCAGCGTCGATGTTTCATTGTTCTTTTTCAGGAAGCCACCAAAGCCGCTCACCTCAAAGTTCCACCACTTCCAGCCAAGAAGTCTGAAATTTCCCCAAGATCAGACGCGCATCCAGGCATCATCGGACGAGGGCGGCGATTTCGGATACGTGCTGTATCCACTGAGAAGAGGAACTGATAAAGAACCTGCAGTAAGAGAATTGAAGAACGGCGTGGTGGAGATCAAATGGGATGACCAGAAGCGACATCTGATCTTCCTCTTTCCCGAATCCACAAAAGTGGAGGCGGCAGGCATTCAATTCGAAGGCCGGGCAGGGGTACTAAAGCTGGATCAAGGGGGGCGAAGGTGGTTAGAACTCGAAGATGGATGAGAGTTGATGGCCGGACGCAATGATCTATGCCTCATTCTGAGGGTACTTCATAGAGCACTGGATTCATCTCAGTGGCCATAATCTCTCCCACCTCGATTCCGGGTGCGAACGCGTTTCTATCGTTCACCTGATTCTCGTTCTTTGGCTCAGCCAGTTTCATGTCGATGTCCATGAAGATGACTGTGTGCACTTCACGTGGACGACCACTCGTATTAGGTCCGGCGCGATGCAGAGTCCATCCGGTGTGAAAACTTACCTCGCCGCATTCGAAAGGTTCCAGCACTTCCACTATGCCGTTCTCGCGGATCAACTGGCGGATGAGAGCTTCGCTTTCGTCGCTGATCTCCAGGTCGCGTCCGATATTTTTGATGTGGCTTCCCTTCCCGAAACAGAGCGGCCCCATCTCGACGGGCACGGGCTGAAACGGTACCCAGGCTGTCACTGATTTCGCAGACGCCAGGGGCCAATACTGCTGGTCCGCGTGCCATGGCGTGAACCCGCCACTCTCTTCCTTATAGAGAGCCTGGTCGTGATACATGCGTGTGCCGCGAGTCCCCATGAGCTCGGTTGCGATGCGTGCGAGCCGTTTGCTGAAGGAGAATTCCTTCGCTGTCTCGTCCTTGCGCCAGAGGTTGCCGACCTGAATAAACGCCTGCTGGTAGGTAGTCCGCTCTTCCATCGGGAGGCCGGCCAGGCGATTCTCCTCATGCACCAGACGTGTAATGGTCGGTGCGTACTTGTCGAAGGCCACTTTTGAAAAGACGTTCTTGAGCTTGATGAAACCGTCCTCTCGGAATTGCTGGATCTGAGCTTCGGTCAGTGGGTAGGGTTCGTGGAGTTCGTTCATGGGTATGCGAGTGATTTCTTTTTCTTTGAACAGCCGATGAAATGTATGTTCTCCGCATCCTCGCAGACAGAATCATGCGATTCCTATAGAGCTTATGGAGTCTTCAAACGGACAAGATGGTATAGATTGGTAGTCAACTCGAAACATCCAGCCCGTGCATCGAGCATCCAGCATGAACATGAGTGCTGCCGAACCATCGACCATTAGCCATCAACCATTGACCATTCTTCCGTGAATCTATCCGCTCTTGCAGTTTTCATTCACGCACTTATCTCCTCCAAAGCGCTATCGCTTGCCCGGCGAACGCCCGGCGCATGGTGCCTGGTCGCGTTGTCGCTGACGTTGTTGCTGCGCTCATGTTCGAGGGCCATGGAAGGCTATGAGGGAAAATGGGAGGGCCTCGCTCTTGGCTCATTGGTCTGCGCGTTCACGCTGTGCGCAGCCTTTGCCTTGCTGCGAGAACGCATGGTGAATGCCGGGGGGCTCTGCCTGGTCGTTCCTGTGGCCGCCGCCTGCATCGGGGCATCTGACTGGGCATGGGAATGGCTGCCCGAATTCAGTATTTCGTTTCGGGATTATCCGCCACGGCAATGGGCAAACTGGCCTGTCGCCCTGCTCCTTGCCAGTACTGCTGTTGCGGCACCGGAATTCCGTAAATTCAAAGAAACCGAGTGGGTCCAGTTCCATTTTCTCCTGCCCATTCTGCTGGTGATTGCCCTGGTATCGGAAGCCATGCCTGAGCGGTTCTTCTTTCCGTCCGCGGTGGCCATTGAAGCGTGGTGCACCATAGGCGTCTTGATCCTGGCCCGCACATCACTCAAGGATGAAAGCTTCGGCCGGATCCCAATGTTCCTGGTGATGGCCATCGTGCCGGGAGTCGTGGGCGTGTGGGTCGCCCACAAAGTGGCACAAGTCGAGAGCGGCGAGCCGCTCGTCATTGTCAGCCTGACTGCTGGGGCGACCGCGCTGGCCGCGGCCATCATGGCGGTATTGCTGCGGGAAGAAATTGAGGCAAGCGTCACCCGTCTGCTTTCGCCCAACCTCAAGGCGGCGGAAGAAAGATCACGCCAGTTGGAGTCTGAACTGCTGGCGGCCCGCGAGGCCCAGCGCATTACGGAACGCGAGGCGCTCATCGGCGAGGTGGTGCTGTCGGTAGCGCATCAGATAAAGAACCCACTTGGCCCGATGAAGGGCTATGCACAGATGATCGAGGCGGAAGTGCAGCACATCGAGCCGCCTGAGCGCCGCGAGCGAATGGAGAAGGGGCTCCGGATTATTCTGGAGGAGTCAGAGCGTATTGACCGGCAAGTTCACGAACTGCTGACGTTCGCCGGTGGACGCGAGCTTCGCCAGGAATCAGTAGACGTGAACCGGCTGCTGGAACGTGCAGTGGCTTTTGTTTCGCCGGAAACGAGAGACGTATCGGTCGTGCTTAATCTTGCGGAAAGCCTGCCGGAGGTGACCGCCGATTCCGACCATATGCATGAGGCATTTCTTAATCTGATTCTCAACGCGGTAGAGGCGATGAGCGACACGAATCGTGAGAGTGTCCTTGCCCTGACCACAAAGCTTGCCGACGGTCAGGTATGTATCCAGGTCGCGGACACGGGGACAGGCATCGATGAAGAAGACCTAACACAGATTTTTGAACCTTTCTTCTCACGCAAGCGTGGCGGTTTCGGCCTCGGACTGTCCATCACTCGTTCCGTGATTCAGGAGATGGAAGGTGAGATTGAATGCGCGAGTGAAGAAGGAGAGGGAACGGTCTTTACGGTCAAGTTTCCGCAGTCCGGAGAATGACCGCGGATGAGAGAATCGCGAATGCTGGCCTTCTTTCCTTGCCACTGCCATCCGCGGTTTTCTTTGACACGCATGCCTTGCGTTTCTACATACCACTCATCATGAAACCGGCCTATCTGGCAAAACATGCTCTCACTGCCGTGCTTGACATCGTCCTGCCGAACCATTGCCTGGCCTGTGAAGAGGCGCTCACTGGTGAGCATTTCCTGTGCGACTTCTGCCGGGACCAACTGAGCTTTATTGAGGGCTCACGCTGCGAAGAATGTGGTAAGCCGGTCGGCGAATACAGCGCTCGTGAACAGCGTTGTGCAGAATGTAAACGGCATCCGCTTCAATTCTCGCAGGCTTCTGCACCTCTCCAGTATTCAACCGTGACCCGGGATCTTCTGCTGAAGCTCAAGTTCGAGCGAAAGCCGTTGATTGCGAGTTATTTCGCTGTTTTTCTTGCCGATCATCTGGCCAGCCTGTACTGGCTGGCCAAAGTAGACGTCATCGTGCCTGCGCCTATGCATTGGTTTAAGCACCTTGCCCGCAGCTACAACCAGGCGGCACTTCTTGCGAGCAACATGGCCTCCCAATTCGGCGTGCCAGTCTCGAACTCGCTGAAAAAGACTCGTCACACGCAGCCACAGGTCCGCCTTGCCCGCAGCGATCGGCTGAAGAACATCGCAGGATCGATTGAGGTGAAGAAACCTGACGCTGTCAAAGACAAGACAGTACTGCTTGTCGATGATGTGATGACCACCGGTACTACCTGCTCGGAATGCGCTCGCGTGCTTTATGAGGCAGGGGCGGAGGAAGTGTTCGTGTTGACCGTCGCGCGCGCGTTGATGCGTAATCCGTCGGCCGCCCTTCCAGCCCTTCCTGACACTGTTCAAGACAAATGATCGTCGCACGACCTGAATTTACGGTGCCATTCGCCCGTCATTCCCTTGCGTTAGGTAAGAGGACCCTCTTGATGGGTATCGTCAATGTGACGCCGGATTCTTTCTCCGACGGCGGCAAATTCCTGGAGGTCAATGCCGCGGCAAGTCAGGCATTGAGGCTGGAAGAAGACGGCGCGGACATGCTGGACTTCGGCGCGGAATCAACCAGGCCGGGCTCAGACCCCGTGGATGCGGATGAGGAGATCCGGCGGGTCGTTCCGGTGATTGAAGCCCTTCGAGCGGAGACCCAGTTGCCGATCTCCATAGACACCAGCAAAGCCGTCGTAGCCGATGCCGCTTTGAAAGCCGGCGCCGACATCGTGAATGACATCACCGGGTTCCAGGGGGATGCAGACATGGCCAAAGTTACCGCGGCTCACGGCGCGGCTGCGGTCCTGATGCATATCCGTGGCACACCGAAGACGATGAATGTAGATACAAACTACGAAGACCTGACAGGCGAAGTCTGCCGCTACCTTCAGGACAGCATCGACATTGGAATCAGGGCTGGTGTCCATGAAGAAGCCATCATCATCGACCCTGGCATTGGCTTCGCGAAAAGGCATCGACAGAATCTCGAGATTCTGCTCCACCTGGAGACACTCCAGCGGCTCGGTCGACCGATACTGGTTGGGCCGTCCAGGAAGTCATTCATCGGTCATATGACCGGACTTCAACCCGAGGATCGGATTTTTGGCACGGCAGCTTCGGTAGCGCTCTGCGCGTGCAAAGGTGCACACATCCTGCGAGTGCACGATGTAAAGGAGATGCGCCAGGTACTCGAAGTGACGGACGGCGTGAGATATCCGGAACTGGCCGATGAAGTGAGAACCGCCAATTGAGAATGGTGTGACTGTCGAACACCAGCTCGAGCATCGGAATTCGTCGGGGAAGATCGCTGCCAGCGAAGACGCAGAACTTTCAACGTAACATTACCGATGACGACTCGCTCTCCCGACCTCGTTTAGCGTTAGCATCAGCTTCCCGGTAGCATCGGTTTGGGAAACACCATGGCCAGGATGAAGAAAGCAAAACCAGCCACAACGAAGAGCCAGAGTGGAACGACCCTTCTGCTTTCGTTGCGTAGCCCTGACGAAGCTTTGATGCTTGGGATTCTGGATACGGCACGTGACCTGGAGTGGTCGGTCATCGATCTTCGATATTATGGCGGGGAGATTCCGCCGGGCATCTCGCCCGAACTGGCAATCGTCGATTCCTCAGCGAGGTATGGATCAGGTCTGATCAAGGATTTACAGGCTGCAAATTGCCAGATCGTGGGTATCGGGACAGGCGCGGCAGGAGCTATGGGGGACATCCCCGGCACTCCGATGGTCACGGAAGACCAGCAGGCCACCGGTCGCCTGGCCGCGGACCACTTCGTCGAACGCGGCTTTCGACACCTGGCGTACATCGGGCATGACCCGTGGGCTGGCGCAAGGTCGATGTACAAAAGTTTTGAAAGGCGCACACACGAAAGAGAAAAAACCTGCCATCTTCTGCGATATAAATCAGAGGAATCGACCTCGGCCGTTCGGCGCAAGAGACAGCGTCAATTCGAGAAATGGATTCGTTCCCTGCCGATGCCTGTCGGGATTCTTGCCTATCATGACGTCATGGCCGGCACCATCTGCGCCATGTGTCGTATTGCAGAGCTGAGCGTGCCGGAAGAGGTCGCCGTGCTTGGACTGGGAAACAGCCGGCTGCAATGTGAGTGCGCGCCCATCACGCTGTCCAGCATCGATCCCGATCACCATCGGCAGGGCGCCGAGGCCGTTCGACTGCTCCACCGATTGACGAGCGGTCAGCCGCCGCCGGATGAACCGGTGCTGATAGCCCCGAAGGGCATTGAAGTGCGACGCAGCACAGACGTCCTTGCAGTGAAGGACCTCATTGTCGCCAATGCGCTCCGTTTCATGTGGGACAACCTGGAAAGCCCGATAACCGTCGATGACATCGCCCGCTCGGCAAGTGTTTCACGCCGGAAACTCGAACGCCGCTTCCGCCGGGAAGTCGGCCGCACCGTAAACAAAGAGCTCCTGCGTAAACGCCTCGAACGCTGCTGCGAGTTGCTCGTCTCGACCGACCGCTCCATTACCGCCCTCGCCCCCGAAATCGGCTTCGCATCAAAGCACTATCTCCACCGCGCCTTCCGCAAAGCCTTCGGCATGAGTCCAAGAGAGTATCGGTTGAAGCATCGGACTTGAGAGAGCCCGAAATCTCAGCTTCTCGGCAGAAAGCCAGCTCTCGAATGTCGTCAAAAGTCACTGAAATTGGCGCAAACGGGCACTATCTCGCGCAGGCACAATTTGGTCTGCGGGAATAGACTTACGGATTCTCCATTTTCTCTACCGTCTACCTGCCTGTCCTGGCATCGTGAGTAAGCCTGATTCAAAAAGCGGGATCAGAGCCCGGGCTATCCTTCTTGCTCTTCTGATCATTCCGGTCAACTGCCTTTGGATCGTGAAGGCGGAGCTCTACGCTTCTGCAGGGAAGCCCACTACCATTGCTCTGTTCTTCAATGTGATCCTGTGGATGGTGGTGATTGGGGCCTTCAACAGCCTCATCCGAAGGCTGCGGCCCGGGCAGGAATTTCGGCCTGCGGAGCTTGTCGCCATTTATTCCATGCTCTGTATGGCCTCGGCCATGTCTGGGGCGGACATGATTCAGGCGGTGACTCCAATCCTCACTCACCATTCCTATCTCGCCGATTCTCAGAATCGGTGGACCGAAATGTTTCGGAACAAGCTTCCGGAGGCCCTCATTGTCAATTCAGAGAAGGCGATCACGAACTTCGGGGCCGGCAAATCGAGCCTCTACTTCCCGGAGAATTACCTGCCATGGATTCGGCCGGTGCTGGCCTGGATCGGCTTCTTTACCACACTGGTCTTTACGTCCATGTGTCTGAACGTCATCTTCCTGAAGGAGTGGACGCAGAACGAGAGGCTCAGTTTTCCAATCATCGGTCTGCCCCTGGCGCTTGCGACTCGGCCAAAGCAGCTTTGCTGGAATTCCCACTTTGCCGCAGGCTTTGCCATCGCCGGGGGAATCTGCCTTCTCAATGGCCTTCATCATCTTTACCCGGATATACCGGGGATACCGGTGAAATCGAGACACCTGAATTTTTTCATCGAGATGGGGCCTCCCTGGAGTGCGATCGGTTGGTTCCCTGTGTCCTTCTATTCTTTTGCCATCGGGCTGAGTTTTCTCATGCCTCTGGACATGATGTTTTCGTGCTGGTTCTTCTTCCTGTTCTGGAAGCTGGAGAGTGTGTTAATTTCCTGGCTTGGATACTCCCATCTTCTTTCGGGGGGCTGCATCAGGCACCAGGCGACCGGCGCCTACCTGGCTATCGCGGCGGGTGCGGTATGGATTGCCAGGCGACATTTGCTGGATGTGTTCAGGAAGGTGATGGGTAAAGAAACGGAGCTTTCAGATGCCGGGCAGCCGATCAGCTACCGCGCTGCGTCCGCAGGTGCTCTCTTTGGATTTACCTGCGTAGTCGGCTTTGCCTGGTGGGCTGGTCTTTCCCTGCACCTGGCCGTCATTTTCTTCCTCCTTTACTTCGGGATCGTGATGGGTATTGCGAGGATGCGCGCCGTGTGTGGCCCGCCCGCACATGACCTGACTGTCTCCGGGCCGGACGAAGCGCTCATCTCCACTCTGGGCCCCAATAATATGGACTCGAACAGTCTGGGCGTTCTCAGCGTGTTCTACAGTTTTAACCGGGCCTATCGCGGGCACCCGGTCGCTCACTCGCTGGAGTCCTTCAAGATGGGGCAGGTGACCCGGGCCAATCAACGGACCTTGTTCTGTCTCCAAATCCTGGCCGTTGTCGTTGCCTGCGTTTTTGCCTTCTGGGTGCTCCTTCATCTCGGGTACGCCAACGATTCCGGTACCGGGGGGCTCTGGTACGCCCGCAGGCCTTACCGGCGGCTGGCGAACTGGCTTCAGCATCCGGCCGGTGCGAGTTACACCAGTCTCATCTTCCATGTTTTTGGATTCGTTGTTGTCATGGCTCTTCCGATGGTCAGGATGGTGTTTCCAAGCCTTCCATTCCACGCACTGGGTTACGCCATTTCTTCGAGTTGGTCGATGCACCTGGTATGGTTTCCGATTTTCATAGGATGGTGCTGCAAGCTGGCCATCATCCGTTACTCGGGAGGGAAGGGGTACCGGACCTGGATGCCTTTCTTCCTGGGCCTGATCCTCGGCGACTATGTGATCGGAGGGGGATGGTCCCTTGCTTCGCTGATCACAGGGCAAAGGATGTATGCGTTCTGGCACTGAGTGGCGTTTATCTGTCCTCCCCAGAAACTTCATGACGAGTACCCAGATGTTGGGGTTCCAAACGGAATAGTGGGATGATCCTCGACCATCTCTTACTTACTTACTCATTACCCGGTTACGGTGCAGAGCCTTCTTTTTCTTAAGGCAAAAAAATGGAAGGCGAAAGTTCTTAGGAACATATTCCTCTTCTTCATTCGTTGTTTCCTTGAATTCGTTGGAAGCCTTCTTCTTTTTCATTCGTTGTTTCCCTGAATTCTCTCACTGTATTGGTTGCGGCCTAACGGCTGCCATATGTATTACTCATTACGAATTACTCATTACGTATTGCCCATGACGATGATCCATCAGACACCTATCCGTGTTCGTTATTCTGAGACCGATCAGATGGGTATTGCGCACCACGCTTCTTATGCAGCGTGGTTTGAGGTGGCGCGCATCGATTTCCTTGAAGCGGCCGGTTCGAGCTACAAATCGATGGAGGAACGTGGGTTTCTGCTCGCCGTGATCGAACTCAGCATCCGCTATAAAAAGCCGGCGCTCTTTGATGAACGGATCACAGTCCGTTCGTGGTTGAAATCTGTGAAACCGGTGAAGGTGGGTTTTCAGTATGAGGTCGTAAACGAGGCCGGAGACATTCTGACCGAAGGCACGACCATTCTTGGATGTTTGAACCGGGAGGGGCGTCCGCAGGGCTTGCCGCCGGATATTCTGGAGCTTCTGATGAAAGCGATGGCGGATTAGATTACGAGTTCGATGGATGTGGAACTCATGAGTTCGCCGGCTCCGCTGAACCCGCGGCACTCAGAAATGGCAGGCAAAGGACGAGGGAATCGGGTGGACCACGAAACAACGAGAGCCTACCGCAGATACCCAAGCGACTTCAGTTTCTGGATTGTCTTTGCGTCCAGGCGGCCGCCTTTGGGTTTGACGGTGGATGTTCTCGCTGGACGAAACTTCTGAATATGAAAGCCTGGCTTCGGCATCCGCTGCCCCACTTTTTTGCCTTCCCAACTGTCACTCGTGACTGCAGCGAGGTTCCACCGGAATGGCACGGAATCCGGGTGTTCACCCCCGGGCAGAAAGATCATTTCTCTTTCCCGTTCATCCTTCACCAGGCAGTCGATTTCGATTTCCTTCGTACCATCGTCAAACTCGATGTACATAAATTTCGGGTGTTCACTCAAGTAGGCAATCCAGTGAAGTCCGCTGCCGTTCTCCGATGGCATGAAGTGATCGCGGCCGGTTTCGAATCCAATTGGAAGAAACAGGAGCAGACTATCAGGTGGCGCCGTAAGCCTTGCCTCAAATCGGCCTTTACCAGCCGCCGTGATCAGTGCGAATCCGTTTTCAGAATTCCATTCGCTCATCATCTTCCCCAGCGCCTCCTCCCCCGGTAACGGCTCGGTTTCGGCTGGGAGCTCGTATACGGCAAGGCTATCCGGAAATTCCCAGATCAGTTTCCGGTTGCCCGCGATGATGGTGCGGGAAAACTTGCCTTCGATGACCCGTTTGGTTTCGGAGAGGGACAGTCTTTCCGGCAGCTTCCCGCCCTGAATCGCTGGCATTAGCGACAGCCCTTCGAATTGGAACGGAACTCCGATTTCGCAGATTTCGAGGATGGTTGGAGCGACATCCATCAACATGACAGGTGTCTCGATTTCAGAAGGTTCGATTCCCGGGCCGCTCATGATCAGTGCTGTTCGAATCTCTTCTTCGTGAAGAGTCGCCCCGTGGAGCGTCCAGCCATGCTCATCGAATGCTTCACCGTGATCGGAAAACACGACGACTAATGTGTTCTCCGGCACCGCCTTAAAGAGGCGTCCCAGCTCGGCATCCAGCCAGGCAATTTCGGCATCGTACGCGTCGATTGCCGACCGTTTTTCCTGTTCCGTCAGATCACGGGCAGGGGTGCGCGCCCGCCACATTATCTGCCTGGTTTCCGGGCCGGTGACTTCTACCCCAAACTGCTCCCGGAATTTCGCGGGGGCGTGGTAAGGCTCATGGACATCGAAGTAATGCAGAAAGAGGAAGAAGGGCGAATCGGAATTCTCATTCTTATTCGCGCCGAGCCAGTCCACCGCATGCCCGGTGATGCTCTCGCAATTCCCCTCAGGAGTATCGACTTCAAATTCGCGCCATTTATTAAAGCCTCGGCCAAACCCCCAGTGCTGTTTCATCTGGCCGTTGTTGACTATGGCCGCAGTTTCATAGCCCGCGGCGGTCAGAGCTTCTGGCAGGGTCCGCAGTTTTGAAGAAAGCACCTCATTGAGATCCTCCACGCGGTTGTGCGAAGGAAGCATGGATGTAAAGAGCGACATGTGAGACGGCAATGTCCACGGCGCCTGTGAGCGGGCGGTCTTGAAAACAACTCCGGAACGTGCGAGCCGGTCCAGATTCGGGCTTGTCTCTCGAGGATATCCATAGCACCCAAGATGGTCGGGTCTCAATGTGTCCAGCGAGATCAGGATCACATTAGGCTGGCTGTACCCGGGAGTCTGAGGCACCGGTGGACGGTCAGAATTCGAGATGGTCTTCGGCCTCATAACGGACATCAGACCGAATACCAGCAGGCCGAGTCCGACGATGATGATTCCGCGTTTCATGATTTGGTGGTGCACTTCGGCATGAACACTGTCTCATCCGATCAGCGATCGCGCATACTCGACATTTCTCAACGAATTCGCCTCGAGCCCGGCCAGATCGTGATCCACGACTTCAAACTCTTCTGCACTGATGCTGGTGTGCGTCTCCACGATCATGAAGCCGTCATAGCCATCTGCCTTCAACGCCGCGATTTGGCCGGGCCAGTCGACAACGCCATCCTCAATAAGCTGCCAGACGCCGGTGTCGGCCCCGAAGTTTTTCATGTGAACGTGGGTGACAAGATCTTTGATTTGTTCGTACTCATCAGGGTATGGCGATCTCGATCCAGCTTTCGCCGAATTACCGGGATCCCAGCATAGGCTGAGGTTGTCTGAATCTGCCTCTCGGATGATCTCGGCCGCCTCGATACCGGTCGCTCCCCAACAGACTGCCTCATTTTCAAGTACCAGCCGGCAACCATTCTGCCGGGCAATATCGGCCATTCGCGCAAAGTGGTCGACCACCTGGCTCGGACGGTCTTCCCCTTCTGCGCGCCGGAATCCGAATCCGGACACGACGTCGGTATCGAGCCTACGCGCCCATTCACAAGCCCTTTGCAGGCCGGCCGTAATGTCTGCCTCAAGGCTTGGTGAGTCCACCTGTTTCTTGCTGATTCCGGGCGACACGCCGGAAACCCGTAAGCCAACGTCTTGAATCATGGCTCTGAATTCTTCAATCTCTTCGTCAGGGACCGACGGGAATCGGCCAGTTACCAGCGAACGAACTTCCACGAAATCAATGCCCCACTCGCGGGCCAGCTTGAGTGCCCGTTCCGGATCCTCTCGATTGATCTCGTCCGTGAATATCGCAAGTTTCACTTGGTCTCCTTTTCCTTCTTTTTCTTCTTTGATTTGCCTTTGCCCTTTGCCGCACCCGAGCTCGTGTCCTTCCTGAAATTCAGTTGCTTTACGGTTTCGCTGACCGGAGCGAGACCCCGGCCGCCGAGCCGGTCCACGTCTTTCGCAATGCGGAACCACTCTTTGGACATAGCCGCGAGCCTCTCAGGATACTGGCCCGAAAGATCGTTCAATTCAGTTCGGTCGTCTTCCAGATTGTACAGCTCCCATTTGCCCAGTTTGGCAGAAACCAGCTTCCACGGACCCTGGCGAATCGCCCTGTCGGTGCCGAAATGAAAATAGAGCGTTTCATGCTCCTGACGGGTCTCGCCTCGGAAAACCGGGAGCAGCGATTTGCCTTGGAGCGGGTCGATCTGCCTTTCACCGATCTGCTTCGGATAGGCCGCATCTGCAATATCGATAAACGTGGCCATGAAATCGATGAGGTGGCCAGGCTGACTGGTCACCGAGCCCGGCTTGGTTTTGAGGCCGTCAGGCCAATGAGCAATCAGCGGGGATGAGATGCCCCCTTCGTGCTGATTCTGCTTGTAGAGGCGAAACGGAGTGTTGCCGGCATGAGCCCAACTGGCGTCATACGTCCAGTACGATTTCGGATCCCACGGCTTGAGATATCGGCCGCGGGTTCGCTCGAACGGGCACGCGCCATTGTCCGAGCAGAAAAGGATCAGCGTGTTATCAAAAATGCCCTTCTTCTTCAGGAACTCGATCAGGCGGCCGATGTTCTGATCTATCACGTCCACCATCGCGGCGAAGACCTCCATTCGATCCGCCTCCCATTGTCGTTCCTTCTCACTGAGAGTATCCCAGGCCGGCACGTGCTGCGGTCTGGGGCTGAGCTTCCACCTGGCCGGCAGAAGCTCTGAATCGATCTGTTTACGGTGACGCGTCTCACGGAGCTTGTCCCACCCTCCGTCATATCTGCCATCGTATTTCTTCACGTCCTTTTCAGGCGCCTGAAGCGGATAATGCGGCGCGTTGAACGGAACGTAAAGCATGAACGGCTCATCCCCACGGGTCGCCTCTTCGAGGAACTTCAGTGCAAAGTCTGTAATGGCGTGCGTTGTATAGAACGGTCGCCCGTTGAGTTCTGGTGGTACTTTCCATGCTTCACCGTTGAGACGAAAGGAACCGTCGCCTGTGAAGAAATTCGTGGCACCGGACAGATGTCCCCAGTAGCGTTTGAAGCCGAAATCAGTGGGCTGCTTGCTCAAATGCCATTTGCCGGTCATCGCGGTGAAGTACCCTGCCTCGGACATCACTTCAGCAATCGTGGCCCCGTGGCTGAGCCTGGTGCTCCCGGCCTGGTCGCAATAGAGTCCGGTCAGGAGGGAGACACGAGACGAGTGGCATTTGGCGGTGTTGTAGAACTGCGTAAAGCGCAGCCCCTTTGCCGCAAGCGAATCGAGATTGGGGGTCTCAATTTCAGAGCCGTAACATCCAACATCGGAGAAGCCAAGATCATCCGCCATGATCAGGATGATGTTGGGCTTTTCGGCAACTGAGATGTGAGGGAGCAGGAGCAGCAGGGAGAAGACTGCGGTGGCTGAATTGACGATGCTATACCTGGGATATGTGGTTTTCATTTCTTCAATCGGGCAATTCGGCGGGACTACAGTCCAAACAGCCGCGTGGCATTGCCGCACAGGATCGCCTCCGCGTCGGCATCCTTCAGATCGTTCACCACCCTCAACACTGCTGAATGAGGGATCAAGAACGGCGCGTGGGACCCGAACAGTAATTTGCTGGTCAGTCCGGCTTCCACGAACAGCTTTACCTGGTCCATCCCATCGGCCTGCGATACATCCGTCCAGAGGTTTGGCATGCCGATCAGTTTATCAGTGAGTGAAGTGATCCCATAGGAGCGCGGTCCTCCAATGATGAAATTCAAGTCGCCAAACGTCTCCGCTGCTTCCACCACCGCCTCTGCCTCCACATCAGGCACCTGTGCAAGCGGGTGATGGCGTCGCGGATCCTCGAGACGGGTCTGAACGATGACGACGAGCGCCGCCTTTGAAAGCTCGGCAAGCAATTCGCCAGCGTCTTTAAGATCGTAACCGTGATAAGCCGGCAGCAGTTTGACCGCTTTCACGCCCGGATGGGTTACGGCAGAATCCAGCTCGTCTCGCCAGGTCGTCACGCGTGGAGAAAGGGCCGGCACCGGCGAAATGTTCACCTGTTCGTCTGCGGCCTCATAAACATTCGCGTTGCACGCGTGCGGATTTGGAAACCACGCAGCAGCAGAAGGCGACATGAAACATGTCCTGACATCGACTGCATGCAGGGAGGCGCAAACTGCTTCCACACTTCCGTCTACAGGCAATGCCCAGCAATGGCCTGTCCAGGCGTTGACATCAATGATCATTTCAAGACCTCCACTCCTGCCCAATCAGGGAGCAACCGGGCAGCGTTATTCCACAGAATGTCTTTCTTAACCTGCAAGGGAAGTCGGGTACCCAGAGTTTTGCCGAGCTGAGTGCCTAACTGCCGGACCGGCATGTCCGAGCCATACACGACTCGTGAAGGGCCCAGCCTCTCTACCGCGGCCTCGACAATGCCGCTTTCGGGATCGCCGCCGGAAGTATCGACAGCTATATTCGGGCAGTCCTTCACATCCTCGATGCCCTGCAGCCCACCACCATTCAGATGAGCCATGATGATCCGGGCCTTCGGATGCCGCCGCGCCATATCGGCAACATCTGCCGGGAATGATTCACCCGGCAGATTGCCCGTCGTCTTTATCCACGAATGCTGAAGGAGCAGAACATCATGCCCGATGGCCGCTTCACAGATTGGGTCGAGGCCGGGATCAGTCGCACGCCGCGCGACCCAGAGCTTCACACCCGGGAACCGCATGCCCCCGGCACAGCGGTCGATCTCCGCTGCCGATTCTTCCGGAAACTGCGGCGTCACATAACAGAACGGCAGAAACACATCCGGAGCAATATCACGGAGCCTCTGCACATAATCATTCGCTTCCCGGCATTCCTGCATGGTCGGCTCTCTGGGCACCCCCGGACACAGAGAAAAGATGCACATTTTGGCGACGCCTGCGCGTGCACCCGTCTCGATGAGCAGTCGCGCATCCTCTTCGGGTGTCTTCACCTTGTGAGGGCCGAAACAATGCAATGGATGAACGTGCACATCCAAGGCAGGACAGGGAGGTCTCAGTTGGTTTCGCAATTCGGAAACGTTCATACTGACGGTCCGTTCGGGGACTCAGATTTCCAACGTAACATGCATTGACAGATCCAGAGACTGCCACTATCGACCTCAGCAGTTCGATTTCAATAAGGAATGTTGAAGTAGACAGAACATTTACTTCACAGCCCTGAAGCTTTAACCTGTCGCCCCCCCCGCCACTCACTTGACATCCCAGATTCAACATGCGTCACCACGTCTATCCTCCCATCTTGCTGTTCACGCTCCTGCTGCACTGTTCTGCAGAACAGCAGACATTCAAATCACATCCGCCTTTGCGTCCGTTGCCGCAGGTTTCAAATCGTCCACTTGAGAAGGGCCCGGCATTCTATGTCGATGCCGCGAAGGGGAATGATACCTCCCCCGGCACAGACCAAACGCCCTGGAAAACCATCACACACGGATTCGCGAACATTAAGGCCGGAGATACCCTGGTCCTCAGAGGCGGCTCTTATTACGAACGGCTCTACTGCAGCGCGGCGGGTACTGCCGACAAACCGATTACGATTCGTTCATTTCCAGGTGAGCTGGCCATCATTGACGGATCGTTCCGCGAATTCTTTGAGAAGCCTGAAAACGCATGGGAGCCCTTCACTGGAGGGAGCCCTGGGGAATACCGTTCAACGGCCACCTACCGGAATGTGCGGAATCTTCACGGCCGCTTCGGAGATTCCATGGTTGGCCTGCAGATCTATTACTACATCGCAGACCTGCGCGGCGAACGTTACGTAGGCCCTGGTATCTGGCATAACCGTGCGACAGGTCGCATCCACATTCGGCTGCAGCACTACAAGGCTGAGGGGGTCGTACGGGGACGCAGCGAACTGGCTCGTAAGCTCTTCCCAACGCCGCTCCACGAGCTACAGAGCTACTCCGGCGAAACGGATCCGCGAAAGCTGCCGTTGATCATTTCTCCGTTTCATTCCGTCCCGCTCGTCATTGACAAGGCGCAGTACACGCGCTTTCAAGACCTCGTGGTCCGGGGAGGAGCCTATGACGTGGTGGATATAAGGCACGGGGAGCACCTGGAGTTTGACAATGTTGTCATCTACGCCGGCAGCTATGGCAAAGAGCCAGGAATACCGGGCCTTTCAAGCTCCACAATTCCGCGGTCTATGGAAGTGTTCCGCCGTGGAGCACTCGTGGCGAATCCTCCTTGCGCGAGCGGCCCTGGAAGAGCAAAGGGAAGAATCTGACACGCCTCAACACGCATGCGCTCATCATACCTGCGACATCGGATGAATATTCGGTCTACTATTTTCCATACAACCACGACTGGGAAATCTCATACAGCGAATTCACTGACGCGCACGACGGAGTTTACCTGGGCGATATAGTGAACCTGAAATTTCATCACAATTATGTGCATAATTTTCAAGACGACGGCCTTTATCTTTCAAGCTTCAGGCGGCTATACAATCCACAGGCCAGCTCCCGTCTGATCTATCAGAACTTCATCGGCGCCTGTCTGATTACTTTTGCATACGGCGGCGACGCCAAGCTTTCGAGCGAAGTGCACGTTTACAGAAACATCATAAGTGGCGCATACACAGTATCCGACCACGGCAGCCCGCCCTGGGAGGGAATGCGCTGGTATCACAACACAGTGCTTTCCGATCCTAAAAATCTGTTTAGTGTTCGGCACACGAAGGCAGGCCAGAACTGGCAGGTACGAAACAACGCTATCGTAGGCCGTGCGGCAAAGCCAGGTAAATCGCAGGAAGGCGCCTTCTGGGCTGGAAATGCCGGCGGTGTAATTTTCGATAAGCCGGGAAAAATTCAGTTGACTAGAGAGAGCCCGGCAGTCGATGCTGGCGAGCCAATTCCAGATGATTGGCCGGACCCATTGCGGAAACTGGAAAAGGGAAAACCAGACGCGGGAGCGTTGCCTCTTGGAGCAGGCCCGCTGAAAGTGGGAAGAAACGGCCGGATGGCCTTTTGAGGCCCGAAACGTCGTAGCCACAGGCTGCCAGCCTGTGAGCCAGGCTAAATTAATATGAGAGCCTACAGGCTGGCAGACTGTGGCTACGAGCTCATCCCGCAAGTCATTCAAATGTGACTGTCCCAAAAAACTCCGGCAGATGAAAATGCGGCTGCGGAAAGTCGACCGGCGACCACGCCAGCCAATGGGGATGAGAAGTTCGATCCCCACACTTGTAGAAATTAGCGCGCCAGACAACTCCCGATCCAGGTTCTGAAAACGACCGATAGTCACGCAGGATGTCGAACGGTATCGCATATTTTATTGTCCATGTCGTCGGTTCTACTAATTCTGGATTAATGAACTCCGGCAGTGAATGAGCCAATGCTACTTTCTCAAAATCCCTTTCTGGAATTGGGATGACTCCCTGGCCTTGCTTTTCCTGAAAATGAAATAGCGCCGTCCCACCACAGTTAACTTCAAGATTGAAATAGCCTTCTGTTACATCCCTGCCTGGGGCGAAAAAGAATTCGACGCAACTGTCCCGGCAAACGTCATCCTGATAGTGATTGGCAACCGCCCGAACATATCTGTCATTCACCTTGAAGAACACGTAAATGCAACGGTCGTCGCATGCGATCTTAAACTCAGCTTGGGGCCTGTGTTCCGGCAGTTCGCCCATATATTCGTTGAGCAGATTCGTCTGAATTCCGCTCCATGGCGAATCATTCCATTCAGCGCTTATGTCAATGGATTCGCTGACTTCTTTGATGGTTAAATCCATAAGGCTCCTCAGGTGGGCTTTGACAGAATGAAATTCCGTGTTGACGCCCTTTTATCAAATGCCCCCGAGAAGACCAGCACGGAGAAATCGACAACGAAGGCCCGATAGCTTTATATTCCTGCATGCCTGCCAAGATTAAGAGCATCACACTCATTCCGGTCCGCGTCCCGATTCCATATGAACGTGTCAACTGCCCCGAATTCGCGGATCAGATGTTGACCAGGGACGCTAACAACGGTTGGGGGGCGACCACGTTTTTCGGCGACATGCCATTCCTGGTTGTCAAGGTCCAGGGCGACGATGGCAGTGTTGGCTGGTCTGATTCCCGGCGGTACGACAAGACTGATAGGGTGGCGGAGGACGTAATCGATTACGCCCGCAATTTCGTCGGCGAATCTTGCCGGGGCCTCGATCCAGCCAAGGCTCATCTGGGTCTGGAAGTATCTCGCCCGGAGGTCCGCTTTCAGGAAGTGCAAACGGCCGCGCTGGTCTGGTCTGCGGAGGCCCGACGCATCCCGTTCTATTCCTTATTCGGCGAGAAGGTCAGAGATGAAGTCCGGGTGGAATACTGGAGCGGATTCCGGACCCCTGCAGGCGCAGAAGAATTTGCGAGGGAAGGGCGGCAGCGGGGTTTCTGCGGGCTGAAGCTCAAGGCCCACCTGGACATTGATGTCGCCGGGGTCACTGAAGCTGTATTCCGTGGGGGTGGAGAGGACTTTCATCTGAACATTGACCCGAACGGTCGATGGGAGACTGTCGATGCCGCGGTGGAACGGGCACGGGCCATGCTCGAAGTGAGCAGCAACGTCCTGCTGGAAGATCCCATCTATAACAAGCCTAAAGTTGCAGAGATTCGGAGGCAGACGGGCATTCCGACCGCTGTCTCAGTCACGCGGCCTGAAGGTGTCCGCGAGACTCTCGCTCTTGAGGCTGCCGATGTCTTCAACCTGGGCGGAAACTGGGTGAATCAGATCAGCACTGCCGCTTCTATCGAAAAGAGTGGCTTGCCATACTGGCTTTCCAGCTCGGTGGAGACTGGCTTGGGCGATATGGCTTCCGCACATTTCGCGGCGGCTCTGCCTGGTTGCACGATTGGTTCTGATCTGGCCGGCAACCTTGTCCGGGAGCACAACCTGCTGACCGAGCCCATCGAGTATCGTAATGGCCATGCCGTTGTTCCAGATTCGCCCGGTCTCGGCGTCGCTGCGGATGAAGAGGCCATCGAGAATTATCGGATTGGTGACCCGGTTGTCGTTCAATGAGCTTTCGGGTAACGAGAAGTTTCAACATCCGAAGAAGAAGGAACTCACCATGAAAATTGATCTGCAAGGCAGGTTAGCAGTCGTCACCGGAGCTTCGGGAGCGCTCGGACGAGTGATGGTACGCACGCTCGCTTCGTGCGGGGCAGATGTTGTCATCCACTATCAAAAGAACGTTGAGATGGCGGCGAAGCTGCGTGAAGAAATCAGCGAGATGGGTGTTCGGGGAATGATATGTCAGGCCGATATCACTCAGCTTGAATCCATCATGGCCATGCGGGACAGCGTTCATACCGAGCTTGGCCAGCCTGAAATCATCGTCAACAACGCGGTCATCCAGTATCAGTGGAAGCGGATTCTAGATCAGGAGGAAGATGACTATGAGGGCCAATTTCGTTCGTGCGTGATGCAGAGCGTCTTCATGAGCAAGGCTTTTGTGCCCGCGATGGTGGATAAGAATTACGGTCGCGTGATAGCGATCAGCACGGAGTGTGCAATGCAGAATTTTCCGACCCAATCGGCTTACGTTGCAGGCAAACGTGGCCTCGACGGGGTCGTAAGGGTTCTTGCCCGTGAGGTCGGCGAACACCAGATCACTGTGAATCAGGTCGCACCAGGGTTCACCATCAGCGACCGCGATCGGGCTGCCGGAACAGAGAGCAATCCTTCCTATGAAAAGAATGTGGCTTTGAAGAGGCGCGGCACCGATCAGGAAATCGCAAACGTGGTCGCGTTCCTTGCTTCAGATCTGGCGAGTTTCATTACCGGCGCATACATTCCGGTCTGCGGCGGTTATGTCATGCCGGCTATTTGAGCAATCTGACCAAGACGAAGAACCATTGATTACCGATTCTGATCTTTCCATCAAAATTGCCGCTGATGTTGGTGGGACATTCACTGACGTGGTTGTCTCGCTCCCCGACGGCCGCGTGCTCACGAGGAAAGTTCCTTCGACGCCTCCAGGTTTTGAGGTGGGTGTCCTTGCCGCAATTGATGAAGTTCTCGCTGAGGATGATTCGAATCGCGCTGACATCGCGACGGTCTGCCATGGCACCACAGTCGCCACCAACGCCGTTCTTGAACGCCTGGGCGCGAAGACTGCGCTCATTACAACGAAGGGCTTTCGGGATGTGCTGGAACTGCGACGGATACGGGCCCCGCAACTTTACGACCTGTTCTTTCAGAAGCCGCCCCCGATTGTGGACAGGTATCTCCGATTCGAGCTCGGAGAGCGTGTCAGTGCGGATGGCGAGGTGTTGGCGCCCGTCATCGTGGAAGAGCTGGACGCAATCGTGGAAAAGCTCCTGGAGCACAATGTCGAATCCATCGCCGTCTGTTTCATTCATTCCTACGTTGCGCCCGACCACGAACGCGAGGTGGGGGAGCATCTTCACAGGAAGCTGCCCCACATCCCTGTTTCCCTTTCGCATGAAGTAATCATGCAGAGGCGCGAATACGAACGGACGGCAACGACCGCGGTCAACGCCTACGTCCGTCCAGTGATGCGCCGCTATCTGGACCAACTCCAGAGCGGCCTGCAGGAGCGAGGCATCCATGCCCCACTGATGATCATGCAGTCTGCCGGTGGGCTGACTCCTGCGGCGGATGCTGCGCTGCGGCCGGTGTTCGCTCTTGAATCCGGACCGGCTGCCGGTGTGCTGGCCGCGGGCAACGTTGCGAAAGCCACGGGATGCCGAAATATCATCAGCTTTGACATGGGCGGCACTACTGCGAAGGCAGCGATGATCGAGAATGGCGCCATCCCTTACAGCCCGGAGTACGAGGTAGGCTCTTCACTTTCCGCGGGCAATCGTCTGACTGGCGGAGACGGCGAGCTCATTCTCTCCCCGAGTATCGACATCGCTGAGGTAGGCGCTGGAGGCGGCAGTATTGCCTGCATCGATGCTGGCGGAGGATTGCGCGTCGGCCCTCGAAGTGCGGGAGCCGTGCCGGGCCCCGCCTGCTACCAGCGGGGTGGAACTGAACCGACCGTTACCGATGCCAACGTAGTTCTCGGTTACATCAAGCCAGGCCAATTGGCCGGCGGAGATGTGGTGATTGATGAAGCCGCGGCCCGGCAGAGCATTGAGGAAATAATCGCACGGCCCCTCGGGATGACCTCGTTGGAGGCCGCGTTGGGCATCCACCAGATCGCAAACGCCGAGATGCTGCGAGCGTTGAGAGAAGTGTCCACCCACCGTGGGCGCGATCCTCGCGAGTTCGTGCTGGTGGCCTTCGGCGGTTCCGGTCCGATTCATGCCGCCCAGTTGGCGGAAGAACTCGGCACCAATCGAGTCATCGTGCCACCCGTTCCCGGCGTCTTCAGCGCCGTCGGACTGCTGGCATCCGGACTGGAACGCCACGATGTCCGCAGTTGCAGCCTGGCAGATGAGACTCTGAATCCGATCGAGATTTCAAGTCGAGTGGACGAGATGCGCTCCGCAATGAAGAAGCAGTTTCTATTGGAATCCGCAGATGACGACCGTCTGCAGTTCGAGGCTTTCGCAGACCTGCGATTCGTCGGAGAGATATCTGATATTCGCGTGCGGATTGAAGATGATGCCATCAATGATGAAACCATGGAAGAGCTGCGGCGAAGCTACGAGGAAGAACACGAACGGATGTACGGGCACCGCTCGGAATCCGGAGCGCCCATCGAGATCACCGCCGTGCGCCTTATCGGAAGAGAGGAGCGGGAAGATGACTTGATGCTGAAAGAGCCTGAAACCGCAGACACAACCGGCGGGTCTCGCCTTGCGACCTTCCCTCGCTCCGAAGGACCGACAGAAGTCCAAGTGGCTTCCAGGGCCGAGCTGGCGACCGAGACCGAAGGACCGCTCCTTGTGGATGAATACGATGCCACCATTGTCATTCCGCCTGGCTGGTCTGCGCGACTCGATGACGCATCCAACATCATCATGGAGAAGAAGCATGGCGACCATTGATCCCATCACGCGTGAAATCATCAAGAACGCTCTTGCATCCATCGCCGAGGAAATGGCTGTCGGGCTTTACCGCACTGCTTACTCCACCATCGTGAGGGACGTCCTCGATTTCTCCACCTCGCTCTGCAACGCGAAGGGCGAACAGATCGCCCAGGGCACCACTATCCCGCTGCACATGGGGTCTGTGCCCTATGCCATGGAAACACTGTTCGCCAAATTCGGAGACTCCATCGAAGAGGGTGATGTATTCATCCTGAACGATCCCTTTGACGGCGGAATGCACATCCCGGACATCTTCATCGTCAAGCCGATATTCTCGAAGGGACAGCACATCGCTTTTGCTGTTTCCACCGCGCACCATCTCGATCTTGGGGGCCGCGTTCCCGGCAGCTCTGCATGCGACAATAAAGAGATCTTTCATGACGGATTGCGCATCCCCTGGCTGAAGCTCTATCGTCGCGGGGAGCCGGACGAATCACTCTTCACCTTGCTGCGTGCCAACATTCGTGTGCCTCACATGACCATGGGCGATCTGCGCGCACAGCTCTCGGCCTGCCACACAGGCGAGCGGGGCATTCACCAGATTGTCGAGCGTTACGGCGGGGACACCTTTGAGGCTTGCTCTTCAGAACTGCTCGATTACACCGAACGCATCGTCCGCTCCGAGATTGCTTCATGGAAGGACGGCAGCAGCACCTTCGTCGATTACATGGACAGCGACGGCTGCGGCGGACCGCGCGTAAAAATTCAATGCACCGTCACTGTCGAAGGTGACGAGCTGACGGCCGACTTTTCCGGAAGTTCGCCGCAGGTGCCAGGCGCCATAAACAGCACCCTCTCCTTCACCGCGTCCGCGGTAGCCATGTGCGTCCGCGCCGTCATGCATTCAGACATGCCCAACACGGCCGGCATGTTTCGTCCAATTCACGTGGTCGTTCCCGCGGGCACCGTTCTGAATGGTGAAATGCCGGCCGCTTCATCCATGCGCGGCGTCACCGGATTCCGAACCGTCGATACCATCCTCGGCGCATTGGCCGGAATCGTTCCGGATCGAGTGCTCGCCGCGTGTGAAGGGGGCAACTCACTGGTCATCATCGGCGGCCGCCGCGCAAACACACGTGACGCCTACGTCTACTACGAACTGGTCTCTGGGACCTGGGGAGCGCGCCCGGACCGCGACGGGAACGACGGGCTCTGCAATCCCGCCAATGTTGCTGCAAACATCTCCATCGAAGAAGCGGAGTGCAATTATCCGGTCCGCATTCACCGCTACGGCCTGGTCTGCGACAGCGGAGGCGCTGGCAAGTTTCGAGGCGGGATGGCCGTCGAGCGCGAATGGGAGTTCCTCGAAGGAGAGGCCGCATTGACGATTCGTTCAGATCGCCGGGACCACCCGCCCTATGGCCTGGCTGGTGGCCTGCCCGGAGGAAGTTCCATCAGCATCCTCAAGCACCACGACAGCGAAGAGGTGCTGCCCGTGATGGTCTCGACGGAAATCAAGAAAGGAGAAATCCTCTACCACCGCCAGCCCGGTGGAGGCGGCTACGGAGATCCTCGAGACCGAGATGACAAGGCAGTAGCCACTGACGTCCAAAATGAACGGATATCGAGTGAGGCCGCAGAACAGGTGTACGGGGTGAGTCTGAATGAAGGGGAGACAGATAGTGGATGAATGAGCTTTTGACCAAGAGGGATTGCTATCAGGTTCAGATACTCTCCAGGCTTTGACTGGCGTCTCAGCTCTGCTAGATTTTCTTCATGCCAGATAACAGCACACTCACTGATACAGAGTCGTTGACCAAAGACGAACACCGCGAGCTCAAAGTTATGATCCAGCAACTGGAGGGGGCTCATGCGTCACGGATGAAACTGGTCGCGCAGCTTTCAAGGCTGCGTTCAGAAACACT
>Ga0187827_10002679_pt1 | contig 23966 bp, 18 predicted proteins | sample ETNtaG_39_FD_167969 | JGI IMG/M metagenome (GOLD analysis project Ga0187827, IMG submission 167969) | Marine microbial and viral communities from oxygen minimum zone, Eastern Pacific Ocean - ETNP2014_SV_150_PacBio MetaG (Illumina Assembly) | ecosystem: Environmental > Aquatic > Marine > Hypoxic... | reverse complement strand
TGCCGCAAGGTCGATTAGTTGCCTGGCCTTGTCCGGTTCTCTGCCGGGCTCGTCGACGTACATCCGCGCCACGACGCATCTGAAGCCACTGGTGTTGTTCATGAATCTGGTCTGGAGCTTCACCGCATCGTCCTTCCAATAGTGCAGGTAGCGCGTCTCGACAACATTGATGCCGAGCTTGTCAGCCAGAGACAGATAGTAGCGCTCCATCGGCAGGGGCGACCACTTGTCGCCCATCCAGATTGTGTTGAAGCCGGCCTGGCTCAGATGATACAGGGCCTCAGCCTTCGCCCACCTCGTCCACAAAACGCCAAACGGGAACAGGGGCTTGCCGTCTACGTTGATGGTTCTCCGCAAGTGGTCGATCTTGACCTCCCGGACGGTCGACGGCTCCAGTTTCTTGAGGGGCAACGCCTGATGGACCCTCTTGCCGGAGCTGGGAAGACGCCTCACGAGGGTTCTGTATTTACCAGTGGGCCAGCTCCCTATCGGTATCTCCATTCTGGCGAGCCGATCTTCAGAAACGGTCATCGACTTGCCGAAGACTGACAGGCCCCGTGGCGAGTGGATTTCGACGTTCGCCTTCGACGGGGTGCCACCAGAAAGCGCTCTCAGGAACAGTGAGGCAACCTTTTCAGTGGTGTAGTAGTTGAACTCATAGAACGCCTGAAGGTCTTCTCCCTCTTCTTCAGTTTCCACTCTCTTCTCGGCCACGCTTCGAGCCGCGGAAACATCTCCAGCAAACAGGAACCCGAATCGCTCCGGAAGATGGAAGACACCGTAGGTCGGTGACCAGTTCTGAAGCTCTCTGGGCTCCTGCAGGTTCCGACAGACATTGACACGCAGGCACGCCGCGCCGGGAAACTTCGCGTCAGGGAACAGATCTGAGAAAGGAACAAAGGCTTCGCCCGACCAGAACCCTTCACGCCTTGCCGTGGACACGCGCCACTTGGAGTTCCAGGTGTTGTCCACGCTTCGACCGGTCTGGCACTTCTGGTCGAACTGGGAGCCGTAGGCATTGAACACGAGCTGATAGTACTCACGCCCTTCTCCTGAGGGGTCGATGAACAACTCAATCGAGTCGTCCCCGAAGATGGCTCCGGAATCGCGTTCGCGCTCGGTGGCCGGAACATCCTTCACCCCAGTGTACGACTTCGCACCGATGAGCAGCCCTTTGGGTGTGGCCGAGAATGAGATTTCCGTCTTCCGATCCGGAGGGACTCCGTTCGTGTCGCAGAGCAGATGTTTCTTCCGTGTTTGCCAGAGCTTGTCATCCAGAATTCCATCGAGCTTGATGGCCTCGAGTGAAGGCTGCTCGATCCTGGCCTCCGGCAGGAAGTCCTTCACTCCGGTGGCCTGCGCCCCGGTCCCCCGGGCAAACCGAGCATCGAGTGGAGAGCCTGGGCTGAATGCGGACGGCGCGTGGCCCTTCTCGAGCTGCACCGCATCGATCCAGAGCGTTCCCCGCTCCTTCGGGACGATGCTCAGGGACCGATAGGGATGGTCCGGCAGGGCGTAGGGGGAGAATTTCACGAAGTATCGCTTCCATCGCTTGCCCACGTGCACCTCTTCCCCCTGGCTCCGCCGGCCCGGGCTGGCAGCGCCGATGAAAGCGAGGAGGTCGTCTCTATCACTCCTGAGGTGTGCAGAGAATGTGTAATCCGTGCCTTTCGCCATCTGGTGCACCATGCCGTGGAGCCGCAGAGGGTGCTTGACCTTCATGGTGCGGCCGCCGTGGAAAGGGCGTGAAGTATCGAGGCTCCAGTGCTGATGCCACCGCTCGTACCCCGGCGCGGAACACCAACTCTCATCCGCTTCATTCCCCCAGCCCGGTTCGTGCGTCCATCCGTCGGGTATATCGGGGTTAGCGCAAATCTCGAAACTGGGGTTGCCGATCAGGTTGATGGTTGTGGGCCGCTCTTGGGGACCGGGCGCATCGTCGTCTCCACGGTTCGTCATCCGTATATCAAATATCTCTGCTTTCACGTGGTAGGTGTAGAAAGAGACCGCGCCCCCTCCCGGCGCGGGACCGAACTCGGCCGCCTTCGCCCCATTGACCTCGATGACGATCTTCTCCTGTGAGCATTTCGCCACGACCTTAATTGTGGCGTCCATGGGGCAGAGGACCGGTGTGTGTCCTTTGAAGGTCATCTTCTCCTTCTCTGACGCGGGCTTCCTGGGCTTGAAGTACCATTGCGCCCTATCGCCCCTGAAGAACAGTACCCATGTCCCCGTGTCTCTGGCGATGCTCAGCCCTACATGGTTGTCTTCCTTCCCTCCCTCAATTCTTCTGAAGCTCCATGCCAGATCGAAGTCTCGGAGGTTCTCTCGTGTGGACACGAGGGAATGAAAGCCCAGGGCGCCGCTGGTGAATGAACCCTCTTTCATCTGCCACTTTCCAGCACTCCGTTCCCATTGCGCAGGGGTGATGTCTTCGGCTGAAGACGATGCTGGCATCAGGCACACGATAACGGTGAGAAACAGCAAGGCGGAGGACTGAAGAGTGAACGATTTTGGGGCACGAGCCAACATGGTCATCACCATACCATGCCCCGTTAATCCTGCCTGGACGCAGAGCCGGTGAAGCAGCAGTCGGCCGCACGCAGTGGGCACGTTTACCAGGTCAGGCCATCGACAGCTATGACAACTCGTTCTGCGGGCTCTGTTGTGGAGCAAGGATCCCGTCGGGAGATGTGCAGGCTCAACCCATTCCTGGCGCCGGTCTCCCGACCGGCGGTGGGACTAGTGGGCCTCGTATTCCGCGGACAACGCAAGGCGATCTGGGAGCTCAAATCGGGTCTCTTCCGGTCCGACTGGTTCGGGCACACACACTTCCTGAGCCGAACGCTTCAACCCGTGTTTTGACCAAAGCTGGTTCCAGAACGTCGGGGAAGTGATTGATCCTGATGACGGTCCGGTCTGGCGTTGGGAAAGATGCATGGAACCGGTGTAATAACTGTTAGCCCATACGAAAGGAGTACAGAAATGGACGAAAGAGTAGGCAAGTTCTTCCAGAAGCTCGTGACGAAACTCGACGCAGGCAAACCGTTCCAGTCATCATTGCGGGAACTGGCAGCGTCCGATGAGGTCGCGCCGGCCCTGCAACCCGTGGCTGAGCAACTCGCTGACGACATAGGCACTGGGAGCAGTTTCGCGCAAGCGTTGGCGAAGCATCCCACGGTTTTCGAACCCGGATACGTCGCCATCTTGAAAGTCTTCGAGGACCAAAAGTAAAAGCAAAAGGCCAATGATGTGCCCGGGGCCAACCATGCCTTCCACGCGTTGCAGAAGACCGCCGCAGTGCTCTAACCTTGCGGGTTGCGCGAGGTCTGACGTTCATAGGGAGTTGGAGGCACGCGCAGCGTGAGCTTCCGGCAAGCCTGCTGGCCAACCGCTCCAATTCCGCAGGACTGAGAGTCGCTCTTGCGCATGGAATTCCTCCTCGAAGAAAACGAAGAGAATAAACGCATACTGCATACTCATTTCATTCACGCTTACCGGTAGCTCACCGTTGATACGTGACGATCAGGGATTGACTCCACTCGGCTTGGCTGAGATGTATGGGAAGAAGCCCGCCGTTCAGGAGTTCATGCCGAAGGCTGGGAGTGGGCACCTCATCGACTTTCATGGCGAGGTGGTGGACAACGTTTCGGGAGGCGGGATCGAAATCTTCCACGTTGATGGGGATGAGATGGCTGAAGCGACAGGCTCTTTGTCTGCAACCGCCATGGCATTCTCCGAAGCAACGATCGAGGGAAGACCTACGAGCTCGTTCACAGGACATCCGCGAGATAATATCAATGACCACAAACAAGGATGACATACCGTTTTCTCCGGGTGACCCCACCATTGCACCAGGACAGCCAGCGGCTGTGGCCATTCGGGCACCGCAAATTCACCACTGGGAGCACCAAAGGGAAAGGAGGCTCGCACGACAGCCCGGCCGACGTGCCCCCGGAGTATCGCAGGCTGGCCTCTTTCCCCGGCTTTCAGACATTCGTCTTAGCCCAAAGGGAGGCACATCTCCCTACCGCACCATCGAGCATGCGTTCTGATTCTGCCAACGACTTCTGCACGGCGCGGAACCGCACTTCTGTTGCGGCTCGATGCGGGGTCAAGGTGCCGACCGCTACGACTTCAAACTTTCGTATTCGAACTGGTCCAGCATCCCCTCCTTTTGAGCGCCGCCGAAGAAGCGGATGAACTCGCGGTAGCGGATGGCCATGGGCTTGGCTTCGTGGATGGGAGTCTGCCAGTCCGGGGAATCTTCGATGAGTTCCTCAATGGCAGGCAGACCTGCTTCGAGGAAGCGGACATCGCCCGTGCGCTCGTAACCGATCGCCAGGGCCGGGGCGGTACTTCGCGATGTGCCGCCGCTGGAATGGATTTTCCGAACCGCATCCGGGAAGGGCCGAAGAATCCCAACCAACCATTCTCCGAGCTCCCGGTCGTCTCTTCTTCGGGCGAAGAGGTCGATGGCTTCGATCATGTTGAGCATGAAGTAGAAGGCGGCGAGGAAAGCAGGGGAATGGATGGGTGCCTCCGAGTGCTCGGAATGGTAGTCCACGAAAAACTGGACAAGCCGCTCCGCTTCCGCTTCGAAACGAGGCTCACGCGTGATGTCCCAAACGTGAACCATGGCAAGAAGAGCCCAGCCCATTTCCCGATCGTAGTTGCCGTAAAGTTTGCCCCGCTCCGGGTCGTGGAAGAAGCGAAGAATTGCATCACCGATAGCCACCGCATTCTCCAGCACGTCCGGATCGCCTGTGAGGCAGAAATATTTCATCAGGCCCTCGGTCCAGAAATGGCTGGGGTAGCCTCCGGAAGTCGTATGCTTCGCCGAGTGAACGCGGCTGATGCGATGAAGCCACTTTTCATCGGAGTAATGCGTGAAATCGACTTCAATATTGTGCCGGACCTGCCACCGGAAATGCAGCCAGAGGTCATGCCGGCCGGTCCGCATGAGTTCCGAACCGAAGGCGTGAATGGCGTCATACTCGTTGTTTGTCCAAACGGGCTCGTAGTCGGACATGTCAGCCCACGGGACCATGGAGTGATGCGGAGTTTCTGGTCCAAAGACCCTCGGCTTTGCCGGCGCGCCGGGAACTCGCGGCTGCCGCTGCAGGCCCAGAGCCGAATAACTCCGCTGGTAACCCGAATCCGGGGTGTCCCCCAGGTCGAACATGTCGGCAAGCATGTCCAGCCGGACGAGACGTGTCAGCCATTTCTCAAATCGAGTGTGCTGCCGGTGCTTCAGAAGCTTGTCCTGTTCGAATTCGCCGCAGAAGGCCAGCCAGTCCGGATTCACACAGGCTCGGCCCTCCCAGAGCGGCAGCACCATTGTTGACTCAACGCTGTCGCGACTCAGCGGCTCGCCATCGGCAAAGGTCAGCGTCACAACATGCCGGCGTGAATGCCCCTGTTGCATTTGGAGAGGTCCCGCCCGCTCCGGCCAGACATCAAAGGAAAGTCGCGCACCTTCGCTGGCGATACGTTTCGGCTGCATGGCCGCCATGTCCTGGACGTGGAGATAGGCGCTTGTATCGCCGTCTGTGACGCCCAGCCATGGTGGCGCCTTGGTCAGAGGTGCAGCGAGGTAGGATGCGTACTCGTCGTCATCTGACAGCATCGCCGGGTCTTCCACGTGAGGACTGGGCCGCACCGTATCCGTCACAATCGCTACCGGATCGGGATTGAAGACGACCCTGGTACGATAGAACTCGCCATGGTTGGTCTGGACGAACTGGCGTTCTATCTCGCCGCCCAGAGCCAGGTCGAGATCCATCCCCATGCGCTCGACAGGCAGAAACTCGGCTCCGGGCTCGACCTGGAAGAACTGGTAGGCCAGACGGACGACCGGCATCCCAGCCCAGAGCTCGACATCCAGCCGGTAGGTCATCTTCCGCTGACCATCGCTGTTGTAATGGGCGCCTTCAGTTCGTGCCCTGACTCGAGCCGGACCGTCCTCAAGAACGGTGACGGCCCGGCTCCCTTCGTGAGCCGTGCTCGCAGAGCCAACGCACAATTGAAAGTCAGCCGGGCACGCAAGCAGCGACTTCCCTGACGCATGGATTTCGCGGATTGGGCCTCCACCCTCTCCAGACAGGGCAATCGCGACGTGCCCGTTGTCGAGAGTCGTGCCGGACTCGTCAGCCGTGAGTTTGACCTGTTCCTGACCTTCCGTGAACCCAGCCTGTGCTTTATCAACTACGACAGCGAACGTGCCGGTTGCATCAGCAATGAAAGACAGAAGCGCCCAGCGGACAGAGCCGTCTGGCCAGGGTACCAGGTTCCGCGCGGATCCGAGTTGGTGAACACCCTCCTGACTGACAATTGCCAGTGATGATGGATCAGAGAGCTGGCCTTCAGGAAAAGGCACACCAATGACAACGGGACCAGCAGCATCGACCGCGATTGTTGGGGAAGGATGACTCATCAGGGCTTGTGCTGGCGCTGCCAGAAATTACTCCGGTTCCGAGAGGCCGGACTGCTCTCCAAATTCAATGACTTCCGGTTCATCCGGGTACTTCAGATCTTCATCCCGCTGCCAGCGGTAATGGATGAGCTCGTCTATGAGCGTGACGCTGGTAATCAGGGTGTACTCCGGAACGGTCTGTTCGGGATGAAGCTTTACGCCCGGCTTGTTCAGGCCGTCCGGCCACGGTGTGGTGAAGAGCTTGAAGAGGTCGTCGCGGCGCGGGGTGCCTAACATCGACCGGACACCGGAGGCAAGCATCTCCTCTGCTGTATGGCAGGCGTTCCAGAAAGTCCAGTCCGGGCCGTCGTTCGGCAGACCAAATTTCTCGCAGTACTCCTGCCGCTTGGCTCTCTGATAGATGGCCTGCGGCGATTCGGGATTTCTGCAGGCCATTCCGCTGCAGTGGCTGAAGCCACTCGTCGGGTCGGGTTCGAAGACCTCGATGAAGTTCCGGCTGCATTTTTCGATGGCCACACTGCGCTTCTGCCGGTCGTGAAGGACGAAATTCATCCCACCGAAGAACTTTGAATACTTCGTCAGGAAGTCTACGGCAGAAGGCACATCGTCCGCGTAGTGCTGGTACATGGTCGTGATCGGCAGCGGAAATATCTCGTCCGGCTCGTCGTCCAGGTGCAGGCCGCTCCCCACGCCATCCCAGACCAGGTTGCCGGCGTGTGGCAGTGCTTCCGGTTTGGGCTGGGGCCGCCAGTTGGGCGGGGCGGGATCGTCGATGTTCTTCGCATGAAACTGCCCGTGGTCGGTCTGTGGGATGTAGACGACGCGGCACTTTTCCTGTTGCCGCAAGCTTGACCTGGCGATTCCCCGGAACATCAGGAAATCGTTAAGACTCCGATAAATGGCGATCTGCCGGGCATCAAGATTCAACAGACGCTTGAGTTCCCTGTCCACGCTCAGCACGTAGTCCACCCACACGGACGACTCCGGGTAGGTCGTCGCAGAAGGTACTTTGTCGATACGTTCCTGATGGAAAGATTCGAGCCCGTCGAGCAGCGATTCAGAGGCGAGCCACGGCGCGTCGAAGAGGACGCGCTGTACGGCTCTTTCGAAAACGTCGTAGCCCTGAGCAGTGATGTGATCGGCCTCACTTTGGGCTTGATTAAGTGGATCGGTTGGTTTGACTGAATCCATGGGCATTGTGAAGGGTCACTCCTCTGGATATTCGCTCGATGCCCCTCGATGGGCACAGGTAAACGCTTTTCGGGTCATGAGATTTCCACACGACAGTCAGGCTGGGCGAAACTTATATCGATCCAGGCCGTAGACGAAACGTCTTTGCTCTTCCGTCAGATCCGCACCAAAGTCTTCCGGCGGATCGATATTCTCGCTCCACATTTTCATGAAGTGAGCACAGTAGGCGAAGATCATCAGATAGCGATCGCTGGTTAAATCCATGGGGGGTGCAGAGTGCGTGAGAGTTTCGCCAAACAGGAGCACGTCTCCCTGCTCCGCATCGACCTGGCGTACGAGAGAACGGTCCAGAATCTTGATCATTTCCTTGACAGGTGTGGTCATTCGATGACTCCCCGGGACAACCCACGTGCCTGTGTTTGGCCCGTTGTCTGAAAGGTAGGTAGCAAGTTTTGGAATGAGGCAATGGTAGTGTCCGCTGGAATCAAAACCGGCGTAATCAGGATTGAGCCCGCGATGCCAACCGGTCCTCGGGAAGTCTTTCTCGAGGCATTCCTCCGAGTGTTTTCCAGGATGGCTGATGATGGCTTGATTCTCCTCCAGCCTCGATTCACCACCAAGGATGTCCTCTGCAATAGGCCTGAATCGATCGCTCATGGCAGTGTCCAACATGTGACTGTCGTACCAGGCTGTGCCCCAAACCACCGTGCTTTCCTCCCTGTCTTGACGGCGCAAGGAAGTGTCCGACCTCATCCTGTCGAGGATCGAAATGAACTCGTTGCATTCATCCACAGTGAAGACGGATTTCAGCAACAGGTATCCGTTGACGTCAAAGAATATGCGTTGGGCGGGCGTGAGCATGGCTCCTTCTGTCTAAAGAATGGTCATTAATTTGGAGAATTCTGGTAATCGACGACTACACCATCGATCAGAGTTTTGTGCCCTTCACGAGTCAGCTTGCCTTTGGACGGAGCGACAACGATCAAAGCCGCGGAATCGGCAGCGACAGGGAAGCTTGTCTTTCCCGTGACTTTCTTGCGGACATACGATCCGTTGGTGGTGTCATACAGGTCGCACGGACGAAGGCCAACGTCCATCTCAATTTCTTTGGTTTCGTCGTATGGATTGAAATAAAGGAAGGTAGGGAAGGCTTTGCTCGGAAACGATTCCGTCGCCAGGCAATCGAGCTGAAGGATGTACTTCACGTTCGTGGTTCGGATGATCCCGCCAAATACTCCTGAGAAGGCTGAACCGTAAATGCCATAGTCGGTTTTATACCCCCATTTGTGCTTCACGGGATCTCCGCTGGCGTACAGCGTTTCTTCAGCGTCCCAGTAATGCCGTAATCCTTCGTACGCGATTGAGTGGTCAGGATCGCCTTTCCAATATGGGCAGGATTGCCGTTCCGGCAGATGCGCGTCTGAATAAAACAACCGCGCAGCATTAGCCGCATGCAGCATCCATTTTCCAATAGCTCGTGCGTACCGATCATCGTAGCGAACGAGGGGTACCATCGGCCAGGCCAGGCAGAATGTGTTCATGGCGAATGCATATCCTCCCCCGCTTCTGCGCCATGGAGGGCGGTTGATGGCTCCGACCAGACCATGGCAATCTATTCCCGACCAATTAGCAGATATGACGCCGAAATCTCGCCGAGCTGTGCTCGAATGATCGAAAGACCAGTTAATTAGTTTCTCCAGATCATATTCTCGGCCGAGCTCTGCATTCATTCTTGTTGCAATGTAAGCCCCGAACGGCACTTGAACTTCGTAGTAGGGGTTTTCATTTCGCTCATGAAGAAACTGCATGCACCAGTCGGCAGCCTGAAGGTATTTCTTGTCATTAAATCGAATCCACGCCATGTATTGGAGCCAGGCGATACCGGCAGCCGCGTCCGGTTCGGTCCACCTTCCGTTCTTTTGGGGTTTCATACTTTTGAAATTGAACCCCGTGTAGTCGAAGTGCGGCACTCCCTTCTTGCCGCCCATTTCACGGCAGGCTTCGTACCACCGGTCTGCAGTGACTTTTACAATCTGTTCCAAGTTGCCCGTGTCGGGGTATCGGTCTGCGAGCGCATAGAAAATAATGTGAGGAAAAATGTCGTACCAAAATGATGCACCACTGCTCGTGTTCATCCTGTTCAGCACTAAATTCAGGCCATTGGATTTATTGAAATACTGTTCGCACATCAGAACCCAATTGTGCGTTCCTTCTGTCTTGTCTATGCCGGCGAAGGTGGCCCCGAGTACACTTCCGACCGTGGTGATGGCTTCGTGGTTTTGCCCCTTGTCTTTGGGCCCAACGTAGGACGGTAAGCCAAAGCCTGCGCGATCCATATTGATTCGGCTCTCATCCAACCAGATGAGAGGCAAGTGCTCGCCTTTCGCTTGAAAGCCGAACGCAAGTTGATCGAAATTACGGGCAGTCTTGCGCCAGTCCTTTATGAAATACGGCGACGGGTATTGGGGCATGCCCTCAACTCTGGGAATGTTTCGTTGTCCGTTCTGACCTGTCTGCGGGCCGTCTCTGACAAGGACTTTTCGAATAGCATCCAGGCGTCTTGTAAACGGCTGCCCGTTCCTGCCGCGAGTCGGAGCCAGCCAGCCTCCCTCATCAAATTCGTTCCATGCATATACAATGATGCAGTTTGATTTGCAGACCTTGGGATGGGACTTCACGAAGTTAATCGCCCGATTGAGGTGTGCAGCGATTTCAGTGGGTTTTGCCTCGGAAGGGAAGACCTTCTGCTTGTGATAGGCGTGCCCGGTCTCCCAGGAGACTGGATTATCCTGCCTGGGCCGCTTGTCCCATCCGGTTGTCACCAGGGGGACGAAAGGCACTTTGGAATCAGCAGCGCTTTGCCAGACATTCTTTTCGAGCCTCTCGGCCAGTTCAGAAAATCTGGCCTGACTGCCGCCGATCGCGTACGAGGAAACTGCATCGAAGCCCTTGGAATATACTTTCTTGAAATCGGCCACCGGCTGCCATCCCATAAAGATGCAATAGGGATTCAGGCCTTCCTTTTTTGCAGCAGTCAGAAATTCAGAAAAGCGTTCAAACGGAAATGTTCTTCCAATAAACGCGTACACCAGTGGACGGTCATTCAGAACCTTTTGGTATCCAGGATTCTTCAACAGATCGATGGCGCGCTGTTTCTCTTTCGGCCAGGTCGCTTCAGTCGAATTAAGAGTGTTATGCAGTATCAGGCAGAACTGAAGGCGTTTGCGGATGTCACTCTTCAGATACTGTCCAAGAGCTGTACTCATGGGCGATGATTCTGCGTAGAGCAAGAATGCCCAGTAATCCAGGCCGCTGTTGCTGGCCAGCTCAATTTCGCGATCCATGACCGACTGCGGCGAACCGTCTATCCGGACTCGATGATCAGCCAACACTTCCGCGAACCACGGCAACCGGTCGTGATACTTCTCCGGGCCGAGGGTCTTCTCGACTTGATTGGTGATTTTTCCTCCGGTCCACGCATCCCATCGGATAGCCCCCACCGCGGGGCGGGGGAGCGGGCCTTCTGCATAAGACGCGGCCATGATAAATAGCAGAGAGAGGCTGCTTACTCGGTAACTCAAGAATCCAAACAATGGATGAAGCCTTTTAGTTGTAGGAGATCGTGGTGCCGGGAGGCAATTATTCAAAAGGCAGAAATGGATCCGGAATGTCAACGTAGCCGGCTTCGGCATCACTCAATCCCGCATAAAGCCTTGCCATGCCATCGTCAAGACGCCGGATGCCGCCTGAGAAAATGACATCGACGAGGTCTGGCCGTTTGGCGACTCCTGCAGGAAAGTCCTCTCGCTTAGCAATGATCTCAAGTGGGCTGTACTTGCCCGTCACCGGGTCGAGGCAGAACACCATGGAATAGTAATGTCTGTGGCCGTCGTGGCTGAATCTCGCGATGTGTCCGAGTACGCCAATCTTCCCATTCGCCAACACATGTGCTTCATTGGCGCCCACCCATTCTTCCTCCGGGCAAAGATCCAGCAGTGGAGCGGCATTAATTCTCTCGTGTGTGATTTCTTCCAATGATTGAGCGACAAAATACCCAATCTTGCCGCGGCCGCCTTTGTCCCCCTGGGGGCGGGTAAAGACGACAATGCTTCCATTGGCTTGTTGAACAAACCGGATGTCTTTCATCTTCGGCGGGCCGGATAGGACCTTTTCAAACTGACCGTCACCAGACTCAAGATAGAACTCCATCTGCCAGCCTGTTTCACCATTTGGAAACTCGATCGGGAACCTGACGCCGCCGAGAAGTAATTTGCCGCCGATGTTGGTGGCACATGGATCCTGCAGCCCATGAAAGACCGGGGCCCCGTCCACTGGAATCCATCCATCAGCGGATTCAGTGAAGAGAACTATTTCAGACAATTCTTCGTCGCGTTCTTCGACCCGGCCCGCAATGACTGTCTGTTCCAGATAGGTGAACGGTGCGGAGATGTTGTAAACGTCCCGGCCATCAACGCCGATGAAAACTAGTTTTTCTGAAGTGGTAGCCACTGGGATCTATGATTGGAAGAAATCGTTGTCCTGCCAGTTCTTACCGAACCAACTGCAGAGGCTGAACAATGATGCGAGCCGCCTCCTGCGAATCAAACGTTCGAGTAAGCCCAGAGCGGGGCATTTCTGATTTCTCTGTCGATCTTCTATTATCAAATGGACACCAAACTCAGTCTTAAGGAACACTAGAATGTCTTCTCCAAATTTCATTGTCTTTCTCACTGACGACCAGGGCTACGGGGACCTGTCATGTATGGGCGCCACGGATTTCCGTACGCCACACCTCGATCGGATGGCGGCTGATGGGGTCCGCTTTACCGACTGGTATTCAAACTCTCCGGTCTGCTCTCCCTCACGCGCCGCGCTGTTGACTGGGAGGTATCCAGGAAACGCCGGCGTGCGCTCCATACTCGCTGGTCACCGGACTGCGACGGGCCTTCCGCCAACAGTGCCATCTCTGGCAACGGCCCTGAAGGAGCTTGGCTACTACACGGCTATGTCAGGCAAGTGGCATCTGGGGCTGGCGCCGGGGTCGCGGCCTGAGGAACATGGGTTCGATGATTGGTTTGGTTTCAAGGCCGGCTGCATTGATTACTACTCTCACATCTTTTACTGGCAGATGAATAGGGACGGCCGCGCACAGTGGCACGACCTCTGGGAGAATGGGAAAGAGATTTGGCGGGATGGAGAATACTTCACCGAAATGATTACGGAGTACGCGATCGAGTACATCCGCAAGTCTGTAAAGCTGGGCAAACCCTTCTTCCTTTATGTTCCATACAACGCCCCGCATTACCCCATGCACGCGCCGGAAAAATACGTCAACCGGTTCTCTGACTTACCGTGGGATCGAAAAATCATGGCTGCAATGATCAGTGCAGTCGATGACAGCGTAGGCGCGATACTTGCCGAATGTGAGAGACAGGGGCTACTCGAAAATACATTCACATACTTCCAAAGCGACAACGGACCTTCACGCGAGATACGTAACTGGATGGATGGCACAGCAGATCCGTATTACGGCGGCTCGGCAGGTATGCTAAAGGGACACAAAGGAAGCCTGTATGAGGGTGGAATGAGATCCCCCGGTATCATGAGTTGGCCTGAAAAAATTCCAGCAGGGCAGGTGATCTGTGAGCCCGGAGCGGCGATGGATGTCTTCCCAACGTTCTTGAATGTCGCGGGTGGTGACTCATCAAAATACGAGCTCGACGGGCAGGATATCATGCCAGTCTTGACCGATGGTGCGGCATCACCTCATAAGGAGATCTTCTGGGAGATGGGCAAACAGACAGCGGTGCGGCGCGGCAAATGGAAGCTGGTCTTAAGCGGTCACCTGATAGAAGGCGAGCCGTCCGAAGATGAGGTGCATCTGGCCAACCTCGAGGAGGACATGTCCGAGCAGAACAATCTTAAAGACCAGTTCCCGGACCTAGTGGCTGAATTGATTACTTCCGCGGGATCCTGGAGGCAAGGCATCGAGGACCGGTGGGAGAATGAATGGAAACCAAAGGCGAACGGGACGACCGGTGTCGTAAAGAAGTAGGAATCCAGCTTTGTCCGTTCCCGAATACCTTCACGGCTATGCTCCCGAGGAGCAGCAGCGGCTGATCGACCAGGCCGAGTACTGGCGCGATGACCTGATCCTCAGAGACGTGGAATTCAAGCCCGGGGAGCGAGTGCTGGAGATCGGATGCGGCGCCGGCGCGGTCCTCGGAGTTTTAGGACGAGCATTCCCCAAGACAGTATTCAGCGGAATAGATCTCTCTGAAGAGCAAATTCAGTTCGCTCAGTCTTACCTGAAGGAAATTGGTCAAGATGAAACAGAGCTTGCCGTGGGGGATGCAGCGAAACTTCCCTGGGACGATTCGACCTTCGATCACGTGTTCGGAATCTGGATCATTGAACATCTCAAAGAACCAATCCCTGTGTTGAAAGAGGTGAGTCGCGTTCTTCGACCAGGCGGCAGGAGCATTCTCAACGAAGTCGACTATACGACCTTCAAGATCTGGCCAGAGAACGGTGACTACGACTATTTTCTTACCGGGCTCTGCGATCTATTTACCCACTGCGGCGGAAACCCAAAGGCTGGCAGGATGTTGGGCGTTCTCTTGGAAGAATCGGGGTTTGAACAGTGCCGAAACGAACCGTGGGCGAAACACTTTTTCAATCCAGCTTCGACCGCCACGTTGAGAGAATTCGTGGAGTACGTCTACCGTTTCATGGAACCGGCTATCCCAAGAATGAGCGCGGGGCTGGGCCTTGACGAATCCAGATTGAGAGCTGGTCTTGAATACCTCAGATCACTCCCCAAAGTGCCGGGAGGAGCGATGACAATGATCGTCTATCGTGCAACCGGGATGGCTTCGTGAGTTGTTGTGCGAAGCCCTCCAGCGGCAACGCCCGGGGGAAGAGTGGGGGTCGGACGATGGTCTTATTCATCGATCTCAATACCGAAAATTGAATCGCCGATCCGGCGCGACGTCGCCTTCGAGAAACAGCGACTCGACTGACTTCAGACTGACGTTGTCGACCCATTTGAAATCGAAGCCCTGGCCGGGGGCGCGGGGGATGAGTTTGCTGGGCACGCTGAGTTCCAGGCGGCAGGTCGTCCATCCGGTCGCTCAGGAATTTGCCGTAGAAGGTGCCCTTCTCCCGGTTTCGACCCTCCCCGTCGCGTCTTTCATCATGAAGCGATGGGACGTTAGTGGAAGACTACATTCGTCGTCTCCTTCAAATCGTAGGGGACGATCCACGCGCCACGCGGCCATCGTCCGGAAGGAAGACCAGAAGACTATTTCTTGCCCTTCTTCTTCTTCTTCTTGGGCTTCTGCACCTTGGTCCGGCCCTCCTCGCTGACGGTGGAAAGGCGGGTCTTGGCGAGGCGCTCCAGCGTGGCCTCGAACTGTTCCTTGATGGCGCGCTCCGGTTCCGAAAGTGCGGCGTCCTCAAGTTTTTCCCCGTCAAACGGGCCCTTGTAGCGAGTCAGCTTGGCGCCGCTGCCGTCGGTTTTGGCCAGGAGCGAATACTGCTTGTTGCGAACCATGACCCGGCCTCGGTACCAGATATAGATCCAGTCCTTCTTGCGGGCACTCGCGTTGTCCTGGAGTACCGGTACGATGCTGGAGCCATCGCCCGGATAGTTCGCCGGCAGCTCGGCGCCAGTGACTTCGCAGAGCGTCGGCATCAGGTCACTGAACTCGACCAAGTCGTCAACGACCCGTCCGGGCTGCCTAATGCCTGCCGGCCAACTGGCAACGAGCGGCACACGCGTCCCCGTATCGCTCATGCTGCCCTTGCCGCCGGCGACCTTCGTGCCGTTCCACGGGGTAACAATGGGTTTATCAGTGCCGTTGTCGCCCGTGAAAATCAGGAGCGTATTGTCGCGGACACCGGACTTCTCGAGCTGCGCCACAATCTGTCCGACGATTTTGTCGGCATAGGCGACCATGTCACGGAAATGCCTCTGCGGGTCTTTGCGATCGCCTTTGTAGGTGGTGGAGCCGAGCCGCTTCGGATCCCAGTCGGTGGAATCCGGCGTCGGATCGAAGGGGCAGTGCGTGAGTATCATCGGGTAGTAAACGAGAAATGGCTTCTCCTTGTTCTTGTCGATGAAGTCGCAGATAAAGTCGGCACAGACCTGCGGCCCGTATTCGCCATTGACGTAGTCCTTCTCATTGCCGTTGAACTCCAGCATCGGATTGACGAATCGCCGATCTATCGTCTTGCCGTTCTCCTTCGACCGCCCGCCGCGCGTATGCTGCCAGAGGCAGGACTGCTCAAACCCGAAATGCTGCGGGGAGTCCGCATCCCTGCCCAACTGCCATTTGCCGGCGATGCAGGTTGCATACCCGGCAGCCTTCAACTGGTGCGCAAAGGTAGTTTGCCCGCGATCAAGAAGGCCAAACTTGACGTAGTTCCGGACGTTGTATTGCCCGGTCATGATCTTCGCCCGCGATGGCGTACAGATCGGGTTGGCGAAACAGTTGGTGAAGCGTACGCCCTCCGCGGACAACTTGTCCAGATTCGGGGTTTTGCAGGATTCACTGCCGTTCGCCGACAAGGCTTCATAGCCCATGTCATCGGCCATGATCAGGACGACGTTGGTCGGTTTGGCAACGGCGGGGGCGCAAAACAGAATGAGAAGTGTTGAAGTGATGTATGTCATGAGTTTCCTTTCTTGTCTTTATTTCCCTTTTCTAACACCAGCACGCAAGCGCCACGCGAAGAAATAGAATGGCAAACGAATGGAAGCAAACTAATGAATCATTCTCCTTATTCGTTCGCCTCCATTCGTTTGCCATTCTGCCCTGCAATGTACATCTCTGTTGCGGGCGATGGCAGCCTTAGTCTTATTCATCGATCTCAATACCGAAAATTGAATCGCCGATCCGGCGCGACGTCGCCTTCAAGAAACAGCGACTCGACTGACTTCAGACTGACGTAGTCGACCCATTTAAAATCGAAGCCCTGGCCGGGGGCGCGGGGGATGAGTTTGCTGGGCACGCTGAGTTCCAGGCGCTTGCCGTTGTAGCCGATTGCGACCATTTCTGACACTTCCCATTTCCCATCGGTCCATTTGGCGCACGTGGAGTCAGTGGCCGATACGGCTTTCCAGTTGACGGCGAGATCGTAGCCCTCCCATCCGGTCTCCTTCTTCTGATCGGTATCGATCAGCAGGATCATCCAGCGGTCATCGGTGTGCGGCGTCAGATCGTCTGCCGTACTGACCATGAAGAAGACGTGCTCTTTGCCTTCGACGACGCGGACGGACACGATGTCGTTTCTTCCGAATGTGTTTCTGTAAATCGTATTCGGATCGGTGCCTCGGAAGGAGCGGTGCATGGTGTCGCCGGGCGGATCCTGGTAGTTGGCGGGGATTCCTTTCCAGTCGTTGAACTTGCCGTCGATTTGAATTTCACTTTGGTCGGGTCGTTTGGGCGGAGGTGAGATTCCCTTGAATCGGCGAATGTGACCGACCATCTGGTAGTAGTAGTTGTCCGTGTAACCTCCGCGCATCGGGGCGAGGTCGCGGTTGAACTCAGCGGTGTAGGCATCCACGAATCGATGGCTTTCGGTAGGCCAGGGACGCCCGGCGAACGGAGCCCCGGCCTTTCCAAGCGGGCCTTTGCCCTTGAATCTTCCCGCGATCCACTCGTTCCACTGGGTAACCATGACGACCTTCGGATCGACCTCGTGGGCGCGGCTCCATTGTTCTTCAAAAAAAAGGCCGAGGTGTGTGTGTTCGGTCGTGTAGTCCGGGCGCACAGTGGGTTGCTTGCCATTGTGAAAACTCTTTCCCATCGAATTCGTCGCATGCGATGCCGAGCTCACTGGGATTTGATCGGGTACTTTCGGAGATTTTCTCCAGCCGTAATCCTGAGGGTAACTGTCCAGCCATTGCCAGTGATCCGGTTCGGTCTTGGCAGCAGTCCAGGCCCAGCTTCGCTTGATGGTGAAAGAGCCCGCGACGTCCTTAAGCAATCCCGGATCATCCTTGATTCCAAAGATGAGTGGTCGATCTTCCCACTCAAACCAGAGCTCTTTGTGTTTGGAGTTCTTGTAAAAGCGGTCGTAGATGCGATTGATGGTCTTCCCGCTGGACGCGTTGGTCATGAAGACGACACCCGGCGCGGGGATGCCCTCTTCGCGCATCTGCTTGATGACCTTTAACAACTGGTCGACCGTCTTCTCGTAAATCACGGCGTTTGTGACGTCGAGGTAGATGAAGTCCACATCGGCATTGACGAGCATCTGCATGTCACGGCGAATCACCCATGGATCGGACGCATGAAAATATCCCTGCTCGGGTTCGCCCCAGAAGTGACTGGCTCCGAAGGGCCCCCATTTCCGCTCTCCTTCCGGCTGCTTCAGGATTTTTGAATTGTCGTAGACCGTTTGGGAGTGGTTGCCGTTCCAGACGAAATAGAACACACCGACAAACTTGCCTGGTCGCCGGTCGCCGGTTTTATCGTGCTGCGGAAGCGTTCGTCCCAGCGCATCGGTCGCCACCCAATTGTCGGAAGGCCTGAGGGACTCGTCGCCGTGAGACGAAGGAACACCAGGAGTGTTGGACACGATGAATAATGTCAGTAGTTGTGAATGGAGCGTCATCCGTGTGTTTCTGTCTGTGACGTGGAGCGTCAGCGAATCGTAGCACGTGCACACCCAGGACGGCTTACTTGAGGGCAGAAACCTTCAAGATTCGGTTTGCCCATTCCAGGTATGCCTTGCTGCTCAGGTATCAATTCTTCTCTGCGCAGCCTGAGCTCGTAGGATCTGCGTGCGGCCGATGATTCGGTTGCTGAAGGTGTTCCGAGTGATCGTCACTGATCCAGCGGGGATGTCCAGTGCGGCGATGGCGTGCGTGCTTCTCTGAAAACTTCTCGAACCTGGCGACGACCCGCGGGTTGTTCTGGGCGAGGTGCGGTCAGACGAAATAGACATCGGAGTCGTCAATGTCCGGAATCCCGATGACGAGCACCCGCATCTTCCCGAAGGCCCCATGCACGACGCCGGGAGGAATGTGGAGCATGGTGCCAGGCCGGACGTCTTGGTCCTCGCCGTCCAGCATCACTTTGCCTTCACCGGTGAGGACGTAATACAGCTCCGTAGCAATCTTGTGGTAGTGGAGTTTGGCGCCGTCGATATCTACCGCGTGGGCCCAGGCGGCGACATTTTCGTCGCCCTGGCTGAGCAATCGGTAACGATAGCCGCAGGCGCTCTTTTCTTTGGGTGCCTCGTCTTCGTGGCGGACAATGAGGTTTTCAGGTTTGGAGTTCATAGTGTCTTGCATGAAGTTTAAGGAGTGGGGTAGCTGGCGATCGACTTACGGGACCGCATGGTCAATCATTCGTCTGTGCCGGACCGATGTCATCTCTGCACACCGCCCTGCGCATCGCCCGAATGCGGTCGTACTGGTAGTGGTACTTCCCATCATTTTTCCGGTAGCCGATCTGCGTGGCATAGAACAGATAGAGCCACTCTTTGCCATCGATTCTGGTGACCAGGGCCTGAGGAACGTGGCAGGCATCCGCGTCTTTGTCCGGAGGAATGAAGGCAAGTTTCTTCCAGGATAAGCCATCGCTGGAAACGGCCTCACGAACTTGCCGGGACTTCCAATGAGATTCTCCAGGCCTGGTTGGAAACCCGGGAGGGTCTGCAAAGCAATGATACTTGTTCCCGATTCGGATCACTTCGGGATTGGGCCAATGTTGCAGCAGCGGCTTACGAAGGTCGTGCCTGATGGTGAAGCCGCCCTTGTCCGTAAATTCTCCCGTGTTTTCCGCGTACCCCATGCAGACACCTTTGCCCGGCAGCCAGTAGTCGAACCACAGTTTCCATTTGCCGCCTTGCCAATGGAGCGACGGCCTGTGGAAATCGCCAATGCGGGTCGGATCGGGCTTGGGAATGGGCGTATCTGCCGCACGGATCAGGAGTGGTTGGTGTGTTGACTTCCAGTGGATGCCGTCATCAGAAACCGCACCCATCACACACTGAACCATTTTCGCGGGATAACCAGCGATCTTCTCGAAATGCTTTGATGTCGCACTGTACGCCATGTAGTACCTGCCTTCTTTGAGGACAACGGAGGGGTCGCCAACGTGCCATGATTCGTACCAACGTTCGCTGGCGTGCAGTACCGGCTTCCATTTTCCTGGGGTCATCTCCCGATCCCATTTGCCTCCTTCGCTAAAGATCTCCCACGACTTCAGATCTTTGGATCGGGCATGAAAGATCGCGTCACAACCCGGGATGCCGGGGTTGGAATGACCCGCCGCCCAGCCGAAAAACCACATCTTGTAGCGGTACACGCCTCCGGCTTCGACGACGCATGGGTTGTACATGTTGTCAAAGTTTGTCAGCAGAGGACGGTGATTTCGTTCCCATTGGCCGTGGGCTGCGCTCGCCATTGAGAGCACGACAATCGTCATGCATGTTCTTCTGGTCTGTTTAATGGCTTCTTCTCCTGCGGGATGGCTGGTTCAAGCTCCCGCCCCTCTTTGCCGTTTGTTTCGCCCTAACGCACTCGCTGCTCTTGCAGCATTGGTACGTCTGCGTGCGGCGGATCAAGAGGAATGGGGATTCCCTGATGCCGGCCGTGGTGGGCAGGCAAGTATTGTTCAATGTCTGCTATGCATTGGCCAGCCATCGCGTGGCAGCGGAGCACAATCTGCCTCTACCAACGTTTCCTATCGTCGATAGCCCAACCAGGAATATCAGCTCTGATGTTAATCCAGAGTTGGTTGCGAACTACTTCAAGCTGATCCATGCGCTCGCGGAGGGTGCGCTCAAGAACACGCAGTTCATTCTTTCTGATTCGGATTGGGCACAACCCCAGAGTACGGGTTTCAACTTTACTGAAAGGCTCTTGTCGCGGGAAGACCCGCTGATTGCTTACTGCTCCGGTCCATGACTTCGCCATCGAGTGGAAGTGGTGGTCGGTGGAGAATCTAATGGCACGGCCTCTCAAACTGGGTCTTCCACGGTTTCTATCATGTCCTGAATCGGGGAGTGGAACGCCGGTTCATCTATGAAGATGGCGCGGGCCATGAGAAGTTCATCGACCTCCGCTGTCAGATGAGCGAACGCTTTGAAGTGGAGGTCTGGTCTTTGGCTTGATGGGAAACCACTTTCACCTGCTGAAGCCAGCGGGGCATGTACGCTCATCGGCAAAACGTCGCAAAGCCACTATTATTGCGGATGAACTCAGCCGACAATCTGACTTTATCACGAGGTAATTAACGAAAGGGAGATACTTGCCATGAAATTGCACGAGACTAAACGAATCATTGGGTTCCTGGCCGTGTTCACTTTTCTCGGCTCGGTTGTGGCCGTAGCGGAGAATAAGGCGCCAGAGGAGAAGCCAGGCTACGATAAAACGAAGGACGTGGGCGCCGCGGCCCCAAAAGGCACCGACGTACCGTTTGACGGCACGAAGGAATCAATCGATGAGAATTGGGAAATGTGGCCGAAGTCCAAGATGCCGATTACGTGGACTCTCGTCGACAGTCCCACAGGCGGCGGCAAGGCGCTTATGACCAACGGTGGCAGACGCTGGGGCACGCACGACCTGGTCACGAAGAAAAAGTACACCGACTTCGAGGGTCACGTTGAATTCGTGATGATGGGCAAGCGTGGGGACGACAAGGTCGAGGGCTATACCAACAGTGGCGTGTACCTGCAAAATCGGTACGAGCTCCAGATCGAATCTCCGAAAGGCCGGAACGCGAAAGATCCGTATAGCTGGAAGATCGGCCCACATGGCATCGGTGCGTTCTGCATGGAGCGCGTACCAGACGTAAACGCCTGGCGGCCGAATGGTGAATGGCATTCCTTCCACTTCATCTTCACCGCAGCACGCTGGGACGGTGATAAGTCCATTGAGCCGGCGCGTGCGACCGTTTGGTGGAATGGCTTGAAGATTCACGACAATGTGGCAATCAAACATGCCAACGGCGGAGTCAAAGTCGGCCCGAGCGCCGAAGGGCTCAAACTGCAGGAGCACGGCCAGGATGTGCGCTACCGCAATGTCTGGATCCTCGACCGCGCCACGAAGGACAACTGACTTAACTGGAGAATGAAGAAATCATCGACCAGTTCTCCGAATGTTCCGCCGAAAACTGATGACCTGCGCCACCGGCCGCGTCCCCAACTAATCCGAACGCAAGAAAATCGAAGGCATGAAAGTGAAGGACAGATCTGTAAGTCAGCCGGCAACATGTTTGGTGCTTTTTGTTATCAGCGCCTGCTCGGCCTCGTTGGCAGATTCGAAGCCGAATATTGTTTTCTTTCTTGTCGACGATTTGGGGCAAAGGGATCTGGGATGTTACGGCAGTCAGTTTTACGAAACACCGTCTATCGATCGGCTGGCGAAAGAAGGTGTGCTGTTTGATAACGCCTACTCGACCTGTCATGTATGTTCACCAAGTCGAGCCAGTATTCAGACGGGAAAATATCCTGCCAGAACGAACTTGACCGAGTGGTTGGGGGGACGCCCCGAACGTGCTTACGAAAAGCTGCATAGCGCCGAAAAAACTTCGAAGCTGCCTGATGAGGAGCAAACACTTGCGGAAACCCTGAAAGCCCAAGGTTATCGCACCGCTTTCTATGGGAAAGCACATTTGGGAAGACATCCCCGGGCCTGGGGTTTCGATGAGTCTACATTTGGATGGTACGGCTCGTATCATTACCCCTTTAAGGTCAGAGGTGGCAATGGGCCTGATGGGAAAGGGGGAGACTATCTAACGGATCGTTTCACAGATTTGGCGGTGGACTTTATTGAACGAAACCAAGATCAGCCGTTTTACCTGCACATGGCTCATTTTGCCGTTCATGACCCGTTAGATGGTCGCAAAGACCTTGTCAAGAAATACCAAAAGAAACTTGCCACGATGCCGGATGATGGGGGGCCTGCTTATATCCTGGAAAAGAATCCAGATGGCCCTGGCCTTTCCAGTGAAGAACTCAGAGCAATTGAAGAAGATCAGACCTTCAAGACCACGCAAGAGAGGCGGGTTTGGTGGGTCAAGCAGAAGCAGGACAATGTTCAGTTTGCCGGCATGGTCGAAGCCATGGATGAGAGCCTGGGGAGAATCCGAGCCAAGCTCAAAGAGCTCGGCCTGGAAGACAATACCATCATCATCTTCACGTCCGACAATGGCGGCATGGCAGCATCGAACCAGTATTGTGACATCAACAAGTCTCAAGGCGCGCTCAATCGTCGCTTTGCCACATCAAATCTCCCATTACGCGGCGCAAAAGGCTGGAACTACGAAGGTGGCGTCCGCGTGCCGCTGATTGTCCACTGGCCGGGGCATACCGAGGCCGGCAAAACATCGCATGCCGTGGTAACCGGAACCGATTACTACCCATCCCTGCTGGAAATGATCGGTCTTCCCTCCATGCCCAAACAGCACATGGATGGCAAGAGCTTCGTTCCCGCCCTCAAAGGCAAGGCCTATGACCGTGGCGCGGTCTACTGGCACTTCCCTCATTACAGCAACCACGGCTACCAGAGCCCGGGAGGCGCAATTCGTCTGGGCAAATACAAACTGCTCGAATACTTCGAAAATGGAACCGTTCAGCTATTCGATTTGGAAAACGACATCGGTGAGAAGCACGACATTTCGAAAGAGAATCCGGAGACAATGAAGAAACTGCTGAGGATGCTGCACGGGTGGCGCAAAGAGGTGGACGCAAGAATGCCGAAAGTGAAGACATCCTCGAGCAGACCGAAAACGCGGCCGACAGGAGGCAAAGCCCTGGCTGCCGCCGTCGAAAAATTCGCGCCCGGCTGGAAGATCCGCAATTGGGGCGGGCCCAGGATGAAACCCGGTTTACGGAACGAGTGGATGGGGCGCAGGAATGTGATGCTCACGCATCCGCACAGCACGGAGGTTCCGTGTGTCCTCTTTCGGGAATTCGAAGTTCCGGCCGGCAGGAAAACCGCGCTCGAGTTTGCTGTGAGCAACCACCCTAAAGGCGACTGGAAACTCGTCGTCCGGATCGACGAACACGACGTGCTCGCAAAATCAATTGAAGACTCTCAGTGGAAAGAGTTTCGTGTCGACCTGACTGAATATGCGGGGAAAACAGTTACGCTCGAGCTGGAGAACCGTGCGACCGGCTGGGCATATGAAGCCGGCTACTGGAGCCGGATCGAGATCGAATCCGAGTGAGAAGGACGAAAGAGGGTCAGGTCTCTTTCTTTCTTTCTTTCTTTCTTTCTTTCTTTCTTGCTTGCCGCTGACCAATGAAACCTGCCCCGTTCTAATCCCAAAACAAGCGCGATTTTCTGTATCCGTTTTGCCGGGCACAGGTTCGACCA
>Ga0187827_10002678_pt1 | contig 23967 bp, 28 predicted proteins | sample ETNtaG_39_FD_167969 | JGI IMG/M metagenome (GOLD analysis project Ga0187827, IMG submission 167969) | Marine microbial and viral communities from oxygen minimum zone, Eastern Pacific Ocean - ETNP2014_SV_150_PacBio MetaG (Illumina Assembly) | ecosystem: Environmental > Aquatic > Marine > Hypoxic... | reverse complement strand
TGCCACAGTTTTTAGAGGTACAGTCTAGGAACGACGTTCAAGGAGCTACGGCTATCGTGGGCTCCAAAATTTCTGCTAGTAATAGCTCTGCTGCAAAAGGTGGATATTTTAGTGCTTCTTGTTCTGGGACCGCAGATGCTATAGCTCTTGAGTGTGGTAGTGGTGCTTTTGTAGCAAATGAAAAATCTTGGTTTGGGCTACATAATGCAACTTATAGAGATGCTGTTGTTAATATTAAAAGTACTACTACAAATGATAGTGGTGATGGACAGGCTTTAAGAATTTATGATTATGGTTCTTGGAATTATTGGAATGTGAATATAGATAGTGGGGATGACTTAGCATTTAGATATAACAGTGGAAGTTATGGTGGTTGGATTTCTAATACGAGCAATGTTAATCAAATTACGTTTACTGGTCAGCATAGATGCAAAGGTAATAGCGGAATGACAACAGCTGAATACGCTGTTCTTGAGGGTTATATTGTTTCAGCTTCAGGTTTATATGACCAAATGGATAGTGAGGACATCACAATTAGTGAGGCATTGCCTGTTATAGAATTAGCATCTACAGATAATGATAAAAAGGTATTTGGTGTAGTTAGTGGAAGAGAGGGCGATGAAAGGACTTATCAATCTGGTCAATTTAATTCTACTTGGGGGACATTGGAGGAAGATGAGGAGAGAATTATGATTAACTCATTAGGCGAAGGTGCAATATGGATTACTAATTTGAATGGTAATCTGGATAATGGAGATTATATTACTTCTAGTACTGCTGCTGGTCTAGGACAGAAACAAGATGATGATTTACTCCACAATTATACAGTAGCAAAGATTACCCAGGATTGTGATTTCAGTTCTGGGACTGAATTTGAACATGGAGGACAGACTTACAAGAAAGAATTTGTAGGCTGTACCTATCATTGTGGATAAGATAATGGGAGAATATTATGCCGAATAGATATGTGCCACGAACAAGACCACCAACTGCGATGGATGTACTAACAAAACAGGGTGCAGCATACCCTGAGCCTACAGTAGGAGAAGAGGGGAGTATATCCCCAGAGGTACTTTTGGAAAGTATACAAGGGAATATTGATGCGAGAACTTCACAGATTCAATCAAGGAGAGAGGGTGCTGGTGGATTGATAAAGGCTGGTTATGTTGCTAATAAGGAGGGTTGGCTAAAGCCTCTTGGCGATAAAATGTGGCATACTGCTGGTCATGCTAAAATGGCAATCTCAAACAAAGCAAGCAATGCGTATGAAACTGGTGCCAAGACTGTTAAAGCTGTAGCTGGATCTAACTTTGGTTTGGGTGCTCAGACATCTGCGACAAATATTTTATCTAAAGGACAACCAGCTTCTTTGGGGGCTAAGACTGCCTCAACATTTGGTGCTAAAGCTGGTGCTGCAATGCCATATGTTTTACTTGCTACTCTTGCAGCTAAGGCTATTGGTAGTACAAAAGCAGGAAAACAATGGAATAGAAGTACGAATAAATGGCTAAAGAAAAAAACTGGTACTGGTAGAACAAAGAATCTTCTTTCCCCGTGGAAGTGGAGGCTATAAATGAGCTGGCTTAGCAAGGGTCTAAAAAGTATATCTAAGGGTCCTCTTGGAACTTTCTGGGATACGCATATAGGGCGTAAGGGTCTTATCGGTGAAGGTGGCGAGATGCTTGGGCTATGGCAAAGTGGTACTTCAGCTGATCTGATGAAGAGAGAACAGAAAAGATTAGGTGGATATCTTGAAGGGGTAGAAGGAAGAGAGCAGCCAATAAAGGATTACTATGGTGCTCTTGGCGGTATGATGGAAAAAGATATGGGGAATAAGGCTACTGCTATGGCTTATCAGTCAAGAACGCAGGATACTGCTATTCAATCTGGGTATGATACAAAGATGGGTGCACTTGGTTTTGCCAGGCATTCAGGAATGGAGACAAAAAAGCAAGAGGCATTAGGTGCGAGTCAGTTTCAATATGGCTCAGGGATGGATGCTCTTGGGACTAGTTTTGCTACTTCTCAATTAAGACAACGGAAGGCGCAGACTGGTGAGTTGCAAGGTTTATCTGATATGATATATCAATTAAAAGATCAATATAGGTCAATGGGCTAAGGAGAATAAGATGGCGAGAATGTTAAAACCTTTAAGGGGCATAGATGAAGCAGGGGCTGGTGGCTTTTTTGGCGAATTAGCTGATGCATACCTTGGGTATAAAAAATTAGAACAGGGAGAAACGTTAGTAGAGCAAGGGCAGGAATCTCTAGATATTGAAAGAGAGCAGCTCTTGGCTACAGTAGCTTCTCAAAAAGCAGGTTTGCAACAGGAACTTTCTTTGAAATCTATAGAAACATTTGGTGCCGATGTATTAAAAATGGGGGAAACTGGTGTAGAATTTAAAGGTGATTATTATATACCTGCTAAGCATCCTGTTACAGGAGGGCCTGTATATGATGTTCCTGAAGATAAGCGTGCAGAGTTAGAATATGGTTTATATCAAGCAAGCCAGCCTTATACTCAAATGACACCTGGCTCTTTTGATCCAGCGGATTTAGTTTTAGCAAAAGATGCTGTATATAGAAATTTAGGTATAGATAAAAGAATGGTACAGAATCCGATATATGCAGGTGCTAAGTTTGAAGAAATAGAAGGTGGAGGGTATAGGCCGATACCATTAGATATACGTTCACAAGAAAAGGCAGGTGATATAGAATCTGGTCTTATTAGAAAACGAGCGGAGGAAGCAAGAGTTTCTAAAAGTCATGATCTTGTTTTGGATTTGGAAAGGATGGAGGTTGGTCAAAGTTATGATCTTGAGAAACTAAGTGTAGGAAAAGACTATAGAATAGAAGAGTTACAAGCTTTGTGGGAATTTAAAAATGAAGCAGCAGCTGTTGATATGAATTTTCAAAAGGAGCTTGGTGAGATACTGCATGGATTTAAATTAATTGAAATGAATAAACAGCATGGTTTCTCTAAGGAATTGGCAAGCGGTGAGTTTGCTCATATAGAACTTATGGCATCTAAATCTTTTGATAATGAAAAGGTTATGGCTGCTCTGCGCCAATCTTATTCTAAGGAATTGCAAGAATTGGGTTTTGAAGACGCAAAAGAATTGAAAGAATATGATTTTGAGAATGCTTGGGAAGTGACAAAATTTCTTGAAGAGCAAAGGAATAAAAGACAAGAGTTTACGTCAGATGATAAGTGGGCATTTTATTTGCAGGCCAGGAGGGATGCTTTAGAGGATAGAGATTCATCCGAAGAATGGTGGAAAAAACAACAGGCCCATATTAGAGGTACTAAATTAGAGAGTGCATCTAAGGCTACATTAGCTGCGCTGCCAAAGATAACTATGCCTTTAAATCTACAGAGTGGAGAAAATAAGTGGGAAAGTTCCTGGATGGGATACGATGAAGGAGATTATATTGAAGGAGCAATGGAAAATTTTGTTAAGCCAGCTTCAGAGGGTGGACTCCAAGCATTAGAGGACTTAGCGAGTGTTGATCCTGAAAGTCATCTTGTTCAAATGTTTTTAGATAATGTAGATACCGTTTTGGAGACTATGGGTGCACCTGTAGATCCAGACGGAGCGTTTACGACAAGTAAGCTCGGTGGTATCTTTGGCGAGGTTGATTTTTGGAATAAATTGGATTGGGATAAGGAAAAGGCGATGAATCTTTTTAATACCCTACAATCTTTTAAGACAAGAATTGATATTGCTAAAGGTAACTAATGCCACAACAATCCGATTCTTATAGCAGTATATTTAGAAGTGCGTATAGTTCTTTAGGTGTATTAGATGATGAGTCTCTATTAAGTTATAAGCTTACATTATATAATCAGAATCCAGATTATTTTACTCCTGCTGAGGCTGAAAAACTTGAGAGTCAGGCTTTAAGTAACGGGATATATTTTCAAAGAAAAGGTACGCATGCTACTGATGATACTGGTGTCATAGAACAGTTTGTTTCTGGATTCGTAGAAGGTTCTGTGCTTCTCGGATGGGCTGATGAGCCCGATACTCAAGCTGAAAAAATAGCTGCAAAAATAGGGCATCTTTCTGGTTTTGCGACTGATATTATAGCTGCTGCTTTTACAGGAGGGGCTTCTTTAACTGCTACTAGTGCTAAGTTAGCTGCGAAAGGCGCTGTTAAAGTCGGTGCTAAGAAGGGCGGTGCTGCTCTTGGGATACAACTTGGTGGTGATTGGGCTGCTTCTAAATTAGGACAGGCTGCAGGTCAAGTAGCAAAGTATACTAGAAAAGGCGGGGGCTATTTTGGTCTTGAGGTAGGAAAGGCAGGCTCAAAATGGAGAGCTGTAAAAGGCATGGAAGGGCCTATACCAATAATAGGTAGCCTTAGATCTATTCCAATGAGGGCGGCAGATGCGGCAACTGATTACGCAAGTAAGGTTTTAACGGAACGTGGTATTATGAGTGCGGGATTCTTTGCTGCTGGGACTGTTCCACGGCATATGATAAAGTCTGGGATACACCTTGGGCTGGCAAGTGCAGTATCATCTGTGAAGGAAGGGCCAAGAGCAATGGTTGAGTCTTTTGCCTGGGGTGGAGTAGCAGGTGTTGCTTTCGGTGGTATAGGCGAGCTTACCAGGATAGACAGATTCTTACGTCATCCTAATCCAAGAATACAATCACTAGGTAAAGAGGGGATCCGAAAAGGTGCTGGTGCTCTAATGGGTGCTGGATTTATGGGCGGTATGGCACACATAAGCGGTGCTCCAACTGAAGATCAGATATATGAATTTTTATTAGGTGCTTTCTTTGGTGCCAGTTCACGATCAGTCCATGAGATAAAAGGCAATGAGTTTATTAATAAGATGCAGCATGGCTATAGAGATGCTGAGACTGGTGAGATGGTGAGAAGGCCATGGCAGGATATCTATAGGTATAAAAAGACTGAGGAATGGGATGGATTGCAGGAGCCTGCAAAGCAATATGTTAAAGAACATATTAAAAAGTTAACTGGTACCTGGATAGATAGTATTGAAGGTACAGATGCCTTTGCAGCTCTGGCTAAAAGAGCCAAGTTAGAGAATATTGATCTTACTGAAGCTGGTGAGAAAACTCTCCAGGATATTATTAAGATTGAGGATGAAGCACGAATTGATAAAGAGACTGGCATAGAGTCGGAGCATGTTGTTGATAGTGAGCCAGATTTAAGAAGAGCGAAGGCAAAACTTTTAATAGAATCCCAAGAAGAATTAGCACAGATTGAGAAAGAGAATAAGGGACTTGAGATAGGTGCGAAGGGAAGATTTCGTAGGACTGAAGAGGCGACTGAAGACCAACCCAGTAGAACAGTGGATATGGAAGGTGAGGATTTATATACAGTAGATAGAGCTTTCGCATCTGAAGATGAATTTAGAATAGGCAATATTAGAACAAGAGACCCTGGAAAATCAGTACCAAAAGGGGTTGGCACTAGAATTTTCAATGCTATAAAGAAAGAATTTATAGCAAAGGGTAGAGATCATATAGATATAGAAGCTAACCCTGGCTCTGAAGGATTCTGGGAGAAAATGGGGTTTGAGTTTGTAGGGGAGACTAAAGAAGGATACCCTATTGAATCATCAGAATATTCAGGAACAAAAAAACCTCCAAAAGGAGAATCTTATGGTAGATATCAGTATAGATATAATTTAAAGCCTGAAATAGAAGCCTTTGAAGCTAAGTTTCGTGAAAGGGTAGACTATAAAGACCCATCACCTGCTGTTGATTACTATGCTAAAGAGAAAGAGAATACTGATCAATTCTCTGAATCTAAGGATGCTGCAGAGTTTGAAGACTTCGCAGATTTTCAATTGCCCAGGAATAGGCTGGACTATATGGCTGATGATATCCAATCAAGCTATCCTGATGTATCATTACCTGAGATTCGTAGAGATTTTCATGAGATAAAACAAGCTACAGGGCACAACTATGCTAAGTTTGTCGCAGAACTGTCAAAGAAGTATCCTAAGGTTAGACTGAATGAACATGACTTAAAGCATTTTCTTTTGAAGGATGAGGTGCATAGAAAAGTAAAACTCCATACTTGGTCTGAGGTAGACATGGAATTGAGGATGTCTAGTGATTATGGTATTGATGGTAGAAGAAATGTTGAATCAAAACCGCAGCCTGAGCTTGATAAAGTATATGGTGATTCAGATATGGGTCCAATTAAGAGAGTGGAATTAGAGAGGCCTGATGCTAGTGGGAAGATGAGAAGAGTATATGCTAAGCCTTTTGATGAGTATCTTGTAGAGGTAGAGCAAATAGATGGAACTAAGAAATGGGAGCTACAGTCTGTTATCACTGAAGAAGGTTGGCGTAGTATGCAGTTTAAGCTTGATGAGAAGGGTCATTATATTATATCAGCTAAGAAAGACGCTAATGTTCTTATACCTTATAAATATCATTCCTCGGTTATAAAGAACGAGCTCTGGAAAAAAGAGAATTTTGAATCCTTTATAAAAGATCTTGAAGATGTCGGGTATAAAGAAATAAGAAAAGATATGGATAATGATTGGGCATTGGAGCGTAAACGCTATGGTCTAGATTTTTTAACTTCAGAACAAGTTGAATTGCATAAAGATATATGGAGAAAGAAAGTTGCATCTAACTTTGCTTGGGCTGCTGAAGTAGAAGGTGCCAGGAATTGGTCTGAGCTCTATCAAAGATGGGGTTATAAGGATGCGATTACTTATAACAAAAGAGTCAGCTTGATGAATGGTAATGAGATACCTCTAAAGGTTGAAGATTTTAGCAGACCTGGAGATAAGCTTTTAAATAAAGATGGTAAGATAGAATTTATTTTTGTCAACGATGTAAATAAAAATGGGTTGAGGACTGATCAAGATCCTGAGACATTCAAGAACCTTGCCAATGAAGATATACCATATACTTCCCAATTAGATGGGGTCATTGAACTGCCACCTAATTTATGGAATAGGGTTTTGGAAGCTAATGGTTTTGAAAGAGATGTTGGTTTTGTTAAGCCTGTTATTGTTATCTGGCATCCAAAGTTAGGTAATATGCTTGTTAAGGCAGGTGCTTTTAAGACTGGACCAACACATTTAAAACTTTCTGGTAAAAATAAGATGATCATTTGGAGTTCTTCTGCTAAAACAAAAGGTCTGAGGGAACCAAATGACGTTCAGTATAATGAGAAAACAAAACAATGGGAAATAGATGGTGAGTTAAATACTTACGATTTAGATCCTAAACATTTTAAGATAAATCTTGATGTAAGCGAATCAGCAGAAAAGGCTATTGGAACTCCTAGGTTAATGCGTCAAATTTTTGGTTATGCTAATCCAGAGCAAATTATCCCTGTTGATATTGATATTGTCTACGATAGGATAACTCGTAGGGCTATTGAGGGCTATTCTGATGGTAATGGGAAGTTTGTTTATAATGATTTAGTGGGCGAATATTTTGATAAAGGTATTTCTGCTAAGCGTAAGACTGAGATAGAGCAAGAAATTTATGGACTGGGTAGGCATTGGCCTGATCGTCTTTCAAGAAAGGTTATTCTTGAGGATATTATGTCTAATAATCCTAATAGTAGGCTGGCTCGTGAGTTCTTAAAGTATATATTTGAGAAGACTAAGACTGGTGAGCTTACTATGGGTGAGTGGGGCCCTAATGAGAAGGAGTCATCTCTTGAACAGATGATAGATGCTACTCGGTATGCTAAGATATTAGCTGCTGGTAAATATAAACATTCTGTGTGGTTGTATGATGAATCTGTGTATCCAGTAGTGGAGAGATCTGTTATGAACTATCTAAATCAGAGAATGATAAAGCCGAGATGGAGAGACGGTGGTGGTGGTGCTGGCTATTTCTATCCTTATTCAGTAGGTGAACAGGCCAAGTTTCGTTTGAGACCAGGGGATGTAGTTTTTGGTGCCAATTGGAAAGACCCTAGGGTGCTTATAAAATGGACAGTGGATCCGAACAGAAATAAAGTACCATTAGTAGAAGCTTGGGATCAATATCAAAGGGCTAAGAAAGATAAATCTGCTACTAAGCAGCAGCTAAAAATAATGGAGGATGACTTTTTAATTGCAATGGGTAGGTCACCTATGGGTGGGTTGTCTGGTATCCGATTATTGAAGTTCCAAGGGTTCTCTGAGAAGCCTGGTTGGGGTTTCATTACGCATCCTAAAGATGATTTTTATATGGGTGGTTTAGATAAAGATGGTGATGCTGGTAAGTGGTATCAGGGGCTACCTAAAGAGATGAAAGATATGTTTTGGCGAGTTCAAAATGAATTAGAATTACCAGATGGTCGTTCTCTTGATATTAAAGAGAAAGCTCTAGATAGTGAGTTTGGGATATCTGATGCAGAGCCATTGGCTATGATGTTAAAGACTCAAGGCTCTTCTTTTATGCCTAATATGAGGATAGAGGCTGGTATAGGTGCTCATAAGGGTAATAAAGCTATAGGTATTGTTGAGAATGCCAAGCAGCAGGTGCAGGCAATGATTTCTACATTGAATGCTGCTGGTGGCGAGGTTACGTTGCCAGTTATAGGTAAAGATAATAATAAAATTGGCGATTTAAGCGTCAAGATAAGAACTACTAATATAAAAACTAATATTAAGGACAATGTTATCGGGGATACCTTTAGATACTACGGTTATAATGCTAGTAACAGAGCTGTAGATGCTTCTAACTATCCCAGGATGTATTCTGGACAAGAGATAAAAGCATTGTTGATTGATAAAGCTTTTGATATGGAGATTACTTTTACTACTGGAAAGAAAGGCACAGGTACTATGTGGCACCTGGAGCAGACAGAATTTGGAATTATTAGGGATGTGAATAAGCGATTGTTCAGCAAAAATTATGCTGATAAACGAGCTTGGAGACCAGATGAGATACAAGAGATTGTAAATCGCATGGCTCAGTCTGAATTGCCCTGGCAAGGATACATAGCAAAGATGGCTCGTGATATAGCTGGGGAGAGAGTTGATTTCAATAGAGCTGGTGAGTTAGATCCAACTAAAGTTTTAAATTTTTTTAGAGATAAGATAAATCAATATAGAGACCCATTTACTAAAGATCTTATAGGTAGAATGGGCTTGAGAATAGGTAGCTGGAATTTATCTAAAGGTTATTTTAAAGGAGACAATAAGAATGCCTTTAGGTTTGACCGTGATGTTGAGGATGCTGTTGGTGCTGATCTTGTATTAGATAGTGGTAAAAAAGCATTTGATGCTCTAAGGAGAGCGGGTAAGACTGAGGAAGAGTCAATAGATATATTGCATTCGGTTCTTGAAGAAGCCAATGAGATAAAAAGAGCAGCAGATCGTGGCAGGCATGTATCTAAAATGCCAGAAGTTTCTTCTGCCCAGACAAAGTATGGATTAGCCGAAAGGATAAGATTTTCCAGAGAAAATGCAGTAGCAAAAGCTTCTGCCCATGGAGTAGACCCTGGATTATTCTTGAAATACTGGGATATGTTTTTCATATCTCCTATGAGGTATCAGACTAAGGAGATGAGAACTGAATTTATGAAAATTCAGAAAGAATTGGAGAATAATAGCAAGTGGTATTTTGATAAGTTCGGAGAAAAATTAACAAAGAGAGTCTCTGAAGAAAGATGGGAAGCATTAAGTCCCGAAGAAAAAAATTCTGTAAAGGGTATTCTAAAAGCTTATAGAAAAAGTATGAATGATTTTCACAGGACAGACCAAGTATCTATTTCTAGGGAGACTAATGAAATTCCTATACAGGTATTACAAGAATATCTTGCGCATAAGACTAAGACTATTGAGTCTTTACAGAAGGATGCTGCTCCTAGATTAAAGAAACCTTTAGATGACGGAAATCATAAGCCTACTGATGCTGCTAAGGAAGCTTCTGAGATTGTTAACGAGATTCTAAAGGCATCTGAGACTCCATTGGATGAATGGCTACCTGATTATGAAATGGTAAACAAGTATGGTGATAAAGCAGAAGAAACATTGCCTAAAGAAGCCAGGGATGACTTGGCAAAATTAGTTACATACTTATCTGATCCAAAGAATGGTCCTATAAAAGATTCTTTTGCACAGTTCTTTGCTCAGTTTACAAAGATGCATGAAGGTATAGGAAGACCGATACAATCTCTTACTCCAGAAGATATAAAACATTTGAATAAATTTTTTGAATTGGCTGATAGCGGTGAGATGCTTTTAAAATATATAGAGAACAGTAAGGGGCAGATGGTTCCTGTTCTTTCTAAGTGGATGCATCATTCCTTATATGAGAAAGTTGGTGATCATGCTTTTGTTGCAGATAGAGCAGTGATATCAAGGTATGGTATTCCGTTGAGAAAGGCTAATGGTGATATAATATATGTCAGGGGTAAACAACCAGTAAGTCATATGACATATCTTACTGAAATTGGTCAGACAGTGGTTAGACATAAAGATAAGTTTGTGAATTTTGACCAGCAATATCGTGATAAAGAGGTAACTGGATTACTATTGGACGAGACAGTTATAAAGGATCAGCTTGATATTTTTGACATTGCAGTTAAAAAATATTTGAAGGATGGGTCTGGTGCTGACATGTCCAAGGAAGATATTCAATATTATAAAGAACTATATCAAGAAGCACAGCCTAAAATGCAAGAGCTTAGGGATAAGGGGAAGATTTATAGATATGTAGATAAGGATGGTAAGGAAAGTTATCACGATATTGATACTTTTTCTGATTTAGTAATAAATAAATTTGAGAAGAATTTCCAGAGGTTGTTTAGAGAGTGGGTTGATCCTACTATGAATGATGTAGATTTTGAAAAACAATTTGTATATAAAGATAATGGTAAGATGAGTTTAGCTATTCTTCGTAAGGCTCTTACTGGTATTTCATATCAAAGAGAGACTATGAATAAGGGGGATATTTTAGGTATAAGGGTGATGCTAAAAATAGAGAATGAACTTGTTATGGAAGAGATGTTGAAGCCTGAATTAAAAGCTTTAGAAAAACAATATCATGATTCTATTGCATCGCAGAAGTTGACTGGTGCTAAAAAGGAAAAGTATCTTGTCGCTTTAGAAGTAGAACAGAAAAAACTTAGAGATAGTTATCGTTCAGCATTAGGCCTAACTAAAGTTGGTGAAATACTGAAATACTGGCCTCAGCTTGGTCATATGAGTATCAAAGCTAATCAGGAAAGTGTTATTGATCATATTAATACGAAGGTTGCTAATAGATATGATAGCATTATGAGGAACCCAGAAGAATATTTGTCTTCTGCTGGTTATCATGCATATCAATTAGGGTTATTAGGTAAGCCAGGCGGTCGTTCTTTAGAAGAGCTCGCAAGAGCTGAGGTGGATCTGTTAAATAATCGTATGCAGCGTTATCTCCAGACCGATGTGATGAGAGATGGTGGTGCGATAGAACATATGATGAGATTTTTTGAAGAAGCTGGTATTGAAGAGAGTTTTATTGGATTGAATAAATCAGATAAAATAAGAAAAGCTAGAGAGATGGGATTTTTTCAGACGCCTGGAAGTTTGAAGCGTAGAGGTCAAGATTTCATCCCTCATTTTAGGACTGATGCTGACGTTATAAAAATATATTCTGAGAGATTAATCAATTCATATTTTAATCATCTCTATGCATTACAGGCAAAGATGACGATTGATGGCTTTGTTAATAGAGATCCAATGGGTAAGACTAAAGGTGAAAATGCTAAAGGAGAAGAGATTGATATTGACTTGACTAATAAGTGGGCGATGTATATGAGAGATATTGCTAGGAAAGTACTTGGTTATCCTACTCATTTTACAACAGAGCCAGGTGATTCTAATGCTACTTTTATTGGGCATTCAAAAAAGATGATGAAAGCATATGCTAAGACTGTAAGGACTGGTGTATTAAATAGGTTATCTCGTGATAAAATGAATGCTTACTATATTGGACAAGGGATGCAGCCTATACCAGAGTTCAAGACTAAAGAAGAGGAAGCAAAATGGATGACAAAAAATCAACTCTATGTTGATGTATTGAAAGAAGCTTTAAGTCAAGAGGCTAATCCTCTGCAAGTATATGGTAGTGGATATTATTATACTAGTGATACTATGATGGTTAATCTTATTCAGCGAGTTGGCGAGAAAATAGCTGGTAGAGATTCAAAAGGAAATATAAAATTGCCCTGGAAGAATCTTCCTACTGATCCTATTGCCAGAAAGATGGCGTTGACTTCGTTAGTCCATAAGTTTGGTTCGTTTGAGGCTAAGTGGTCTCTTGCTACTTTATTGACGCACCCTAAGACAGCTATTGGTAATATATTTGGTGGTAGTATGAATACTATATCAAGCGCATCCTTTAGACATTGGAAAAATGCAGGTAACTATCAGTATTTGTTAAGAAATGTATTTAAAGAAGCTACGCTTGCTGATGGGACTAAGATAACTAGCAGAGAACATATCGGTAGACTTATGGAAGAGCTTGGTGTATTAGAAGCCTTTTATGTTCAAGAGATAGGATTAGATCCAACATTTTCACAAGCTAATCGCAACCAGTTTATGAAAGCTGTTACAAAGAAGATGGCAGAACGTGGACTGTTTAAAAGCGGAACAACTGATGCGCAGATAAAAGAAACCATTGGAGAGTTGGCTCAGAAATATAAGGTAGGCGATTGGTTAGCTAATAAAGCTGCATATTTTATGCGGATTTCTGAAAGACCATTACGGCAGCGTGCTTTTCTTGCTCATTATTTGAATGCTCGTGAAGCATTGGCTCCTATTACTGATGCAATACCATTTGATTCCCCATGGCTTTTATCTCAGGCTATTAAAGGTGTAACCAGTACTCAGTTTTTATACAATTCAGCTGCTCGGAGTAATTATTCTAATACAGCTATTGGTAAGGTGATGACTAGGTTTCAACCTTTTGCCTGGAACTCTTTGGCTTTTCGTAAACGTATTTATAGAGATGCAAAAACATATGGGTTTAAGCCTGGCAGCAAAGATTTTAATAGATTCCGAAGACAGATGACTATGGATCTGTTTGTTTTTGGATTGGGGAATGTTTTTGCAAGTTCAATTTTTGAATATGCAATGCCACCACCTATGTCTTGGATGCAAGATACAGCTCAGTTTTTCTTTGGCGATGAAAAAGAAAGAGAGAGGGCTTTCTTTTCTCAGTGGCCTGTAATATCTAAGAAAAATATATTGGCACCACTTCAACCCTTTACTGGTCCTATACTTAGGTATCCATTAAATACTATTGCTCTTTTTACAGAAGGTGGATTAGAAAAGTTCTCACAATATTATATATGGACATGGTTTCCTTTTGGTAGAGCTGCGAGAGATATAAGAAAAACAATCATGAGTCCTGCGATGGTTCTTGAGAATGTTACTGGCTTTCCATTACATCAAGTTCATACTAAAGCAAGGTCTATGTATAAAGATTGGTTTCCAGAAGAAGAAGAAGACTTAATACCTAGTCCAAGTGAAATATATCAAGCAGCATACAAGTAAGCTTTGAAATTATTCAAAGTAAAATTTTTCAACGTAATTACGATTTATGTTTGGGCTCCTTTGAAAAGTAGAATCCGTTTTTCCGAATTTGATTTTGGGGCAATTTTATTGAATTTACCTTATGCTGCATACCTGGGATTGATAATATTGGCAATATGGCTAAAATATGTCTATTATTGATTTAGAGTGCAATATGGATAGGAAAAGACCCTCTAATTTGCGTTCTAAGCCCGTTTCTTTGTATTAGGCATACTTGGGTTCGGCTGTTTTTTTTGTATAGTTAAAAGAGAGATTAGGCGCCTAAACGACGCCTAATTGTTAAAACTGCTGTTTTGCCTCATCAACTAGCTCTACTAGCTTATACCATATCATTGTAAGTAGTGCTAACTCTATTAATTGTAATATTATCATCTAATCCTCGTTTAACTCTTTGTATTTTTCAGTTGGGGATGTGTCATAACATATTTGATGATATAGTTTTTGTTTTCCGTTTTTATCTGTAACACATAGAATATCGTGACTATCAAATTGTTTTTTACAGACAAAACAAAATTTGCTCTTATCCGATTTCATTGGGGTTCCTATATTTGTACTAAATACTGGCATATTAATCTCCTTTGTTTTTTGGTAGGGCTCAGCATTTAGCATCTTCACGTTACTAAATAACCGAGCCCCTTTTTCATTCATCAACCATGAGTTCTTGTAAATATTCTTTATAAAAATTATTTGATTTAAACCACCACCATCCATTGTGTCCTTTAAGTTCTGGAAAAACTAAGAATAGTTTTTGTTTATCTTTAATGTACTTTGGATCTGTTATATCTTTATAAGGCCATCTTTTTTTAGATAAGTTACTTTTCCAATCATAATTTCTAGATCTAGATCTTTTAGGTATTGCTTTCATTATGATATTACCATTTTATAGAGTTCTAGCCAATCATCGTATCTCATTACTATTAATGGATTCTCTCTATCTGCTTTTATCACTTGAGCATCTACATTTTCACTTGGAGTCATCCAGGTCGCAATCTTTTTTCTACATTTGGTTTGGATTTTAAAGCTTTTTCCTACAAGAACATCTACTTCTTCATGTTCTCCCATTGCTTCTCCGTTTGAGCCCCATGCTCTTTTAGCAGCAAGTCCTGAGTCTTTAGTCATTTCAACTACTAATCTTTCAAATCTATTTCCTTTTTGCTTTGATCTATTTGGCATTATGGTAACATCGTATCATACATATGAAGATTAAAACTAATTCCTATTGGTCCAATGCATCCTCCAAATGAAAGATGCCCTCCTTTTATTTCTTGATACATACCCTGGATTGAAAATATCCATAAGACAATAATTTTAAATCCTGTTGTATTTTCACTCCCAATATTTCTTATACTAATCATTTGTACCTTTCTTTTTTTCCCATTTTATTTCTTGCTCTATCAATTTAACAATTCTAGGGATATTATTTTTAGTTTTTTTTATATCTTTTATTAACTCATAAAGCCTCTTGTAAGAAGCCTCATGAGTTAATGTGCCGTTTTTTATCTTTTCCCAGTATAACTTTATAAGCTCTTGTTTGGTTATGGTATTATAATTACTCATAAACATTTTCTACCTGATGAAATTGAAATGTTCTGAAATCCATTTTGAATTTGATTTCAAGATTTCCTTCATCACGAGCTTTTAATGTTTTCAATAATCTCCATGGAGCTTCTCGTTCTCCTGTTAATAAAAGAACTTTATCAGCTTTTTGGACTACATTTGTAGATCCTTTTAAATCCCATAGATTTGGATTTGCACTTTTGGCTCCTTCTTTATTCAAATGATGAACAGCAATTACAACAGTGTCTCTAGTTTGTGCAATTGCTTTTAGTTGATTAATGATCTTATTCTGTTTGTTTAATTCATCACCATAACCATCTACCTCAATCATGTCGGAAGTGTCTATAACGAGCAATTTAGGCTCAATTTCAGATACTAACTGATTGATAGCTTTTATTTCAGGTGCTACTTGCATTACTTTGATATGTTTAACTAGTTTAGATAGTCCATTTGGATTTTCTTTATAGTGTCCAATGACTTCTTGTTTTGTCATACCATGAGCTATTTGAATTGATCTACGGTAAATTAGTTTTGCACTTACTTCTAAAGAAAGAAAGAGAATAGGATCTATTCTATGTACTTCTTGAATTAGATTTTGGACAAAAGCAGTTTTACCTAATCCTGTGTCACCAGATATGATTATCAATTCGCCAGGATAAAACCAAAAATCTTCACAGTTGTATATTCTGGAAAGATTAATTGCTTGTTTTTCGTAATCTGATCTTATGAATTTGGAGAATTGTTCTTCCAAAGCTATGTTATCTAATACTTCTAATGTGAAGTCTTTTCTTTTATAAAAGATACATTTAGGATCACAGTATTGTTTCATAATAGTGTCATCGCAACCATAACGATAACCGTGACTAAAAGTATCTTCTATTGTGATTTTTACTTCATATGGTTCCATATTAGTAGTCCAGTTTTGTATTGCTGCTATAACTGCATTCTTAGGAATTCCATGCCGTCTAAAAGCCGATGCCATCCTTAATATTTTCAGATGACGTGAACCTTGTGTCGGGCCTTCATTATATACTTTTTGCATACAAGTAACAAAAGAAGTTGGATTATCTTGGATTGTCATTGGTTTATCAATTACAATCTCAGCTTCTTTAACAATCTTATATTTTTCTAAAGGTATATTTGTAGGATCTGATTTAATTGGTACAAAATCAAAGCCAGTTCTTTGTCCTTTAGAATGTTCTTTTATGTCATCCATTTCTTCATTAAAGACTTCATCTAAAGTTAATGGTGTTTTAAAAAGACCAGATTTGCTATTGTATGTAAACCCTGTTCTAATTATTCTTGCTCCATCATATATATTGTCTCCCATTGGGAAATGGTGGCTAAGAGTTTGTTTTACTTCTGCTGGTAAATCGTGACTTGGCTTAAATCCAAATAGGTCTGGGAATTCTATATGGAATCCATTACCAGAAAACCATACAGATATTTGATTGGCTGCTATATTGAAATTATTGATTAGATCTTCATTTACTAAGTATCTGATATTATCTAATAATTGTTTTTCAGTATTTATACCTTTGTCAATATCTAATATGATTTTTTCAAGATAATATTTTCCACGAAATCCTCTTATTGTTTTAAACACTTTAAAATGTTCAATAAGTTCTTGATCAAAACTATAATAACTACTGTAAAGCTCAGCTTTTTCACTGGCTGGTTTTACTTTAGATGCAAGTTCTTTTCTAGGGATTACGATTCCACGATTACCAACATGACCAGGTGCAATTTCTATATAGTATTCTTTACTATTTTCCATCCTTTTTCCTTTGCATGATTTGATGGTATTTCTACCAATTTTAGGTCATATTTTTTAAGAAGATTCTGCTCTGCTCTAAGTTCTCTAAAAGCTCTAGTCCATGTTTCAGAATTATGCTTTTTACTATAAAACAGAGCAGCGTACTCCTTAAGTTCAGTTTCTATTAGATGGTTATATATAACTTTGGTATTGCTATGTAATAACCATCTTATGATAACATTTTTACAGGTCACTAGGGATTCCAGGAACACCATCATCAGGCGGTAGTCCAGAATCATCTTTTTTATTAGCTCCATAGGGAAAATCGTCAGGATTATATTTTTCATTTTCTAAACTTGGCTTGTTTTCTTTCTGATAAACAAAGTCTAGATCATAATCTTTTGGATATCCATTTGATACATCCTTGTTCCATTTACGCTGAAGATGATCTCTTCCCTGGAGTATGCTTGAAGTTCTGTCCCAAGTCCATCTTTTTCCTTCTTTATTTGGGTATCGTACAATCCAAATTTGTTGTCCTTGAGCTCTGTTGAAAACATGTGGTAAGAGTCTTCCACTATCATCTGTTAGTGTTTCTCCTGCCATACCACAATTTTCAAATAGTTCTCTAACCTTGAAACTGCTTCCCCATCCATCGCCTGGACCAGAAACATCTAATTGTCCTAATTGATCATACTTATGCCAACCTGAGACATTAAAACTATTAGTGTATTCAAGATTTTCTTGCTGAACTGTTACCTTTACAGCAATATCTGCTTTACTATCTGAACTAATATCTTCAATGCTCACTACAGTAGCTGGATTGATGAAAATATTAGTTCTCGCTCCACCTCCACCTGCTTTTAATCCCATCTTAGACTCCTTTTTCACGTTTTGCTAATCTATCATGCATTTGATTCAGAATAGATTCAGCTTGTTCTTTTGGTATTTTAGAATTTGATAATATTCCTTCAATGAACTTCTTTTCAGATGCAGTAATATCCTTTTCAAGAAGTGCTTTTAATTCAAGAACTAATTCTCCATTAGCAGCATTTTTAGGAAGTTGTTTTTCAATTGCTGTTTGAACTTCTTCAGCACTTGCAACTGAACCTTCTACTAATACTCCAAGTACGCCTAAGGCTCTACCTATCGCTGAAGTTTCTCCATTCTCACAAGCATTAGTAATGTTTACCATTGACTTTTTATCATCTCTATATTCATCAGCATGCCCTGTGGCGAACCAATCTGGATCTTCTTGTGGTTCGGGCCATACGGTAGCTTTAAAGCAGTAATAACCTGATATTGGATCAATAGTATCTATTCTTTCTGTTTGGATCCTTCCATGAGGATATTTTTCCCAGAATACTCTGATCCTTTCATCAACCATTACATAGTCTTTGCCTTTGATTTTTGTTTTTCTAATCGGCATTTATAATCTCCTTTATAATCTCCTTTTTAAATTCATCCCAAGATGTTTCATATTTCCATGGTTTTTCAACAACATAGACAATTTCATGTGCACTACATGCCCAACCTTTTTTATCAATCATCCAATGTAAAAATGATACAAATAAATCATCTTCCCACCAGTTATTAATCATAACAAATGACATTTAATAGAGAACAGTTTTTTAAATTGTTCTATCATAGTTTTTGCTTTTATTTCCCAAGGTTTCTTTTTCTTTGGCCTACCAGGAGAAACTTTATAACCTGCTTCTCTAGTTGTGCCTATTGGTCGTCCTCTCTTTTTCGGCATTTTTACTCCTTTCCCATTCTTTTTCAAATTTAAGATGTCTTGCTTTAACAAAATCTCTTAGTTGTTGTTTATGGTCTGCAATTACTTTCCAATATGATGGATTTTGTTCTCCGTATTCTTTAACAGATGCATCAGTTGGAGGCCATGGACCTTTATAGTTTGGAACAATATGTTCTGCAAAATATTGTCCTATGTAGTTAAAGAAATCTTCTGCACTACCATCAAAAAGTGTTTCTTCAACACCTTTTTTATTTCTATATAATATCATTTATATCTCCTTTTAAATTTATTGGACATAGCGCCACTTGTATCTTATCCGAGGTAGGGATGTGGAAGGGATATGCGACACTATGCCCAATTAAAATAGGGTAGTAATGCTTATAACCGTTGTGGGCTATAGGAGGAATTGCGGTGTTACCGCAAGTTGTATTACTACCCATGTCTTTATGCTTCTGGAATAGTTAGAGCGGCTTTTATGCGTTCCTCATCGCTTTTTAGAAACCGTTCATTGATTATTCCACTTACACAATATGCGTTCCAATCAAAATCAGATACTGTTGTCTTCTTCTTATGCCAGAAGTGACTAGTACATGCGTTTAATAGATCATATTGAGTGAAACTACCTATATCAGTTTGACGTTCTTTTAGGAACTTATCAATGACTTTGCCCCATGCAGAGTCAGGTAGTTTGTTCAGTCTAGATTCTCTAAGACTCGCTAAATTATGCACGTCTACTTCTTTAGTAGTCAGACGAGTACACATTTCTGCGAATTTATCTAATCTATCTGGAAAATGTTCAAGCAATGATGTAGCTCTTTGAATTTCATCTTGCCAGTTTTCACTAACTCTAGTATGTTTAAATCTCCAGTTTTTAAATAGGAAATTAGCAATCATACCATTGCTGCATACGAGTCTTTTGACAAAGCCCCACATTGCAGCCTTCCTTGAGCCATCATAGCTGTTCTGAAACATTAAACCTGCAATTAATGGATCGCCCACTTCATTGTGTTTAACCTCAGAACTAATATCTCCAGTGGTCCAGGATTCATAGAATACTTTACCATTGAAGAATGTTTTATCCAATTCAAAATTCATATTGGATGCATCAGTTATATCTTCAGATACTTTTCTCATCTCTGCATTTGAAATAAGAAAATAACTTTTACTGACATCTCCAACTTCTTTCCATCCAGAATCAGTTTTTAGGTCTTCTATTTGTATGGAAAATCTATTAGATGTAGTTCCATCACTTGATTCTAGTGGTTCTTTTCGTATTGGAATAAAGGGATTTAGATCCGATTCATTATTGAACGGAATGTAATCATTCATTCGTTTCTCCTTTTGCGTGTTCTTCTGGGTCTTGTAATGGATATTGTAATGGATAATTTTCTATATCACTTGTTGGATTTACATGCGTCATATATTTATTGTTTTCTTTCAATACTTGTGCTAACTGGTTTATATCTTCTAATTTAGCGGTCACTGTATCAAGTTTTTGACCTCCTGCATTAGTAATTTTAGCAACAGCAGTTTGTATTTTTTTTATTTCCTTAAGCTCTAAATTGAGCTCACGAATCAGTTCTATTAGATCCATTGTTTTGTTTGATGGTATCATCAATACCTCCATTTAATTTTATTCTATTAACTAATTCACGACCACCAGAGAGAGATGTGTCAAAGAAATCTTGCCTTATTGTGCTTTTAGTATAGATTGTTTCCATACCATCGCAAGCTGTTACCAGCCAATTCAATGCAGCATAACATTCTTTACACAACGCTCTCAATTTATCCTTTGGTGGCACTATGAATTGAGTCTCTTTTTGTTTAATACATAATCAAATAAAGAGACAAGAGCAAATTGATTTTTGGTCCAAGAATGAACATTAGATTGTTTCATTCTTCTATACCAATTGCCATATTTATATAAATAGGCTCCTAGCTCTCTTTTGTTCATTGATCGTATCTCAGCAAGTTTTAATACATATGCTTTACCATAAATAATTTCACGGTTTATATCTGTATTTTTGCTGAAATATAAATGAGTTTGTAATTCGTCAAATGACTTGAATGACTTCATCTTTTGTTCCTCCTAATCGTTAATGGAATTTATTTATTTTGGTTAATAATTCCTACAGATTATTTATGAAATTACTGTTGGGATTATGTAATGATCGGCATTATCATCATATAACGATAGTCCACTATCTTTTAATGATTGGCGATCTCCATCACGCCATGACAATGCTTGGTAAACTGTTTCAATTGGTATATTACCCCATTGATCAAGAGTATTTGAAACGCCTTCAATATGAACTTCGCCAGTAGATGGATTAATCATTTTTAGAAAGTTACCTCTTGTGCTGGTATCTACACCTGGTCTGGTGTCTGGTATTTCTACTGATAACAATTGATAATGACTGTTATTTATTTTTTGATCATCTGTAATTGTATATCGTAAATTATCTAAAACAGTTTCCATGCCATAGTGATTAATGAGTTGGGTTCTGTATGTAACATTCCTTAAAGAAAATATGTCTTTGACTTCAAGTTTATCAAATGCTTCTTTCTTTAATAAATTTACGACCCTTGTATTACTATAGTTAGCTCTTGCGTTTCTGTTATTTATTTCACGATCCTGTTCTTTAATTGATTTCAACTTCTTTTTTGCTCTGTAAGGTATTTTATTTAATAAGTTACCTTCCCAATCAAATCGCATTGGTTCAAATGCTGCAGTTTCAGTTCCATTGAAATTAACTATATGAGCACCTCTTTGTTTTTTTATGCCTACTCCATATGGAAATATTGTGTATTCTCTATTTCCATCTTTATCTAAAGTAAGCTTTCCGTGATTGTCTCTACTCCAGTACTTAGTATTGTATCCTGGGATAAGACCGACACGAAGAAACCCTCTTAACTTATCGCAATAATAATCGTTACTATATTGATTATAGACTTTATTATTTAATTTATGAGGATGCCATAAGATATTATCTTTAGTGCACTTGAGCGACCATCCTTTATAGTTATCTGATTGCCACCAATATTTAAATACAAAATATCCAAATGCTGTCTTTTTACCATGTTTGATAAATTGCAATATATGATCTCGGTGACCTATGTCAAATTCTAATGCAAGAGATTGACCTGGTTTCGCTACTTCAAGGAAGTTAAATAAATCATCTTTTTTATGCTGATTGTATTCAATAAAACTTCCCATGTTAATCCCAGACTCTTTGTATTCTTTGAGTCATATGATTAAATTCACGAACTATCCTAACTTCATAGTTACCTCTTGGAACAGTGATAGGATTATGTTCTTCATGATAGATAGTTACTTCATCTGCTATAATTTGCAACGCTTTAGCTTCGTCTTCTAGTATTCTTGGTCTGCCATCTTTCATAGTTGCATAATTAAACGGAACAGTATAATCTATTCTAGAGTTATGGAAATGATTAATAACATCTCCTTTTTTAGGTTTAATTTGGTGTGAATGACCAGTTGCTTCACCAAAGGCTAATACTACTGGTTCACCATTTGCTGATGTAATTGATTCGGTTGGTCCACTATCGCTAGAACTTTCTTTTTCAAGTTCTTTCATTCGTTTTTCATCTATTTCAACAATTAATACATCACCTTGTTGGTACTTTTTCATTATTCCTCCTTAATTACCCGTTGCTTCCGCTTCAGCTATTGCTTCCCACGGATTATCTTTAGGGTCTGGGTTCATGTTAAAGACATTTCTTTGAATGTCTGCTACTTCTATACGTAAGACTTTTCTTAACTCATAATTTAAGTTCTCAAAGTCTACTTTACCTACTTCTCCTTTATCAGCTGCAATTTGCATGTCTTGCAGAAGTTGGATCAGTCTTTTAAGATTTATCATGGTTCTATTCCTATTATCTTATTTAATAATGAAGTATCTTTTTCGCCTCTTGATTTCATATTCAAACTGATACTTTCGCCTGTGCATTTACCATGTTCAATAAATCCACCAGAGATAGGCTTCATGTAGTCTGTCATTTTAGTAACAGCGTTAGCTAATTTAATATGTGTTAATAGTTCTGGGAAGATTACTATATACTCATCACCAAGAAAATCAAAAACAACATATTTTATTTCATTGTATCTTTCCATTTTTTCCTCCTTGTTTTATTTCCATAACTTTCTTCTTTTCACATCAAGATAATCAATAAGTTTACCGTTCCAATTGAAATATCTTTCTTCTTCATGATGTGGTATATTTGCGTGTGAATAGTAAAATTTTTGAGTTACTTTAACAATATCTATCTTGGTAATAGTATTCATCAGCCTTTTATTGGTTGTACTGTCTAATACCTCAAATCCGATTGCAATATATTCTTTAGAGTAGCCTTCTTCATTTGTCACGCCAATTTGTGTCCATCCTAAATCAAACCAAATATAATCATCAAGATTAAATATTTTTGTTTGTTGAAGTGTCAATTGCAAGTTAGCTATCTTTCTTTGATATCTACCTCTGTATGTTAATCCCATTTGTTCCTCCTAATATTTTGGCAGGTAGAGTTACCAGGGATAGATGAGTATAAACTCTCTCTACCTGCCCGCTGTGGTACAACTATCCGATAAAATAGTCTTCTTCATATGTACCATTAATAAACTTTTCTTTTACCTCTGACCATTCGCCATCGCTTGATATATCTATCCTACCACCGAAGTGAATTTCAGCCATCATTAAAATACCTATTACATATTTATCATACCCTTTTCTTGCTGTCTTGCAAAAATTGAATCTGATTGCTTTAGATCCATTGAATGGACTATCTGTATCTGGTTTGATTAGTGATGAAAATCCGTCTGGTGACATATAAAATGTTTCATGGCCATCAGAACCTTTACCATTAAACATTATGCAGCGTTTACTTGCTTCTGGTCTGTGGTTCGGTTGGTCAGATTCAAAACAGATTATACCTTTTTTAAATCCTTCATCTAATATTGGCTGAACCTTTATTATAAACAGATCCCAATTGGGTAGTTTTTTATCACAGGTCCAATAGTGTGTGTATCCCATTATTGCCTCCTTAGTAGTATCATCTTGCCGATGAAAATACATTTATCGCTTTTGATTGCCTCAGGATCTTCTTTCTTTAAAATACAAGTTGTACATGTTCTTTCATCCATGTTGCCTTGGAACTTGTTAAACTTATCTCCACATTCAATACATGTGATTTTTATCATTTTATTATCCTTTGGTTTAAATGAGCAGTAAATAAGAGAAGAACCTTTGCTTGAGTCGCAGTGCTTTCTGCTGGATATCCTTTAATTCTCGTAACGAATGTTAGGTTTTTATAGCCGTTAAAACTTCTCTATAAATCTTTGCTGGTTTTAGTTTT
>Ga0187827_10002674_pt1 | contig 23991 bp, 12 predicted proteins | sample ETNtaG_39_FD_167969 | JGI IMG/M metagenome (GOLD analysis project Ga0187827, IMG submission 167969) | Marine microbial and viral communities from oxygen minimum zone, Eastern Pacific Ocean - ETNP2014_SV_150_PacBio MetaG (Illumina Assembly) | ecosystem: Environmental > Aquatic > Marine > Hypoxic... | reverse complement strand
CGGTCTTGGCTTCCGTACGCCGGGAGAGCGATGCACTGATCGTGTTGATCACCTTCTTGTGGGCTTTGCCCATGGCGGCTTCGTCCGGAATAGGGCAGCGGTAGATCGCTTCATCGGCGAGCATCCCTTCGGCGGGCAGGCGGTGCGCGAACTGCCACTGGTCGTGAGCCGAGTCGGCGGACGTGCGCGAGCTCATGGCGCTCGGCCCCGTCTGCGATCCGTCCGGAGCCACAAAGCACAGATGGGAGCGCAGCCTGAGCGTCTTTCGCAGCGCCTCCCGGGTGAAGTCCCAGTCCGAGGCCAGCGCTACCCACGCGCCGAAGTAGATGCTGATGCCGTTGTAAGAAACATCGAAGCAACCATTGTCCACGAAATAGCCCGCGGGATGGAAGAAGCGCTCATCCTCGAAAAGTTGCCTGGAGAATGCTTTGCACCCCTTGGTGAAAGCCGGGTCGCCCATGGCCTGCGATAGATACCACAGGCCGACTGGTGCAAACAGATCCATATCGGTCATCAGCCCCTTGGGCCCCCAGCGGAACAAGTGTCCTTCCACGAGCTTGCGGATGCCGCCCTCGAACGCTCTCCTCTGCGGATCCGTCAAGACGTCCCTGGCGTGCAGATATGTGTACCCTATCCAGATCAGGTTGCCGCCAAGGTAGTCTGCCCGGCCGGCGCCGCGCGGGTCGTGCTCGTAGAGGTAATCCAGCATCGCCATGTCGGTGGCGGCCAGCACAAGGCCCCGGAGCTTGAGCGCACGGGAGCCCTTGTAGGGATTGCCGGGGTAGTCCCAGTCAGCCAGCCAGGCCAGCATCTGGCTGTGACTCGGAGCGACAGGGAGACGCAGACCTTCTTCACCCTCGATAGCCTCCAGCGTAAAAGGTTCGGCAGGCAGCATGGCTGCGCCCAGGCGCGGCGGGTACCGGGCCAGCACCCAGAGGCGATAGAGCTCCTCCGGATCATCAATCGGTGCCACTTTCACCGGCTTGAGCTTCACCGTCAGGTCTTCGGTACTGAGCGACTTTATGAACTCCCGAAGCCCGCGCTGATACGCATGCTCCTGCGGCAGCTCTTTGAGTGGCAATTGTACCTGCACGTATCCCGCATCAGCCGCGACGCAAAGCACGAGCAGGACCATAGCGAAAAGCCCCGTCACACGAGTTGGCCTGGCCATAGATTCCTTCTCCTTTGTGGGCTGCTGGCCATAGCAGAGATTCGCCCGAATTCGGGAGAGTTAGCTATCGCTCCGGAAGTCTGGCGAATCCGACTGCGACATTGCCATCGCAGATAGTAAGATACGTACGGTACCCTTGCCCTGCGACCAAAATCCCTAATGGCCGACGCATCTGACATCGAAACTGCGACGCTGGGGCACTACTTGATGCGGCGCCAGATCGGACGCGGCGGGATGGGCAAGGTTTATCTGGCGGATGACCAGAGGACGGGCCAGGCCGTGGCGGTGAAGCTCCTCTCCACGAAGCTGGCGAAGAGCCCCACCGTTGTCGAGCGTTTCCATCGAGAAGCTCAAGCCGCGGCGGACCTCGACCACCCGAACATCGTGCGCTCGTTGGGGGCCGGCCAGGAGAAGGGGCGACACTACTTCGTGATGGAGTACCTGGACGGCGAAACGCTCAGAGAGCGCGTGAAAAGAAGCGGGCCGCTTCCCGAATCAGAGGCCCTGGCCCTCTGCGATAAGGTCGCCATGGCTCTCGAGCACGCGGCTGAACATCACATCGTCCACCCATGAGAGGGCCATCCTGGAACTCCAGGCCCTGAAGGGCCGCCGTTACTCGGTCGGCGGGTTCAGTGGGGAGGTCGTGTCAGTGGAGGGCGGCATGGCCGTGCTGAAGTCCCCTCAGGGCACAGCGAAGGTCCCACTGTCGAAGCTCTCCACCACTCAGATCATCAAGCTGGTCGGGAAAGCTGCCGAGGGAGGGGCTGAGGGGCGACTGCTGGATGGCCTCGCGCTCATGGCTTACTACGAAGGGAAACTCCGGGCCCTTCTTCCCCAACTCCGCAAGCTTAGCGATACCGCGTCTTACCGTGAGACTCTGGATAAGCTGGACGTGACCGTTCGCGAGGGACAGACAGAAGAGGCAGAACGCACCTGGAAAACCATCCTCAAGTTAGCCCGGAAGGGGAACTGGCGTGGACTCTCCGAAGCGCTGGCGTCCTTCGAACGCGCTTTCGATCGGACTTCGCATCTCGAATCGCGGCGGGACCTGTTCGGACGTCTGCGAGCGACCGCGATCGAGACCGCCAAGACCAACCGAGTTCTGAATCTGGTTCCCGGGGGCCGGATCGTCCTCGAAAAGCCACCGCGGGCCAAAGAGACTTCTCTGACCGTCGAAACGCAGATCCGCACCCGAAGCAGGGGTGTGGTGGTCGTCGAGCGCGGTGCGGACCTTCTCGGCTACTCACTCATCATTAACAGGGACGGGTACCCCTGTTTCCTGGTGCGCCAGGACGGCCGTTCCCTGACCGCGCTGCGCGGGAACCTGCCTGTAGATGATGACAAGTTTCACCATCTTGCCGGCATCCTTTCCCTCGAAGACGGCAAGGCCGCACTCCTGGTGGACGGAGTCAAGGTCGCGGAGCGTGAGTCACGCGGCATTCAAGGGGAGCCGGAAGAATCCCTCACCATCGGGAGCCCCGGGGAACAGGGGAGCTTGTGGGGCTACTCGCTGACCGGATCGCTCACCGGCCAGCTCGACGAGATCAGAGTCTGGAACTTCGCCAGGCCGACCGAGGACGTCGCGCGGGACCGGTTCAGGCGCCTCACCGGCAAGGAACCGGGACTGACTGCCTACTGGAACTTCGATGCGTCGGCCAGGGATCTCAGCTCGGGCCGAAACCACCTTGAATTGGACCGCCGGGCAAAGCTTGTCGAATCGCCGTGGCAGGCCTATCTGCCCCCGCTGCCCGAGGAGGCCGGGGGTGGAGAGGTCCCTGCTGAGATACAGGCACTTAAGACTGCGGCCGAGAAACTCTTCAAAGGCAAAGCCAAGGTGCATGATGACGGCACGATCGATTTCGTTTACACGTTCAGCGATTTCAAGGAGGGCAGGGATTGGGTCCCCCAGCCTGGCGCTCTCTACAAGATCTCAGGCGGGCACCTCAGGCCGCTGCCCACCAAATACGGAGGCAATCTGTGGCACTATGGCCGCTTCGTAGGGGACGTGGCGCTCGAGCTGAGAGCGAAGACGGGGGAGGGGTTATCCTGCCTCCTCAAGTCGAGCGGATCGCGCAGGCGGTCGACCGGGGCCGGGTTCTGGATGGGCATGGGCGAGCGGAGAGGTGCCCTTGTCTGGGGGGAGGGGATACGGGAAGAGGTCCCGATCGACCAACACCTGGACCTCAACGAGTTCTGCGACATCCGCACTTCGATGGAAGACCGCCAGGTCCGCATGACCTGCAACGGCGATGAGGTCGTCAAGGCATCCTCGGAGAGGCTGCTCGTGGGAGGTGGTGGTCTCATAGCGCTTACGCCCGGCCGGGGAGGGATGACTTGGGACCGGTTGCGACTCACGGGCAGGCTGGACGCACGCTGGGTCAAATCCGAACTGAGTCGCAGGAAGTACGTAATCGAAGGCCGAAACTACGCCCTGAAGTTCAGCAACCATGAGTCGTGGCTGAGCGTGCCCCCCATTGCCGGAGCCACTTCCGGGCCGTTCACCTGGGAAGCCTGGTTTCTTCTGTCCCGGAAGACCAATATCGGCCTGTTCGCTTCCAGCGGCATTAACCAGTCCATGTGGCTGGGGATCACAAAAGACCAGAAGCTGTGCTTCCGTGCCAGTGAAAGGAACCGTACCCCCGTCCAGTTGTTCAGTGCGCCCGAAGAGGTCCCCTTGGGCGAATGGTTCCATCTCGCAGCAGTATCCGATGGGAAAGAGGGCCGCGTCTATGTGAATGGGAAGATGTGCATCCAGGATGACTTCCCCCGGTCCGTCCAGGCGAGAGATTTTGGCTTCTCCTTTGGTGGCAAGGGCAACGGCCGTTTCACCGCGGGAATCCTGGACGAACTGCGACTCTCCCGCACGGCCCGGTACACGGAGGACTTCGAGCCCCAGCGCGTCTCCGAGGCTGACAAAGACACCGTGGCGCTTTTTCACTTCGATGAGGGCCAGGGCCCTCGCTGCCTTGACGAGGCAGGGGGAGTGATCGGGGTGCAGACAAAAGAAACCGAATGGGTCCACGTGGACTCGGGAGTGTCCGCGGAAGTGACCGGCCTCTGGCAGGCCGCGGAACGGGGCGATCCAGAGGTCGCGATCGGACTGGAGATGAATGGGACGGACGCCTACGTCAGTTTCAAGGACACGCCGAAGCTCAACCTAAAAAGGCAGATTACGATCGAAGTTTGGGCGAGGGTGAGGCGGCAGCACGTCTGGACGACCGGGATTCTGGACAGGTCCAGCTCTGGCCGCCGGACCTTCGGGCTTCTCTCAAGGGAGGACGGCACCATCCACTTCGCCGCCAGTGACCCTAAGGGCGGGTACCACTATGTGGCTACCGGGCGCCTTCCAGCAAGCCCGTTCTTGCACCTCGCCGCCACCTTCGACCGAGGACGGGCTCGGATCTTCCTCAACGGAAAGCTCCAAGAGGAGAAGAAATGGCCGTTCAAAGAGCTGGTAATGGTGAGCGGCGCGCCTCTGACCCTCGGCAAACTGGCAGGACAGCGCGGTGGTTTCTTCTCCGGACGAATCTACCAGGCCCGGATATCAAACGGCGTCCGGTATGAGCGCGCCTTCACCCCGCCCCGGATATTCGAGAGGGACCGCGGCACCGTCGTGCTTCTTCCAATCAACAAGCGTCGGAGCCTCCAGGTCACAGACGCAGTACCCGCGCGCAGAAGGATTTACTCCGGCCTCATATACAACGCCAAGTGGGTCCCGGACCGGTGGGAGTGAATATCGAATGGGCGCGCTTCGCACACCAGAGTCATTCCACGAATTGCAGCGGACGAGCCACCACTCATCCCGAACAGAAAGCCGTAGCACAGGTCTCCAGACCTGTGGAGCCCGAACAGAAAGCCGACCGTAGCACAGGCTCCAGACCTGTGTAGCCCCCTGTCACACCACCGTACGTACGGTTCTCGTATACGGCGGTTCGGTCAGGTTGAGCATTTACTGAACGCATAGCGATGGGAATCCAAGTCTCTCAGATAATCTGTTTGGCAGGGCTTTGTGGATGGCTCCGTTGGTGCTCAAAGACCACGGGCCTTTGCTGCTTCCGGCTACTGGCCGTGCCTGCCGAGGATTGACTCCTCGTTGCACGAGTTCTTTGAAGCGCTTATTGGTGGTTTTCCAATGACGCCATACAAGGTATCTGAGCCGTCGGCGTGTCCAGCCTGCGAGTTCTGTGAGCTGTCCGGGTATCTCTGTGAATTTATAGTAGCCTCGCCATCCTATGAGGATGGGGCGGAGGTGTTCTATGATTTCTCTGAGACTCCCAAACTTCCAGCGTGCTTGCCGCTCAACAGCCCAACCTACTACCCTCCCTACAACGGTGCCATCGGACGTGGGCAGGGAGAGATCAAGGAGGCCCTTCGGGAGAAACTGAAGTATCGCCCAGCATGCCCAACTGAGCACGTCGAAGCATGGGCTGCGACCGCAGCCAACGACCGGAATCATCAGGAACGCCACCGCCTCAAGGGACGTAACTCATGCCAGACATTTTTTACTGATAAGGATCGAGCCAGGCATCACCGCCGGCTCAGAAAGGAGATTTATGATGCCCTGATCGAAAAACAAACTATCATCGTCGCCGCCATGGAAGAGCGGAACAAGCGCGATAAGGAAGCCGCCTGGCGCATCGCAGTCGAACAATGGCTGGTAAAAAACCAGCACATCACCATCACACACAATCCAGATGTGTCACCCCATTTTCAAGTGAGTCTCATAATTAGGCTGTCTGTACACTTCTCAACACCGCTTACGCGACCTTCGATTGGTTTTCATGCGAAGTGTGGAGCCGAACACAGCGCAGCAATCCGCCAAGGAAGATGTATGCCCGCTCGGAAACCATCGGCGATCCGGAATACCTTTCCGGGACACTGCAAATAGTTCGACTGTTCAGGCAAATGCTCGAAACAGGGCAGCCCTCGGTCCCCTATGACGATGCGTTGGAGCGCGTCGCCCTCCTCGATGCAGGGCTTCGAGCGCACGAATCGCGGCAGCGCGTCTTTCTGAAAGATGTGATGAAATCGTGATGAGAAGATGTCAGCACTCAACCGTCGGTCTAGTGATGCTTCTGGTTTCCGGATTGGCGACCGCAGAAAAATCTCTCATCGTTCACTTCCCATTCAATGAGGGGAAGGGCGAAATCATCAGAGACCTGGTCAGAGGTCGCACCGGGAAAATACATGGTGCAAAGTGGGTCAAAACCGAATTCGGGCCTGGGCTGTCATTCGACGGGCTCAAAGCTTTCGTCGATTGCGGTGAAGGAAAGACATTAGGTCTGACCAAGCAGTTGACCTTGTGCGCGTGGATCAGGCCGACTGTCGTTCCGAAGACCGAGACCCTGATTGCTGGCGAATCGCCGCACTTTTACGGGCTCACTTATTACAGGAATGAGAAGGTATATATTTACTCGGCCGGTGAGGGCGGTCTCTCTGCGAACCATCCGATCCCGACAAACGCTTGGACGCACGTGGCTGGGACCTTCGACGGCGAGGCCATAAAGATCTACGTCAACGGCATTCTGCGCAGGACAAATCAGAAGAAAGCCAACCATCCCGGCCTGACCAGCAAACTTCGATTCAGGATTGGCGGACAGGACAAAGGAGGCACGCATTTCAAAGGCATCATCCGAGGCGTGCGCGTTTATAATCGGGCCCTGGATCAGGACGAAATCACACCGCTCGCCAATGAGCATCAGAAGATAAATGCAAAGAAGATGCAGTCCGCGGCCGAACGTCTGTTTGAGAATATTGCAGCCGTTCCTACTCCTGAACCTGTAGCAGCCCTGCTCAGAGATTTTCGAATGACCAACTGGGGCGCGTCCAGCTCAGGGAATCTGAAGGACTACCGGACACCAGAGCTGGCCGCGAAACGCGCTCGTGAGATAAAGGCTGGAGGGGCGAACGCGGCCATCACAAATGGCCTGCAGAATCGGCTCAACTACCTCAAACTTGCGGACGAGATTGCCGAACGGCAGAGGGTTGTTGCCGATGCATGCCACGCGGAGGGTCTCAGAGTTTTCGATCACATGGACCTCACCATCTACTGGCAGTTTGCGTATCCGCTTGTTTTAGAGCATCCTGAGTGGGCACAGCGCGATCTTCGGGACGGCACGCCGGGCCGATGGCTTTGCCTGAGCCAACCCAGCTATCGAGAGTTTTACGCACAATACCTGGAGAATCTGGTTCGCGCGGGAATCGATGGCTTCATGCTGGATGAGGTCTCATTTCACGACCAGGTCAAGACCTATTGCGGATGTGACCACTGTCGTACTGAATTCGAGAAGGAGACCGGTTATCGCATGCCTGAATTCTGGGATGAGGAGGTCATCAACAACCGTGACAATCCGCTCTGGCAGCTCTGGATGCACTGGCAGAGGAAGGCCATCGTCGAATTCAAGGCTTTCCTGTTGAAGCGGATTCAGAAAATCAAACCTGAAGTGATCCTGTTGGCGTACAATACTTCAATCTATCGTCTTTCCACACGTGTCTCCGATATGCATGAACAGGCACGAGTCTGTTTTGTGGGCACGGAGGGCACGAACACGGTTTATCCAGGCTATGCACATTTTTACTCGCAACACCGGATTCTATCCGCATTCGCACGAAGATTTGGCCGTCCATCGTGGGCTCACTTTGCGGCCGAGATACCCGAACAGTTCGAGTTCTCCGGCTATCATGCAGCGATTACCGGCAGCGGATTGTGGGCACACCTTGAGGGCCTTGAAGAAGTCTATAACTGGGAGCATTGGCCCGAAGCGCATCAATGGGGCGAGCCGGTGGCTGACATCGCGATCGTGGCCGCCTCGCCGTCCCGCGACCACAACTACACTCGCGCTGCGCTCCATTCCGCCGCAGTTGCAGGCTGGTGCCAGGCATTCGGGATCAGCGGCGTCCAGTTCGATATCGTGCCGGGTCTTTACGCCGGGCTTCAGGATCTGAAGAAGTTCAAGGCGATCGTCTTGCCGTACACGCCCGGTATGCCTCCCCGGCTCATCAGGCTCATCGACCGATTCGTCCGGGATGGAGGCACGGCAATGGTTACCGGAATCCCTGGACGCTATGACCAGTTGGGAAACCCTCTCGGAGACGATGCACTACTCAAGCGGATGGGTTTCAGATCCATTCGCGATACGGACACCGTCAGGTACATCAAAGAAGAATTCCGGGGAGGACAGGACCGATTGCTGAAATTCTCCTCTAATGTGCTTCCTGGATTCGAAAGCCGGATGAATCTTCCAGACTGCTATCGATTCGATCCGATGATTGATTCAGATCGGAAGCAGAAAGTCATGGCAACATTCCAGGACGGCGCGCCGGCAATTGTCTCGCTTGAGAAGGGGAAGGGCCTATACATCTATTTCGCTTTCACCCCCGGACAGACAGTGCACCAGCCCCGAATTTACCGGAGCACGGTCTGGGGTGATTACCTTCGATCCGATCTGGTTTCACTGATGAAGAGGGTCGCGAGGGAGGCCACTCGCGGGCAGGATCGAATCCGTGTCGAAGGCGAGGGAATCCTGAGTGCGGCTTATCAGTCGGGCAGTCGGCTGTGGGTTCGCCTGCTCAATGTTTCAGGTGTCAATCTCAAGCCGGGAAATCGAGTTGGAACGTTGAAGCCCACCTATCCGCGTTTGAAAGAGATCAAGATCCATCTGAAGAAACCAGGTGCGAGCAAGGCAACTCTTATGAGCCCCGGACTGAGCAAACCAATGTTGCTCCAGGCCGCCGCCTCCGGCATGGAGGATGTGTTCACGCTTCCTTCCGGCACTTTCCGGAAATTTGCTTTCGTGCGAATTGAGGTGGCCCTGTGAGACCCGTGCGTTGCAGTCTTGTCCTTCTCTTCTCAACGATCATGTCAACTGCATTCGCCGAGCAGCAGGGAAAGTTCTCGATCAGTCCGGATACCTCGTCCATAAGACTGGGGGACCGGATCATCGCCCGAATCAGCGATCCAATCGCAGATGCGAAGGCTCGAACTGTCCAGGCTGAAGCCGGCTTCACCATTGCAGGCGAAGGCATTCGCAAGGAATTCGCCTTCTTCGATGACCGGATGGAGTTCACTTTCGATTACGCCATGGACAAACCCAAAGGAAAGTCGCTGGTGATCTTCCTGCCTCTGCCGAATGACGCGGAAGCGACCATCATTCATGGCCGGACCCACCCGTCGCCCCCGCAGAAGGTTACCGTCAAGGGTGGGGAACAATCGAAGGCTCGTTCAAATTACGAGTTCAAATACGGCATCACCGGCCCCATGCCACCGCCAGATGCCGCAGCCGGCGCTCTCTTTCCTCTGCGCTACGTCACGATGAAGACCGATTCATTCGCGTTATCAGTGGACGTCCATCCCGCGGGCGCGAACAGTGAGGACCCATCCTACGCGGAGACCCCGCTGCGTATCTTCTCGGCAACGCCCATGAAGAACGGGATCAGAATCACCGCCGCGATTGCGTCAGGCTATTCTCAGTTTCCGGGCCACCTCAAAGGCAAGGTGGTTCTCTATCCCGACGGCAGGTCATTCGAGCAGGTTCATCCCTTCGCATTCGCAAATGAGTACGGCGCGCTCGAAAAGTTCATACGACTCGATTTCTCGAAGGGGCCACAGAAGAGAAAGAGCGATCCCCTTCTGTTTGGTGCAGCAGCTTATTCCAAAACGGCAGGATTCGGATGGACCACAGACACAGCGTTGTTACAAGTGAAATCCACAACAAACAGAAGCGTCATCCACGGAAGTTTCATCACCTCGAAAGCACCCGGCAGCTTCCGTATCGATGCCCCGCCTGGCCATTACTTCCTTACCCTCAACTTCGGCAACGCAGACGGCCCGTCTGGTCCCTTCCGCGTTCGTGTGAACGGTGAAGAACATCAGAAGCGCATCCAACTTGGCAAAGCACGATTCAGAAACGAGTCTCTGCTCCTGAACGCGACCTCCGGCAGTATCGAAATAGAGCTTGAAGGGCTGGACAATGCTGCATGGCTCCTCAACGCTTTAACATTAGAGCCGCTGGGCACGATGAACGAAGATTACGTCTTCTCCAGGCGTTGGTGGAATCTCTCAATTCAGAAATGAACAAATCAGACCGCATAGATCGTCTTGCTGCCGCTTTTCTGGATCAGAGCCTCGAGCCCGGGCCTGAACTGGAAACCATCACCGGCTTCATGCCCATAAGGATGATGAGGGAAATCCATGCCGGTCTGGAGAAAGGAACGAAGACTTCTTATGCAAAGGCATCGCGCCTCGTTGCCCGTTACTGTCGCACCCTTCTCAAACGCATCATCAGTGACCCCTTCGATCCGAACGCCGGGCACTACACGGATGAGGATGGGAAACTCGATCTGTCCATCGATCCGAATGTCACAAATTTCGCACTGATCCGGTTGCTGGCATGGTATTTCAACTGGTTCGAAAACTTCTCACCTGCGGCCCGGAAACTGCTTCTCAAGGCCATTCAGACTTATGCCAGGGCTCAGGCCCGGCGAAAGACCCACTTCGGCTACTCGAACATCATGCTGATGGAGTGCGCGAATCGCGTTCTGGCGGGTGAGGTGATCGGGGACAGGGAAATGTCGGCCGAGGGGTTTAAGCGACTTCAGGAATGGCTGGAGTTCACCGCGCTTTCCAGCGGGCCGAGCGAATACAACAGCCCCACTTACACCGGCGTCTGCCTCCATGTCATGGGCGCGCTTATGCAATGGACCAAAGACCAGCGCGTGCGGCTTCTGGCCTCCTTGGCGCAGGAGCGTCTGTGGCTGCACGTGGCCACATACTATCACCCGCCGACCGCCCAGCTTTCAGGGCCGAACAGTCGCTCTTATCACCTGGACATCACCTTCAATCCAAGCCTGGTAAAATCAGCACTCTATTGCGAAACAGGCGATGAAAGGCTGATGGGGCCCAACCATACGCTCCACGACAGCGACTGGAGCGCTTACCGGTTCCGATTCTTCATGCCTGGTTACCTGCGAGATCTGATTGGAAGGCAAACGCCCTTTCAGTCGCGGGAGACGGTCTCCGTGACCGCGGGCACTGTCGCAGATCCCATTTCAATTCATGGCGCAAAAGAGATTGCTGTTTCACAGAGTCAGAATCAGTTTTCGATTCCCGGCCGTCCGGCCCTCTGTCAGGAGGATCTTCGAGTCAGGGCAGACCTCACCTGTTACCAGACGGACGACTATTCCCTTGGCACTGCTTCACACTGGTACTCGAGCGTGCAGCGTAATCCGCTCTACGCGGTGTGGCGACACGACACGATCAGTGAATGGGATTTTTTCCGGTGTCTCTTCGACCGCCTGCTCATCAATGGTGAGAGGCCGGACTGGTTCTGGCCCGGACGATTTTCTGCCTGCCAGGAAAACGGAACTGCCCTCGTGATTCACCAGATGCCGATAAATCCCAGGATTGAGGACCAGGTCATCCGTGAGATGAAGGTGAGCGTGGTTCTCCCTCACGTCTCGCAATTCGAGTCGGTCACGGTGCAGTCGGACAAGAAGGCAACAGTTCCGAAATGGGCTTCCATTCGACACGCATTCGTTGCTCCGGACCATTGGATTTTTCTTCGAGATGGTGAGACGTACATTGCGCTCCGGCCAATCGAGCCGATCGGATATCGCGACAAAGCAAGGATGCAGTTGGTTTCGAAGGGCACTTCTGACGGATTCAATCCTCGAATCGAAAACCAGGAGCCTGACCATCCTGATGCTCACTTCCTGTCCCTTGATATCCAGCTTTATCGCGGCAGAGCCAGGAAGTTTTCCGTCGATGAGCTCCGGCCGCTCCGCTGCGGCTACGTCCTCGATATGTCCAGCCAGAGGGAGTGCGGCAGTTTTGAGGATTTCCAGAGGACTGTTCTTCAGTCACGGCTCGAGGTCGATGTCCGAGGTGAAAGAGTGATTGCTGCCTATCAACGAAAGGGGCGTTCTCTGCTCTTCGAGATCGACGAGGACAATTGGGATTCACCGGTGATACGGCAGATAAACGGCAAGAGCATTACGGGCCGCAGGCTCGAAAGTCCCTTTGCCTCTCAGGGCCCCGAGACCGCGCTGAGAGTCGCAGGCTGTAGTCTCAAGAAAAACAGTGTCCCCCTCCTGTTCATCGCCGATAGCGAGCGAAGGCACTACGTGGTGACCAATCCGTGCAGGGAAGCCACGCCGATTGTTCTGAAGACTCCTCACGGAACGATTCGATGCGACAGCCTTCCGAGGGGTCGGATAATCTGTAAGCTGGATCAACGGCCATCCGTTCACGTTGAGACATTCGAAAAGCCGGGACGAATAAGTACGGAACGAATGGGAAAGCCAAAGATAACCACTCTGATTCGGTCCTGATTCTGTGATGAGTTGAGATCCAGAACTGCTGCCGCCGTTTTTGCCGTAGCCCTACAGGGACAAAAGTAGGAGCACTTTGGCGCATGGATCGGACATCCTGGTGCGCGGGATTATGAAGGTATCAAAGTGTGCAGGAGTGTATAAACGTTGATGTTGAGCGAGCGCTCAGCATCCTGATTCGGTGTTCGGCGAGCAGCTACCCATAGAAATGGCAGACATCCTCATCACCTATGCCGAAGAAGACTCCGCCGCGGCGCAGGCAGTCTGTGATGAGCTCGAACAGCGGGGTCTCAAGTGCTGGCTGCGCGACCGGGACGTCTCCGCAGGCCAGCATTGGGCAACGGCCACCATGAAGGCGCTTTCGTCGGCAGTTGCCGTCGTTGTCATATTCACAGACGGGGCGAACGACTCTTCGCATATAAGGAGAGATGTCGAGCACGCAGACCGAAAAGGTCTGTCGCTCATCCCTTATCGAATTGCGGCATCCCCCGTCTCTGATTTTTTTGAATACTTCTTTGGACAGTCTGCCTGGATTGACGCGTCCGCCGATCCGAAATTCAGCGATCTCGCATACGCTATCGGAGCGGCGACTGACAAGGGTGTGCCATCGCAAACTGCGGCCGTGCCCTCGGTTTCAACGCAACCGGAGCCCGAGCTTGACCGGGAAACTGATGAAACTGTTCAGGTCGAACCCCAGCCGGAAGTTGAGCCGACGGATTGGGATTCGGAGGTCTCGAGTCTCTGGACTGAGTCGGCAGAGCCCGAAGCCACGGTAACCCTCAGCGTGATTGAGGGCCCGAACGAAGGGCATGAATATACATTCCAGGGGCACGACACCTTCGTGGTCGGACGCTCTCCCAAAGCACACTTCCGGCTGCCGGAGAACGATCGTTATTTTTCACGATTCCATTTCATGGTCGAGGTAAATCCGCCCCTGTGCCGGCTCTCGGACATGGGGTCTCGAAATGGTACTTTCGTGAATGACGAGAAGGTAGCGACTTACGACCTGAACGATGGCGATGCCATCCGCGGCGGAAAGACACTGTTGCAGGTCAGTGCAAAAAACTTGAGACCGAAATCAGAGTTTGCCGCGCTTGCCGAAGAGGTCAGCGAAACACCCCTGACAACATCCAAAGACAGCGCATTTGAAATCGTCTCTCCCAGCAGGGAAGAGCCCTCACCGAGGAAGCTCTTTGATAATCCATATGAGATCGGCAATTACCGGATCCTCGAAAGAATTCATCAGGGCAGCCTCGGGCCCGTGTTCAAAGCAGAACACATCGAAAGCGGCGAACTGGCCGTTCTTAAAACAGTGGATGCCGCAGCCGCGGCCAGCGGACAGGATATCGCCAAATTCCTCGGCAACGTCGAAGGTCTCCTGCAACTCAAGCATCCGAACATTGTGCCTTACCGCGAGGCCGATGTTATTTCGGCGGGCGGTCTGTTTATCGCACTGGAATTCATCGAGGGCATCAACGTGGAATCGCTGGTCAAACGAAACGGCCCGCTGCCGATCGATCGTGCGGCTGGGCTGGTATGTCAGCTCCTCAGGGGATTACAGTACGCGCACGACCTTGGCGTATGCCATCGCAATATCAAGCCCTCCAACATTCTCATCCAGACGTCAGGCGGCCAGGGCAAAGCCCTGCTCAGTGATTTCGGTCTGGCCCGCGTGTATCAGGCTTCGCAAATGAGCGGTCTGACCATGATGAAAGACGTTTCCGGCTCGGGTCCGTTCATTGCGCCCGAACAGATTACCGACTATCGCCGCGCCCAACCGCAGGCGGACATCTATGCAATCGCCTCCGTTCTTTATTACCTGCTCACCGACTGTCACGCCCTTGAGCTGCCGGACCGGGTCGAGCTGCAACTCGCGATGATTCTCTCGGAAAAACCCACGCCCATTACTGACCGGCGCAAAGACATCCCAAGGAAATTGGCCAAAGCCATTCACAAAGGTCTCGAATCAGAACCGCGTGCCAGATTCAAAAACGCGAATGCGATGCGGAAAGCGCTGGTGCCGTTCGTGTGAACGCAAATTCGAGTGCCGGCGGTGGAGCCGCGGCTGCGCGACTGCTGCTCTCAGACAATCACTACACCTAATTTCGTACGGGAGGCTCTCTGGGTCGTCTGTAAAGACCGTGCCACATTTGCGTCAGAACCGGTCTATATTCCTTTTGTCTCCCCTGTTCCTTCAGGCCCAACGAGGAATGGATCATGGCCAGACAGAAAACAACGATCGGAAAGTATCTTCTGGATGAACTTTACCGGCGCGGCATACGTGACATTTTTGGAATCCCCGGCGACTACGTCCTGGGCTTCTACGAGGAGCTCGAAAAACACAGGATTCGGCGGGTAGGCACGACCCGTGAAGATTCGGCCGGCTTTGCAGCGGATGCTTACGCACGGGTGCGCGGGCTTGGAGCCGTCTGTGTCACCTATTGTGTCGGGGGCTTCAATCTGGTGAATCCGGTTGCCGGCGCGTACGCGGAAAAATCACCTGTCGTCGTCATCAGCGGCGCGCCTGGAATGAAGGAGAGAGAGAGCAACCCACTCCTTCATCATTGCGTGCGCGATTTTTCGACGCAGCGAGAGATCTTCGAGAAGATCACTGTGGCGAGCGCATCTCTTGAAGATCCTCTCACTGCGTTTCATGAAATCGATCGCGTCCTGAACGCGGTCGAGCACTACAAGCGGCCCGGCTTCATCGAGATCCCGAGAGACATGGTGGACATGGCACAGGTCCATCGATCTGCACTGAATGGAAACGTCTTTCCGGAAGACGCGGATGCACTCAAAGAATGCATGACCGAAGTGACGGAGATGCTTAACAACAGCAAGCGGCCAGTCATCCTTGCAGGAGTGGAAGTCCACCGCTTCGGCATGCAGGACGCCCTGGTCGAGTTTGTGGAGAAATCTAAATTTCCTGTCGCATCGACGCTGCTTGGCAAATCTGTGATTTCGGAACATCACCCACTCTACCTGGGCGTGTACGAAGGCGCGATGGGCCGATCTCAAGTGCAGCGGATCGTGGAGAATTCGGACTGCGTGCTCATGCTCGGATGCTTCATGACCGATATCAATCTTGGAGTCTTCACCGCCAACCTGGACAGCAAGCGGGCCATCTCCGCAACCACTGAAAAGATATCCATCCGACGCCACCACTACGAAGGCATCTCTTTTGAGGGGTTCATGCGAGAGCTTCTGAATCTCAAAATCCGGCGGCGTAGAAAGCCCAATGTCCCGGCAGACGACCATGTCTGGTGCAACGGCGTGAAGGATGATTCGAAGATCTCCATTCGTTCGCTCTTCGGTGAGCTCAACAGATTCATCACCGAAGATATGGTCGTGATCTCTGATATCGGCGATTGCCTGTTTGGCGCGGTAGACCTGAAGATTCATCGCCGTACGGAATTCCTCAGTCCTGCATACTATGCGTCCATGGGATTTGGAGTTCCTGCCGCTCTGGGCGCGCAGACAGCCGCGCCCCATTTACGGCCGGTGGTCCTGGTAGGCGACGGCGCTTTTCAGATGACTGGGATGGAGCTCTCTACGTGTGTGCGACACGGGCTGAACCCAATCGTTGTCGTGCTGAACAACCACGGCTACTCGACCGAACGGCAGATAATGGACGGCCCGTTCAATGACGTGAACGAGTGGGCCTTTCATCGCGTGCCGGAACTTCTGGGCAGCGGCTGGGGTTTCACCGTTGAAACAGTGGGTGACCTGCGCCAGGCCCTGCAGGCATCTCTGGCCAACAGAGACAGTTTCAGCATCCTCGATGTGAATCTGGATGCTTATGACATGTCCCCCGCCCTCGAACGGCTCGGAGAAAGAATGGGCAAGAATATCAAGTCTTGAGCGCGTGGCGGCAGGCTGCTGTAAAAGCGGCTTGCAGGGAAGCTCACCGAGAGAACCAGCCTAAGGCTGCCTTCGGCCGCAACCGCAGCTACGATAGAAATACCACGGATGGCAAGGCCATCCCACGGATGAAGAAGTTTTTTATTCTGTCTTCATCCGTGGGATGGCTTTGCCATCCGTGGTAATTATCTCCGCCACAGACTCTAATACCAGAACGAGTAAAGCCTCTTTTCAAGCATCCAGGTGGCCATCGTCCAGAGCCCCCCGACTATATAGTCGCCGACGATCAGGCCCATGAAAAAAGGCAGGCAGCGGCGATAGCCTGAACCGCCTGTGTATTTGACGATCGTTGTCTTGCAGAACCAGCCGATGAAAATCGGTAGCCAGACAAGGTGCATCGACCAACTCGATGAGACGGCGAGACCTATCGGATGGAATGGGAGCCCGGGAAACTTCAGCTTCAGGAGCGGCATCAACGCAACGGCCAGGAAGCCGCCGACATAAAAGATCCAGGAGAGCGGATTTACTTCAGCCGGCGCTGTCAGCCACTTCTGCAGGCGGATACCGTACGCTTCGTAACCGCGGGAATAGGTGATCCGAGGCGCACCGGTCTGCGCTTCGTAAGACACATGCAGGAAAACCCAGAATGCGCACAGGCAGCCAAACATCACCGCAAGAGCCTGTGCGATGAACATCATCCGAATCGGGCCCCGTGTCTGTTCGGCGAGCCGGAAGCCTTCCACCGAATGGGCGGTCGGATGCCCTCGATAGGCACGATTAAAACCAAAGAACAATGCAAAAGCCCCAAGGCTGTTTCCGTCGAGGTTCTCGCTACCGATGGTGTTGACGAAAATCTGACCGGGCCCGGCAAAATGCAGATCATGCGCGGGCGGCCCGCAAGTGGCACGCATGCGGGCGATACCCATCGCAAGACCCAGATAAAGAACGAAGTAAATGATTGAAAGCACTGGCGAAATACCCGCCCAGATGCCGAACCCCACAAGAGCGATGAAGCCAAGCGTGCTGCCCAGAGCGGCCAGACGATAGTTCAACTGGGTGCCGCCGAGCTCTTCTCCATGGCCGTGGATCACGCCGTCCATCACCCGTTTCAAATGTTCGCGCCCAATCCAGATCGCACCAGCCGTGATTGCCAGATAGGAGCCGGTGGCCTGCTGGGTAATGTAATCCTTTGGCAGCATCGGAGTGACGCCAAAACTGGCAAAGATTACCTGCTCGAATTTCCAGAACAGGAAGAAGAACCAGCATGAGAACATCAGGTCGAGCGGCATCAGAAAACTCAGACCGATCACGCATGGGTACCATGAGATCGGGAACCATCCGACCGCATTCCAGGGCGAGCCCAGACCTCGAAACAGAGAGGAAAGATTGATGTCATACGCCCGGATCGGAATCGCTGGAAAGAGCTCGGGATCGTAACTGTGGAGCCCGTTCAGCATCGTGATACTCCCCGCGATGAGGAGGCCCCAGAGGAATCTGGAATTCCAGCAGAGCTCCTTCGGCCGCGTAGCAATAGCCAGTGGCAGCTCGACGATTGGGAAAGCCAGCCGTTCCTTCTGAGTCCACTCCTTCAGAAAGATGATGTTCAGACACATCGTCGTAAAAATGAGCGTCGTCAGAAACCCGGTCCATATCAGCACGGGTGCAATCCACGGTTGGAAGTTTTCGGGCAGATAGAAGGAAGATTTGCCCTCATAGAAATTCGAGATCGCTTCCTTCGAGGTCACCAGAAGGTGAAGCGGCAACTTGCCATCAAAGAGTTCCGCCCAATTGTTTTCTGGCGTCGCTCCATGGATGTGGTGCGCAAGAAGCGGCAGCACCACCATCACAAAGTCCAGTCCCGTAACCGCAGACGACATGCACAACATCGCATAGAGCGTTACCAGTTCCGCCGCGTTGAGCGTGTACGCCGGCGCTATGTTTCGTAACGCAGCATTCAGCAGCGTCACCGCCATAAGAATCAGGACCACATTGAAAAAGAGCGAGATCGTAGTAGGCCATCCCGCCAGCCAGAATCCCTCGATCTGAAACACCCAATAAGCATTCAGAGGGATCAGGAGCAGCCCGAGCAGAATACAGCGAATGCGGATCGGGTTGGGCTGTGCGGGAGGTGTCATCGCTTTGTTGTGTCAGTCGTCAGAGGAGTCCGGTTGGTGTTTCTGGACATCCGAACGCGTCCCCTGGTTGCTCATGCGGGCTGGCGGCAAAGCCAAAAGACTAATGGAGTTCAAGCCAACTTAGCAAACACGTGCAGGGCTTTCCCCGGCTTTGACCTGAATTGAGCCATCCGATGTCCAGACATCCACGATCTCCGCGCCCTTCCGGCGAACAAAGGCAAACTCACAGCGGCCCGAATAACCGGGCGCTTCGATATGCCTATGATCGAGAGCGCAGAGAAGAGTGTCCTGGCAACCTTCACTCTCGATTTCCAGATGGATCAGATTGGGATGCTGAATCTGATTCACCACAAACGGTGATTGATCTTTCTTCTTCGGAACGACAACCGCTGCCATCTGGCCGTTTGCGCCATTCACCTCGGCCAGGAGGCGTGGACGCCGAACGCTGGTGGAAGAGAGCTCGGGTTCGTAAACCTTCCTGTCTGCATCTTTGCCGTAAGGCCAGCTCCACCACTTCTCATCCGACCGAAGGGCAATCGAATGAGGATCGTCCGGAAATGCCTCCGGGCCGGGAATCGCGAATGAGATATCAAGCCGGACTTTCTTGCCTTCGACAGTCGCCTTCCTTTCTCCTTCGATCATGACGGCGCTCTCAGGATGCGCCTGCAGTTGCCACAGGTAGCTGTGCTTTTCAGTGTCCTTCTTTATGTTGTCGACGAAAATCATGTAGCACTCATCACCACCGAGCCGCACAAAAAAGCAATGTCGATCCGCCCACATGCAATCCTTCATGTGAGCCGCGTCCGCGATGATGTAGTCGAGATACTCGTGCTGCTGAAAACCGCGCAGGCGCCCGTGCCGCAGGCAAAGATGCCAGCCTTCAGCATCTTTGGGCAGCCCGTCAACCAGAACGACGCTGTGCTGATCCGCGTGGCCATTGTACCGGCCGGTGTCGATGGCGAGGTACTCACCGTAAGCGAATATGGAGAAGTGGCCGCAATCCGCGTGACGATGCGTCAGGCAAGTGTGGCTCATCCCTGAACCAGGGAAATTCATGTAGACCGCGTCCGGTCCCCAGGACGTTCTGAAATGCGACAGCTCAGTGCCGGGCGAGTACTGGGTCAAAGGCAGTCCGGCCTCAGCGACCGCTGTGGCCTCGGCCTCTGCATCCCAGAAGAGAAAAGCCAGCATGAGGTGCGACAACCGCTTGACCCTGGTCGCTGTATCGGGCTCGCGGTATCTGCGAAAGAAAATCGGCGGCCCCTCGAACTCGTGCCAGAAGCCTCGCAAAATCGAATCGTCATATTCACGAGCGAGAATCAGCAACCAGGCAAGACCTGTAGGTGATGCGAGCCCGAGGTCCCCGGCGTTCAGCAATGAGCTGCGGTCGGGAAGCAGATACATGACCGTTGCGTGACCTGTCTTACGAAGCCTGGGGGCATCCTTGAAGATGTCGCCGTGCCCCGACTGTTTGTGAAGAAACGCGAACAGCGTGACTGCGGCGAGCATCTCGTGCACATACCCGGTGCCTTCATAGCCGAAACCATTTTCATCACACGCGTGTGCCAGGTACTTGATGCAGATCTCCCGGGTCTGCGAAACGACCTCCTGCCATCCGTCGTACCCACATTCTTCACCCCAAAGCAACGCCGCAATACCGGCATTGATGCTGAGAAAAACATGCACGTTATTACCCGCACTCGTCCGCACCAGGATGCGCTCGAATGAAGAGAAAGGAATGATGTGCTCCTTCATCAATCGGCATAGTGTGGAGCGGCTGTGTTCGTTCAATGCATCCCGGACGATGTCCCCGGCAATAGCGATTTCACCATGGGAGATCACCGGTTGCCGGTGATGCGAGAGGATCGATTGCAGATGCTCCTCACTGCCTTCATAAACTTCTGTGAGGTATCCGATGCAGCGCTCTACGTGCCGCAGGGCTTCATCGTCGTCGTTGACTCTGGAGAGGATAGCAGCCTCCACAACAGCCGGAGTAATCGAATGCCAACCCAGATTGCCGTGTGAGGTGTACTCTCCCGAGGCCGCGTCTATGCTTACGACTTCCTCGAAGGCACTCAGGATGAGTTGCCAGTATTCATCGTATGGGGCCGTTGTCGTACGCGAGCGAATTTCCTGTAGTGTCCTTCCGCTCAGCAGAATTCCCAGCTTTGATTCTTCCATTTTGTTGCTCTCGTGCAGTTGCGGGGTGAGCGTCTCGTAGCTGGCTCTCCGAGGCCAGAACTCTGGAGTACGGAGACTCCTGCTACTGTTCTGATCCGATCAGATCAACTTCGATTCGAAATCAGAGCCACCTGAACTTACGCTTCGGTGATGGAGCTTTCGAAGAACAACCGATCCAATACTCACCGTGGAGCGTCAATTTCACAAGATGCGATCAAAGGCGCGCTTCTGCTCGGCGTACTCACGATGCTGCTCTTTTCACAGGGGCTGGTCGGACAGTTCCTCCTGCTCGGACGCGAGCTGGATTTCATCAGCTTCAGGTATCTGAGCGAGGCGCGAGAGCAGATTGGCCAAGGGAAGATCCCGCTCTGGACATCGCGCGTGTTCTGTGGATTTCCACTCCTGGCGAACCCGGAGCTGGCCTTGTGTTATCCGCCGACCTGGCTGGCGTTTCTGCTGCCCGTGCACCGGGCCATCGGTGTGCTTGCCGCTCTGCATGTGCTGCTGAGCGGGATGCTGGCTTACCTTTTCTTCAATGAGCGAGGCCTGGGACGATACGGGTGTTTCACGGCTGCAGGGACGTGGACGTTCGCGGGCATCGCCATGTCTCATGTGGCGCACCTGCCCACACTTTCTGCGCTGGCATGGCTGCCGGGGCTTTTCTGGTGCGTGGAACAGAGCGTCGCAAAAGGAGGTCTGTGGAGGCATGCTCGGCTCGGAGCTGTCGCGGGCATTCAGATGCTGGCAGGTGATTTCGGCATTGCGTTTGTTTCGCAGTTTGGCGCGCTGCTCTGGATGATTCTCGAATTGGGAATCGCCGGTCAAGAATATTCTCGTCGAAGGATTATCGAGTGCGGATGCTTTGTGCTGCTCTGCGGGGTCGGTCTCTCTGCAGTGCAGGGATTACCTTTTGTCGAGCTCCTCGAGCAGGCAGTACCTCAACAACGTGAAGGCGTACACTTCATGCACTTGATCGTGCCCGGCCTTGCCGGTGGCGGCAGCCTTTTCCTCGGTGTGCTTTTTCTGCCTCTTGCGGGGGCGGGGCTCTTCAGACGCCAAGGCATTCCGTTCGGGGTGCTGGGGCTGACAGGCATTGCCTTTGGTTTCGTAGCGCCCTCAGCGAATGCTTTTGCAGCTCTGGCTCTTGCAGGATTGGTCGGTCATGGGACGGATGTGATAGCGGAGAAAAGCGACGGATTCAGCAAGCCAAGAGAGACATTTTCGGTCCTGGCCCTGGGCATTCTGGGGATCGGGTTGTCTATGACGTTTTTCGATTATCCGAAATCGAGCCTGAAACACATGGCAGGGCTGTCTCTGTGTATGGGAGGGGTTTTGGGTCTTGCGTATGTATTCGTCTGCAAACGCTGGTCTGCATTCCGGTGGTCTGTTCTACGAGTATTGGTGGGTTTGCACGTGCTCACACTTTTCTGGTCAGGCGGGCGATGGATCCCGAAGATGCGCGTGAAGGATTTTGAAGAGACACGTCTTGAAGAAGAAAGTCTGGTAAAGCAGCTCAGTGCAAAGCCGGGACACCGAATCGTTGACCTCACGACGATGCCGATGGCACACTCGAGATGGGTTCCGTACGGGCTGGAATCGGTTTCAGGATTCAGTCGATACGTGCCATCCGACGTCATCAGATACAGCTCGATTGGCGAAGAATCGGCCCCCGCCGCAGGGGGGGCAGCATATGCATCTTTCGTGAGGTCACCCCGGATGCTGCAGGTAGCCGGCTGCCAGTACATCCTGGTCGACGCGAATGCGACGCCTTTGATCCGGTTGCTGGATCGTGAGCTGTCGGAGGCATTGGGGGAACCATCCGTTCTGAAGGAAGTGGATGTCTTCAGTACTCGCTGGAAGGTTTTTCGTATCGGGATCAGGCCCTGGGATATTCTGCAGTATGGGGTCCTTGCCGGAGCGAATCAGCAGGTAGAGCTGGTCTTCTGTCCAGATCGGCAGTGTGCCTGGCAGGGCATTTCTTCAAGCAACACTGGCAGGCCAAGAGTGGTGCTTGAATCCGATCCGCAAGACAGCCCAGCGGCCGATGGAGCCGATTACAGCGGGCTCTTCTTTTCAAGACGGCACAGCAGAAACCTGCGCGCATTCTCCGATGCTGGTGAAGCTGATATCGTCCGAGCCCAGTATGTGTTTGCGGCTATCCCCAAGGCGGATACTTCGGACCTGGATTCAGAATCCTTCGTATACGAACCGAGGTCATTCAGAGTGGGGCTGTACATCACTCTGACGATGCTGGCATTGTCATGCGCGGCATTTGTTGCCGGAGTAGTCAGTCCTCGCTGAGCATTGTCCGCGCGGGAATGTGCCTGCCCGGAGCGATGCTGCTCCGGGACTCGTCTCGCTCCGCTCGACTCGTCAGGCCACCCCAATCACCACTCACCATTCACCATTCACCATTCACCAATCACCATTCACCATTCACCATTCTTCCTCCCTACCCTTCCCTCGCTTTTCTGATGGCAAATTCCCAGAGCACTTTCTCCCGTTCCTCTTGCCGCTCGTTGGAGCGTCGTCGGATGTCGTCGTCGTACTCGAAATCATCCTTGGCCAGCGTTGCCTGAGGGCGCATGCTGACGTTGAGGATGAGGCCCAAAAGAAAGAAGGATGAGATGAGCGAAGATCCACCATAACTCACGAACGGAAGGGTGAGCCCGGTAATCGGCATCAGCCCAATAGTCATGGCCGTGTTGATGTAGAGCTGGGTGGCCAACAGAGCGACGGTGCCAATGACCAGCACTCGGCCGGAAGGGTCTTCCTGCCGGTCGGCGATGGTCAACGCCGAGGCGAAGAAAAGAAAGAAGACCAGCAGCACGAACATGAGGCCAGCGAAGCCAATCTCTTCGCCGATGACAGCAAAGATGAAATCGGTGGTGCGCACGGGCAGGAAGTTGAGGCGGTTCATGGTGCCCTCCATCCAGCCTTTACCGGCCAGGCCGCCGGAGCCAATGGCGAGCTTGGATTGGATGAGCTGGTAGAGCTCGTTCATCGCTGCAGGACTGTCTACTTCGGATTGTTTGAGAAAGTAAATGATGCGTTTCTGTTGATACGGCTTGAGCACAAAGAAGAACATCGGCGGCGCAACGCAAATGGCCATGCCGACGATCACCAGCAGGTGTCGCAGCCTCGAGCCGGCCACGAACAGGATCGAAAACAGAACGGGCAGGAAGAGCAATGCCGTCCCCAGATCAGGCTGGCGCATGATGAGCGCCATAGGCACCAGGGTCAGAGCGAACGGTACCGCCAGGCCAAACCAAACGCGGTGCGTCTCACGGTATTGCATGTATCGGGCAAGGCACA
>Ga0187827_10002673_pt1 | contig 23991 bp, 23 predicted proteins | sample ETNtaG_39_FD_167969 | JGI IMG/M metagenome (GOLD analysis project Ga0187827, IMG submission 167969) | Marine microbial and viral communities from oxygen minimum zone, Eastern Pacific Ocean - ETNP2014_SV_150_PacBio MetaG (Illumina Assembly) | ecosystem: Environmental > Aquatic > Marine > Hypoxic... | reverse complement strand
CCTCTTGCCCGTCACGGGCAGGGGTAGGACGTCAGCGAAACCGGGACCCAGACAGCGGAGGAGGAGTCGTCGCCGCACTGATGAACAGGGTCCCCTCAACCTCGACACGGGCGATGCGGCATGTGGTGGCCCACGTACTGCCGCACGGGGCCACAGAGACTAGCTCTCTAAAGCCTGTTCTAAACTGCCGTAAACACCGCTGGCTCTCTCCTGCCTGCCTTATCCCCCGTACTCCCTAGGCTTCGCTCCGGGCTTCTGGGTTCCGTCCTGAGCATCCGCTGGCTGGCCCGGGGCCTCCTGGGCCAGCTGCCCAGTTGGTGCTCCAGGTCGGCGACAATACCTCTGAGCAGCCGCTCGCCGGGTAGCGGGAGCCTTCGAGTGCGTTCTCGCATGGGGCACTACCATCGATTCCGGAGCGTGGAACGCGTGACCATTATCACGGGCCGGTCCGGTTGAACGCACCGCTATAAACGACGCCCTGGTGCCCCTCCCAGCTCCCGGAGACGATGGCCATCGGGCGACCCTGCTTGAACCGGTATTAGTAACCCAAAAGAGGACTGGATCTAAGAGGCCAGCGATGGACAATGAGGCCGTGTTAGTTGCAGGGCGTCCGCATCTGAGCCAGCAATGGAAACGCCGCCGCCTCTGACCTCAAGTCTGATTAAGAGTATAGGCCGCCGACAACACCTGTTCGTCGCTTGGCCCGCGGAATTTCACCAAGGGGCCGGTCCCACTTGGTCTTTCAACTGTACGAACCAACCGCACGGCCTGGCTATAGGCTCTAGTCACAGAAGATGATTGCTCCCTTGTTCTGATATATCCTCTCTAGGGTGTATAGTAATGGGATGCTACAGGGGTATGCTACCACGAGGCAGGCGAGCGAAAGGTCTGGCATTTCCCAGGCCCATATCAGGCGGTTGATGGAGTACGGAACACTGGCGGGTCTAAAGGTGGGACGGGACTGGTTGGTGTTGATCACATCACTCGAGTACTACATGGCTAACAGACCGAAGCCAGGTATAAAACCGGGAAGGGGACGCCGTGGCAAACGCGAATGGACATGATGACCGGCCCATGTCGGCCGCCCTATACGCCAGGGTGAGTACCGATGACCAGCGGGACCGCCACACCATTGGCGGCCAGATTGAGGCTCTACGGGGTTTCGCGCCTCACTGGAACATGAACATCGTTGAAGAGTACCTGGACGATGGCATCTCCGGAACCGTGCCATTAGACAAGCGGCCAGCAGGCTCACGCCTGACCGAAGACGCGAAGGCCCACAAATTCGACGTAGTGATTTTCTACCGCCTGGACCGGCTGGCCCGGAGCCTGCGGACCTTCCTGGACATCGTCGACTTCTTCGAGGAGGTCGGAATAGGGCTCCGGTCCATGACCGAGACCTTTGACACTACTAACCCCATGGGCCGGTTCGCCATACAGATGATAGCTGCTGTTGCTGAGCTAGAGCGGGGGACAATCATTGAGCGCACCAGCATGGGACGAGCGAGGGTGGCGACCATGGGCAAATGGACGGGAGGTGTGGTCCCCTACGGCTACCTGGTCGATGTCGACGGTTACTTGACCCCCGACTGGACCCCGAGGAACGGGTGTGCGTTCTCCGAGGCAGAGATCGTCCAGCGTATCTTTCGGATGATAGCTGATGAACGTAACTCCGCTATGGCCACCGCCAAACAGCTCAACGACGAGGGCATCCCGATGTGGCGGAAATACCATCGCCGTGGTCAGACAGAGGCACAGTACAAAGCGAAGCCTGGGGCATCGTGGTGGCCGACCAACGTAACTCGGATAATCCGCTCCGAGACCTACAAAGGCACCCATGTCTGGGACGCCAAGGGCCGGAAGATTGAGCGTGAAGTCCCGACCTTGGTTGACGGTGAGATCTGGGAGCGGGCACAGCGGCAGCTCGACTCTAACAAGCGCCTGTCGAAACGCGAAGAGGACCACCTGTATCTTCTCCGGGGCCTCGTCCAGTGCTCAAACTGCGGCAGAATGTACGTGGGTTCGCTCAATACCGCCAAGGGGGGTGATTGGAGGCGCTACTATTACCGATGCGGGTCGCAGCTTGGGGACAAGGCTGGCCGAGAACGCTGCGACGCCAAGGTGATAGGCACCGATTGGCTTGAGAATTTGGTGTGGGAGGATATAGAGTCCTTCGTGATGAACCCAGGTGGGGTAATAGACAAGCTTCAGGAGCGGATTGAAACGGAACTCCAGGCCGCACCTTCCGAGGGCAGGAAGCGTGAGCTACAGCAGGCCATAGCTTCCAAGGAGACAGAGAAGGACCGGCTCCTGGACGCATACCGAAGAGGGCTCATCGACATCGACGCCCTGGACGCCCACGTTCAGCGGTCCCGGCTAGAGTTGGAGCCACTGCAAAAAGAGCTAGCCAGCATGGCAGCCGCGGACGCCGAACGTGGTGTGAACATCGGCAAGTTGGCCAATGCCGAGAGTCTGCTCAAAACGCTCCGGGACACAATCCAGGGCACCCTCGATTGGAAAACAAAGCGCCAGGTCGTAGAGGCGCTGGTGTGGGGTATCTCCGTACACACGACCGGGGAGGGCCGCAAGAAGAAGGCCACAGTCGAGGTTACTTACGCTTTTGAGCCCATATTTCATGCTGTAGAAAGCGGCACAGCTTGAAATACCGGGGCGTTCGCGCTGCCGCCCCGGAGTTGGGCCGCCTGCTGGCCAAATTTCTGGCCGGCCATCCGGCGGCGGGAGAGGTGCTTGTGCCGGTACCGTTGCACCCCCGGCGATACCGGAGCCGCGGCTACAACCAATCGGCGCTGCTGGCCCGGGAGCTGGCCAAGGTCTCGGGCCTGGCGTTTGAGGAGGGGCTGCTGGCCCGGATCACCAACGCACCGCCGCAGGCCGGCGCGGCCTCCCGGCAGCAGCGGAGGGCCAACGTTGAGGGAGGGTTCCGGTGCACCGGCGAAGTTCGAGGAATGAAAGTGGTGCTGGTCGACGACGTGGCCACCACCGGGAGCACTCTGTCGGCCGGCGCCGCCGCCCTCAAGGCTGCCGGCGCCGCCTCGGTCTGGGGGCTGGTCCTGGCCCGGGAAGGCTGAGGCCCGGATCCGGACCCATCGGGCTGGAAGGAGACCTGGTATGAAATATGGGTTCACCATCCCGGGAAGCGGTCCTCTGGCCGCGCCGGAGGCCATGGTGGCCGCCGCCAAGCGGGGCGAGGAGTTGGGGTACGACTGCCTCACGGCCTCCGACCACATTGTTCTGCCCCGTAACGTCGGCTCTTTGTATCCGTACAACCAGCGCCGCGTCCATCCCAGCACCGTGAGCGGCTCCTGCCTGGAACAGCTTACGGTGTTGTCGTTCTTGGCCGGTCAGACCGACCGTCTGCGGCTGGTTACCAGCGTCATGATACTGCCCCACCGCAATCCCATAATAGCCGCCAAAGCGCTGGCCACCCTGGATGTCTTGTCTCAAGGGCGCCTGACCGTGGGCGTCGGCGTGGGTTGGATGCGAAAGGAGTTCGAAACCCTGGGGCTCTCGTATTTCGAGGAGAGGGGCGAGGTCACCAACGAGTTTATCCGGGCGTTCAAAGAGCTGTGGACCAGCGATAATCCTTCTTTCGACGGCCGGTACTGCCGGTTCTCCGACATCGGTTTCCTGCCCCAACCGGTGCAGAAGCCCCATCCGCCAATCTGGGTGGGCGGGGAAAGCCGCGCGGCCATTCGCCGGGCGGCCCGGCTGGCGGACGGCTGGCACCCGGTAAGCTCGAGAATCAACCCTCAGTCCGGCGGCCCGGAGCGGCTGGTGGCGAGGATCAGAAGTTTGCGCCTTCAGGCCGAAGCGGTGGGCCGAAACCCGGACGAGATCGCCGTCATCTACCGGGTCCACGGTTACGGCCTGGAGAACGGCGCGGGCGCGGCGGCATCAAGCAACGGAGACCGCCACCCCTTCTCCGGCAGCGCGGACCAGATCGCCTCGGACATCCGCCGGTATGAGGAGCTAGGGGTCAGCCAACTGGTGGTAGACTTCGCCGGTCCCGGCAGCTCCCGCCGGAGCGATCTGGGGCAGGCATTGCAGGACATGGAGGACTTCGCCACCCAGGTGTGGCCCCAGGTATAACCGCCGGCCGCCACGGGACACGATACCCGAAACGACAACCTTGGACGGCCGTTTACCTTCGATTGACCCCCGATTGACCCCGGCCGAGGTAGAGAATACAATTGCCCCACCCTTGGCGGCAGCGCAGACCAGACGCTTTTTCCGGCACATTGCTCCATCCGCCGGAAAGCCCGTAAGTCGATCGGGCTCGATGCCGCCCAGGCGACCGATCTTGTATCTGATACTTCAACCCTCAGGAGGACCTTATGGCTACCGGCAAGAGAGACCCGGCGGAGGCGTATGGGAGGCTTGGGCTCAAGCCCATCATCGTCGCCACCGGCGCGACCACCCGGCTCGGCGGGACCAGGACTCGCCCGGAAGTGTTGGAGGTGATGGCCGAAGCCGCCACGGTACTAGTGGACGTGGGCGAGCTGAACGATAAAGCCGGGGAGGTCATCGCCCGGCTCACGGGCGCCGAAGCGGGGTTCGTCTGCAGCGGCGCCGCGGGGGGGCTGCTGCTGCAGGCCCTGGCGTGTATCGCCGGCAGTGACCCGGTGAAGATGCATCGTTTGCCCAATACCGAGGGAATGAAAGACGAAATCGTCATCCAGAACATGCATCGCTTCCCCTACGACCAGGCGTACCGGGCCGCCGGCGGCAAGCTTGTCGGAGTAGGCGGCGGAAAGCGTTGCCACGGCTGGGAGCTGGAAGGAGCGATCGGCGAGAATACCGCGGCGGTGGCCTACCTCTGCGCTCCATTGACCGACCGGCGCACGTTGCCCCTTGACGAAGTCTGCGACATCGCCCATCGGCACGGGGTTCCCGTAATTGTGGACGCCGCCTCGATGCTGCCGCCCCGGAGCAACCTGCGCCGGTACGTGGCGGAAGGGGCCGACATGGTGGTCTACAGCGGGGGAAAGGGGGTCCGAGGGCCCCAGGGAGCGGGCATTCTCTGTGGGCGGAAGGACCTCATAGCGGCGGCTTCAACCAACGCCAGCCCCAACCAGTTCCTCGGGCGTCCCGCGAAGGTGTCCAAGGAGGAAATCGTGGGGCTGATCACGGCGTTGGAAATCTTCGTGGATGAGGATGAAGAAGAGGAGACTCGCCACTACCGCCAGCTAGCCCAGCAGGTGGTGGATGCCATGTCCGAGTTCCCCGGCTTGGATGTGACGCTGATGCACGACGATTTTGACTACCTGACCCCCAGCGCCGTGATTCGGTTCAACGGGGAGTGGCGTGGCCCTTCTCGAAGCCAGGTGGCGGCGGCCCTGGAGCAGGGCGACCCCGCCATTCACCTCAATCTACTGGGCCGGCCCGACGAACTGGCGGTGTCGCCGCTGAACCTGCTGGATGATGAGGTCCCGATCGTGGTGCGCCGGCTTCGAGAGGAGCTGCTGCGATAGTCGCGCCGGGAGCTACTTCAGCTCGACCAGGAGGACGTGGGTTTAGCTGGTCCCCAAGACCTCGGTGGAGTGGGAGTGAGCGTCATAGTACATCGCCTGGCCCGCTTGTAGCTCGGCTTCGAAGGATGCGCCGTCGCCCAACGTGAACTTGAACTTGCCGCCTGTGATGGCAATAGCCACCAGGTTTGGATGCGTGTGCATCTCGGTCTTCATTCCAGAGCTGCCTTTGAATTCAAGCACTCGTACTTGGTCGTTTTCCAGCAAGACTTTATAGGCATGGGGTGCTACTGCTACGGCGTCGCCTGGCATTCTACTCTCCTTCTACTGTTGATTACCTGATTCTCGGTTCGTCCTGAAAATGGATACAGCCATACTAGGGGCGGCCCGGCCGGGTGGCAATACGTACTGTTAGGGGGCTAATGCAGGAGCGGCCTTGCTAAAATGGACCTAGATCGTGGCGAATACGGGAGGAGTTCCGATGGCGCAACAGAACAAGCGCGGCGGGCCCAGCGTGGTGGTAATCGGCGCGGGCATAGTCGGCGCGTCCATAGCCTATCATTTATGCCGCCGAGGCGCGTCGGTCACCGTAATCGACGAGCATAGTCCGGGGTCCGGAGCCTCCAGCCGCTCCTTTGCCTGGATCAACGCCACCGCCAAGGCGCCGGCCTTATACCACGACCTCAGCCGGCGCTCCCAGGAGATGTGGGGCCGGTTCGCCGGCCATCTGGGAGGCGACGTGGGCCTGCGTTGGGGCGGGCGGCTCCAGTGGGTCGCAACCCCCGAGGCCGCTGAAGAGATGTACCAGCTGGTCAAGCAGCTTCAAGGGTGGGGCTACCCCTGCCGGATAGTCGACAAAGCCGAGATGCTGGAGCTAGAGCCGGGGCTGTCTCCCGGGCCGGTTACCGCCGCCATCTATACTGAAGCTGACGGGCAGGTCGACCCTGTAAAGGTCATCGATGCCTGCTTGCAGCGTGCCGCCCAGTGGGGCTTGAAGTTGCACCAGGAGACCCCTGCTACCGGCTTAACCCTGGCCGAAAGCGCGACCGGGGACGTGCGGGTGGTGGGGGTGGAAACCGAAAGGGGCAATCTGCCCTGCGACGTGGTGGTGCTGGCGGCGGGAGTAGGGATAACGAGGCTGGCCGCCATGGCGGCGATCGACCTTCCCCAGCCGGTAAGCCCCGGCGTGACCATCAAGACCGACCCGCGCCCGCCGTTGTTGCCCACGGTTCCGGTCCTGTACCCGCCCACGCTCCAGGACGGCCGCGGGGTGATACACATCCGCCAGTCCACCGACGGCGTGGTGACCGTGGGCGAGAGCGCCGAAGCCAGCCTGAGCCTCGATGACTCCCAGCGCCACGCCGACGACGTGCTGGCCCGGGCGGTCCACTATCTGCCGGCCCTGGCCGGAGCCAAGGCATTCCCGGCCGCGGTGGCCTATCGCCCGATGCCCCGGGACGGCTTCCCGGTGCTGGGGTTCTCCCAAGCAGCCCCCAACGTCTACGTTGCTTTGACCCACAGCGGCGTCACCCTGGCCCCGCTGATTGGTGAACTGGCCGCCCTGGAGATCGTCGAGGGCGCCACGGTGGAAATGCTGAGCGCGTACCGCCCGGACCGGTTCACCTGACGCGGCCCGCGGCCGGCGGTGAAACTGGCTCATTACCCGACGGCCTCTAATGGACCATCCTTCGACAAGCTCAGGACGAACGGGGGGGAGATCAAGGCGAACGGGAGGGGAGACCCGAGCGAACGGACGAGAATCCTCCTCTACCGTTCGTGGTGAGCTTGTCGAACCACCTGGTCAGGTGGAAACGCTCCTCCTCACTGTTCGTGGTGAGCTTGTCGAACCACCTGGTCAGGTGGGAACACTCCTCCACCGTTCGTGGCAAGCTTGTCGATCCACCTGGTCAGGTGGGAACGCTCCTCCTCACCATTCGTGGTGAGCTTGTCGATCCATTTGATTGGATCAGTTTGCCAGACCGCCGAGGGCATCAGCCAAGCTTGGGCAGCACGTCTTTGGCCAGGCGCTCCGCCTGCTCCTCGAAATCGTACAGCGGGTTTACCATGAGCATTTCGATGCCCTCGGCCACAACCTTGGCCAACTCGTCGATGCACTCGTCCTCGGAGCCAAAGACCGCAACTCTGATCTTCTCGGGATCTCCGCTGTAGCGTCCAAACCACTCCCGGAGCTTCTGGTCCGCCCGCTTTTTGTCCCGGTCTACCGCGACATAGACCCTCTTGGAGAGGGTAAAGGTGTCCGGGTCCCGGCCTTCCTCCTCCAGGTACTGCCGGATAAGCTTTATCTCTTCGGTGAAATTCGAGGTCGAAGAAGCCCCGGCGCCCATCCAGCCATCCCCCAGCCGGACGGCCCGTTTCAAGGCCCCAGGAGAGACGGCCCCGATCCAGATGGGAGGATGGGGATTTTGCAATGGCCTCGGGTCAATGGATTGGTTGTCCAGCTGCGTGAAGCGCCCGCGGAAGGTCACCTTGTCCTGAGTCCAAAGCTTTTTCATCAACTGGACCCCCTCTTCGAACCGGCGGGCCCGGCCCTCACGGGTCATGCCGAAGGCGGGGTAGATGTCGGCATATCCCCCCAGACCCATGCCCACCATGAGCCTCCCCTGGGAGAGCTGGTCCAGGGTCGCCAGGCTCTTGGCCAGGGGGACCGGGTTTCGCAGCGCGGTCAGCAACACCGAGGTGCCAAGCTTGATGCGGCTGGTCAGCGCCGCGGCGTAGGACAGCAACGGAACCGGGTCGAGAGCGGCCACGGCGCCCAGGACCTGCTCCTGGGTCCATGCTCCGTAGTAGCCCAGAGACTCCGCCTTGACCAGCCACCGGGCGATGGCAGCCGGGTCGATTACCCCGTCAGGGAAGATCTGCGGAATAGAAATACCGAAGCGCAGTTCCTTGTGCTCAGCCATCTGGTCACACCTCCCGGCCAAGGCTCTCGAGCCGCTTGATCCCTCTTTTTACCAGGCTTTTCCGGCCCCATTCCGGCCCATTGTAATATGTGGCGGTCCGGCCCGCCAGGCGGCGACGCCGGCCCTGCTCAGTAACGGCCTCTCAAACCTCGCACTGGCAGACCGCGCCACGAGGAAACGCCTCAAAGTCCCACTTTGCTAAAGGGGGATTTAAGGGGATTTCGCTCCACCAAGTTCCCGGCCAAATTTCGGCATCCGACCGGCGAAATAAATCCGGCACGATGCCTGAAGACGGTGGGCCGTATCCCCGGCCCTTCCGAAAGAGCCTCACCCAGACGGGCGGCCCGTCGCCGCGGGGCCCGATAGACCCACCGGGAGCCGGTTGGAAACAAGAGTGCCGTCGCCTGGCCCGTGGTAAGATACATAGCTAAGCATTTGGAGCAGCGTCGAGGCGCCGCATCCGGCCCCGCCGCGAGAGAACCCTGGCATGGACGAATTTGACCACCGCATAGCAAGCGCCCTCCAGCAAACCCAGGTGCTGCGCCCGCCCAAGCGACACTTGGCCACCTTTGGCGCCACCGATCTACGGTACTACCTGGTTACGACGCCTATCTACAGTGACCTCGTGCCGGGGACGGAGGAGAGCGTAGTCCGCGATGGGAAGGTGGTGTCGCAGCGGCCCGCCATCGTGACCCCCACCTACATGCTGAACCTGGAAGGGTTCGGCGACGACGCCAGACAGTACATGGAGTCCATGGTGATGCAATACGGCCCCAACAGCCCCGGCCTCCTGTACCAGTATCGCAACGAGCCGGGCGGCCTCGAAATAGTCGGCGGCGAGGCCCATGCGGTAGCCCAGCGGATAGCTGACGACCTGGACCAGCGAGGCGTCGACTCGGCCGCCGTGATCATGGGGGCCGATGAATTGTGGGACCTGTCACTCATGAAGTTCATCTACGACTACACCACTGCATCCCTGTCCTCCAACGTGGACGAGATACAGGCCATGGGGCTACTGGACCCACATCCTGACGTGGAAGTTCCCCGGGGCGCGGTCCAACGAATTGAATCGCTCTTCCGGCAGGTGGAAAGAGGATCGGACCCCCAGAAATTACACCGGGAGCTTACCAGGTGGGGCCTCTTCGAGCACTACCAGGACCGCTTCCTGGGCCTGTTCCGCCGGAAATGAGGGTGTGCCGATGACCCACGCGCCGGTCCCCACTCTCCCCACCCGTGGCCCGGGTGGGTTGCGGCGGCGGGCCGGCCGGCCAAAGCGCCTCTCCCGCTTCTAGCCTATCCGATTCAGCACCCGCAGAGCCCTAAACAAGCTGCTAAACCTGGCGACGAAAGAATCCCCCTTTATAAAGGGGGAAACAGGGGGATTTGACCCCGCAACCGGGCTCTTGATCAAGTCTAGCTGTCTATTCATGGGCCTGTAACTTGGCCGGGCCGGTGCCGCCCTCGCCGGGCGGCTTTCCGGCGAGCCATATTGAAACCGAGGAGGCACCGTTGTCGGAGAGCTTGGGCAAGCCGTTCGCGCTTCACGGCTGCGAGAAAATGATCTACGACATCCGAATGGGCCCCCAGGCCCTATGTCTCAACGACGTCATCTACTTCGCCTATCAGGCCAACCCAAACGGCCCCGAGGCACACCCCCACCTCATCACCTACGATCTCAGGAACGAGAAGTGGTCGGATTCTGTCCGCGCCGGAGCGGTCGAGCATTATGACCACCACTTCGCTCCCATTATCTGGTTCGACCTCGAGCGGCGTATCCATGTCCTGTACAACTGCCACGTCCGTGACGGCGGGATACACCTGGTCTCGGCCGGTCCCGAGACCTTGCCCGAGTCCCCGGAGGACTGGAGAAAGGGCTCCGAGATCGCTCCATCGATAAGCTACCCTCGGGTGCTCCGAATCGACGACGCCACGCTGCTGCTTTACTACCGCGTATTCGGACACATGGGCTACTGGTCCTACCTGATCTCCCATGACGGGGGTAACTCCTGGACACCTCCCGAATCGCCCGTTGTTGACTTCGACCGGGACCCGCAGGACGACTCCGACACCTGGGCGGGATCGTACCACAGCGTCCATGCCGATGAAGACGGCCGGTCACTCCATATTGCGTTCATCTACTGGGACGAGCGGAAGAAGCTCCACCCCGTCTACAATCGCAGTTTTCGCACCACCGACCGGTATCACCTGTATTACCTTCGGCTGGATATCCCCTCCGGGGCCCTCTACACGATCGACGGGGAAAAGCTGGAGGCGCCCGTCACCCGGCGGCAGGCAGAGAAATGCAAGGTCTGGGACACCGGCCACCGGCTTACCAACATGCCGTCGATTGCCGTGGACGAGAGAGGCGAGCCGTGTTTCATGGTGCCCGTTTCAGGGGAGACGCCGTGGGAGTGTGATTTCTACTTCGTCAGGCGCGATGGCGGAGAATGGACGTGGCAGCCCGTCACCCGAACGAACCATACCTGGGCCGGCAGCAACCTGACTCGCCGCAACGGCAGCACGATGACCGCACACCTGGTCGTTGGGGATATCGACGGCGAGACACTTTCCTACGGCGGCGGAGAGGTCGAAGAGTGGGTCACCACCGATGGAGGCAGCTCCTGGAGCCCGAAACGCCGGCTGGTCCCGGTACCCGGCCTGATGTACAACAACCCGCGGCCCGTCGAACTGGCCGACGGCGGGGAACTGACCGATTTCCTTCTCTTCTACGGGTGGCAGGGTCCGGAGAGTATCCAGCCAGCCGTACCAGGCGGCCTACCCCCATGCAACCGGGGCCAGGCGTTCCTGAGCCATAACTGTAAATGGCTGTGACCGGTGCACCCGGCCTCGGAGGCTGGTGACCGGCCAAGCTACTTCGCCTACGCCGGGACCTTGCCGAGGCTCTCCAGCAGACTGCCGAACCCGTATATCGGCTGGTTGATGCCCACCTTCCGGAAGGTGGCCCAGATGTTGGCCTGATTGGAGGTGACCACGGGTTTGCCCGTCCGCTTCTCCAACTCGGCCACAACCTCCACGGACCGCCACGCGGTGCACGAGCAGAGCAGAGCGTCGGCCTCGGGATGGCACACGCTGGAGGCGAACTCCAACACCGACTCCGGGTCCTGGTCGTTGATGCCCTGGGAGCCCGATTCGGCGGCAACAGGTTCGCCGTCGACGTTGAGCACTTCGAATCCCTGCGCCTCCAGGTAACCCCGTAGCCTGACATTGGCCCACTCCTTGTAAGGCGAAGCGACGGAGATGCGCTTGGCCCCAAAGAACCGCAGCGCTTCCACCACCGACGGGCTGGTGGCCGCCGCCGGCACTCCGGCTGTCTTTTGAATGAGGTCGATCATCTCGTCGTCCCAGCCCGGCCCTTTGTAGAAGCTGCCGGTGGTGCAGCCGTAGGCGATGACGTCGACCTTCGCCGTGGCCAGATACTTGGCAGCCGTTTCGATATCCTGGTTCATCAGGTCCATGCCATCGGTGCCCCGGGCGATGTTGGTCAACCACATGCGGTGGCAATGGATGGTCGTGTTTGGGGGAGCGACCATATTGAAATCCGCTTCACAGGTTGTGTTTGTCGAAGGTACCATGACGCCGATGCGGGTCCGAATTGCCATTACGAGACCTCCATGCGCTAGGTTGCGTCAATAATACCAATCATCGATGCGGGTTACCAGCGGCGCCGGACCGCGGCCAGGTAACGAACTCCGGCCGTTGACAGCGGAGCGGGGCCCGTCCATATTAGCGTCAGCATCGTCGAGGAGGCGGGCATGCCCGAGGCGCCGGACCTGGAAGTGATCAAAACTTTCCTCAACGGCCGGGTGCAACGGCAACAAATCAGCTCCGCCAGGGTGCTGAAGCCCACCGTCCTGCGCTCCCCGGCCGGGGACTTCTCCAACGACATTCAAGGCCGGACCCTCAACCTGGTCCATCGCCGGGGAAAGTTCTTGCTGGTCGAGTTGTCTGGGGACCGCTGGCTGGCCATCAATCCCATGCTCACCGGGGCCCTCCAGTATTGCGAGTCCAAGGCGCGGGTGTACAAGAAGACCTGCTTCGTTTTGTCCCTGGCCGAAGGCTGGGAGCTACGTTACCTGGATGACCGGCAAATGGGTAAGGTATATTATGTCAACCAGGCGCAACTGGCCGAGGTGCCCCTCCTGAACGAACAGGGACCCGACGTGCTGGAGGGCATCACCTTCGAGGAGTGTAGACCGTCAGCGATAATGGGACACATCGGGGGGTAAGAAAACCCGAGAGAGGGGAGGTGGCGTGAGCTCCTGGAGTGAAGGTAAAGTACTCACAGAAAGGAGCAGATGTGCCCCAGTCAGTAATCAGCAAGGCCACGGCAGCAGAAGCGCGGACCGAAGAGGCCCAGACCATCGAGAGGCGAAAACGTCATAACCGGACCCTCAGGGAATTCACTCAAGCTCTCCCACACCTCTGATCTCTTGGGTCCCAAACTGTCCCATTTGTGCTGACTATCTATAACAATAGACCTCGAATCGTTACTGCAAAGAAATATAGTGCGATGAGAATAAGAAGGCCGCCACTAATCCTGCGGATAGCGGTTTCGCTACTACGAAGAGCGTTCATTAATCCAGTTCCTGCCAGCATCAAAGCCACGGAGACGTACCAGCAAGCATCGATCGCCGCTGCGGCGATTCCCATTAACCCTGTTTCTAACCAACTTGAGTCCGAGTCGACGAGATGGCTGAATATTGCAAGAAAGAATAGAGCAACCTTTGGATTAAGGAGAGAGATCAGAAACCCTTCGCCAGTGCCTCTAAGCAATAGTGTAGAACCAATTGATCGCTCGTCTTTCTGTTGGACTGGCAGCCCGTCGCCAACCATGATTGTACGAAACCCTATATATGCAATAAGAAACGCACCTGACGTTCGTGAAGCCAACAAGATGCTCGACTGATCTACCAGCACCTCTGCTATTCCCATCGCAGTCAGGAATGCCCATAAACCGATGCCAGCCGCATGTCCAAGACTAGTAGCAATACCATAGGTCCTCCCTCCGACGATAGTATTGCCAGCTACTAAAGCAAGGCTTGGTCCTGGTGATATGGCACCAAGAAAACAAATCACCACCAGCTGGAACCAAGAGCCAATGTCCATAAAGAATGAACCTGTCCGACACGCCTTCGGTCCCCGATACGTATGGGTCTCATAAAGCGTGAAGGTGCTGATAATTAGCACAAATGGATCACATTGGAGCCGTTCCCTGGGTACTATACCTACAATTCAGGGGCCGCACCACTTTCACATCACCACGAACCACCACACCGGACCCTCAAGGAGTTCGCCCAAGCTCTACCACACCCCTGATCTCTCAGGTCCCAAACTGTCCCATTTGTGCTGGTTGCCAACAGTCACCACGAAGGGCCCTGTTCAGGGCAACAACTTATCGCGATTGAGGTTGCGGAGCCCAGCTGGCCTGTTTAGGCGATAACCAGCGGTACCCGCATCTCCGCAGGCGTCAGCCCGGAGTGGTGGGAGACGTCGCCGGTTATTTGAGCGGGTCCGCTTCCTGGACGATACTCGATTACGTCGCTTCCGGCGGAGATGGCGATCAGGTCGCCCATGCGCCGCCTGGTGTGAGGCAAGATGGGGCCGGGGCCAAACAGGTGCAGGGCCTCGGCCTCGTCCAACGTGATAAGCAGGAACCGGTCGCCGAACCTCTCCCGAAAACGCGCGCGGACCCGCTCGTGGGCGCCGTCGCAGACGTGAAGGTAAAGCACCCTCGCGTCCCCCGAAGGATTGAACCTCAGCATCAGATCAGAGGGTCGGACCCTCTGATCTGATGCTTCGTCCCATCGGCCACGTCTAGAAAACCGTGGTCGGCGCTCAGCACGATGCGGCCGCGGCCGGCCCAGGTGAAAACCGTTGAACCGCGACGCGGATGGTGGCATCCCCCGAGCAAAGCAACCTTCTCGATGTTCCCTCACCCTCGGTCCCTCTCCCTAAGAGAGAGGGATGCCCTAGCGCAGCTTGGGCCGGGTGAGGACTTCCCGGTCCTCCGGCTCGGGGACGGGAATCTCCGCCGGCTCCAGCGGGGACCTCTCGACGGGAGCGGCATTCCGAAGCAGCAGGGCCTTCATAGTCTTCACCACGATGTCTCATTCTGGGGAGCCGGCGCATTCGATGGAAAGGGCCGTGGGCTGGCCCCAGGGCAACCGCGTCTCAATTGCAAGCGTCCGTTCCCGTTTGGCCTGAGGAGCGATGCCACGGGAGCGAACCGCGACGACACTTGCCCGTTGGCCGGAAGCCCTTTCTCCTGGGTTGGGGCCATTGGCCAAACTACCCAACATCGCGGACTAGCCAAGCCACGGCGGCACGCCCCGAAGCAGTGCCGGTGGTGCGCCAGGGCGAGGCCTTTCGGTGCGGGATCGAGCCTTAACCGGGACCGATGCCCCTCGGTGCTCCAGTCCTGGGCGCAAGCCGGTCCGGCATGAACCAGAACATCAGCGCCGACAGCAACATCAGCGATCCCACCGGCGCGGCGAACCACGCGTAGCTCTGAGTAACGTCGAAGGTCCAGCCTGCCAGCAGGGGAGCCCCCATACCCATCACGCCGGCCACGGTCTCGAGCAATCCGCTGACGGTGGCATAGTACCGTCGGCCGAACAGATCGGCCACCATCGCGGAGTATACGGTGTATATCGGCTCGGAGAGCGCGAAGAGCACCAGGATAAGCGCCATCTGCCCGGCCCTGAGATCGTCCGTGACGACCAGCGCAAACCACGCCAGACCCCGCAGGACGTTGGCCGAGGCTATTATCCTTCCCTTGGGCCACTTGTCTCCAACCCATCCCGCGATCAACACCCAGGGAATGCCGGCGATCGCCATTACTCCCACGAGGGCTCCCGCAGTCGTCTCCTCGATTCCCTTCCAGGTCATGATGGCCACCAGGTGCAGGCCCATGCTTGAGGCGACTACGGTCTGTAAGCCTATATTGATCGAGAGAAGCCAGAAGACTCTCGTCCGGACCGCCTCCCCTGCCGTCAGGTCGGGCTGCGCCGGTCCCGGTTGAGGAGTGGTCCCGCGGGAGGGTGGTGACGGCCGCTCGGGCGAATCGCCATCAGGCCGCAGCCCCAGGCGCTCCGGAGAGCCGCCTATTTGGGTGGCCAGCGGAAGCACGACGGCCCAGATACCCACGCCCACGATCAGCGCAGTGGTCCTCCAGTCCAGCGCGCTCACCCCAACGGCAAGGAGCGGCGGCAGGACGGTGGCCCCCATCGAGAAGCCCAGGCTGGATGCTGCCATGGCCCGGGCGCGCTTTCTCGCGAACCATCGCGCCACCGCGGCGGAGGAGCACGATAGGAAGGCCCTCATGCCCAGGCTAATGAACCCGACCAAGGCTATCATTAGAAGGGCGTAGGAGGTCGTCCAGCTGAGCATTACAAACCCAAGCCCACCAATCAACGCGCCGACACAAACAGCACCCTCCCGGGGCCAAGGCGGTCGATCAGCGCGCCCATGAACGGGCCGAGTACCGTTGGAATGATCTTGTTTACCGTAAATGGCAGCGAGGCGGCGGCGCGACTGAGGCCAAGATCGCGGGTGATGGGCAAGAAGAATATCGCGAATCCCGGAGAGTAGGTGCCGTCGTGCACCGCGTTGACGCCAAAGGTCGCCGCCACGACCCGCCATCCGTGGTACTGCCCGCCCATTTTTCGTTTCAAGGCCGAAAATATCGAGCGCATGCCCATGGCTAGGGATGGTATCCCGCGCGTGAGCGGGCGTCAATGCCACGGAGGACGGGACACGAGCCCTATTCTCACCCCTGGAATACCCCAGTCGGAGATACCGGATGAGGAGGATTTGGCCCTTCAACCAAGCATCGAGTCTAGCAGCCTAATCCAGGGCCGGTAACGCAAGCGTCCGTGCCCGCTTGGCCGGAGCAATTCTGAAACAGGGAGAGAAGCGGCCCGCCGGCTCACCCCTCCTAGCTTACCTTATCGCTAGTCTGGTGTCTCGTAAATGGCGTGATAGGCGGCCCGTCATCCCGGCGAAGGCCGGGATCCAGAAAGCGCTTCTCTGGGTACCGGCCCCGATGCTGTCGGGGACGAATAGGCATTGAGCATGTCGCACGAATTCGCCTAGATAAGGTTATTTACGAGACAGTGCGCTAGAACAACAACTTGGCGCGATTGGCCGGTGGGCCAGTCCCGGCGCAACCTCCGGGCCGGCAGGACAGTGCTCCCCGGAGCGGCTTCAGGTAGAGTGGCCTGAAAATTGCCACCGGGAACAAACTGCCGTAGACTTCTGTCGAACGGCAGCTTTCTCGGTCTTCCCTCGTCTTAACTGGGACAGGGCCGGCGCGGCCGGACCGGCGCGGCCGCCGATGGGAAGCGGCCTGCCCAGCCGGATCAAGTTACACGGGAGGCGGGATGCGCGTAGACATGCACGCTCACCACGTGCCACCGGCGACCCTCAAGGCCGTCGAGGACGGCCCCTCACGCTATGGCGTCCACCTGGAGGCAACCGAGGCGGGCCGGCAGTGTCTCTGCTTCGACTACGGACTGAAACTCAGGCCCTTCTTTGACACCCTGCTGGACCTGGAGAAGCGCTGGGAGACGATGGACCGCCAGGGCGTGGACCGCCAGGTCCTCTCGGGTTGGACGGACCTGTTCGGCTACGAGATGCCGCCGGAGGAAGGGGCGCTCTGGCACCGTCTGATGAACGAAAGGCTGGGCGAGGTGGCCCAGAAACACTCCGGGCGCGTTTCCATGCTGGCGTCGGTGCCCCTTCAGGATGCGGACCTGGCGGCGGCGGAGTTGGAGCACGGAATCAAGCAGTGTGGGGCCGTTGGGGGAGTGATCGCCGCCAGCGTGAAGGGCGCCAACCTGGGAGAGGCGGACCTGGACCGGTTCTGGGCCGCCGCCGTCGAGCTAGACGTGCCCCTGTTCATCCATCCGACTCAGCCCATCCCAGACCCCAGGGCCATCAAGCATGGCATGGTAATCATAGCCCAATTCCTCTACGATTCCACCCTGACTGCAGGCTCGCTAGTGTTCAGCGGCGCGCTGGACCGCTTTCCCAAGCTGAATCTGATACTGCCCCACGGCGGAGGCTTTTTCCCCTATCAGGCCGGCCGCTTCGACCGGATTTATCGAAACTTGGGGCCCCAAGCAGCGCCGGCCCAGCCGCCTTCGGCATATCTGAGCCGCTTCTATTACGACACCATCCTGCATCATCCGGCGGCCCTGGGCTATCTGCGGGACATGGTCGGGAGCCAACAACTGCTGATGGGCACGGACTACCCCTTCCCCGTGGACGATCAGGCCCCGCTGCAGATGCTGGAGGAGACTGGTTTCCCAGCCGGCGAGATCGCCCAAATATCCGGGGACAACGCTCGACGGCTGTTCCGGATTTAAGGCGGCGCCCCACGGGCTGGCCAAGCGTGGGCACACACACCCTCAGGTCAGGGCCTTCAACCCACCTCAAAATGAAGCTGGCGGATGGGGGTCCAAAGTAGCAAGCGAGTATGGAAGGAGAGGCAATGACACCGGCGGAATCACTACAATCCAGGTTGATCGCGGGGAACATCGTCATCATGGACGGCGGCACCGGCACGGAGCTACCGCGGCGAGGGGTGCCCCTGTGCCCGGCAACCTGGTCCGGGAGGGCCACCCTCACCCACCCGGAAGTAATCCGCGAGATCCATGAAGACTTCATTCGAGCCGGAGCCGAGGTCATAATCACCAACACCTTCTCCACCTCGCGGTCCCTACTCGAAACGGGGGGCCTCGCCGGCCAGACCTCCGAGATCAACCGGCTGGCGGTGAGGATGGCCCGGGAAGCACGGGACACCGTGGCTTCCGCCAAGAGAGTGGTTGTCGCCGGCTCCATGTCCGCCTTCGTCCCCAAGCTCGACCCTACCGTTACGCCTTCGTACGAGGCAGCCCTCGCCGACTACCGGGAGCAGGCTCAGATACTGGCCGACGAGGGTGTGGACCTTTTCGTGCTGGAAATGATGGTCCGGTCCCTCGACACCAAGGCGGCGGTCCAAGCGGCATCCGAGACCGGCCTGCCGATCTGGGTTGGCTATACACTTCAGCAGGATGAAGGCGGCCTCTACCTGGGCATTCGTGGGAAACACGTCCATGAGGGAATCGGGGAGGCGGTCAAAGCGGTAGAGTCCATGGGTGTCTCCGCCTTCTTCATCATGCACTCAAGAGTCGAGGACACGTTGCCTGGAATCCAGGTATTGCGGCAGCACACCTCTCTTCCCGTCGGCGCCTACGCTCACTCCATGGAATTCTCCCCCGGGCAGCTGTACACCGGTCCCATGATCGTCCGCCCCAGCACCGCCGCCGAATACCTCGGCCACGCCCAGGATTGGGTTAACCTGGGGGCCCAGGTGATCGGAGGTTGTTGCGGCGTCACTCCGGAGCACATCAGGGCTCTCAGCAACGGTCTGCCCTCGAACAGGCCCTCATAAAAGATGAGTAGCGCCCCATTCCATCAAGGAACCCGTGGCCTGAGATGAATTACCAGGTATTGGCTGAAACAGCTTTGTCGGGGGGAGAGCTGTCGCGAGACCAGTGCTACGCCGTCCTGGAAAGCCCCAACGCCGACATCCTCCAGCTTTTGGACGCCGCGTTCCGGGTCCGGCGGCACTTCCGGGGCGCCGGCGTCCGCCTGCACATGCTGGTGAATGCCAAGAGCGGACTCTGCTCCGAGGACTGCCACTATTGCTCCCAGTCTCGGCTGTCGACGGCGGGAATCGAAAAATACCCCTGGCTCAGCGAGGAGGCCCTGCTGGAGGGGGCCAGGCGAGCCAAGGAATCCCGGTCCCGGCGCTACTGTATCGTCGCCAGCGGCAAGGGACCCACGGACCGGGAAATGGACTATCTGGTCCGGGTGGGCCAAGCCATCAAGAGCCAGGTCGACATCGAAATCTGCTGCTCGGTGGGCCTGCTCACCGAGTCGCAGGCCCGCCAATTGAAGAGTGCGGGAGTGGAGCAACTCAACCACAATCTGAACACCAGCCGGCGGTACTATCCGCAGGTGTGTACGACCCACACCTACGAGGACCGTTTGGACACCCTCAATGCGGCCCGGCGCGCCGGTCTTCATCTTTGCACCGGCATCATATTCGGCCAGGGTGAAACCGCGGACGACATCATCGAAGTCGCGTTGGCCTTGCGGGCGTTGGAGCCGGAGTCGCTGCCGGTCAACTTCCTGCACCCGATTCCGGGAACGCCCTTCGAGCACTTCAGCTATCTGACACCCCATCAGTGCCTTCGCATCTTGTATCTGTTGCGGTTCCTGTGTCCCGCCCAGGAAATCCGGCTGGCCGGAGGGCGGGAGTACCATTTGCGAAGCTTGCAGCCGCTGGCGCTCTATCCCGCCGATTCCATCTTCGTTGATGGGTACCTCACCACGCCGGGACAATCCCCGAAAGAAGCCTGGCAGATGATCCGGGACATGGGCTTTGAGGTCGAAGGACCCGCGGGTGAGGCCGGTCCGGCGGGCGGAGAAACCCCGAGTCTCTAGTACTCAATCAGGTCGACTGAGTACTGAACTGAGTCCTAATCTGCATTCCTAAAGGTCGGACCCCCGGCAACCGGCCGCTGCTCCCCACCAAAAGCAAAGCACCGATCGCTATCTCCGGCCCCTGCATCTTCATATCTCCGGCCACCAACCAGGGCTCCGTGGCTGAACAATGATCAATTTTGGTCATTTGATTAGAACTTGCCCAAAATTGGTCTTTAATATCGTTGACATAACAGCAGCCAGGCCGCTAAGTTCTGCCTAAAGGGAAGGGAATAGTGCGAGAGATTGTGGGCGGAGGAGATCCCCGTTACCCACCTCATTTTGCCGGCCCAGGGGCGCCAAGACCCCCGGTCAGCTTTCACCACCTTGTCCGCCCTCCGGACCACCAATCGAACCCGCATTCCCAGTCCGAAAATCTCAAGTCACAACTTCAAGGAGCCCAGGAGGACTCGAAATGTTGGCCCAGCAGCAGCCCATCGCGGTGGCAGAGAAGGAAGCAGCCTTAACCCTTTGCCGCCACCATTGGATCATTGAACCGGCCAATGGCCCGGTGAGCCGGGGAGTCTGCCGGAACTGCCAGGAGACCCGGCAGTTCCGGAATTCCGTCGACGACCTGGATCGGGAACTTCAGAGCGACCCGGTTTAGCGGGGCGCTGAAACCGGGGACCAACTCGGCAAGCCGGAGCGCCAAGCCGCCCAGGGTGTGACCCACGCACCACGAGACCCACTGGCCGGCCCGAAAATAATTGACACCACCCGGTAACCCCGAGTCCTTTGCGGGAAGTACCGGGAGAGGCGGAGGAGACCCCTGGCCTCAGATACGTTGCCGCCACGGGTGGCCCAGTATGAGGTTATCGGATCAGTAGCTCCGGCCCGGCCCAGCCTCGATGGGCCGATCAATAAGGGGAGGCTTCAAGAGATGCGAGTACTATGGATTGGATACGGACAAGCCGGTGGAAAGATAGCCAATACCCTGCGGGGGACGAACCGGAAACTCTATGAGGCGATAGCCATTAACACGGAACAAGCGGACCTGGTGGGGCTTAACAATATCCACGACAAGGTCCTCATCGGCAGGTATGCCCTCAAGGGCAGAGGCGTCGGCGCAAACATCGAGCTAGGTGCAAGCATCGCCGAGAAAGCCCTGTCCCAGGTGATGGATAGGATTGACATCCTCGTTCACCGGTTTGATCCGGAGGCTTTCTGGATCGCCGCCGGGCTGGCCGGCGGGACCGGGGCCGGTGGTTCCTACGTTCTGGCCAATGAACTCAACCGGGTTTACCGGGGAACCCCCGTGTATGCGCTGGGGGTCGTCCCCTCGGTAAGCGACATGCCGTCGGACAAAGAGGCCTTAAGTCTTTCGAATGCGCTCAAGAGCTTCGAGCTTTGGAGCCACTACTTCAACAACATCCTGCTGGTGGACAATCAGCAGTATGAGGACAACCTGGTCAGCCGGGAATCCGTGGAACGCATGTACACCCGGGTGAATCAGAAATTGGCGCTGACTCTAACCACGCTGCTGAATGCCGGGGAAGTTAGGCCCTCACCCCAGGAGGTCTTCAGCTCGTCGGAGATCAAGGCAACGCTGGGCCTGATCGGCGACGTGTCTACGATCGGATATTGCAGCGAAGTGGTGAAGTCCAAGGCCCGCTTCTGGCGCAAGGGGATCGACCCCGGCACCCACGAACTGGAGAGCATAATCGAGAGGAGCATCGCGAAAAGCGCGCTGACCTTCCCGTGCGACGTCAGCGGCGGCCGGTCCGCGGCGCTGGTGATACATGGGAAGCCGGAACACCTTTACACTCAACCAATCTCCAGAGGACGGGCCCGCCTCGAGCAAATAACCACGGTCGGCAAGGTTAGATACGGAGATTATCCCGAAAGCGGAAGCAAGTATCTTTCAGCCGTAACCCTGGTATCGGGAATCAGCGACTTCTCAAGACTGGAGCAGATGAAGCGACGGGTGGAGGAATTGAACTGGGAACCCGCGGACGCGCCGCGACCCTTTAACGACGGCGTCCCGGAGCCCTCTACCTTCTAGCCGGCAAGACCCAAAGCCGGCGCCGACTCCCCCAAGAGAAATCCCCCTGGTCCCCTCCGGGGGGCTTTCTTTGCCTGCCGCCTCGAGAGCGATGATTCCAATTCTCGCCATCGCAAATTCCAATCCAGGCGACATCCAATATGGGAGAAACTCCTAATCGCGGTTGGGGAAGTGCCTCTATTGTTGTGCACTCCTTACCGTTACGCTCCAATTGCAGGGTCTTAACAAATCCCCTTGACGGGCCCGTCTACATGCCTGGCAAACCTCCGGCACCCGGCCGGGAGCCAACCTCGGCGGAAGCAAGGAGTACCAGCCAAAGGCAGAGAGGCGCGAAAGCCCGATCAAGCTCCTGGATTTTGCGACAGCAGACGCAACGATGCCGATGAATGGCGTTGCCATTTCTTGCCGCCTAGCCTCGATTCTGGGCACAATGAGATCTTCCGGAGGCCAAGAGCGAAGCCAAGGTGAGGTTCGCGTTTAGCGAAAACGGTTTCAGCAAGGTCCTCGTTTCGCCCTGGTCCCGGACATGTTGGGTACTGACCGCATTAGAGAGGAGTCCGAATGAAAGAAGAGTATGTAAACTCGTTCTTGGCGCCCACCAAGCTCGTCTGGGAGAAGGAACTGGGATGCAGCCTCGAGTTGTCCGGGATGGACCTCGTTTCCAACCAGTTCACCACCGATGACGTCACGGCGGTGATCGGTGTCAGCGGCCGTTTGGAAGGAAACGTGCTCTACGGGTTCAGTCAGGAGACGGCGTACGCGGTCATGAGCCAGATGCTCGGCGAGCCGGTCGACAACCCCAGCAACGAGCTGGGCCTTTCGGCGATCGGAGAGATAGCCAATATGATCACCGGCAACGCCGCCACGCGGCTGGCCCAGGCCGGCTATCCCTGCAACATCAGCCCACCGGTTATCATCGAACCCTTGGGGAGCCGGTTCACCACTTTCGGTTCATCTCAGATACGGGTGATTTTCACGAGCCCCCTCGGGCCGCTGAGCGTCCGGCTCAGCCTCTATGAGACGCCCATACGGGACTAGCGGCTCAGTCAACCTAATTGCCGACAGTTGCCGTCCCGCAACAACCAAGCTGAATGAGTATTGAAGGCTCGGGAATGGCCTGAGCTTTCCCCATGCAGTCCCGTCCGGTCGCGCAACCTAGCGTCCTCGACGATTAACCGGCGAGCCAGTCTTGCCGACCCAAACCAATCAAGGGCCTCTGAACCCACGTCCTCCCTCAGGATTCACCGGAAAGCCCCACCGTCGCCCGCGGCCGCTCCGGGCCATCTCTCCCGCCCAGCAACTTCGAAGCGACCCCAAGAAACCGCGACTGTCCCAGTTTGCCGCCAATTCCTGAAGGGCCACCGCGGGATTCGTGCCTGGCAGCATCGAAGCGAGCCCGTCCGGCTCGTCGGAAATCGGGATAAGCGGCTGGCTGGCTCGAACCCGGCGTTGACGCGCCGATGAGCACCGGGTAATATGCCTGCCATTGGAACCCGTGGATGGTTGAATGGCCCGATGGCAAACTCAGAGTCGCGGATAGCAAGATTATGGGCTGGACCGGTGTGCTCTACTGGCTCTTGGCGCGCCGCCTCCGCGCCTCCTGGATGCTTCTGGCCATCAGCTCTTTTGGGATACTGGCCGCCGTAACCCTGATGTCGGTCGGCGCCGTCTACTCCCGCGCTCTGGCGGAAGGAGGCCTTCGCCACAAGCTGGCCACGACCGCCCCCACGATCCTGAACGCCCACGTGATCCTGCAGAACCGGCCCTTGGGGCCGGCCGACTACCGGAAGCTCCGGGCCGACGTCGAGGAGATCACCAGGGCCCGCCTCGATTACCTGGTGCGAGATATCCAGCGCTTCGGCCGGACCCAGCCAAACCTGCACCTGGTGTTCTCGGCAGAGGGACAGCCCCCGCCGGTCGGCGGGCCCTTCGGGCGGCCCTTCTTCCTCACCGGCTTCCGGGAGCATTCCCGGCTGGTTGAAGGCAGGTGGCCCGCAACCGCTCCCGTGCTCCACGACCGGGGGCT